>Ga0209916_1000238_pt1 | contig 108226 bp, 90 predicted proteins | sample ThiBio_1000_plan_FD_183956 | JGI IMG/M metagenome (GOLD analysis project Ga0209916, IMG submission 183956) | Wastewater bioreactor microbial communities from Cape Town, South Africa - Thiocy_solids_2 (SPAdes) | ecosystem: Engineered > Bioreactor > Thiocyanate-remediating > Anaerobic-Aerobic ... | reverse complement strand
TTGCTTTTTCGCCGTAATAAATCAGGGGGAGGTTCCCCCACTTTTGAAACAACTGATTTTTCGTCTGTAACCTTTAACAGTAAAGGGTTACACGACATTTTAACCCGACTTTAGTCGGACAATAATGATAATCAACAATAAAAACATCAGGGAATACCGTGTTCTTAATTTCCTCCAGGGTGGATGGATATTCCATGCTCAATATCATGTATTCCTCAATGTGCGAAATGCCCTGCGTTACTTCATAAAATTTATAGCCGTCTATATAAAAAATATATTTCTCCGGCGTCCATTCTAATCCAAATGTATGAAAGCCCTCGCTCACTCCCTTCAAATAACTCTGCATGCCCCGGGTAGTACGCTGGTTGGGCCCGTACGCCCAATGAACATTATGTGAAACGATATCGGTACCTAATTTTTTGAAGAACTCTAAAATGTCAATCTCCGCGCCGAATGCCGCGGGATCTTCTCCCTTTGAAATTTCGGTGGATTGAATCCAGAACGCCGCCCATACACCCGGTGATTTTTGCAATTGTGCCCGGCATTCGTAATATCCGTATTTACTCATAAATAAACCCTGGGCGCCCACAGCGCTTCCCAATAAACTGTCGCCTTTTTTTAAAGCATATAATTTAAGATACCCGTCTTCCACCTTAACTGCTTCTTCTGATACATACGCGATGGCTCTTGGACCCACACCCCGCACGGCCCATTTTTGAGGATCCAGCTTATTTCCTTTAAAATCGTCTTTCCACACCAATGTATACCCTAACTTTTTAGGAGTATAGCGCTTTTGCGACATCGGGTTTTGAGCAGGTCGCTGGGCCATGCATGTAACTGCAAAAAACGCGCAGGTGACCCATAAAAAAACAGTTCTCATTTGTATTAAAGGTTTGAATGAATTTCAGGATGCGTGTTGTTTTGTAAACCAGGCTTCCATACTGGTGCAGTACTATTTTGCAGAGGCGTACTTCTTCGCCCATTTACTTTATTTCATAATAATACACTTCCGGGTGCATTCCTTCGCTGATCGTATAATATCCGTTCCCCCCTGTTGCAAAGCCAATCGCCTCACCCTGTTGTTCCACTTTATAAGGCATTTTCAAGGGTGGCGTCATCAGCAACTGCCACAAAGGCTCTTTGTTTTTGCGCTTCCAGTAAAACACATTAAGATAACTCTTTACAAGCACCTGGCTCCCATCTCCCGAAATACTTCCACCGGATATCCATTTGCCATTGTTGGCGCCTTCAAAAAACAAGGTGCACCTTTTGGTAAGTGTTGCCGTATCGTTTGGTTTGAACAGCAACGGCGCCGTATACACGCTTACGGAGTCTTCCCGTTTTGAAATGATGTAGAACAATTTCTCCACCGGATCAACCATCAGGGTTTCTGCGTCACGCGGTCCATCGGGATATTTAAGATACAGCGGATCGGCATTTACCTGCCCGGCTAACACTTTATCCGGCAATTTAAGTTTGGGTTCCTTTATCCTGTAAACGGTGATGTATTTTCTTTTAGCACTGTTGTCGCCGATATCTCCGATATAAACATAGCGCTTTCCTTTGGGGCCTCTACTCACCGCTATATCCTCGCAATCGGTTACGCCATTCTTCATAAGCGGGTTGGCTTTGAATGTATAAATGGCTTTTAATGTGCCATCCTTACCAATTAAAAAGAAACGGCTGGTATCTCCGCTGTCGTTATGAATATAAAGTGATCCTTTATTGACGGATGAAGCGGCAAGTCCGGATGTTTCGTTATTGATATCAGCATTCAATCTTCCTTTTATTACCGCCGGGATGCTGTCCTGCGCAATAGCGGATAATGAAGAAGTGACACCCATTAAAAGCAGATAGATATTCATAATTGACTTAGCTAAAATGCAGCGTATGAAAATAAATATAGCAAAAAGACCGGAGTAACATTTGGCACTGTTAATATGGGTGCATTCTAAATTGTTGCCATTGAAACTTTAACTTGCCGCTTTCTTCCTCCCCTTTTTTAAAACCTTTTTTCCCAAAGCAACTATGGCGAAAACGACAAAGCCAACCGACAGTCCTACTATAAATTCACGCACAAAAGCCGGAAGTGCGGGAAACAGGTGGTGGAAAAAATCAATGTTGTGTACAAAAATGCCCCCCGAAACGAGGATGAGCGCCAGAGTTCCTATAACGCTCATGCTTTTGATTATTTTAGGAAGAGCTGCCACCAGTATTTTTCCGATCTTATCGGAAAAGCTATTCTCTTTTTTATTGAATGCGATAAGTTTATATCCAAACTCATCCATTCGTACGATTAGGGCAACTATTCCGTAAACACCCACCGTTGCTAAAATAGCGATCAGCGAAACCACCATAACCTGGGAAACCAGCGGCGTTCCTACTACAGTGCCCAGGGCGATGATTACAATTTCCACTGAGAGGATAAAATCCGTTACAATTGCGGATTTCACTTTTTCTTTTTCTATCAGCAGAATTTGCTCTTTAGTAAGCCCCCCGGCCGGGGCAATCACCTTAGCATGCTTGTGCGGGACAAAGTATTCATATATTTTCTCAGCACCTTCATAAGCGAGGTATAATCCTCCGAGCACCAGGATAACGGTAACGGCTGCAGGAAGAAAAGCGCTAAGCAGAAAAGCAAAAGGCAGGATGATGAGTTTGTTCAAAAATGAGCCCTTGGTGATGGCCCATAAAACAGGTATCTCCCTGTCTGAAACAAAGCCGGATGCTTTTTCAGCATTCACAGCCAAATCATCACCCAGAATTCCGGCGGTTTTTTTAGCGGCTACTTTACTCATCACAGCCACGTCATCCATCAGCGTGGCGATATCATCGAGCAGTGCAAATATTCCTGACGCCATCCGTATTACTTCAATTTTGTTTAGAACAATATGAATTGGTGAAGATACAACGCTCCTGTGTCGCCTGTGCCTGCCGGGGGAAATTATTTCTTACCGGCATAACAAAATTGTTTCCTATTTTTATAGCCTTTGAAAAAGATAGCAATTAAACTAGTACAATGAAAAGAAGAGATTTTATAAAAAACACGACTGCAGGAACGCTGGCTTTCATGATTCCGTTTTCATCATCAGCATTTGCACCCGGCAAAAAACTGCGCATTGCACAGGTTGGACTGGGTGCTATGGGCTTAAATGACCTGAAAGACATTGCGTCCCATAAGTCTGTAGAAGTTGTGGCATTATGCGATGTGGATGCAAGCAAACTGAATGCGGTAAAAGACAGCTATCCCAATGCAAAAACCTTTGCCGATTACAGGGAAATGTTCAAAAGCATAGGCAATGAGATTGACGCTGTAGTGGTTTCCACTCCCGACCACGCACACGCGCCGGTAGCGTTGGAGGCTATGGAAATGAATAAAAATGTGTATTGCCAGAAACCCCTTACACATTATATTTCGGAGTCAAGGAAAATGGATGCAGTGGCGGCCCAAAAAAAATTAGTAACACAAATGGGCATCCAGGTGCATTCTTTCTACGATTACAAACTGGCTACTATTTTAATTCAGCAAGGCATTATCGGTAAAGTAAAAAAAGTAATTGCGTGGTCGCCCAAAGTGTGGGGGTATGATGGCCCTGCCCCCGAAGGAAGCGATCCCGTACCGGAAGGATTGGATTGGAACCTGTGGCTGGGCACGGCCAAAGAAAGACCCTATAAAGAAGGGTTTTATCACCCCGGCAACTGGAGAAAATGTATAGATTACGGTTGCGGTACCTTAGGCGATATGGGTGTTCATATTTTTGACACGCCCTATAACGCTTTAAAATTGGGCGTTCCATTAACTGTAAAAAACTCCTGCAGACCGCCTAACGATTTCGGGCATCCCGAAAAAAATCATGTAACCTATGTATTTCCTCAAACACCCTATACAGCTAAAACGCTTGAGTGGGTTTGGTTTGACGGAAAAGGCGCGCCCGAACCGGAAACAGACCTGGTGTTGCCGGATGGACAAAAGCTACCCGACCAGGGCGCTATGTTTATTGGTGAAAATGGACAACGTTTGTTGTTGCCTCACTTTATGGAACTGCCCCGGTTAATTATTAACGATAAGTATGAAGCCATTGATATAAAAAAATACGATCCAAAAGGCAAAGCAGGGAAACCCGTTACCAGCTACGATATTGAAGGTCAAAAGCATTATCACGAATTTGTGGATGCCTGCCTGGGAAAAGCCAAATGCAGTGCACCATTTTCGTATGCGGCCAAATTAACGGAAGTGATTTTGTTAGGCGTAGTAGCTGCCAGGTTCCCCGGTCAAACACTTAACTGGGACGGAAAAAATGCGCGCTTTAAAGAAGAAGAAGCGAATAAATTCTTAGAGGGAGCGTATAGGAATTTCTAAAACTTAGTTCTTAAGAACATATTCGTATTTCATATAAAAAAAACGGACTTTTCGAAACAGTAATGGAGAAGCGCTGGCAGATGTGGATGATCAATGGGGCTTGATCGTTACAAGGCATCACGGGAGTCATCCATAAAAGACTGCCCGGCAAACACATCTATTTTTTCTTCATTATATAGAATACAGTATCAATAAAAAACAAAATATCAGCCTTGGCAATCACATTTTCATCATGCATATCCTCTAACACTAATCCGAACTCACTGCTATAATAATCTTGTCTTTTAATATGCTCAAAGCCATTAAAAGTCAACAACTCCTGAATATCTTCAAGTTCGGCTTGCTCTCCTTCTATAAACGGCTGTTGCACCATAACACAAAGGCTTTCATTAATTTCCATAAATCCTAATAATGAATAGGCAGTGCTGGGAAATAATAAATTGTGAATAACCAGGCTATTGAAATACTCTGTCCAGGTTGCATAATATACAGCATCATTAAGTTTAACAACATGTCTGTTATCTACTGCAAGATAAACCTGAGATTCTCCACCTCTTGTTAGGTATTGGCTGCCGGCCGGCAAAGAAGTTAACCAAAGACTTACTTTTTTTGCATAAGATTTTAAGAACTGACCCTGCTTTTCTTTGAGAATTGCTTTACTTTCGAATTCGCTTTTAACTGTTGGACTTGTTGCAAAGCTTTGGCAAAGGATATTTCTGATTGTTGTGCAAGTATCTTGCTGCCCCTGAAGGAGAGTTCCCTTAATGATATTTTGAAGTTTTTTTCTGGTTTCATCAGCGATCATTTTGCAAAATAAAATATAAAAAAATAACCGGTCAAAGGATATCTCTGCTACGCTTTCAATTTTCTCTTACTCATCATAAAAAAGCCACTGAAAATCAGTGGACTACTGTCCTGGTTCGTGCCTCATAGCCGTCAACTTAACTTAAACAGGAAAGAAGCCACGGTGGTGGTACGTGGAGACACGTACCAAGGCAATTGCCCCGGCACGTGTCTCCGCGTGCCGGAAAAGTGGAGCTGCAGGGATTCGAACCCTCCCCCATATCTCAATAAAATCAAGGCTTTTAGCCTGCTTTTAATGATTACTCACCGAATCACTCACCAATTTTTTTGTTTTGCGCTTATACTGCAATGCTGTAATACAAATTTACAAAAATCCGAGAACTTTGGTATTTAAAATCATTAATTTGAAGCGTCCGCTGAAACCTTTCACTTACCACTATCAGCTTACATATCCGGCTGACCGAACGCAGATGAGCAACAAAATATATTTTCAACTTTTGTATCTTAGTAAACCTATAACAGTACTAAGTAAGAATACCCAGTCAACTTTTTTCAGGACGGGTCAAACTTACACTGGCTGTAGTTCCGAGCTGGACGTTTTCTAAATGCCCCACAAAACTGAATGTGTCTGTTGCACAACTAAGGTACCCACGCCATGTGAATAGAAATAGAACAAGAAACAGAATAGGGAAAAAATGACCTGTCATTTATATTGGCCAAGAATATTTTTACAGAAAATAATTTGGTTATCTAATTTAAGTCTTGAAATGCGGAAGCTTTCTAAGGCTGAGGAATTTCCGTATCGTTGTCGGGTTAATTGACAATGCAATTTGGATCAAGAGCAATTTACAAAAGACCGGAACCATGCTCCGGATTAATGCCGGGCAAAAGAAAATATTATGCCAATGATGTAAATGATGGCAAAGAAAACAAGAAGAGCAACAAGCCCACTGCCCAGGTACTATATACAATGCTCTTAGTCCTTTAAATTCTATGGATTGTTGATGCCGTTGTTAATTTGATAGACACTGTTGCTCATGATAAATTAATTTAACTACATGAAGGCCTTCTCTTTTTCGATAATTCTTTTACAAATGTTTTTCAATGTAGCTGAATTCTTAATTAGAAATAATACTGCCTGTGATTTCATTGTTATAGCTCCTCAAAATTTCATGCATAAGCAGGTTATAGACGGCTCAAAAAAAATCATGTTGCCGTTCTTTGGACTTGCCAGCCTACGAAAACTGGCGAGCAGGAAGTATGGCCGAAACATAGCTGCAGGCACCTGACATGAAAGGATATAGAAGTTGCTTAATCTGATAAAAGATAAATCCCGGCCATGGCAAAAACCATCCCCGCAATGAGAACGGGGCCAGGTAATACAGCATAAATAATCAGTGAAAAAATAATGGTAATTAAAGGTGAAAGCCCTGTCATAGGTACAACAATAATTGCTTTTCCATAGCGAAGAGCATATACCAATGTTAATGCCCCCACTGCATTTAACAGATGTATCAAACCTGCCAGGTAAGGGCCTTTAATACCCCAGTTGATCTCTTTTGAAAAATCTGTCATCCATAAAGCAATGGGTATTAAAAGCACACCGGTAATCATCATATAAAAAAATATGCTTTCCGCTCTCATCGTGTTATTAGAGAACTTCATAACAAAAGCTTGCAGCCCCCAAAGGATGAAAATGATAACAGATAACAACAGCCAGGTGTTACTGGTAGAAACTTTTGCTGAAGCTGGTTGATAAGAGAGCAACAGAATTGCAATCAATGCTATTACAATTCCTTTCCAATGTTTGCGGGTGGCCTTTTCCTTTAGAAAAATCATGGACAACACTATGGTAAGAATGGGGAATAATGAAATTAAGGGAAAAACAATGTAGGCTGGACCCTCCCGTAGTGCCTGAAATAAGAGCAACTGACCACCGGCGCCTAACAAACCAACTATAGAACCCAACAAAATAGAACGTATATCATATTCCAGTTTCCATTTAATAAAATGAAGCGCCAGTAATGAACAGGGAATCATTGTTAAGGCCCATACTGCATACCCTAATGTGGCAGGGAAGCCGGCTTTCTCCGGAATTTCTATAAATGCTCCCCAGATACCCCAGAAGATGGTAGTGATACATGCGTAAAGCAGCCAGTTTGTTTTTCCCATAATTTATATAAAATAATAATGAAACGAAAGTAATAATATTTACTTAAACTTATTATTTTAGATAAATTTACTTTTAAGAAATGAACGTATAGAGGCCAAAAGCAAGCTCCCGCCCCAGGATCTGTGCTGTGGGCCTGCCTGACCAGCTCCCGGGTAATTTCGCACGATTACACCACTATTACTTCCACTCCTGCGTCCTGTAACCTTTTTTTATCTTCAACTGAAATATTGACGTCTGTTACCACCTTATCTATTTGCTCAATAGTGCAAATAAATGCAAAACTGCGTTTTTTAAATTTACTTGAATCCACCAACACAATTACTTCCCTGGCTATTTCAATCATTATTTCATTTAAACGGGCTTCCTCAACGTTTGGAGTAAAAATCCCCTGCTTTGTATCAAAGCCGTCAACACTCAAAAACACTTTATCGACATTAAAGTTACGAAGACTCTTTTCGGCCAGGGGACCTACGAGTGAAAGAGAATTCTTTCTTAAATAACCTCCCAGCATTATCATATTTATGTTATTGGTGTTACCAATTAAGTTTGCAATATTAAGGGCATTGGTAATCACGGTGATGTCCTGCAACTGGGGTAAATGTTTTACCAATTCAGCCGTAGTAGACCCGGAATCAATAATAATGGTATCCGACTCAGATACAAGCTGAGCAGCTCTTTGGCCGATTCCTTTTTTTGCCAAAAAGTTTATTTTGCTTTTATCTGCCAGGCGTCGATCAGTCGCAACGCCTCCCTCAAATTTCAGCGCACCGCCCCTTGCCCGTATCAGGATATTTTTTTTCTCCAGTTGGTCCAGGTCATTTCTAATGGTTACTTCACTAACATTAAATAACTGGCTTAAATCAGCGACCATTACTTCCCCCTTTTCAGAAAGTAAGTTAATGATGTCCTTGCGCCTCCCTACAGTACTATCTCTTTTTTGTGCCATACATACATTTTAAAAACAAAGGTAATATAAGTCCATTTTTTAGTACAACAAGTTTTATACTATCGAAACCTTTCGGAAATACTTAATTAAAAAATAAAAACAGCAAAGACCGTAAGTATAAACGATTGGTTCTAATGAGGATAAGCGATTGATATTCTTCATACACTCTGTGACTGCTTGCAAAAAAAATAAAAAATTTGCTACTTTAAAAACAACCATTTACTTTTATAAAACAATGAAACGAAAGATCAAAAATATGAATCGAAACTATTAAGGCAAATTCTATGTTTCCCAAGGTTGTTTAAAATGTAGAGACTCAAATAAGAATATATTACGAAAGCTAAAACCAACAGAACGATGCTTAACAAACTATTACCAAACACTCAATACTGTGACAAAGTAATTTGGGATTCCTTTAAAAAAGGTGACAGAGAAGCATTTGCTATTCTTTATTACCGGTATTTCAGAATTCTGATTCAGAACTGTTTCAGGTATTCTAATGATATCAATCTGATAGAAGACTGTATCCATGACCTGTTTTTAGAGATTTGGAACAACAAAATGAACCTGGTTACACCAGAGTCTGTAAAAGCTTATCTTTTATGTTCAACCCAAAGAAAAATAGTTCGCCAGATTAAAAAAAGCCGGAGCTGGCAAAATAAAACAAACAATGCTGGCGCCAACGAAGTTGCTAATTCTATTGAAGAGGAAATTATTCTACGACAAAATATGATAGAAAGTAAAAAAGATATCAGCAGGGCTTTGAACACACTTACCAAAAGACAAAAAGAAGCTGTTTGTTTCAGGTATTATGACAACCTGAGCTATTCAGAAATTTCTACTAAAATGGATATCAGTACTGATTCCGTTTACAATCTTGTTTCTAAGGCATTGGACAATATTCAAAAGTGCGTACAAAGAAAACCAAGGTTTCAAACCGCTGCATAAATTAAAATTATAAATAAAATATTATGAAGTATCTGGGAATTGATTCAGATGAATTAACCCAATTGGGTGGAATTCATACTGCAATTGAAATTACACAGCAGCCTGAACTTTGGCAAAAGGTTTGGGAAGAGTTGAATGCTGCCAAACCATCCATATTACAATTTTTAAATCACGCCTTAACCCATTCACAAAGAATAATTTTAACCGGTGCCGGCACCAGTGCATTCATAGGTCTTTCATTAAGAAGTGTATTTCAACAAACAACCAATATTCCAACAGAAGCTGTTGCTACTACTGATATTGTTTCGCACCCAAACGATTATTTCCTGGAAAAGATACCTACGTTACTGATCTCCTTTGCAAGATCGGGCAACAGTCCTGAAAGTGTGGCGGCAATAGACCTTGCAGATGAAATTTGTAAAAATTGTTACCACCTGATTATTACGTGCAATAAAGATGGTAACCTGGCCCGTTACCATTCATTGCCTGACAAATTTATTATTACGCTTCCAAAAGAAGCAAATGATGTCAGCCTTGCAATGACCAGCAGCTATTCTGCAATGCTGCTGACCGGGTTGTTGATCGCAAAAATAGAAAAGCTGGAATCAACCAAAAAGAGTGTTGATGCAATTACTAAATATGCACAAGCATTTATTTTCAGGTTTGCCGACGATTTAAGAGAAATAGCAAAACTGAATTTTAACAGGGCGGTTTTTCTGGGAGCTGGTTCATTTTATGGAACTGCCACCGAATCGACTTTGAAATTGCAGGAGTTTACAGATGGTAAAGTAATTTGTAAAAATGATTCATACCTCGGTTTCCGGCACGGACCTAAATCTGTGGTTGATGAAAATACCCTTGTAGTATATATTCTTTCATCCAGCAACGAACATGCCCATAAATATGAAAAAGACCTGATCGGTTCTATGAAGAAAGGCACCACGCCTATGCTGGAGATGAGTATCTCTAAAACTGAACCAAAAGCCCTTCACCTTCCTTATAAGTTTCATTTTTCTGAATACGACAAGGAACTGGATGATGAATTCTTATTGCCCTGTTACATATTGCCGGCCCAGATCATAGGTTTTTATAAATCCATCGAATTAGGATTGCGTCCAGATGCCCCATCTGTCAATAATGACATTACCAGGGTGGTGGAAGGCGTTCATATTTATTCTTTGGTTTAAAGGGCTATTAACATAAAACAACTGTGACTAAAAAACATCAATTAACAAGAGCATTTAAAACCAGCAGCTATGGACATGGTCAACAAATATGATGTAATAGTAATTGGTGAATTAAATGTAGACTTGATACTGAATAAGATCGACAGGTTTCCTGTGATTGGAAAGGAAGTGCTGGCTGATCAGATGACGCTGACGCTGGGTAGCAGCTCGGCAATTTTTGCCTGCAATCTTCAGACACTTGGCACTTCTGTAACATACATTGGCAAAGTAGGGATTGATGATTTTGGAGAGTACATCTTATCTGCATTAAAAAATAGAGGTGTAGATACAAAAAACATTATTCGTTCACCCCAGCATAATACTGGTGCTACCATTGTGCTGAATTTCCAGGAAGACCGGGCCATGGTTACCTACACCGGCGCAATGAGTTCGCTTACCATCCAGGATATTTCTGAAGATGCTTTGCTCAGTTCAAAGCATCTTCATATCAGTTCAATCTTTTTACAGCAGGGATTAAAACCGGGCATCCCCAAACTTCTTAAAAAAGCAAAAGAGCTTGGACTAACCACGTCACTTGATCCGCAATGGGATCCTGCTGAAAAGTGGGATATTAATTTAGGTGAGTTGCTTGAATATGTTGATGTGTTTATGCCCAACGTTACAGAATTGAAGGCAATAACAGGTACCACTGATTTTGATATTGCAATCAAATCAGTCATGCATTCCAACAAAATCACTGTAGTGAAGGATGGTAACAATGGGGCATACCTGTGCAAAGGGACAAAAATAATACACCAGCCTGCTTTCCTGAATCCAGTTGTTACAGACTGTATCGGTGCAGGAGACAGCTTTAACGCAGGCTTTATCCATTACTATATCCAGGATAAACCTGAAAAAGAATGCCTGGAATTTGCCGCCCTGATGGGGGCTGTAAACACTACTCACGCCGGAGGCACAGGATCCTTTGAAAATTTAGAGCAGGTGAAACAAATAGCCAAATCAACTTTTAATTTTTCCCTTTAATGTTACTACAGGATAAACTACGACAACTGGGCTCAGAAGGAAGGGTCCTGCTTGCAACTAACTTTTATAATTTTGAAACACTGTCAGGTATTTTGCAGGCTGTAAAAGCAAAAGACAAACAGATAATTCTTCAACTGTCAGAAAATTCCATTGAATATTTAGGACTGGAAGTCGCTGTCAATATGGCCCGTGCAGTATTAAAAAATTACAACGTGGAAGGCTGGCTTCACCTGGATCATGGCAGTTCCATTGAAATAGTTCGCCGTTGCCTGGATGCAGGTTTCGATTCTGTAATGATAGATGCCAGCGAACTATCATTTGAAGAAAACATTAAAATTACAGCCGAAGTTGTAAAACTTGCGGAAAGATATAACGCAAATGTGGAAGCGGAGCTTGGCTATATTGCCAAGCTGGGCCAGGCGCAATTAGTTAGTCAGTATACACAACCGGATGAAGCAAAAAGATTTGCAGAAGCCACTGGAATAAATGCACTGGCCATTGCTATCGGTACCGCACATGGGTTTTATAAAGAGACACCGCAGTTACAATTGGAATTGCTTTCCCTTATACACGAGGCAACACCGGCGGCATTGGTATTACACGGAGGTTCGGGCGTTCCTTCAGATCAGTTACAGGCCGCTATCAAAAGAGGGATTTCAAAAATTAACCTGGCTACAGAAACTAAAAATATTTTCATGAAAACTTTGCAGCAGGTATTATCCAAAACAGATGAAATTGATCTTAGAAAAGTTTTTCCTATTGCTACAGCATCTGTGATTAATTTGATTAGTGAAAAACTGGAAATAGTATCATCAGATTATACCAATGATTATGTCTATTGATAAAAAATTATACTGCTTACTCAGCCTGTTTTTTATTGTAAGTAAAATTGCTGCTTCACAGGGAGTTGACAGTCTTCTGTTAAAAAATTACAGGCCGGAGTCTATCTATAAAATACCTGTTACAAAATTGGAAAAGGCAAAATTTCCTGTAATAGATATGCACTCACATGAGTATGGAAAAACAAAACAGGATATTGAAAAATGGGTGCAGCTAATGGATCATTTTGGAATTGAAAAAACAGTAATCCTTTCTGCTGCCACCGGTAAGGCTTTTGATTCTTTATACAAACTATATTCAGCTTTTGGCAATAGGTTTGAAGTGTGGTGCGGTTTTGATTATACCGGCTACAATGAACCAGGCTGGAGTGAAAAAGCAGTGATGGAACTGGAGCGCTGTTATAAAGCAGGGGCAAAAGGTGTGGGAGAACTGGGTGATAAAGGTTACGGAGAAGTTTTCTCAACCCCCGTGGAAGCAATAGGGATGCACCTGAATGATGTAAGACTAAAACCGTTATTCAAAAGATGCGGCGAATTAAAATTGCTGGTAAATGTGCATGTAGCGGAACCCATGTGGATGTACGCACCAATGGATTCCACCAATGACGGTTTAATGAATGCTTACGAATGGAAGATTGATAAAAGCAGGCCAAAACTTTTAGGCCATGCAGCCCTGATACAAACATTAGAAAACATTGTACAACAAAACCCGACAACTACATTTATTGCCTGCCACCTTGCCAATTGCGAATATGATTTAAACATATTGGGAAGATTGCTGGATAAGTATCCCAATCTATATGCAGACATTGCAGCCCGTTATGCAGAGACTGCACCAATTCCACGTTACATGAATATTTTCTGCACCAGGTATCAAAATAAGCTATTGTATGGTACCGATATGGGCTTCAATAAAAACATGTATGAATTTACTTTTCGTGTTCTTCAAACCAGTGATGAACATTTTTACGCCATCGATTTAACCGGCTACCACTGGCCCCTCCACGGATTTGGATTGAGCGATGCAGTGCTTAAAAAGATGTACAAGACCAATGCAATAAAAATATTAAGCCGAAAAAATTGATGTATGCATAAATTGGTTAAGGCCGGGTTAACAAAAAAAATGCTACTGCATTGTTGTACGATGGCCTTTTTCATTTCCTGCAATAATGCGGACAAGGCATTCACCACATGGACGGTGTACAGGGGTGATAAAGGCAGTACCGGTTATTCGGCACTTAATCAGATTAATAAAAGCAACGTAGATAGCCTTGAGCTTGCCTGGACATACCACACAGGTGATGCAAGAGAAGGAAACCGCTCCACAATAGAATGCAATCCAATTATTGTAAACGGGATGATGTATATTACCTCTCCCCTTTTAAAATTGATTGCCCTTGATCCTGCAACCGGAAAAGAAAAATGGCAATTTGATCCCTTTAAAAATAAGGATGCTTCCGGCGTAAACCGTGGTGTTACTTACTGGACAAACGGCAGCAATGACAAACGGATATTTTTCTCTGCCGGCCCTTATGTGTATGCGGTAAATGCGGATGATGGCAAACTGGTTTCAACCTTTGGGGACAATGGAAAAATTGATCTCCGGAATGGCCTAGGCAGAGACCCGGCAAAGCTTTCGGTCTGGTGTACGTCTCCGGGAATAATTTATAATGATTTATTGATACAGGGCACAGCGCTGGAAGAAGGATATGATGCAGCGCCTGGTTTTGTAAGAGCATACAACACCATAACAGGTAAGGTTGAGTGGACATTTAATACCATCCCTCAACCGGGAGAATTTGGCTATGATACCTGGGAAAAGAATTCGTACAAAGAAGTGGGCGGAACGAATGCCTGGACAGGTATGAGCCTGGATGATGAAAAAGGAATTGTGTTTATTCCGCTTGGTTCACCGGCATTTGATTTTTATGGCGGAAACCGGAAAGGTGAAAACTTATTTGGCAATTGCCTGCTCGCATTGGACGCTGCAACAGGTAAACGTAAATGGCATTTTCAATTGGTACACCACGACCTGTGGGATTATGATTTACCTGCACCGCCAACACTAGTAACGCTAACCAATGGCACTACCAAAACCGATGCAGTAGCGCAGGTAACCAAAATGGGATTTGTATTTTTATTTGACCGCAGCACCTGGAAACCAATATTCCCTATAGAAGAAAGACCGGTTCCGCACTCAAATTTATTGGGCGAAGAAACCTGGCCCACACAACCATTCCCAGCAAAGCCGGCAGCATTTGTGCGGCAACAATTTACCATAAACGACATCACCAATATCTCCGATTCGGCACATGCATTTATACAGTCAAAAATTGGCAATGCAACGATGGGTAGCATGTTTACGCCGCCCGATACCACCGGCGTTGTCCAAATTCCTGGTACCCGTGGCGGAGCCGAATGGGGCGGTGCTTCATTCGATCCTGAAACAGGTATTTTGTATGTGAATGCAAATGAATTGCCCTTATTGGTAAAGATGAAAGCGATACCTGTAAATGCCCAGACCGTTTCCAGGGGAGAACAAATTTACACCATGAATAACTGTACCATGTGCCATGGTGTCAACCGTGCAGGTACAAATGTGTTTCCTTCATTGATTGATTTAAAAGCAAGAATTACACCGATTAAAGCTGACAGCATTTTAAAAACAGGCAGGGGACAAATGCCTCCTTATCCAAATCTTGCAGCGGAAGATAAGCAGGCTTTGATAGATTTTTTATTTGATAAGAAGCCAGCAACGTGGATCAAAAAAAAGACAGAAAACCCAGGCGAAATAAAATACCGTTATGTACACAATGGCTGGGTGCAGTTAACCGATAAAGATGGTTACCGCGGCATTAAACCGCCCTGGGGCACATTGAATGCAATTGATTTAAATAAAGGTGAATTGCTTTGGAAAGTGCCCCTGGGGGAGTATGATGCGTTAACCAAAAGAGGCATTCCACCGACCGGCACGCAAAACCTGGGAGGTGCAGTAATCACTGCAGGCGGCCTCGTTATTATTGCAGCTACTGCCGATGAGCAACTAAGAATATTTGATAAGCAAACAGGTAAATTACTATGGCAATATAAGTTGCCCGCAGCAGGTTATGCTACCCCATCCACCTACATGATAAATGGCCAACAGTCCATTATAATTGCTGCAGGCGGTGGTGGAAAAGTGGGCACACCTTCCGGTGATGCTTATGTGGCGTTTAAATTGAAAAGGAAATAAAGCCGTCAATACTGGTCCGGTATCCGGCACACTTGATTGGCAACAGATCGGCGTATTTGGACTTTTCGGCGTATAGACGCTTAGATGCATTGTTTATAATGCCTGTCTGCCGGATGCAATCCGGCAGACAGGGGCCTCATACTGTTACTTGTTTAAGATGGAGAAAATGATGCAGGGAACAAAATGTTATTAAGAAGTTTTTATGCAAAGTTGGCAAATCGTTTAAAAGCAGTTTTATTGACCAGTGAGATTAACACGAAATTTATAATTATGAGAATAAGCATCCTTGTATTGTTTACATTGTCTGTTGTTTTAACTGCTGCAGATGCACAAACAAAGCAGCATCCTGCTATAAATGCTTCCACACCCGAAGCTGCCGGCATGTCTGCAAAAAGATTACAAAGAATAGATAGTATAATTGAAAAAGCGATCAACCAAAAATGGACGAATGAAGCACAGGCACTCATAATTCACGATGGTAAAGTCGTTTATCAAAAAAGCTTCGGATACAACGATCCTGAACTAAAAACAAAAATGCCCGGCAATGGAATTTTTCGCATTGCTTCACAAACAAAAGCTATTACCAGCGTTGCCGTAATGATGTTATACGAAGAAGGCAAACTGTTACTGGACGAGCCGGTAAGCAAGTATATCCCGTCATTTAAGCATCCGCTGGTGCTGGATAAATACAACGAAAAAGATACTACCTATACAACGATCCCGGCTACCAAAGAAATTACTATCCGCCATTTGCTGACACATACATCCGGCATTGGCTATTCACAAATTGGTGGTGGCCCCATCAATTCAATTTATGCAAAAAATAACATCATCTGCGGATTGGGACTTTTTAATAACCAGCTTGATGCAGACATGCAGAAATTAGGTACTCTTCCTCTTCAGCACAATCCTGGTGAGCGGTTTAGTTATGGTTTAAATGTGGATGTGCTCGGTTATATTGTTGAAATCGTTTCAGGCATGTCGCTGGATGAATTTTTCCATAAACGAATTTTTGAGCCATTGGGTATGAAGGACACATACTTTTATTTACCTGTAGAAAAGCAGGACCGCCTGGTTAATTTATATATTGTAAATGCCGATGGAAGCCTGAGAAAATCACCCGGATATTTTGAAGTAAATAACAACATCATGAAAGATTATCCAAAGGCAAAAGGAACCTATTTTTCCGGAGGTGGAGGTCTTACATCTACCATTATGGACTATGCCATTTTTTTACAAATGATGCTGAACGAAGGGGAATACAATGGCAAAAGAATATTAAGCCGCAACAGTGTGCGCATGATGACCATGAACCAAATTGGGCCACTCAACAGCGGACCTCACAAATTTGGTCTGGGCTTTCAGATTGTTACCGACGAATCGTCTGCACTGGGGCCACAACGGCCGGGAACTTTTTCATGGGGTGGTGCATTTTCAACATCATACTGGGTAGACCCTAAGGAAAAAATAATTGGTTTGCTTTACCGGCAATTGTGGGATGATCAGCATGAAGATGAATTGAATGATAAATTTAAAGTATTGGTTTACCAGGCTATCAATAATTGATTAGACGATAGTGAATAAAAAAATCACTATTGTCCGACAATCGTTCGTCATCAAAAAAAAAACAACTAACGCAAATGAATCTGGATGAAGTTAAACCCAAACCCATGGGCGACGTTCACGGCTCTCCGGAGAATATTAAGCTAAAAGATTTCAGGCCGGTATCTGCATTTAAAACAGCCCAAACCACCATTCCGAAATCTAAATTTCCGGTGATAGATATGCATACGCATGCCTGGCAATCTTCAACAAATATTCACGAATGGGTAAAAACAATGGAGGCAGCAAATGTTGAAAAATCCATCGTACTATCTTTTGAAACAGGCCCGGCATTTGATGAAATGATGCATCGGTTTGCTGACTATCCTGACAAATTTGATATCTGGTGCGGATTGGACTATACGGGTTATAATGACACCGGCGCAAACTGGACTGATCATGCAATTGCGGAACTGGAGCGGTGTTACAAACTTGGTGCAAAAGGTGTAGGCGAATTGGGGGATAAAGGTTTGGGTGAATACTATTCAAGATCTGTTGCAGGATATGGCATGCATCTGAATGATGTAAGAATGCAACCACTGCTGAAAAAATGCGGCAGTCTGGGCCTGCCCGTGAGCGTTCACATTGCCGATCCTATTTGGATGTACCTGCCCATGAACGAACAGAACGATGGCCTGATGAATGCCTACAACTGGCGTATTGATATAAACAGGGAGGGCATACTAAATCATTCGCAACTGATGGATACATTTGAAGATGCTGTACGGCAAAACCCGGATACAGTATTCATCGCATGTCATTTACTGAACTGTTCCCATGATCTTGAAATTTTAGGCAGGATGCTGGATCATTACAGTAACCTGAATGCAGATATTACTTCTCGCCTTAAAGAAGTAGCTACCGTTCCCCGTTATGCAAAAGCATTTTTTGAAAAATACCAGGACAGGCTGCTGTATGGGAGCGATGCAGGTTACGACCGGGGTCATACATTTGATTTTTCGAACCAAATATACCAGGCCAGTTTCAGGCTGCTGGAATCTGCTGATGAACATATTTACGAGCATGAACTTTTTAAATACCATTGGCCGTTGTATGGACTCGCTCTTTCTGATGGGGTTTTAAAGAAGCTATATCATGACAATGCAATAAAACTATTTAACCCATAATCAAATATTTCCGTTTCTTTTCAGTCCAAATTCACTAATTTAATTTCGATTAAGTGCTGCCGGATTTTTTTGATGAGATAATAACAAAATAAGTCTCTTTCATATTACATAACTAACATTATGATCCATAAAAAATTACTACTTGCCTTTTTAATTTTACCGCAAGTTTTATTGGCACAAAAAGCAACCGTTTCAGAAGAAAGCAGAGAGCTGCTCACTTACCCTTTTAATGATGCCAATCCGGTAGCCATGTTAACCGGTAAAAATGCAAAGATTTATCCCTACCATAGTTTTGACGGCTATAGTTTCACCGGGAAAAAGCAGGCATGGAAAGTAATAAAACTGGAGAACGATTATATTGAAGTATATGTGCTTCCGGAAGCTGGCGGAAAAGTTTGGGGTGCTATCGAAAAATCTACCGGCAAAGAATTTATATACCGCAACGAAGTAATGAAGTTTAGAAATATTGCCATGCGTGGGCCCTGGACATCCGGCGGTATTGAATTTAATTTTGGCATTATCGGCCATACACCGGCCACTGCCACTCCGGTAGATTATACCAACAGAGAAAACAATGATGGCAGTGTTAGTTGTATTGTGGGCAATATGGATTTGCCTTCCCGTACGCAATGGAGGGTAGAAATCAGGCTGCCGAAAGACAAGGCTTATTTTGAAACAAGGGCCATGTGGAATAATCCTACGCCCCTGCCTCAATCTTATTATAACTGGATGACAGGTGCTGCCGTTGTTACCGATGACCTGGAGTTTTTTTACCCTGGCAACCAAAAGCTGGAACACAGTGGCGAGGCAGGACCATGGCCAATTGATAAAGGCAGGCGTGATTTAGCCCTATACCGTAACAATGCATTTGGCGACCATAAGTCAGTGCACATTGTGGGTGAATACAATGATTTTATGGGTGGCTATTACCATAAATCTGAATTTGGTTTTGGTCACTGGGCTTTATATGACGATATGCCGGGGCATAAATTATGGCTCTGGTCTCAGGCCAGGGATGGCGCCATTTGGAAAGACCTGTTGACTGATACAGATGGCCAGTATATGGAGTTCCAGGCAGGCCGTGGGTTTAATCAATATTCCGCTTCTGAATTCAGGAGCCCGATTTCAGAGATGAGCTTTCCGCCCAACCTTACCGACCGCTGGAAGGAAATGTGGTTTCCGATAAAGGAAATCGGGGGACTGAAGGAAGTATCACAAACGGGTGTACTGAATGTTACCCACCAAAATGGCAACCTGCAGATTGCCATCAATTCGCTGGCATTTGCAGATGCAACAATCATCGTAAAATCAAACGACAAAATTATTTACACCGCAGATAAAAAATTTAAACCAATGGAAGTTTTTAAAACTTCCGTTCCGTTGGAAAAAGATGCGATCTATGAGGTGATTGCAGAAGGAATGGATCTTCGCCATAGCAACATGAATAAAAACTCAATCAGCCGTCCGTTTGTTACCGCCGTACCGGCAGATGAAAACAGCGCCGCTCATTTGTATCATCAGGGTCTGGAGCTAAAGGAAGCCAGGAATTATCCGGGCGCAAAAATGAACCTTGTAAAATGCCTGCAAAAAGATCCGTTGTACCTGGATGCTTTATCCACGATGGCAGAATTATTTTACCGCAGCAATCAATACGATTCTGCATTGTACTTTTCCAACCAGGCATTACAGTTAGATGCGTATCACCCGGCTGCAAATTATTACGCCGGAATCACGTACAGGGCTAAAGGCGATTTTATCAATGCGCTGGAAACCTTTGGCTGGGCTGCACGTTCTATGGAATTCCGTTCTGCTGCTTATGCACAAATGGCGGGTGTACAACTACAGTTAAACAACTTACCATTAACTGAGCACTATGCATTGCAGTCGCTTGATTTTAATAAAAACAATGTAGTTGCTTTAAAGGCCCTGGCGGTTCAATACCGCAAATCGGGTGAGACTGCGATGGCCGATAAAACAATTGATGAGCTCATTCAATTGGACCCGTTGAATCATTTTGCCCATTTTGAAAAATACCTTTTGCATCCTTCATCCGAAAATGATTTACAATTTTCTTCAGCAATCAAAAATGAATTTCCGTATCAGACATACCTGGAAGTAATGCTTGATTATGTTGACATGGGCTTAAAAGAGGATGCGATAAAACTGCTGGAAAAAGCTCCTGCGCATCCGTTGCTTTCAATATGGAAAGCATGGCTTACCAATGATGAAAGCCTGCTGGTAAAAGTTGCGGAAACTTCTCCGGCATTTGTATTTCCCTACCGCACAGAATCCATTGCTGTATTGGAATGGGCTGTCTCTAAAAATGCGAATTGGAAATTTAAATACTACCTGGGTTTAAATTATTGGACAATTGACCGGGTAGAAAAAACTACCCAATTATTCCAGGCATGTAACAATGAACCTGACTATGCACCTTTCTATTCTTCAAGAGCAGCGCTATCAAAAGGAATAAATGCTGCACAGGAACTGGCCGATCTGCAAAAAGCAAAAACACTTGCACCCACCGACTGGCGTAACTGGACCCGGCTGATAGATTGTTATGAAGCCTTACATGAAAACAAAACAGCTCTATCCCTGTCAACAGAAGCAGGTTTGAAATTTAAAAATAACTACAACCTTACATTACAGCTTGCCCGTGTACAATTAAACAACGGGCTGTATGATGCCTCTGCTAAAACACTGGATAAAACTCAAATACTGCCTTTTGAAGGAAGCAGCCAGGGAAAGCAGGTGTATGAGCAGGCATATATAAATGTTGCAATCAGCCTGATGAATCAAAAAAAATATCAGCAGGCTTTTGCAAAACTGGAAACCTCCAAAGCATGGCCCGAAAGCCTTGGTGTGGGCGCACCATACGAACCGGATAACAGGATGCAACAATACCTTCAGGCTATCTGTATGGATAAAACCGGCCACACGAATGAAGCTGCAGCATTAAGAGATAGTGTTGTACAATTTACAAGTACAGGTGATAACTATACAAGGACATCGTTCAATAACCTGCTTGCTTTAAATATCCTTGAAAAGAAAGGTGATGCAGAACAGGCGAACAGTTTAATTAAACAAATCCAGGAAATGCCACAACACAATAACCTGATACATCAATATACAGTAGCTGTTATTAAAAATGATAGTGCTACTGAAGGCAAACTGAAAAGGGATTTATCAACAAACAATTATTTTAAAATTATAAAAAGGATGGAGCTGCTGGAAAAATAAAAGAGTGATTATTCGCCCAATTTTTTCCGCTGCCTCGTTGTGTGATTAGGTTATAAATTATTTAATAAAAAACTGACTACTTGAAATGATTAAAATTAACAAAGAGGTTTCGCCAAACTATTTGTCTTATAAACTCAGCCGCTTATGGCAGCTCTCCGATGAAAAGATTGCACTCATCAATAAGCAGTACGATTCATCAAAAGGCTCACCCGTATTTACTGTTGAAGGCAAATACACTACAAGAGGATGGACGGAGTGGACACAGGGCTTTCAATACGGCACTGCCATACTTCAATTTGATGCAACCGGGGAGAAGAAATTAATTGAAGATGCAAGAAACAAAACACTTACAAAAATGGCACCGCACGTGAGCCACACTGGTGTACATGATCATGGGTTTAACAATGTAAGCACCTACGGAAACTTATTGCGTTTGATGAAGGAAGGAAAAACTCCTTTTAATGAATGGGAGAAAAACTTTTATGAACTGGCATTAAAAATTTCCGGCGCTGTACAGGCAAGCCGTTGGACGGTTATAAAAAACGGCGGCTATATCCATTCATTTAACGGAGCACATTCTTTGTTTGTAGATACCATCCGTTCTGTAAGAGCATTAAATATTGGTTACATGTTAGGTCATGTACTGCAGGCAGAAAATGATGTAAAAATAAGTTTGCTCGATCGTGCCATACAGCACCTTAAAGCCACTGCTGCTTATTCTGTTTTTTATGGAGAAGGCAGAGACGGCTACGATGTATGGGGCCGCACTGCACATGAAAGTATTTTCAATGTAAAGGATGGCAATTTTCGCTGCCCAAATTCTCAACAGGGTTATACCGGCTTTAGTACCTGGACAAGAGGGCTTGCATGGGCCATGTGTGGTTTTGCAGAACAACTGGAATGGTTTGACACGATTGCTGAAAAAGAATTAAAACCCTTTGGCGGCAAAGCGCAGATAGAAGCGATGTTACTCAAAGGAGCAAAAGCCACCTGCGATTTTTACATTGAGCACACCCCCATTGATGGTGTGCCCTATTGGGATACCGGCGCACCAGGCTTGAATAAACTGGGTGATTATTTAAACAAACCCGCTGATCCTTACAATAATTTTGAACCTGTAGATAGCTCTGCTGCTGCTATCGGTGCTCAAGGACTTTTGAGGTTGGGCAATTACCTTTCTAAAAAAGGAGATAAAAAAGCAGGCAAAAAATATTTCCAGGCCGGGCTAACAGTGATGGATACCCTGCTGGACGAACCGTATATAAGTAACAACAAAAATCACCAGGGCTTATTGTTACATTCTATTTATCACCAGCCTAACGGCTGGGACTATGTGCCAAAAGGAAGTAAGATCGCCAACGGAGAATCAAGTATGTGGGGCGATTATCATATACGTGAAGCAGCGCTGTATTTACAAAGACAAATTAACAACGAACCTTATTATACCTTCTTCAATATATAAGAATAGCAGCTTTGCTGCAATAAAAACTTATGGCAGAGAAACCAAAATACTCAAGAATAGCACAGTTAAAAACTGCAGATGATTTAAGAAACTACTTATCACTGCATAAAGTATCACTTGGATTTGATGAGGAATTAGCAATGGATGAAAAATCTTATTTCAACAGGGCAGTAGTACTACATTCAGGGAGCGTAATTGGTAATCGCTTTTGCATCTTACCCATGGAAGGATGGGATGGAACAGAAGATGGCAAACCAACGGATTTTGTAAAAAGAAGATGGCGGAACTTTGCCATCAGCGGGGCAAAATTATTGTGGGGTTGCGAAGCAGTAGCCGTTGATCCTTCCGGCAGAGCAAATCCCCGCCAGTTGATAATGAGTGATGCCAACTTTCCTGATTTTGCAGCATTGCATCAATTGATCATTCACCACCATGCTGAAAAATTTGGTAACACGGATGATTTAATGATCGGCCTGCAGTTAACACATTCCGGCAGGTTTTGCAAACCACACGACAGTAAAAAATTTGAATCAAAAATATTATACACTCACCCGGTACTCAATAAAAAATTTGGCCTGGGTGATGACTACCCTGTATTGATGGATAGCGAAATAGATGACCTAATTGAAAAGTACATTAAAGCAGCTGTGCTGGCCCAAAAAGCAGGATTTGATTTTGTAGATGTAAAACATTGCCACGGGTATTTAGGGCATGAATTTTTAAGTGCGGTTGACCGCCAGGGAAAATATGGCGGCAGCTTTGAAAACCGCACAAGATTTTTCAGAAGCATTGTAGAAGGCATTCAAAAAAATGCACCCGGTTTACAAATCGGTGTACGCCTAAGTTCATTTGATTTTGTACCATTTAAAAAAGGTGTTGATGATGTTGGTGTACCCGATCTGCACGAAGGCCACTCATACAAATATGCTTTTGGTGGCGACGGTTCTGGGCTGGATATTGATTTAACTGAAACAAAAGCCTTTCTTAAATTGGCAGAAAGCCTGGGCATACAACTGGTATGTATTACTGCTGCCAGTCCTTATTACAATCCGCATTTAACAAGGCCTGCATTATTTCCACCGTCTGATGGATATTCACCACCTGAAGAGCCATTGGAAGGTGTGGCAAGAATAATAAAAGTAACAGGCGAACTCAAGAAAGCATTTCCTGGTTTGTTCATTGTTGGTTCAGGCTATTCTTATTTGCAGGAGTGGTTGCCGAACGTGGGACAGTATGTATTGAGAAATAACATGGCTGATTGTATTGGCTTTGGCAGGATGACACTATCGTATCCCACCATGCCGGATGATATCGCAAATGGCAGGCCGTTAGAACGAAAACAAATATGCAGAACATTTTCTGACTGTACCACAGCACCCAGGAACGGTATTATATCAGGATGCTATCCATTGGATTTGTTTTATAAAAATCTTCCGGAAGCAGAACAGTTGAAAGAAGCAAAAAAATTAGTATGAGCAAGCAGGTAGCATTGGTAACAGGAGGCAGTCGTGGCATCGGTTATGGCATAGTAAAACAACTGGCTATGCAGGGTTTTGATATTGCCGTTAATGGCATACGCAACAAAGAAGACGTAAAAGAAATGTTGGAAAGTATTAAAGCATTAGACGTGGATGTGATTTACTGCCAGGGAAATATTGCATTAACTGCTGATCGAAAAGCAATCATTGAAAAAGTAAAAGCACATTTTAAAAAAATAAACGTACTGGTAAACAACGCAGGCATTGCGCCAAAGGAAAGACGGGATGTATTAAGTACAACAGAAGAAAGTTTTGACGATGTACTCAACACCAATTTAAAGGGCAATTATTTTTTAACGCAGGAGATTGCCAACTGGATGATTGAACAAAAATCTTCAGACAAAAACTTTACAGGCTGTATCATTAACGTCTCATCTATCTCAGCAACGGTAGCATCTGTAAACCGTGGCGAATACTGTATTTCAAAGGCAGGCATTAGTATGGCTACGCAATTGTTTGCAGTCAGGTTGGGTGAATTTGACATACCTGTTTACGAGGTAAGGCCTGGTATAATAGCCACAGACATGACGAGTGGCGTAAAAGCAAAATACGATGCCTTAATTGAACAAGGCCTCTGTGTTCAGAAACGGTGGGGCTTGCCGGAAGATGTGGGTAAATGCGTAGGTGCCTTAGCAGGCGGAAGTTTTCCTTATTCAACCGGCCAGGTGTTTATGGTGGATGGAGGATTAACGATTCCGAGATTGTAATTAAATGCACCTGTTGAGTCATCTGGCAGATGCTCTTCCAAAAAAAAATAATCAATCATGAAAAGGAATTTTCTTTTAACAACAGTATTATTATTTTCATTTGCAATAAGCTCATACGCTGAATCATTGCCCCATCCTTTTAAAATTTTACCACAGCCACAAAAAGTACATCTTACAAACCAGGCCGGGTTTCAATTTGGCAGCCTGCAACAATTATTCATTACAGGTGATTTTAAAGCACCTGTGATGGGAACATTGCTATCACAACTCCCAATTGGAAAATCATCAGCCAGGGGAACAGTCTCATTGATCATCGATAAATCGATTGCGTCTTTTGCTTCTGAAGAGGGATATATAATGAATATCACAAAAGACCAAATAAAGATCACGGCAAAAAGTGAAGCTGGATTATTTTATGGTTGTCAATCGCTGGAACAATTGCTTGAAGATGCAAGAGATTACAAGAAGCCCCTGCCAGCCTGTACCATTACAGATTATCCAATGCTTTCTTATCGTGCAGTACATTTTGATGTAAAGCATCATTTGGATCACATGAATTATTATTATGAAAGTATCGACCGGTTAGCACGGTATAAGGTCAATGCAATTGTTTTTGAATTTGAAGATAAACTGCGTTACCAGTTGCAGCCATTGGTTGGCGCTCCACAATCTATCAGCATTGATGAAATGGCTGCCTTAACAAAATATGCACGTGATAGAAATATAGAAATTACACCATTGGTGCAGGGCCTCGGTCATGCTACTTTTATTTTGAAACATGAACAGTATGCAAACCTTCGTGAATTGCCCTGGAATCACTGGGCTTTTTGCCCATTGAATGAAGGTACTTACCAGGTATTGTTTGACCTGTACAGAGATGCTATTAAAGCAACACCTGGTTCAAAATATCTGCATATCGGCGGAGATGAAATTGGTAACATAGGGCTGTGCCCACGATGCAAGCCAACGGCTGATAAGGAGGGTATGATGAGCCTTAATTTGTACTGGCTAAAAAGAGTTTGTGAATTTGCAAAAGAGAACAACCGTATTCCAATTTTTTGGGACGACATGCCTTTGCAACACGCAGGCTTGTATACCAGCACCTGGAGTGATGACGTAACTGCAGCAGAAGCAACTGAAGCATGGAAGAAGGGCGTTACTACGCTCGACAGCCTGCAAACAGATTTTCCAAAAAATTGTGTTTATATGCGCTGGAACTATTCAATGGCTAAACAGCCGGGAAATATTCTTGCGCTGAACTGGTATAAAACACATGATTTAAAAGCAATGATCGCTACGGCAACCAACGCAGAGGGCGGCATGTTATTTCAAGAAGATAAGAGGGATACAGGAGCAGCCTCTTCCGGAATCATTTCTATACAAAGCTTTATTCAATTAGCAGCTGAAAAAAATATTTCCGGAATGCTTTGTACTGCATGGGATGACAAAAGTCCGCACATGGAAAATTACTGGCGTGGATTTATTGCTGCAGCAGAATATAGCTGGAACCCTAAAGGCCGTACGCTGGATGAATATGATGCAGCATGGCTTCAAAGAGAGTTTGGCTTATCAATGCCTGGTTATAAAAACTTTACTCATCAATTAAGAAAAGGCTCTGAATTATGGTACGAAGCATTGTATAAAAAAGGAAGTTTTTTTGATGATGACAATATGCTGCAAAGCACAAAGCAGGTAGAGCATTGGCTAAAACCATTAGAAGGACGTGAAAATATACCCTTTGATTATACAACTAAATTGATTGAATTACCTGACCTGAAATCGCCAGGTTTATGGAGTGAAAAGTATAAAGACAAAATTGACAAATCTATTATTGAAATAAATAACTACGCCGATGTATCAGAAAAATTAAAAGACTTGTGTAACAGCGCTGCAAGAAATAAATATTACTGGCAACTTTTATTAGCAATCTATAATTTCCAAACGTCCACTCCACGTTTACTGCTGGCACTAAAGCAATGTGACAGCCCTGACAAATCAAAACAGAAAGCCGGAATTGAAGAAGTGCAAAAAGCGCTGAACGCATTTCATCAGTCCTGGGCACAGCTGCAAACAGTGTACGGCCAAACCCGTTTTATTTCAAACCCGTCCAATTTTATTCCAGACAGGTATTTTCACTTTGCCAGTCAGCGGGAGGATTTAAGCTGGATGATACAGGCACAGGAATTATATGAAGGCATGATAAAAAAATGGTTACAAAGTCAATCATAAATTTATCCTGCAATGTAAAAAATGGGCGAAAATATGGCGTTTGAAAAATTAACAAAAGGACAATATAAAGTAGCTGCTACCGGCTTTCTCAGCCTATTCTCTATCGTTGGAATTATGTTTTATGGCCTCCCTTTCTTTTTCGATTTTTGGGTAAAAGATTTTGGCTGGAACCGGGCTACGGTTACGTCAGGAAATATGTTTGGTAAAGTTGTTATTGGTCCACTATTTGGTTTTGCTGCAGGATGGATCATTGACCGCTTTGGCACAAAAAAGTTAATGCTTTTTGGAATCACAATTTGCGGTGTTGCTGTTATTGGATTAAGCAGGATGAATTCGCTTTTTGAATTTTATGCACTTTATTTGATGATGGCCCTGGGCTACATGTGTGGCGGACCATTGCCCAACCAGGTGCTGACATCACGTTGGTTTAATAAATCAAGAGGCAAAGCAATGGGAATTGCATACCTCGGTATTGGAGTTGGCGGCATGCTGGTGCCACAGATTGCGAAGTGGCTTAACCTGCAAATGCATTGGCGTTCATCGCTGGTTATGCTGGGCATACTAATAATTGTTGTTGCATTGCCAATGGCCTTATTTGTAAAAGAAAATCCGCCAGGGAAAGCCAAAGAGACTAAAGTGGATGAACCGGCAGTATCTTTCAAAAGCATCTTAAAAAACAGGGCATTCTATTTTTTGGCCATTGGCAGCATGTGCTCTATTGGTGCCGTGGCAGGAGTAAGCCAAAACCTTAAATTATTTTTCAGCATTGACCTGAAATACACACAGGGTGAAGCTGCCAATATAATTTCACTTGTTCTTGGAGCCAGTATTATTGGCCGTTTACTAATGGGCTGGCTGGCAGACCGCTATTCAAAAAAGCATGTAATGATACTGATCTATATATTGATTTCATCATCCATCCTGCTGCTTTACCTTGCTGCCACTCCAGGTATTATTTATGTTTTCGCCATTATTTTCGGAATTGGTCTTGGGGGAGATTATATGATCATCCCTTTGATGGCTGCCGAATTGTTTGGCGTAAAAGTAATGGGCCGTGTAATGGGGTTGATATTAACAGTAGATGGAATAGGTGAAGCATTTGGGCCCATCCTCGCCGGATGGCTTCGTGACAGCAGGAATAGTTATACAACAGGGTTTACAGCACTGATTTTATTGTCTGTTATTGGCACTATTGCAATATGGATGCTGCCTGGCAACAAATCATTTCTTAAAAACAACACAATATGATATCGTACAAAAACACATCAGTTACATTTATTTTTTTGGCTGCATTTTTCCTGGCTTCCTGCAATCAAAAAACAAATAATAACGCTTACAACAAGAGCTTATTTGAGTACAATGACAATATTGAAACAAGGTGGAGCAGTGGCGAAAATATAAACGGAGCAAAAGGTGCAGGTGGTAAAGAAAACAATATGGCAAAGGGGCACGCCTGGGATTCTATTCCGGCTGGTGCATCTTTTTCTTTACTGGATATCAAAGAGCAGGGAATCATTAACCGGATATGGGTTACCATCAATGACCGCACGCCTGAAATGCTACGCTCTCTAAAAATCGAAATGTTTTGGGATGGCGAATCAAAGCCTGCAGTATCTGTACCATTCGGAGATTTTTTCGGCAACGGCCTTGGCAAAACCACCGCTTTTCAAAACGCTTTATTTGCCAATGCAGAAGGCAGGTCATTCAATAGCTTTATTAAAATGCCATTTAAAAAAGGAGCTAAAATTATTGTTACCAACGAATCAGCAAAAACATTGAATAATATATTTTTTGATGTTGATTACAGCCTGTTAAAAACATGGAATGAAGACTACCTGTACTTTCATGCTTACTGGCACCGGGATACTGCCACCAAATTGGCTACTGACTTTGAACTGCTGCCTCAGATAACAGGTAAAGGAAGATTTTTGGGCGTTAATATTGGGGTAAATGGGAACCCGGTTTATAAAAAATCGTGGTTTGGAGAAGGCGAAGTAAAAATGTATATAGATGGTGATAAAACATATCCAACCCTGAATGGAACCGGCACTGAAGATTATATTGCCACTGCATACGGGCAGGGGAAATTCATCAATAATTATGCAGGTTGCACCATCTCGGATGATAGTTTACTGCAATGGGCATTTTACAGATTCCACATTCCTGATCCCATATTTTTCAAAACGGATTGCCGCATAACGATACAACAGTTAGGTGGAGATGACACTTATAAAGTAGCGGAATACCAACAGGCAAAAGCTGCCCTCATTCCGGTTACTACAGATAACGGAAGCATGTATGCCTACTACAAAAAAGACAGCGTTGTAGTATTGGATTCAACCACTAAAATAAAAGGTTGGACCAATTTTTACCGCAGCGATGATGTATCTGCAACCGCCTATTTTTACCTGGATAAACCTGCTAATAATTTAGCAGTATTGCAACCGGTAAAAATAAGAACGGCAGCACTTCGCAATAAATAAGAGAATATTATCAGAGCACCATTATGGTTTCGCCATTTCAAAGGCTGTATGCATTTTTTTTGGGGGGGGATTGTAACTTTTATACCATACATTTTTGTTTTTAATTTTCTGAAATGATAAAAATTTCCTCCCTGTATTTTTTTATACAAGTATTTTGTTTAGCAACATCTGCACAAATAAAAACACAAATGCTGCGTATAGAAAGTCTTACCAACCCTGTTGGCTTAGATATAAAACAGCCAAGATTTAGCTGGCAACTGGTAAGCAGTAAAAGAAATACTTTGCAAACAGCCTATGAAATAATTGTAGAGGATAACTCAAAGCACAAAGTATGGGCTACCGGGAAAATAGTGTCCGGTCAATCTATACAGGTTGATTACAAAGGCAATGCTTTAAAAAGTAATCAACGATATGAATGGCGGGTACGGATATGGGATAACTACGGCAATACATCTGCATGGAGCAACCCTGCGTTTTGGCAAACAGGATTTTTTGATACCGCTGAATGGAAAGCAAAATGGATTCAGGCTGGCTATAGTGGAGATTCTGTGGGCCAACCCTGCCCGTTATTCAGAAAGCAATTTGACCTCAATAAAAAAATAAAATCAGCCACTGCATACGTTACTGCACATGGTTTATATGAAGCAAAAATAAATGGCAACCGAGTTGGTGACGCCTATCTTACACCTGGCTGGACCAGCTACAACAAAAGATTACAATACCAGGCGTATGATGTTACCGCTCTCTTAAAAAAAGGCCTTAACACAATAGGCGCAACACTGGGTAGTGGCTGGTATCGTGGCCGCCTTGCATCAGGTAAAAATAAAAATCTTTATGGCAGAGATATTTCGTTGCTGCTGCAACTGGAGATTACTTTCACTGACGGAACAAGCACAACAATTACTACAGATGAATCATGGAAATCAACCAGGAGTAATATCCTTACTTCAGAGATTTACGATGGCGAAACGATTGATGCTTCGAATGAAAAAAATGGCTGGGCATCACCCGGCTACAATGATGCCGCCTGGGATAATGTGAAAGTGGCAACATTTGGTTATAGCAATTTAACAGCATCATGCAATGAGCCTGTTAAAAAACAGGAAAGCTACCACCCAGTTAAAGTTATTATCACACCTAAAGGCGAGCATGTACTTGATTTTGGCCAGAACCTTGTTGGATGGATACAGGTAAAATTGCACGGCAAAAAAGGAGACAGCATTCGTATCTATCATGCAGAAGTACTGGATAAAGCAGGTAACTTTTATACCGCTAACCTTCGTTCTGCCAAAGCAACTGCCACCTATATTTTAAATGGTGACGCAGAAGAAATCTTCGAGCCTCATTTTACATTTTTTGGATTCCGGTATATAAAAATTGAAGGAAGTAAAACAGCCCTCCAGCCGACAGATTTTACAGCCATTGTACTACATTCTAACTTGCAACAGACAGGCCACTTTACTACTTCCGATACATTGATCAACCAGTTGCAGCATAATATATTTTGGAGCCAGAGAGGCAACTTCGTAGATATCCCATCAGATTGTCCACAAAGAGATGAGCGCCTCGGTTGGGTGGGTGATGCACAGGTATTCTCCCGTACTGCAGCGTTTAATATGGGGGTAAATAATTTCTTTAGCAAGTGGATGAAAGACTTGGCTGCTGATCAAAGGGAAGATGGCGCTGTGCCGGTGGTAGTACCAAATATATTGCGCCGTTCAAACACGTTTGCTGCTTCAGGCTGGGGTGATGTTAGTACTATTATACCCTGGGATATGTACCTGGTGTATGCGGATAAAAAAATACTGGAAACACAGTACCCCAGTATGAAAGCATGGGTAGAATACATCCGCAATCACAGCAATAATGATCTTTGGGATAATGGCTTTCATTTTGGCGACTGGTTATTCTACCGCCCTGATGATGACTATGATGGCACGGCTGCTATTACCAATAAATTTTTAATTGCACAATGTTTCTATGCACACTCCACACAGTTATTAATCAATACTGCCAGGGTGTTGGATAAACCAGCAGATGTTGCCAGTTATACGGCTTTACTGCAAAGAATAAAAAAGGCATTTTTAGATGAATACACTACAGCCAATGGTGAATTAGTGAGTGCTACGCAAACAGCTTATGTACTTGCTTTAAACTATGATATGCTGCCGGAAGTTTTACGTGCCCGTACTGCAAAAAGGCTTGCCCTCAATATTGAAAATTATGATTTTCATTTAACCACCGGTTTTTTGGGTACCCCTTATATCTGTAATGTATTAAGTCGCTTTGGCTACAGCAATATTGCATATAAATTATTATTCCAGAACACTGCTCCTTCCTGGTTGTATCCCGTAAAAATGGGAGCCACTACCATCTGGGAAAGATGGGATGGGCAAAAACCAGACAGCACCTTTCAAACAGTTGGCATGAATTCATTTAATCATTATGCATATGGTGCCGTTGGCGATTGGATGTACAGGGTAGTTGCAGGCCTGGATACATATGAAGATGGGCCAGGTTATAAGCATATTAAAATTCAACCGCATATTGGTGAAGGGTTAACTAGGGTTACTGCAGATCTGCAAACAAATTATGGCAAACTGAGCAATCAATGGAAAATAGAAAATGGTTACCTGCTGATGGATGTTGAAATACCCGTGAACACAACTGCAACGCTTTATATTCCGGCAAAAGAATGGAAGCAGGTTACCGAAAGCAATACCCCCATTGATGCGGTGAAAGATATAACTGTTAAAGGCAAAAAAGATGATTATATAATTGTGGAAATGGGATCTGGTAATTATTATTTTAGGGTGGCGCAATAATTTTTTCTAAAGGCGAAGTGGTTAGTGTATTTGTTGATATAAACAAATTTTCACAAATATTATCAGCCTTTCAGAGTCGTTTTTTAATTGATATACTATAACTTAACGAGCCTGTCGTTCGGTATCGTTTCAAAAAAAATACCTGCTGTAAAAACAGCAGGACTAACGATTGCCCTCTTGCTATATGAAAAGCAAAAGAGTTTACTCTATATGTGTAACCAAGCTAACTATTCATTCTTCTTATTTATTTTTTTTGATAAGGATATTTTTTATTTGAGGCAACAGAAAATCAGCAATTCGTAACATACCTACGTCGTTTGGATGTACACCATCAACAGTGCCTTCATGATCGTAACCAATCATGCCATCGCTTTTTTGATAATACAAATTTTTAATCCCCGATTGTATGAGCGTACTGTAGGCCTTTCTTAAATCCTTTATTTTTTTCGATTCGGTAATCCTTCTTTCTTCTATGAAATAGCTGTTCTCAAACTTGAAATTTTCAACCAGGAGTATTGGGACAGATGGCCTGGTTTTCTTTAACAGCTTAACCAGTTTTACCGCCCGATGATATATTAATGGTTCTTCAGTATTGGGGTTGCAATCAATAATGTATAAAGCACCATCTATTTCACCCATCGCTTCAGCAACGGAAGAATCAAAAGTACCTTCTCCGCTAAATCCAAAATTGATAACGCTTCTGTCCAGTCTTCGTGAAAGGATATTTGTAAATGCCATGCCGGGACGGCTTGCACAACCGCCCTGTGCAATGCTACTGCCATAATAAACAACCGGTTTTTTATTGATCAAAAATTGTTGAGCAGGTTTTGAAATAGTTGCTGTTTCGTTAACACCAATAAACAAAGAATCCACACCATCATACAAAGGAAGGTTTAACAGGTATTCCCGGTATACAGGCTCTCCATTTTTAATCATCACATATTCACTTGTTTTTTCTTTAGGGCGGCCGGTTTGTATATATTGCCAAGCACCATCTACCATTGCATACAGATCAACGCCTTTTATGCCGGTGGCAGCCATGTGTGGAAAAAGGTTATCGTCTTTCAACGTCCACTTTATATTGATATCAGTTGCATTGGTACGAAAACGAATCGATATACCTGCAGCATTTTGACCAAGATCCCATACTTCTTTTCTCAGCTTATTTTTATATTCCCGGGGAAAACGAACGTAATTTTTTTCGTTGTGAAATTTACCAATGACAGTATACTGCTGTCCATCATAATACTGAATGGAGTCTTTTAAAGGAGACTTAGTTAAACTATAATTGAATGCAAAAATCCCTGATTGATATCCTATACAAAACAGGGTAATGAAAGCGTACTTTATAATACTCATAAAATTTTAGTAAAATGAAATAAAGCGCAAAAAAAGGGCTGGCTTAATCTTTGGCCAGCCCTTTTTTATTATTAATACCAAACTAAAAAAAACCATTATTCATATCCTGGATTTTGACCAAGGGACTTTGCATCCAATGCAGGGATTGGTAATAAATAATCATTCTCATCGTATCCGTCTGCATTATCAGGTAAGTTTACTTCTCTTAATATTCTTTTTCTTAACACATCAAAATACCGGTCATTTTCAAAACAAAGTTCATAGCTTCTTTCATCAATCACTTTTTGATCAAACTGGGCTTGTGTCATACTCAGTGTTGCCCTGGGTTCTGTTCCGGTACCAGCATTGGCCCTGTCTATTATCATGTTCAGGCGATCAACTGCTAATTGTGTTGGTCCTGATCCAGCCATATTGGCTGCTTCAGCATAAATCATTAATACATCTGCAAATCTTAATAGTTTCATTTCAATTCCAGCATCGCCGCCGCCTACCTGTTGATCGTAAGTAAGGTTGGGCATGTTGAGTTTACCTATATAAGGAACACCATCAGCAGATACCGACCAATTGATTTCAGGAGCAGAAGGGTCATAAATATTTGAAGTAAAATTGAACAGGATATAACTGTTTCTGCGTGGTTGATCCGGGTAAATAGTTGTGGACCACAAGATCTTTACCGGCCCCGAACTCCAGCCATCCATTTCAGATGGTGCCCAAACATTTCCCGGCATATACGGTGCATCTGCTGTAGTATGAAAAGCAAACATGATTTCATTATTGCGGTTATTGGAAGTTTTAAAAACATCCTCAAAATTTTGCAGCAATCCATAAGGGCTGTTTAAAATTACATCATCCGCCACATCCCTTGCTTTAGCATAATTCTCTGTTTGATTTAACGGCGCTGTAGCTCTTGTTAAATACACTTTGGCTAGGTAACCTTTGGCAGTCCATTTGTTTGGTTTACCTGGAACACCGGCATCGTAGTCAGACATATTTGCTGCAGCATACACTAAATCAGCTTCTATTAAATCGTACACAGCTGCAATCTCAAGACGGGATTCAGGTGTTAATGGCGTACTCACCGGATCAGGCGTATCTTCTGTGATGTATGGAATTTTACCATACAATCTTACCAATGTAAAATAATTAAAGGCTCTCAGGAACCGTCCCTGTGCAACAATATCAGCAATTGCTTCAGCTGAATTTCCTGCTAAGCTGCCGCCTTTCACTGCTTTTAAAACTGCATTGATATTTGATATGGATTTGTAATGCCATGTCCACAATTCATTAAAAGAACCTACTCCAAAATCAAGACTTGCTCCTTCATATTGTCCGTCGGGAAAAGATGGCATACCCTGGTAACCACCCCAGGTAACAAACAGCGCATTCATTGAACCTGCATACGCTGCTTCACACTGGCCAGGAGTAGTGTAAAAATTTGACGGGGTTGAAATACCTAATGGGTTTTCCGTTAGTTTTTGACAAGACATTCCTGTCATTATTAAAAACAATGCCAGCAAGCTTTTAAATGAAATGATTATATTTTTTTTCATCTTTTTTATTTTTATTTCCTTAATTTGATCAGATGTGTTTCGATCTGAATAATAAATTAAAAAGTTAGATTAATACCAAACATTATTGTTTTTGAAGTAGGGTAATTACTCAGGTCAATACCCATTCCGCCAGCGCCGCCTGCATTAAATGAACTTACTTCCGGATCGTATCCTGTATAGTCTGTAATAGTAAAAAGATTAACTGCTGTAACGTAAGCTGATAACCTTGAAACATGAATTTTACTTAATAAAGATATTGGCAGGTTATACGTTAGCGTGATGTTCTTCATACGAATGTAAGAGCCATCTTCTATCCATCGGCTTGAGCGTTGATCAACACCGATACCGGATGTTTTGTTAGATCCCAATTCAAGACGGTTCCTGTCTCTTGAACTTAAGAAAACCGGTACATCAGTATTCTGGTTATCAACCGTCCACCTGTTATTTAAATTACTGCTTGTTCCGTTGGTTTGGCTTTCTGTTTTTATTCGTACGGCATTAAAAATATCATTGCCCTGGCTTCCCTGTATCAAAAAGGAAAGATCAAAGTTCTTATAACTTAAGCTGTTGTTCCATCCATAAATAAAATCAGGTGATGCATTTCCTATCACTTCATTACCATCTGCCACCCTGGTTATTTTACCATCGCCATTTACATCTTTCCATTTAGCTTCACCCGGTGCCTGGCCAAATAACTTTGCCTGGTCTCTTTCAGCTTCACTCCAGGTGCCCAGGTTAACATAGCCACGCATTTGATCTACCGGTTGACCTACCTGCAGATATTTTAAAGAAAATGCACTTCCATAAATTTGGTAACCACCCCCTGTGCTTGTTCTGATTGCCAAAGGTGCATCGTTCAAAAGAGCCAGCACCTTACTTTTGTTGAAAGAAATATTTACACCGGTATTCCATCTGAAATCAGCGCCAACAATTGGTTTAGCTCCCAATGAAATTTCAATTCCTTTATTTTCTATTGACCCAACATTTGCCAGCTTGGTAGAAAACCCAGTGTATGCTTCTACTTGTTTATTCAACAACAGATCAGTGGTAGTTTTTTTATACACATCCAGGGTAAAGGTAAGGCGCTCATTAAAAAAGCCCATATCAATACCTACGTTTGTCTGCGCTGTTGTTTCCCATTTCAAATCTGGGTTAGATGGCCTTCCTAAAGCAAAGCCAATATTTGCAGCATCATTACCATCATAAGGATAATTAAATCCTGATGCAATAGTTGCCAGTGTTTGGTAAGGTGAAATGGCCTGGTTACCTGTTTTACCCCAGCTGCCCCTTAGTTTTAAATTAGAAAATATCCCAATGTTTTTTATAAATTCTTCTTCAGAAGCTCTCCATGCCACAGCAGCTGATGGGAAGTAACCCCATTTGTTATTAGCCCCAAACACGGAAGATCCATCTGCCCGGTAACTAGCGGTAAACATATACTTGCCATCAAAGATGTAATTAGCACGGCCAAGGAAGGAATTCAATGTTTGTTTAAAAGAAGAATTATATCTTTCGTTTATCTGGCTTGCTCCACCCAAATCGTTAATGCCTGTATTATCGCTGAAGAAACCCTGTGCATTAATGTAAGAACCTTTTCCCTGTATCAATTGCTGTTCTGCTACTCCGGTTAAAGTGAGTGCATGTTTCTTATTAAAGGTTTTATTATAAGTAAGGATATTAGAGTTTTGATAATACTCATATTTATCTTCTGTGAGATCTCCTAAACCACTGATGCCCCTGCCTGGTTGTGTTTTTGTACCGTAATAATGTTTATCATCGGTGTTATTAACACTTGCAGTTCCGGTTACTTTCAGGGTAAGTCCTTCTAATAATTTAAATTCCAGGAAGGTACTTACTTCATTAGTGATCCTGTTCTTTTCTGCTTTCGTTTCCATTGCTGTTGCCAATGGGTTCCATACATCCTGGTCAGCGTATATTTTTGAATTTCCAGGACCGCCTTTTAATGCTTTATAATTATAATTACCATCCGCATCATACACAGGCGTTGCAGGATCAAACCTTGCTACGGTATTAATGACCTGTCCAAGAATATCACCAAACCTAGTACCTTCTCCAACCGGTGGTACATTGCCTTTATCTTTTATTACATTCAAATTAAAACCTGCAGATAACCAACTGTTCAGTTTCAAATCCAGGTTACTCCGCAAATTGTATCTTTTATAATTTGTGTTCACAACGATACCCTGCTGATCCACATATCCGCCTGAAACATAAAAGCGCACATTTTCAGATCCTCCACTTACAGAAAGCTGGTGATTTTGCAAAGAACCTTTTCTGTAAATCACGTCTTGCCAATCGGTGCCTCCGCTTGCATCCAGGGCTTTAATTTGTTCTTCTGTAAATGGTATTACAGGAGTTATTGGTGATGCATCTGTACCATTTGCAGTGGCAGCAAAATCATTTGCTTTACGGGCATAATCACCCGCATTCATCAGATCCAGTTTGTGATTTAATTTTTGATTACCAGCGCTGAATCCATAATTAAAAACAGGCTTGCCGGAAGTACCTTTTTTAGTAGTAATTAGTATTACACCATTCGCACCACGGGCGCCGTAAATAGCAGTGGCAGAAGCATCTTTTAAAACTTCTAATGTTTCTACATCATTTGGATTGATGGTACTGATATTAATACCCTGGATACCATCTACAACAATCAATGCATTATTACCACCAGAAATAGAATTACCTCCTCTAACCCGTATAGTTGCATTACCACCTGGAGCTCCATCTGTATTTTGCACCGATACACCTGCTGCCCTTCCCTGTAAAGCCTGATCAACTCTTTGTGTAGGAAGCCTGATTAAATCACCACCCTTTACCGAACTTACGGAGCCGGTAAGATCACTTTTTTTCTGCGTACCGTATCCATAAACAATAATTTCGCCTGATTTGGAATCATCCAATTTTAAGGACACACTAATAACCGATCTGCTTTTAATGGAAACTTCCTGGCTTACATACCCTGTATAAGAAATAAGTAAAACCGAAGTATTGTCTGGTACAGTGATGGAAAAATTTCCATCAGTATCAGTTGCTGTACCAGCACCTGAGCCTTTTATAACAACAGATGCCCCAGTTAAAGGCTTACCATTTTCATCGGTAACTTTACCTGTAATTTTTTTATCAACCCTTGGCGAAGAGGAATTACTTTCTTTAAAACTACTTCTTAAGCCTCTTCCTTTATCAATGCCCGGTATTCCGGATGCCTGTGCATTGATGAACAATATGCAAAGCAAAGCCGGAATAAATACTTTGCCCGGTTTAGGCAGAATGTGAATCATTTTACGCATGATGTTAAGCATTTATATTTGTTTTGGTGAATGGAGATTGGGATATTAAATTTTCGTAAACTCTTCCCGATTAACAATAGAGTAAAGTTGTTCCCTTATCTCATCAAAAAAAATTCACTTTTTCTGCAAAAAAATATACTATTTAATTAAATCACAGTTAGGTAAAGCAAAAAAGCAGGCTGCAAGCCTTTGAATAAAAACGCCACCTGTAAAAAAAATGTTGAGTATTTAATGATTTATCGTCAAAATAAAAACGGGCAGATAAAATGCTAACTACACTTACAATTTGAATTACTGTTGTTACAGTAGAAGAAAATTAAAATAAAGAAAACTAGGTTAAAATGGAGCAAAGTCCCTTTTTCCGGAAATTGCAAAAAATAATGATCCACAGGTGAGTCCATTGCTTTCAAAATATTAATTTATGAAGTTGGCAATGAGAACTGCAACGGTATGATTCTGATTTAATTTAAGTGAACCTTTCAATTGGACAGATGCTATTTTTTTTGACCTTGGAAAGCACTGATATATTCAGCCACTTCTATCATTGGAGCAATCCAGATATCTTTTTCATTTTGTTTCAGGAAATGCAAAAAATCGTTGTGTTCGTTTAACGAAACATTCAACGCATGGCCACCGCCCACACCATGAAATAACATGATTAGTAAAGAATGGGTATCCATCGCTGCTTTCACTCTTTGTTCCATTTGGGCAGCAGTTTCCCCATGTACTGAATAGCAATCTGCATTGTACAAATCTATTTGACTGATCGTGTGCATTTCACGACGAACCGCCCTTGCTGCAACAAAATCATTTTTTAAAAGATCTATAAAAGAGGTATCGTTCACCTTCATATCGCCACAGGTAAATGCAAAAGTTCTTTTCTTTTTCCCGTCCAAAGCTTCCAGGAAAATATTGGTCATCTTAATTTCATCTATCATACGCTGTACAGTGTAATTATTCATATCATAATCAGGCATCACCCACTCTCTTCCCTTTCCACCTATGCAGGGATGAAACAAGGTATGATTACCCAGTTCATGCCCCTTTGCGGCAAGCTTTTTCCAATCGTCCATTCTATCTTTTACTTCAACGGCCGTTAGATAGAAAGTAGCTTTTAACTGCAACGAGTCCAATATGGGCAAAGCATTATCCAATTGCTGTGGAATGGCATCATCATACGTTAATACAACGGCACATTTTTTATGATGCCAGGTAGAATCGGACCGCTGTGCCCCACAATATTCCGCAGTAAGTAACAACACAGTTACAATTATTAGCATTTTCACGTTCAATATCAGCTTTGGCATAGCAATTGGGTTAAATTTTAAAGAATACTTTCAAATTTATTAAGCAATTTTAAAAGATTATCGCAAAATAAATATACTGGCAATACAGTATTCCCGAACATGAAAGACTGGCAAATTACTAATTGGGGAAGCGCATATCGTTGTATTATATTAAAGCATCTTAATGAAAAGGAAAATAAAACACCAGGCCATTGTAGAATGAGCTTTGCGTAACTACTTTATCGTTCGCAACAGCTTTTTGCATATTATGGATTATGCATTATTTTAAATCACTTACATCATCCAACACATAGCATTGTCCCCATTGTTTCATTCCAATTTTTGGGTAGTAGCTGACTGCCTTGGGGGCCGATAATAAAATTAATTTTGCTTTGGGCGATGCCAGTTTCGTCAGCCGTATCAGCTCTTTTCCAATGCCCAACTTTTGATATTCCAGATCAACAGCCAAATCAGATAAATAGGTACAAAATGAAAAATCAGTGAGCGAACGGGACACACCAACCAGCTTTCCATCGTCTCTTGCAGTAATTATTAAATTGCTATGTTCCAACATTTTAGCAAGTCGTTCAGGTTCATCCACTGGTCTTCTTTCACTCAATGTTGAGTTTACTAAAACCGATTTAAATTCTTCAACGGTTAATTTTTCTTCAGTTTGATATGTTATCATAAATCGATCAAATAAATGGAAGACCAGCCAACTGCGAGGAAAGTTTTAAAACATTTTTTACCAAGATTATTTTTTCAAAAAAAATAACATCAGCAAAAATCCTGCTTAATCCTTCACCACAATTTCGCCCAACGGATACCACCCATCCTGCCTTACACCGGCAATAGCTAACTTAACCGCAGGCTCAAGTGAAACGGGCGATACGATGGCGATTTCAACTTGGTATTTTCCTGTGGGCATATTATGCGGAACATACAAATTTTCATCATGCACTATATCACCGGGCAACCAGTTTAGCAAATTAGCATTGGTAACAAACACTTGCTTTTGCTGCGTATTTCGTAACCGGACGGCAAATTTATAATCTTTGTAAATGGGTGCCACACCCACGTTTTCCCACAAAGATGTAAATGACAACTGGCCATTGCGGCTTACCACCGAAGGATATTCAAACCTCCTAAGCACAAAACGATAGCCCATTTTATTCAGCCATTTATCCACCAGCGGGCTCCACACTTTCGGCACAGCCGAACTCTTTGCATTGAAGGAACTGATATGCCATTTAAGCGCTTCATTAAAAATATATTCCACAGTTTTATCACTGTATTTCAACGTATCAAGCCAATGCAACAAAGTGTAGCAAATCTCCATGGTTACAGGGGCTTTTTTCCATGCTTCGGACATCCCGCTTTTTACAATATCCTTTGGATAAATATCCGTCATGTGGCTCCATTTTTTATCGCCCCACAGGTCGGTTGTCATATCGCCTAAACAATCACAGCGATAACCTACATTACGCATTTCCGGTCCTGTTCCGTTGTTTCTTCCATCTGCCCAGTAAGCTGCAATTGGTGTACCTTTTACCAGAACGGCAGGGTCAGGCGCATCACCATTTAAGGGCTGAAAATGAAGCGGTGTCTTTTTAAAATTGTCCAGGTAACTATTGAGTAATCCAATACGTGTTTGGTCGCTTAACAAATGCGAACCATCGCCTTCACCCCAAAATCCAACTATAGAAATATCTACTGATTCCAGATCAGGATGCCCGTCATAACGCTGGCCCAGTGCCTTTATCATACCACCAAAATATTGAACGTACCTTGGATCTTCGGGATTAATCCTCCACTTGATTGATAAGTTATTACTTTCAGGACCCACCAATTTTCTATACCAGGCAGGCACATCTTTTTCACCTTCTTCATAAGGTACAATGCGAAGCATTAAAGTTTGTCCACGCTCAGCAGCTGTTTTTAAAGCCTTATCAATCATTGGCCAGTTATACTTGCCAGCTTCGGGTTCAAAAAAAGACCAATCTACCCTGAAATAAGCGATAGACGTTTGCGGATGATTTTTATTGACAAGACTACCATTGAATTTCTGATAAACAATCGGTAGCCCCTCCGTCCAGCTATCTCCAAAATTCAGGGTATCTCCATTAAAGCGCTGAAAGGTAGTAAAGCCAATTCCGGGATTGTTAAGCACATCCATAATTTCAACCGGCTTTACTCTTACAGATGCAGGTGCTTCCTGTGCCTGTAAGAAAGAAAATTTCAACAGGATAAATAAACAAAAAAACATTTTTATCTTCATCTCAACAGTAGTTTAGTAGTTGTGATATTTCAGAATTTTATTCAATGAAAGTTTAAAGTTGTTGTTTTACAGATTGATTTCTGTTAAGGGATATTCAACCTCATTTACAGGTACAAAAAAAGATATAAAAATCCCTTATTTCAATGGTGTGATGATATCCTCTTTTGCCTGACCATCTCCTTTTGCCGATCCGTACCAAACTCCGCCTCCAAAAGTGATGATGTATATTTTCTCCGGGTCATTGGGATCAAAGTCTACCTTTTTGCCCCATTTAAAATTATATCCCTTTATGCGGTTCCAGGTGCTTGCTCCATCTTCCGAATAATAGGCTGATCCTTCAAAACCACAGGCATAAAATCTGTTTACTCTTTTATCAAAACTGAGGTCGCTGATGTGCTGGTCTTTTTCCATCACTTGTTTCCAGGTGTTGCCCTCATCGCTGCTTACAAAAATACCACCGCCAATATCGGGTGTAAATAGACCGGATGTTTTCCGGCCCCAGGCTGCCAGTACCAACTGATCAGGATGCGTTGGATCAATCACCAAGCTCGTAGGCCCATTTGTTCCTTTGGGCAGCGAAATCTTTATCCAGTTTTCGGCTCCATCATCAGAACGGTAAAGCGCTCCATCCTTATCGTTATCAATACTTCCATCCTCACTTCTTCTGCTCACAATTAAAAATAAAGCGCCATCCTTTTCCCGCCTGGTTATTTGCCATGCAAAAGGTTCGGCACCTGCAATGCCTTTATTTTTCTGCGTCCATGTTTTACCGCCATCCACAGATTTATACACTCCTTTTCCAAAAGCACAGGCATACAAAGTTCTTGCTGATGATTTACTGGCAGGATCGTACAGGATATGCGTCATCGCCGCTTCACCAATGTCAGCACTTACAGGCTGCCAGCTTTTACCGCTATTTTCTGTTAGCAGGATACCACCACTATAATCCACCACTCCATTTCTCCTAAACATTTTTGGCCTTGGTAAATCATGCACACCGCTCATTACAGCCCACGCTTTTCCTTTCACTTCAGCATCAAATGTCAGCCAGTAACAGGTGTTCACCCATTCATCGGGAATGCCCCTTTTTTTTGTGGCACTCATCCAGCTTTTAGTTCCATCCTTACTTTCGAGCAGGCCAATATCTGTATTGGCCATAAACACATGTTGCTTATCAAACGGGTCAAATAGTACACCATAGCCGGTGGTTACCTCCAGCCCGGTTGATGACCAGCCAACATTTTTTGTTTGTTTTGAATAAACCTGCTGCCATGTTTTACCGCCATTACTGGTTTTAATGGTTCGGCCAAAATCGGTACCATAACACAAGTCAGGATTGGTGGATGATACACCCAAACAAAGTGGATTCTCTCCCCATGTTGGCCCAAAGCGATCGTTTAGCCAATCCTTGCTAAAGTTGGGCGATACAGTCATTCCTTTTGGTGATACCATGTCTTTCCAAACCAGTTTCCAGGTTTTTCCATAGTCACCACTTTTGGCAACACCAAAGCAAGTGGCAGTATCATTTATTTTCAAAGCATGATAGGAGACATAAACTACTTCAGGATGCAAAGCACTTGTTGAAAGACTACGCCATTCGGGCATTGCAGTGCCTTTAAAACGATATGCAAGCAAGCCCTGCTGTATGTTTTTCCAGGACTGACCGCCGTTGTCGGTAGCATAAATGGTTGATTGAACTTTTTCAGGAGCAGCAGCATTTTTAGAGATGCAGTAGATGTAATATTTTTTTTGTTTTGTATCATAGCCTCCTGAATATTCACCAAGCTCTGACGACGCCTCCGGGGCTTTATTAATTTGCCATTCGCCTTTTTTTCTTTGTGCAATGCTGGTGTTGCCGGCAACATATACCGTTCGGTTATCTTTTGGAGAAGATGGATCGATGAAAATATTTTTAACACCATCGGTTAACTCTTTTTCCTTTTTCCAATGCATACCACCATCAGTAGATCTATATAAAGCAAACTGCTTATCAATGGAGATACCAGCATATAAATTTTTAGAATTGTCAGGATCAATGGCCAATGCAGTTACATTTTGAATGGTGTTATCTTTGGTTGCAATCACTTCTCCACCATGATCTCCTTTGGATACATAACCATTAATTTCAGCAGGATCAGGATAAAGTAAACGCCAGGTATTTCCTTTATCTGTACTTTTAAACAAGCCGGTCGCATTTGCATAAATGGTATTGGCATCCAGCGGATCAAAAACATATAAATGAATTTGTCCTTTCAGGTTAAACATGCGCCAGGACTGGCCGCCATTATAAGTTGCATAACCACCACCCATATCGCATGCAATAAAAGCCACTGCAGGATCATGCGGACTGATAGCAGGAAAAAACATAGCGCCCCCACCACCGATACCAGTGTATCCCCAGGCATCGTTTCTACCATTTGGATTTTTAAACTGCTGAGCCTCGCAAATTTGCAAAAAGGAAACTGCGAAAACAAAACCGATAACAAAAAAAATTCTGGCTGTTCTCAATGCTAATTTTTTTTTGATCATTTTTTAATTTGAAGGATGATAATTATTTAATCTTAAACCACCGGGCTGCATTTTGATAATAGATTTTATCAATGATTGTTCCGGGCAATTTCAACCCGGTCAACTCACCGTCTACATTTTTCACTTTCATTTTATGATCGGTTACAAAATATTCCCAATCGGTTATCCAGGTTTGGTGCAGGTTGGTTTTAACGGTGGTTAAATCCGACGTTGAATCAATATAGGCGTCTGTACCATACATCAACCTGTCTTGGTATTTTATAAAAAACTGACGAATTTTTTCATAGTCCTTTAAAGACTGGTATTGCAGATGACAAATCCGGTCAGCCATATCCACGGCCATATTTGGATATTTATCAAGCCGCTTTGCAAGTTCATCAACACTCCATTCCAAACTACCAAGATGTGCCCCTACAAAACGCATGTCTGGGTGCCGCTCAATAAATTTGTCCCGTGCATTGATCTGTTGTTCGTAAGAAGGGTCTTCAGGGTGAAGAAACATGTGGTATTGAGGATTTACCTTGTAATATGACTTATCATTATTCACCGTCATCTTTTCAATGGGAAGCCAACAGTTTTTAGGTTCGCCCAAATGCCCTACGATTGTTTTGTCCTGCTGAATAATGTAATTGATCACCGAATCAAACCTCGGATCATCAATCATGATAAAATGATTGGCAGAATCTTTATACGTCATTCCAATACATTTCCAGATTTTAATTCCTAAAGCCCCTTGCTCAAAATCAGCTTTCAATTGTGCAATTGTTTGACTTGTCCAACCCGGTGTTTCAAAATTTTTCAATGTAAATGCAGTGGTAAAATCTACCACTTGCGGAAACTGCATATGCTGCGCAATAGCGATCTCTTTTTGCTTTTCAATGGATAATTCCTGTACATCGGTATTAAGCGTTACTACCCTAAACTGATCATCTATAGCTTGCTCAGCCAACGATGTATTTGCGAAATCGATGTGGAAATGGGTATCAATTTTTTTAACAGATTTGAAATCCCGGGTTGTGTAATATTCACTTGAACAGGATGCAAGCAATACAACACAACAGGAAATAGAGAGCAATTTTTTCATCATTGAATGTTATCTTTTATTCTTGTTCTTTGTCTAATATTACACCTTCTGGCATACGCTCATCGGCAATGGTTTTACTGCCGGTGGTAATTTTTATCCGGGCAGAAGGATTTTCACCTTTTGTAAAATTCAGCATTACCGATTTTCCATCCCGGGTACTGATGCTGATGGATATTTCGGTGGTTGTTTCTGATAAAACTTTTACTATCGGAACTTCTTTAGACTTACTGCCTGAAACCATCATTACATTTAAAAAGTAATCTTCTTTAGCAGCCACTGCCGGGCTTTCTTCTACCCTCCATCCTCCGGGAATTTCACCATAATGTAACTCCGACGGACTGATTGCAGAGTTCATTCCACATTTATAGTGCGTGGTATCTACCAGGAATTCGTTGCCGGGTCCACCTGTTTTTGTAAGTTGAATTTTATGGGGAAGTACAGGAATACAAACTACCCTGCCCGCTTCATTCAGCAACTCGAAAGCAGTGTTATTTTTACTGAACACAGGTTCATTGATCGAATGGAGCAGCCATGTCTTTTTAAATTCCGGGTTAGTTGAAACTACCCGATCCATCACTACCACGATATTGGGTTGCAGGTAAAATAACTGGCGTACAAAAGAATTCATTTTAGTTGCCGCATACGCTTTGGTACCATCGCCCCTCACGTACATAAAGTTTTTGGTTGATTTGTAGGAAGTAATATTTCCTGTTTCCCACCTCCCGGGATTGGTCACCCAATCGCAGGTAGCCGTTCCTGTATCAGACGGAAAATTTCCCTGGTCGTAATCTTCCGGAGAATTGCGTACATTGTTTACAGTTAGTTGATTTATCTGACCTCCATCATTTACAATATTTGAATTCATTTTCTCACTCGGGTCCTTTAGCAGGATGGTATTATGTGCAATGGTTCTTTTATAATAATTAAAGAACTGCGATTGAATCATCTTAGCCGAATCCCCGGCTGCACCCCAGTCATCGTCATAGCGGCCGGCATCAATTGCCAGCTCTCCACGATGATAGATAGAAAAGCTATTGATATCATAGTGAACATGATCTCCCAAATAATCACCGCAATGAAAATCAAGCCATGTGTCATTTGCACGCACACCCGCCTTGTCCCAGTTCCATCCACTTCTTGCAATCACCAGTCCTTTACGCCTGAATATTCTTGACAGCGGTAAATCCTGCATAGCTGTTTCTTTGATACTGCCATCATACCAAAGCAGGTTTGCATAATGTTGAGCTGGTTCCAATTTAAACCGCTCTACAGGGCAATGATTGAGAAAGTACTGAGCATATGCATCCCTGTATTCAGCATTCAGCATTAATAGTGCAGCGTTTTCCCAATCACCCAAATACGGCCAGTCGTTATCATCAGCAGGTAAGGCCAGGCCATTGGGCTTGGTTGCGTAAAGGATATACTTACTGGTATTTTTAAAATGGGGCGATTGAGCGATTACATCAACTCCAGTCGCAGATTTCAGTGCAAGAAAAATGCGGATTGCCGGATATGTGGAGTGACGGTTATAATCCATTCCCTCACACCATTCGCCATCAGGGAAAAGATTGTCAAAGGTTTCCATGGCATCTTCGAGCTCGGGCTTTAAAAAATCAAAAGCTTCTTTTGCATAGGCATCATCGCCATAAATTGCCAGCATTCCGGCTGTTAAGGGCCATGCCGCATCGTACATACCGTTGTGAAAAGATCTCCAGGCTCTTTTAAAATTCTGGTGCTTTTTCATTGCTGGGATCATCAGGTTACGAAGAGCCAATTTTTGTTCTGCAGACAACAAAGGATAACACCAGTCATAACACAAAGCCTGATCTACCAGACCGGATTGAATGTGTACCCGTTTATTTTGTCCATCGGGAGAATTTAAATCTTTAAACCCGGAACCTGGATCAACATGCTTGTTTAAAGCCTGGCTGATGGCCTGGTGACCGTATTTTTCGTCACCGGTAATCAAATAGGTTAGTGCTAAGCCTGCAATAGACGGACCTGCCAGTTGATATACTTCAGCGGATGTTTTACCCTTGCATTTTTGTTTTAGCCAAACTGACTTGTCTGCATCCACCCATATTCTTGGATGAACGTTACTGATTTGCATTGCATCAAAACGGGTGGGCTTAACAGTGCTTTCCTGCGCATGGGTTGTTTGTGAAAGGGTAATTAACAAAATCAATACAACCATTTTATGTATTGATTTATGCCTTAGATGCTGCCTGGGTTTAACCATTTGATATTTGTTGTCGGGATAATGAATACCAAGCTGTTCATTTTAAACAGCCCCAAATAGGAAGAGTCAATTCATCCTTAAATCTCATCCCCAAAAATGGTATAATTTTTTAGAAATTAAAAAGAACACTACTCAATGTCGGGCACACCATGCCAAACACTGGAACCAAATGTGGTGATGTACACTTTCTCATGATCATTTTCATCCACCATGATTCGGTGGCCCCAGTGAAAATCGTGTCCTTTAATTTTTTCCCAATGCTTTCCATAATCATCGCTGCGGTAAGCGGCTTTGTTGAACGTGTTGCAATACAATCTTCCGGCATGATAGGGATCAACCGTTACATCGTACACAAATTGCTTTTGATCGAAAATGGATGCCCACGTTTTGCCGGCATCATCCGACATAAAGATCCCACCGGGCGTGCCCAGTAATTTATTGCCCCCATTGGCAAGAGTTACATCTCCACCTACCAGATCGCTTAAATAAATATTTGCCCAGCAGGCAAGATAAATACGGTTTGGATTTGCAGGATCCACCGCCATGCCATTGGGAAATAACAAGCCGTTGTTTACGGCAAGTTTTGTCCAGGATGCTGCGCCATCAGTTGATTTGTACACGGCACCGGAATAAAAACCGATCCCCTTTTTCCCATCTTTATGTATGGGTGTCGGACTCACCGTTAAATATAAATCCCCATTGCCTGCAAGCGTTATTTCAAAAGCACAGGTATTGGTATCAATTCCCTTATTCTTTAAGGTCCAGGTTTTGCCATCGTCGGTTGATTTAAATACACCCTTGTTGTAAACGGTTGCATAAAGGGTACGGTTACCTGCTTTAGATGCCGGATCAATGATGATACATGTTGCAGAAGAATTCATCCCCATCCCTTCCACTGCCGGCTTCCAGGTTTTACCCCCATCGGAGGAAATACAAATACCGCCTTTTGTATATTCGCCGTCTTTCCATTGTGGATTCCTTGTCATCTTGCCTCTCGGAAAATCATGCATACCTGACCATGCAGACCATACTTTATTCTTCACTTCCGGATCAAAGGCAACCCAATAACAGGTATTTACCCAATCACCGGGAACACCGCTCACTGATCGGCTCCAGCTTTTTCCGCCATTAAATGACTGATGATAGCCAATATCAGTATAACTTATACCAATATGATTGCTATCAAACGGATCGAAATGAACACCATAGGTGGTGGTAACATCCATACCCTTGCTGGTATAAGTACTATCTGCATTTTTAATACTATAAATCTCTTTCCATGTTTTACCGCCATCCAATGTTTTCATGGTGCGGTACCAATCGGTTACAATAGCGATGTTTCCATCCTGCGGAGAAACACCGCCATCCATCAGTTGAATAAATTCACCACCAAAGGCTTTGTGTACCCAGGCATCGTTTAAATTATTTGCATCGGTTGCATCCTGCACACCATAGGTGCCCGTTCCTCCACCACCCTTCCAAACCCAGCTCCAGCTTTTTCCTGCATCACTGGTTTTTAGCGCACCATACCAATTCGCAACTTTCTTATCGGATATTTTTTCTTCGTATCGGTTTGCAACAACATAAGCACTGGCTGCATCCATTTCGGAACATACCAGCTTAATATAACTTGGATTCAAACCGGATTTTTCATTTGTAATAACGGGATCGTTTGATCGCTGCCAGTTGATCCCCATATCTGTGGATATCCATACTTCGCTATGACCAAACCCATTTGAATTTTCTTTACCAATCGTTTGATGAAGTGCGTAAAAAATGGTGTTGCCTGTATTTTTCAATACACCTGCGGCAAATGAAGTGGCCGGAGACATTGCTTTTGGTAATGCTTTTGCGGCAATTGATTTGTCAATTTTATTAAACGTAAAAATGCTATCTGTGGAAAAGATATATAGCTCTTTTTGGGGATTTACCAGGCTGGTATATAAATAGTCTATCGGCTGACTCAACGTTTGCTTTAACCAGGATTGTCCATTATTGCCGGTATAAAAAAGATGATTGCCAATTGCAAAATAAACTGCACCTTTCTGAACAGGATCAACACGGATGGCGCTGATTTTTTCTGACCCGGTTTTATAAAGTGTACTGTCTGTAGTGGCAATTTTATACCCTGCATGATCACCAGTATATCCTTCATTAATGATTTCATTCTTTAATGGGAAGATTTGTTGCCATGTCTTTCCTCCATCCCCTGATCGGTTTAAGGTAGATGAGCCGATATACACCTCATTGGAATCTTTAGGATCATAAGCAAAGCTGTAAGAGCCATTGGCAAAATTTATTTGCCTGTAAGAGTCACCGCCATCGTTTGTAAGATAAGCACCCGTCATGTCGCAACGCACTAAAAAATTGCTGGAATTGTGATAAGAGAATGTTGGGATAAAGGTTGCACCTCCACCGCCGGGCCCAATCCTTTGCCAGTTTATCGCTGCAACAGATGGAATAGTTTTATTTACCGGGTTGCAGGAAGACAAAAAAATGCATGCCGCAACGGCAATACAAAAGCCTTTAGAATATTTTAAGACCGAAGTCAACATCATTGGTTAAATTTTTATTATTAATTCAATTGTGTTATCTATTTGCTACTTTACCAATGCATCTGTTTTCATCCAGTCAAATATAGACTGCATCCACAATTTGGGTGCAAAGTTCAGCACAAAACCATGATCACCTTTTGGATAAATATGCATCTCCGATGCCACGTGATGCTGTTTCAATGCCTGATAAAAAACAATGGTGTTTTCAACATCAACGGTTTGATCATCTCCGGCATGCGTTATCCAGGTGGGCGGCGTGTTATCTGTTACCTGCAATTCGCTGGAAAGAAAATCAACCATTTTCAATTTCGGATTTGCTCCCAATAAATTCAATCTGGAATTACGATGCGTAAGTCTTTCTGACATACTTATAACCGGATAAACCAGTATCATAAAATCAGGACGAAGATTGATGTGTTCCTTGTTTGGAATAAAAGACGAATCGAAATGTGTACCTGCTGTTGAAGCCAGATGCCCCCCTGCAGAAAAGCCCATGATGCCAACTTTATTAACGTTTACATTCCATTCAGCAGCTCTCTGCCTCACTACTTTAATCGCCTGCTGGGCATCCTGTAACGGGCCAATGCTTTTATCCTTCATGATAGAATCTGAAGGCAATCGGTATTTTAAGATAAAAGCAGCGGTGCCATTTTGAACAAATTCTTTTGCTATGTTCAATCCTTCCTCCTGGTAGCTAACAAAGCGATATCCTCCTCCCGGGCAAATAATTACTGCAGTACCATTTGCCTGTTGTTTTAACGGCAAATAAATTTCCAGAGTTGGTTTGGAGGTGTTTCTATAGCCACCAAATTTTCCACCCCAGTTAACTGTATCTTCCCGCATGCTATTTGGAATCGAATTGGGAATTGAATCCCGAAATAGAGGAATAATGGTTTGAGCGGAAGAACTTAAATTGCCAAAAAAAAGGAAAAGAATTAGTATAAACTTAAATCGCATATTGGTTTTTCTATTTTGGGATACAATAGCCGTTCCTCATTATTCAGGGTTACACGGCAAGAGCATCTTTAACCGATTTTCTCATCATTTTCCTCAATAAATCAATGTCATTGGTAAATTCTTTACCATTTTCCAATTTTTGAATGATTGATTGATCGAAAATCCTTCAAAAAGAAACAAGTTTTGCAAGAAATACAAATACTGGTCTATAAAATCTGTTTTATGGTGACATAAGAATCCAATGAATCAGAAATTACAGATGCTGAGGCACGAAGCAATCTCAATGACCAGTATCATTACCCGGTATAGTTCACACGTCTTATTTTGCCGGAGGCTCATAATAAATAGAACGGGTGTACTGCACCGGTCTGTTACAATTCTTTTTTATCCGATCTTATTTGTGTAGTCTTTTGATTTTCTACAACAGTTTACTATAGCATGAATTGTGGTTGCTAAGGCACGAAGCTATCTCAATGACCAATATATTTAACCGGTGCAATTCGCCCGGCTTATTTAGCCGGAGGCGTATAAAAATAAGACGGGTGTACCGTGCCGGGGCCGGCGCAATAGTTCAACCTTTGTTATCAAACCTGAATTCCTTTATTTTATCTAAATCTTTCACCGCAGGCAAAATAATTAATTCCTTACCAGTTCAAATTTGTAGGCAAACTTTAATAACCCAACTGTATTTTTTTACACGGAGTTTATTGATTAGCTCTCAAACATCAGTTAGAAAAATATCAAACCCTAAAGAATGATATATTTGAATTCCTAAGTGAGTAATAGCCACTTTTAATAAATCGCCATATGCATATAAATTGGTTGCCCCTTCCCTAGTTTTGCAAAAGCTGTCAAACAGTAAAAAACAAAGCCGGTCATTTCCCATTATGCTTCCGGTTAAAATCAATTTCATTTTTCGTTAAGTAACCTGCTAACACGCTGCTCTATCAACGCTTCATCAAAACCATAAAATACTTCCATCACCTTGCCGCTTTTATCCAATAAGACAGATGCAGGACAACCCGTAAATCCAAGATTGTCAAATAACCGGTCGCCATTAAAAAGCATTGGATAGTTTGGCTGATACTTGTTGTAGAAAAAAACAATGTCTTCTTTGGTATCTGTAATATTGATGGTCAGCAGTTGAAAAACTTCTTTGCCAAGCTTATGCTGCAGCACATTGTATTTTGGCATTGCTGCCATACAGGGGCCACAGCTTTTGAACCAGAAATCTACCAGTATTACTTTGCCTGTATATTGGCTAAGGCTTATACTATCAATGCCTGTAGCAGAATAAACAGGCAAAGTAAAGTCGGGCATTGCGGCACCTTTTTTAATCACCGGCTTTTTTGCAGCAGGCTGGTAAGGTTTGTACCTGGCTGCATAATTACCGTAAGCCCAAAATTTTGCAGGAGGCTGTTTGGGCTTTACATCAATATGGGTGTAGGTTACTGTTACAAAATCCCTGTCATCAGTCGCACTGCGTATATACCTTAAAGTAAACTGCCAGGGCAACATCGTTTGCTTATCCACAAGCAGGTAATAAGGCCAGCGAATGGATGCACCCGGCACCTTTTGTATACCACTAAAAATATCGAAGAGCATCTGTGGTCCTTCAATGCGCATATTGAAATATGCCCGGTTATCAATCAGTGTGTCGGTTACCGAGCATTCTATATCCTTATTGGTAAGTATGAGTGGTATGGTATTGCGCAGCATGGCCAGCGAATGATAGAGAAAGCTGTTGCTCTGCATCCCTTTGGCAGTGGGCACTGTAGCGCTATCGATGGTCATTGTTTCATTATTTAGTTGCAACCTCATACTGCCATCATACAGGAATATAGTTTTTCCGCTGGTGGCACTAAAACGAAACCCGATTGGACTATTGCTGACCGCATAATCAAGATAAATATCTCCTGAAAACAGGTTTTCATAATTATCACCATAATAATGCGTTTCCCGGCTAAAGTGATAGCTCACCTGTTTAACAGCAATTAATTTCTCCTGTACTTTTTGCAGGATTGTATGAGCGGCATTTTTTTGTGCTGCAGCCAACATTGAACAGCAGGTAAGTATTGATAGAATAATCCATTTCATTTGATAAAAATAAGCAAACACCATAGCGGCCAAACGACTATTCGATTAAATACCCCAACAATCATCGCAAGCATTTTTGATCGGTGAAAAACTGGCTTTTGTCGAAAACAGAAATCATTTATTTCCGCATTTGCAGGCAGACAGATTATTACAATAACTTTAGCCCATGCGAAAAATAAAACGCTGGTTTGAGTGGGACAGGTACGCTAAAATAGAGATAGGCTTCTTTCTCTTTGTCTCTATCATTGTTCCCCTTTTATCCGACCTGGAATACAGCTTAAAAGAAGCGCCGGTCGAGTTGGCGGGTAACTTTTATCCCGTAAATATTATCAGGCGACTGGTATGGGGTATTCATCATATCGTTCCCTTTTATCTTTTTTACAAACTGGCTATTCAGCAATTGTTAGTTAAAAAAAGATATGCCTGGTTTCTGCTTTCCTGCTTTGGCTTCATAGTTTTCCTGGAATGGTACACTGTGTATGTTGAATATTGGACGATTTCAAAATCTACCTTCCTGCCGCCGGAAATAGTAGCCGACGCTAACAAATGGATGCATTCAAAACAGTTACTGCATTTTACGGTTAGTTACCTGTTAGTACAATTACTCGAGCTGGTAGCACTTGGTTATTATATCCACTACGATCAGCAGGAAAAACAACTACGGGAGTTAAAGCGCATACAGGTAGAGAACGATCTGCAGCAGTTGAAAGCGCAACTGCAACCACACTTCTTTTTTAATACGCTGAATAATATTTATTCGCTCGCCCTGCAACGGTCAGCACTCACTGCTCCTCTGGTAGCCCGGCTATCAGACATGATGCGCTATGTATTATATGATACCGGAAACTTAAAAATGCCGCTTGAAAAAGAAACAAATTTTTTAGCCAATTATGTCGCAGTGCAATCGGTGCGGTATAATAATAACATTACCATAAATTTTGACACCCAGGGTATTCATAGTGGTGCCATGATAGCACCGCTGGTCTTATTACCATTTGTAGAAAATGCGTTTAAGCATGGCATTGAGGAAGAAGCTGGTTCGGGCAATGTCGAAATTATAATCTGCCTCGAAAAAGATGAGTTAACCTTATCAGTAGTCAACAGTAAACCAATAAAAACAAAAACTGAAAATGCTGCTACAGGCATAGGCATTACCAACACAAAAAGAAGATTGCAGCTTTTGTATCCGGGCAAATACACACTGGATATTCAACAGGCTGCAGCTACTCATTCAGTAATTTTAAGCATTCATCTTAATTGATATGATACAATGTATGATAGTGGATGATGAGCCATTGGCGCAACAGGTGATAGAAAACCATATCGCCCAAACAGCGGGATTGTTGCTGGTAGCAAAATGCTTTACCGCTGCCGGTGCTTTCAGCATCTTACATCAGCAGCCAATTGATCTGTTATTCCTCGATATTAAAATGCCTGCAATTGATGGAACCGATTTTATACGTTCGCTTAAGCATCCACCTGCATTTATCTTCACTACGGCTTATGCAGATTATGCTTTAACCGGATTCGATCTGCAGGCTGTCGACTATTTATTAAAGCCCATTACTTACCACAGGTTCGCTAAAAGTATAGCCCGTTATTTACAAATGAAACCCGGAGCAGTGACACCCGACAAAAACTACATCTATATAAAAGTGAATGGAAAGCTTATAAAGCTTTTTCACCACGAAATACTTTATGCGCAATCGCTAAAGGACTATATTAAAATTACTACCCCCAATGCCAGCTACCTTACACTACTTACCATGAAATCATTACTGGAACTTTTGCCTGGCAATATGTTTAAACAGGTCCATCGCTCTTTCGTGGTAAATACGGAATGCATTGATACCATTGGAAGAGAGACGCTCACAATCGGGAATGTAACCATACGTCTTGGGGACAACTATAAATTAAATTTACAAGATCTTAAAACAAATAGAAAATAACGGCCGGCAGAAAAAAAGCAATCGCCAGATGAGCAGCGCACCTGGCTGAAAGGCTGCAGCCCTGGCAATGTGCGTTAACTTTCGTTGGGCCTGGGCATCAGGCGCCGGACTCCCGTCCGGTGCCCGTTAGTTACTAAAGGCTCCGTACCTAAACAACGCCCTGTCTTTTCACTTCACGACGAGGAATGAGGCGGATGCAATAAGTGATGGCCTTCTATACCCGGCAGTTATTTTCCGCTGGCAGATAAGTCAGATTGCCTGCATTTGAAACCGTTTTAAAATAATATAAGCTTGCTCTTTTTGCGTCAAAAATTTTTACATCCTACCCCAATCTACAAGGTTGAATTTGCACTTAACGATAGTGGTAAGTTTTATTGTAAGCACCTACTGGAACATTCAGGGATATAGAGTGCAGCTATTGCTGGGAGAGATAAAAAGGTTTTCCCGGTTCGGGTCCGGGCGTTTTGGTCAATGTTAAAAGCCGGTTGTTTGTACTTGTTGATCATAACGGCTGGTTGCAAGGTTTTCCGTACAACAAAGGTTGTACAAGGTTCAGGCAATAGGTAACGTTGGTGATAGCAGTGGCACCGTCAAAATGTAATACTTCCTTTTGATAAAAATTATCCCAGGTTAAGAGCTATTTTAAAGACCCAAAACAGGTGTTTATATCTGCCGCAAAATAGCCTTTGCTTTCTTTAATTAACTACTACCGGCCTACCCTGCTTTCGCACGGCTCCCAAAGAATTTCTTTTGGACTGCTTCGGGACTGCTTCGACACTGCTTCGGTAAATACCGAAGAAGGGTAAAGCAGGAGTAAAACAAACAGCGAAGCAAACCTGGCCGCTGCAGCCTGTTACCTGCCCGCGGTAAATATCGCTGGTTGCGTAACGGTGTGCAAAAATGTGCATTGCTGTTCAAATTTGTGCAACCATAAAATACCAGGTAGCGGGCGCCGTTTAAAGGTGCGTAACCGCTGCGGCGGCAGGCATTTTTTAAAATACAACGGTTATATTTCCGGGGCAGATAGTTTTATTTTTTCTGTTAAGATGTCTCAGTTGTAAGGAAATGGCTACATAATAAAGAACAGCAGTTCTACCATTATGCTGTCAAATACTTAATAATTTTGAACCGTATCTCATCCAGCTATAATGCCGGCAGGATCATACTCTATCTGGCTATCAGTATACCCTATCTTTTCTTTTGAAATATTTGGGAAGATGTAAATTAAGGTGGCAAAAAATAATTACCCTGCTAAAGCTATTTATGAAAAATTTGATCTATTTAAGTGCGGCTGACCATTTAATTTCAAATGATGAACTGATGGCTATTTTAAATAAAAGCCGCGATAAGAATACTGCAGTGGGTGTTACGGGAATGCTTTTATACCATGAAGGATCTATACTGCAAATATTGGAAGGAGAAGACCAGGCAGTCGATACTGTATATAACGCGATAAAAAGGGATAACCGTCATAAAGGAATAATTAAAATGAATGATTGTGCTATTTCAAAAAGAAGTTTTTCAGATTGGTCAATGGGGTTTAGAAACGTTTCAGATGAAGACTGGGCTAAACTTAGCGGATATTTTGATCTTACTGACAGCCAAATATCTTTCTCCAATACCGGTTTCAAAAATGAAGATGTTATTACCATGATTCAATCATTCGACAGTGTAAATAGGTTAAATATGGATTTTTGTATTTAACTCAAAACGGTGCCTGGTATTGAGTTGGCTTTTTCTTCTTTTAAATCAACAAACCAGTTTCATCACCCGGGGACCCGAATTAGAGTGCACAGGAAAGTGGCAACCGGCAGCCAGTTCAAACGACTGCATTCACGGCACAGCAAAATATATTTTATGGTTGCAGTCGGCATTTACCGGTGAGCAATTGTATGGAAACGGAGGAAGCAGAATTTAATTTAAACGAAGACCAATTCAGCTTGACGCAACGTACGCGGCTATGCTTCAATGCCGGGGAGAGACGTTGGATGGCAATACACACGAACGCCCGAAAGGGAGCGCCGGAGTAATAGCCGGTAGTCTTTTGCCTGTTTTAAATTTGATCGGAATGCTTCATTATCCAGGCTTTTATTTTGGATTGAGTCTGAATGTCTGCAGGCACTTTCTCTCTTATAAGTTTTTCTAATCTTTGGCCCACACTCCGGGGTTGATCATCCCAGCCCCAGGTTAAGGCTAACGACCTGATAAAACAAACCATTTCATCTCCCTCAGTCCGGTTTAATATAGCCTTGTCTTTACCAGAAATAACTCTTGCATTATCATATGCAGCACTTGCTTGCCAGTGGTAATCTTCGTACAATAAGTCAGTTCTTTTGAATCTCGTACACATTTTTTAGTTTGATTTTTAAATTTCGTCTTCCCTGTAAAATTGCCACTTAAGCAGGATGATATTTTTACAAAATCGCTGAACAGGCATTTTTCTCCGGCCAGCGGTCTTAAATAATCGTTTTCATATTTTTTTTAGTGCTTTTTCTACCCCCGTTTAGAAGAATAAGGACGGATAATTAATTGGCGACAAACGCTGGGAACACAGCGCTGGTAATAAGGTCCGTTATTAATGACCAGGCTGGCTTTTTAAATGTTTCCGGTTCAGGGAAGAGACCCGGTACCTTCAGTTTCTTTTTTGAAATTGATGGTAAAATTGGTGCACCCGGGCCGGATAGTTTGCAGATTAAATGAAGCGCCGTGACCTGACAGGATTTCTTTCACGGGTGTAAGGCCAATGCCCTGCCCGTTTTTTTTGGTACTGAAGAAAGGGCTGAAAAGCTGCTCCTGAATTTGAGGTAATATGTCCATCCCCTTATTAGAAATGATGGTGGCTTTTAAACTGGCGTGTGATGTAAAAGTAACGATGCCTTTTTCACCGACGGCCTCTATAGCATTCTTCACAATATTGATCAGCACCTGCTCCATTTGCTGTTCATCACCATCAATAGTAAAAATTATTTCGGGCCAGATAGTGTTCAAGCTTCACTTGTTTTTTCAGCAGCATTCAGTTCCATCAACTTAGTAATGGAATAAATCATTTTATGAAGATCAGGCTGCTCCATCTTTGGTTCCGGCAATCTAACGACGTCCGCAAAATTGCGCATGAATACATTCAAATTGCGGGTCCGTTTCGGGGCAGCTTCCACCTATTGATAAATATCAACAAAACATTTTCGGAGTATTGTTTGGAAATAGCCGTTTGTTCAGGAAATTAAACGCTATTTTTTAGTGTCTGGTTTATTTTCATATCAGCATAGTTTCTTTTTAAGAATGAGTATTAAAAAAGAGATTGCTAAACACAGAATACTTGACCAAATAATTTGATGAACACCGAAATACGAAATCCAAAAACCTCCCATGATTGTACCCAGGGTAACTGCAATATTACCACAGGAAGTAAAAATGCTATTAATAAATTCAGGATTTTCCGGTGCAGAGGATGTTACATTGATGTTACTGATTAAAAAACCACCAGTGTGTATCAAGCCCCAAATAGCCACCATTATTACAATTGGCAGAAATTGAGTACCTGAGGTGAAGAGCAAAACATGTACAGCTGCCAACGCGGGAATAAATAAAAGCGTTGTTGTGTAAATACATTTAGATAAAAATTTACCGGCCAATTGATTTCCAAAAACTCCGGTTATTCCAAAAACGAAGAGCAAAATACTTATCTGCTTTCCATTCATCTTATTGATTTTGCTCAAATAGTCTGCCATATATCCATAAGTAGCGTACATCGCGGCAATCATAAAACAAGCTAATAGTAAATTCATCCACAATGCTATCTTCTTTAAAATACTGCCATTGGGACCCGTTGCTTTTTTGTTTGGAATTGGAATGTTTGGCAGAAAAAGCAATAATCCTGCAAATGAAATAGCATTTATAAGAGCATAGAGTATGAAGGACGATTGCCAATTAAATACATCTGCCATTAATGTAGCGATAGGAACACCCAAAATACTTGCAATGGTAAAGCCACCAAATATAATACTTACTGCCTTCGGAGCTTCTTTTTCAGTAACTATATTTGCTGCGGTAGATAATGCTATAGACCAGTAGACAGGATGAAAGAGTGCTGGTAAAATTCTTGCTGCCAACAACAACCAAAAACCTGGAGCCATAATAGATAGTAAATTAGATAAAGCAAATATCCCTAACGTAAATACCATCAAATTTTTTCTCTTGAAAGAAGATAAAAGTATCATCATAAATGGTCCTGAAACAGCAACAGTTAATGCAAATCCGCTCAGTAACCAGCCAGCTTTCTCAATACTTACTCCGAATGCAGAAGCCAATTGTGGCAATATGCCGATAACCCCAAACTCAGTTGTGCCAATGCCAAAAATACCTACTGCCAAAATGTAAAGTGTTCCTTTTGATTTCATATCATATTTTTTTATGCAAATTTGCAAATGAACTATCTACAAATCATATACTTACCTTTAAGTGTCATACTAACATTTTGGAAAGTATCGTAAGAACATTACTATTATGCCCGAATTTTTTCACGATAAAAGACTTTACTATACACCGATTGAATTTGCACTTAGCCATATTGGGGGAACCTGGAAGATGCCCATTTTGTGGCGATTGCAAAATAAACCGCAACGTTTTAATGAACTAAAAAAAGACATTCCGCATATCACGGATAAAATGTTGACCAGCCAACTGAGAGAATTAGAAAGCAAAGGTTTAGTTGACAGAAAAATTTTTCCTGTTGTACCACCAAAAGTTGAATATAGTTTGACAGAAAAGGGAAAAAAAGCAATCCCTGTGATTGAAATTATAATGAAATATGGGTACGACCTGATAAAGGAAGATGGTATTGAATTTCCTCCTAAAAATGATTAAGCTCGAGACTGAATTTCTCTGACTTTTTCATAACATTAAAGAGTATAAGAATCCTGTCCCAGCATAGATAGCAACTCCAATATTTTTTACATTTATAGTATGCACAATCAGCTTATCCAACTTATTACAAAGAGCATAGCACTTTCTGATATGGAAAGGAATTTGTGCATGCAGTATTTTGAACCTGTATTGTATTCCAAAAACAGGATATTGGAAGAAGAAGGAAAAATTCCCGCATATCTGTATTTTGTCGTATCGGGTTTTGTCCGTTTATTCCATTACAATGACAGGGGTGACGAGATCACCACACACATTAATTGTCCTCCTGGTTTCATTACTTCTTTTACCAATTTTACAAATCAGAGCAAATCTGATGAAAACCTGGAGTGCATTACAGCATGCGAGCTTTTACGAATATCAAAGACTAATCTATCGCTGCTTATTCAACAAAGCCCCGCCTTGAAGGATTTCAGTTTTTTGGTTTTTCAGCAATCTTTATCCTACAATGAAAAACGCTCCAGAGATCTGGCAACACTTAATGCAGAAGAACGCTATTTAAAACTGATGGGCGATCATCCCGAAGTCCTTCACAATGTCCCGATGCAGTACATTGCCTCTTTCCTGGGAATGAACCCTAAAAGTTTGAGCCGTATCCGCAAACAGATCATTAAGTAACATTTGTGAAGTGGTTTTGAATGGGTAAGGCCGAGCTTTGCCGTATCATTTAAAATCAATGGATATGACAAATAAAAATTTGGTATTGGTGTCCGGTGCAAACGGACATTTGGGGAATAACCTCGTAAGGTTACTGATAAAAAAAGGATTTCAGGTTCGGGCTTCCGTTCGTAATATCAAAAATAAAGACTGCTTCAAAGATTTGGATTGTGAAGTAGTTCAGGCAGATATTACGGACAAAGGTTCATTCGTAAGAGCCCTGCAGGGCGTTGATACATTTTATGCAGTAGGTGCGGCTTTTAAATTGTGGGCAAAATACCCTAAAAAGGAAATCTACGATGTAAATATGAGCGGAACCCGTAATACAATAGAAGCAGCCGCAGAAGCCGGAGTGAAAAAAATTATTTATGTCAGTTCCATTGCTGCTCTGGACTATACCCATCTCCCTACTAAAGAAAGTAATGGATACAATCCCGACCGCAGAGATATGTATTACAATTCCAAGAATGATGGCGAAAAGCTGGCTTTTCAGTTGGCTAAAGAATTAGAAATTGAACTGGTGTCCGTGATGCCCGGAGCAATGATAGGTAGCGAGGCATTTCTTCCTCTGAATGTTTCTTATGGTATATTGAAACTGATTTTAAACAAGCAAATTCCGATGGACACCAAAATAACCCTGAACTGGGTGGATGTAAAAGATGTAGCCGAAGGTTGTTATCTTGCCGCACAAAAAGGACGTTCGGGTGAGCGTTATATTCTCGCCAACGAAAAGTGTATGACCATTACTGATACCACCAGGCTGGCTCAAAAACTGTATCCCGGGCTGAAACTCAAAGTGCCCGGTTCTGTTCCTAAATTTGTACTGTATGCAATAGCAGGTTTCATGGAATTTTCAGCTAAGTTGAGTGGCAAACCTCCTGTACTGACAACAAAAGAAATCGCTATGTTCTCTGGATTGCAACAGGATTTTGATATTTCCAAATCAAGGAAAGAATTAGGTTTTAATCCCAAAAAACCTGAACAAACTGTAACAGAAGCATTGGCTTATCTGATGGAACATAAGAATTTGCTGTAAATGATTATCGTTCTTGATCAGGTGTCCTGATCAATTATGACTAGGGCACCTTCATCTCCCGTATTTCGGGAAGCAAACCGCCCAATCCCTTTATCAAACCATCTTTGTGTTTTTCAGTATTTAAAAAGTCGGATAAATGGTGAGGTTTTTTTCCATGGGCAGATCTTTCGTATCATTTGACAATGATAAGGAGACTTGTGATGAACTGACTCTTTAATCTCCGGTTTACTCTTGTTATTCCAATAATCATTAAAGGTATTGGCAAAAAGCTCTTTGTTTAAACGTAAAACCGTTGCGAACACTTTTAGAACTTTGGTCAATAAAAGTCAACATTAATACCTTCCTGGCTAACTTTTAACAGCTCAATTCATCGCAGTTGATGGCAACGCAATGGTAATAGCCGATTACACAGTTGGGCGAACTCAGGTAGCGACAGTTCAAACCAGATTGTTGAAGATTTACTAAATGTCAATGGTCTGCTGATTACTTAAAATAGTTCAATTAGCGTTATATAAACCATAATATCAATCAGGCAATCTAAACATACTTTTGACCAGTTAAATCTGTATATATAACACCATCTTGCCTGTTGTTACTTTACTTAATCCCATATTATATGTACTTGAGAATCGATGAGAATATCCGCAATAATTACTTTGGAGCCTGCATATATTATTTGAAGTAACACTTCAGCATCTGTCAGTATTTACAAGTTACTTAATCTGACAAAAGATAAATACCAATCATTGCAAAGACCATCCCCGCTATAAGTACCGGGCCTGGCAACACAGAATAAATAGTCAGTGAAATAATAATAGTAATTAAGGGAGAAAGCCCTGTCATAGGTACAACAATAATTGCCTTTCCGTAGCGAAGCGCATATACTAACGTTAATGCCCCTATTGCATTTAATAGATGTATCATCCCGGCCAGGTAAGGGCCCTTAAACCCCCAGTTGACCTCTTTTGAAAAATCCGTCATCCATAAGGCAACAGGTATTAAAAGCACACCCGTAATCATCATATAAAAAAATATACTTTCAGCTTTCATAGTGTTATTAGAAAACTTCATAACAAAAGCCTGCAGCCCCCAAAGGATAAAAACGATAACAGATAATAGCAGCCAAGTAGTACCGTTGGAAACTTTTCCTGACGCTGGTTGGTAAGAAAGAAGTAAAATGGCAACCAGCGCAATGACAATTCCTATCCAGTGTTTTCGGGTGGCCTTTTCCTTCAGAAAAATCATGGACAATACAATGGTAAGAATGGGGAACAATGAAATTAAAGGAAAAACGATATAAGCTGGACCATCCCTAAGCGCCTGAAACAAAATCAATTGACCACCAGCACCCAACAGACCAACTATCGAACCAAGGAAAATAGAACGAAAATCATAATCCAGTTTCCATTTTATAAAGTGAAGGGCCAACAGTGAACATGGAATCATAGTTAAAACCCATACTACATAACCCAATGTGGCAGGAAAACCGGCTTTCTCTGGAATCTCGATGAACGCACCCCAAATTCCCCAGAAAATGGTAGTGATACCTGCATAAAGCAGCCAGTTTGTTTTTCTCATGATTTAAATAAATATAACTAAACGAAAGTAATAATATTTATTTAAACTTGTTATTTAATAAATTAAACTTGTTATTTAATAAAAATGAGTCAAACAACTTTTTATATATTTATACTACAATTACTTCCACACTTGCATCCTGCAGCCTTTTTTTATCTTCAATGGAAATATTAGCGTCTGTTACCACTTTATCTATCATTTCTATGTTACAGATAAATGCAAGACTTCGTTTTTTGAATTTACTTGAATCAACCAACACGATCACTTCTTTAGCTATCTCAATCATTATTTCATTTAAACGGGCTTCTTCAACATTTGGAGTAAAAATTCCATGCTTTGTATCAAAGCCGTCAACACCCAAAAACACTTTATCAACATTAAAATTACGAAGGCTTTTTTCGGCCAGCGGTCCTACCAGTGAAAGAGAATTTTTTCTTAAATACCCACCTGGCATTATCATATTTATATTATTGCTGTTACCAATTAAGTTTGCAATATTGAGGGCATTGGTAATCACAGTAAGGTCCTGTAACAGGGGTAAATGCATTACTAATTCAGCAGTGGTAGACCCCGAATCAATAATAATAGTATCTGATTCAAACACAAGCTGAGCAGCCCTTTGGCCAATTCCCTTTTTTGCTAAGTAGTTGATCTTGCTTTTATCAGCCAACCGTTGATCTATGGCAACACCACCCTCAAATTTCAATGCACCACCCCTTGCCCTGATCAGGGTATTTTTTTGTTCAAGTTGATCAAGATCATTGCGAATGGTTACTTCACTAACATTAAATAGCTGGCTCAAATCGGTTACAAATACTTCTCCTTTTTCAGAAAGTAAATTAAGTATGTCTTTCCGTCTGCCTACTGTACTATCTCTTTTTTTTGCCATTAAATAAGTTTTAAAAACAAGGTAATATAGGTTCATTTTTTAATACAGCAAGTTTTTTTACCATCAAAACCTTACAAAAGCCTGTGATTCAAAAAATAAAAATTATAATTCAGATACACATAAGAGCCTGTTTTTTAATAAGAAGGAACGTTTATTTTATTTGATTTGAATAAGAACACCAGGTCAAATAAAGATTTTTTTTGTTTATTTAAAAACAACTTCTAATTTTATAAAAAAAGGAAACGAAAGTTAATAAGAATGAAATGAAACTTTAAGTTTTAATTAATAGTTTCCTAAACTTCTCCAGTTTTAAATCTATAAACTCTTAAATATACCGAAAGTTCATTCATCAAGAAAACTAACAAACTAATGCTTAACAGACTATTACCAGACAATCAGTATTGCGACAAAGTAATTTGGGATTCATTTAAAAATGGAAACAGAGAAGCATTCGCAATTCTTTATTACCGGTATTTCAGGATTCTTATACAAAACTGCTTTAGGTATTCTAATGATATCAACCTGATAGAAGATTGCATTCATGATCTTTTCTTAGAGATCTGGAACAATAAAATGAACCTGGTTACGCCTGAGTCTGTAAAAGCATATCTTTTATGTTCAACCCAAAGAAAAATAGTTCTTCAAATTAAAAAAAGCCGTAGCTGGCAGAATAAAGCAAATAACAGCTTCAGGTGTGAAGTATCTCATTCTATTGAGGATGAAATTATTTTAAAACAAAACATGCTGGAAAGCAAAAGGGATATCAGCAGGGCATTAGATACACTCACCAAAAGACAAAAAGAAGCAGTGTGTTTCAGGTATTATGACAACCTGAGCTATTCAGAAATTTCCACCAAAATGGATATCAGTACAGATTCAGTTTATAATCTTGTTTCAAAGGCACTTGATAATATTCAGAAGTCTGTACAACGGAAACCAAAATTTCAAGCTGCTGCATAAATTAAAAATTAACATTATGATGTATCTGGGAATTGAGTCAGATGAACTAACCAAACTGGGGGCAATTCATACTGCAATTGAAATTACACAGCAACCTGAACTTTGGCTAAAGATTTGGGGAGAGGTGAATTCTGTTAAGCCTGCTTTATCACAATTTTTAAATAACGCCTTATCACATTCACAAAGAATAATCTTAACCGGTGCCGGTACCAGTGCATTTATAGGTCTTTCACTTAGAGGTGTTTTTCAACAAATTACCAATATTCTAACAGAAGCTGTAGCAACTACAGATATTGTTTCTCACCCAAAAGATTACTTCCTTGCTAAAGTGCCTACGCTGATGATATCTTTTGCAAGATCTGGCAACAGTCCTGAAAGTGTGGCAGCAATAGGATTGGCGGATGAAATTTGTGAAACTTGCTATCACCTTATCATTACCTGTAACAAAGATGGCAATCTTGCACAGTACGATTCGCTGTCTGATAAATTCATCATTACGCTTCCAAAAGAATCAAATGATATCAGCCTTGCCATGACCAGCAGTTATTCAGCTATGCTGCTTACCGGCTTGTTAGTGGCAAAAATAGAAATACTGGAACTAACTCAAAAAAGTGTAAATACTATCGTTGAATATGCCCAGGGATTTATTTTCAGATTTGCTGACGATTTACGAGAGATAGCAAAACTTAATTTTAAAAGAGCGGTGTTTCTTGGAGCTGGTTCCTTCAATGGTACTGCAACAGAATCAAATTTAAAATTGCAGGAGTTCACTGATGGAAAAGTGATTTGTAAAAATGATTCCTACCTAGGTTTCAGGCACGGACCTAAGTCTGTAATTGATGGAAATACGCTGCTGGTATATATACTTTCCTCCAGCAACGAGCATGCTTTTAAATATGAAAAAGATTTGATTCAGTCTATGAAAAAAGGAACCTCACCTATGCTGGAGATGAGTATTTCAGAAACTAAAGTAAAAAATCTTCAGCTTCCATATATGTTTCATTTTTCGGAATATAAAAAAGAGTTGGATGATGAATTTTTGTCGTTGTGCTACATTTTACCTGCACAAATTTTAGGTTTTTATAAGTCGATCGAACTGGGATTACAGCCAGATACCCCATCTGCAAATAATGATATTACACGGGTGGTGGAAGGTGTTCAAATTTATTCATTGGTTAATGGCAGTTAAACACATGAACGCTGCCTGTAAAAAAATTAAATATCTGGTGAATCTGAAAAAACAACTTAAAATCAGGGGATATGAACATGGCAAAGAAATATGATGTAATAGTAGTTGGTGAATTAAATGTAGACCTCATACTAAACAAGATCGACAAGTTTCCGGTAATTGGAAAAGAAGTGCTGGCAGATCAGATGACACTGACACTGGGAAGCAGTTCTGCAATTTTTGCCAGCAATCTTCAGACACTTGGTACATCTGTTACATACATTGGAAAATTAGGAATTGATGATTTTGGCGATTACATTTCATCTGCTTTAAAAAATAAAGGAGTAGATACAAAAAACATTATCCGTTCATCTAATCATAACACAGGTGCCACCATTGTGTTGAATTTCCAGGAAGACAGAGCCATGGTCACCTACCCCGGAGCAATGAGTTCACTTAGCATCCAAGATATTTCGGATGAAGCTTTACTCAGTTCTAAGCACCTGCATGTAAGTTCAATTTTTTTACAGCAGGGATTAAAGCCTGGCATCACCAAACTACTTAAAAAAGCGAAAGAGCTTGGGTTAACAACCTCACTTGATCCGCAATGGGATCCTGCTGAAAAATGGGATATTGATTTAGGTGAGTTGCTGGAGTATGTTGACGTATTTATGCCAAACGTTACCGAATTGAAAGCCATCATCGGAACAAATGATTTTGACATTGCGATCAAATCAATCATGCATTCCAATAAAATCACTGTAGTGAAAGATGGCAACAATGGCGCATACCTGTGTAAAGGAAATAAAATGATACATCAGCCTGCTTTCCTTAATGCAGATGTGGCAGACAGCATAGGTGCAGGAGATAGTTTTAATGCCGGATTTATACATTATTATATCCAGGATAAACCTGAAAAAGATTGCCTTGAATTTGGTGCACTGATTGGGGCTGTAAATACCACCCACTCCGGTGGGATAGGTGCCTTTGAAAGTTTAGAGCAGGTACTGCAAATAACCAAATCAACTTTTAATTTTTCCATTTAATGTTACTAAAGAATAAACTACAGCAACTGAGTTCAGAAGGCAGGGCCCTGCTTGCCACTAACTTCTATAATTTTGAAACCCTGTCAGGTGTGTTGCAGGCTGCAAAAGCAAAGAATACACAAATTATTCTCCAGCTTTCAGAAAGTTCTATTCAATATTTAGGGTTGGAAGTGGCTGCCAGTATGGCCCGAACAGCATTAAAAAGTTATGGCGTGGAAGGCTGGCTGCACCTTGATCATGGAAGTTCTGTTAAAATAGTGCACCGCTGTTTGGATGCTGGTTTTGATTCTGTGATGATAGATGCCAGTGAACAATCGTTTGAAGAAAATATTAAAATGACAGCCGAAGTTGTAAAACTTGCAGAAAAGTATAATGCAAATGTGGAAGCAGAGCTTGGTTATATTGCCAAACTGGGGCAGGCACAATTAGTTAGTCAGTATACACAACCGGAAGAAGCAAAAATATTTGCAGAAACCACTGGAATAAATGCACTCGCCATTGCTATAGGTACCGCACATGGTTTTTATAAAGAAACACCGCAATTACAATTAGAATTGCTTTCACTTATACATGAGGCAACACCCGTTGCATTAGTATTACATGGAGGTTCGGGTATTCCTTCAGATCAGTTACAAGCCGCAATCAAACGAGGCATTTCTAAAATTAACCTTGCTACAGAAACGAAAAATATTTTTATGAAAACACTTCAGCAGGTATTATCCAAAACGGATGAAATAGATCTTAGAAAAGTTTTTCCAATTGCTACCGGATCAGTAATAAAACTGATTAGTGAAAAACTGGAAACGGTATCACCTGATTATACTGATGTTTATGTCCCTTAGTAAATTATTATACTGTTTACTGGCCATGTTATTTGTTGCAGGCAAAGTTGGGATAGCCCAGGGGACTGACAGTCTCTTATTAAAAAATTACAGACCACAGTCTATCTACAAAATACCTGTTACTAATATAGAGAAAGCCAAATTTCCTGTGATAGATATACACTCACATGAGTATGCCGGAACAAAAGAAGATATCCAAAAATGGATACAGTTAATGGATCATTTTGGAATAGAAAAAACGGTTATCCTTTCTGCTGCCACGGGTGCTGCTTTTGATTCTTTGTATAAAATATATTCCGATTTCGGAAAAAGGTTTGACATCTGGTGTGGTTTCGACTATACCGATTATAATGAGCCGGGGTGGAGTGAAAAAGCAGTAAAAGAACTGGAGCGCTGTTATAAAGTAGGTGCCAAAGGTGTGGGAGAATTAGGTGACAAAGGTTATGGAGAAGTTTTCTCAACCCCGGTTCCTGCAATTGATATGCATCTGGATGATGCAAGATTGAAACCGTTGTTCAAAAAATGCGGTGAATTAAAATTACCCGTAAATGTGCATGTGGCAGAACCAATGTGGATGTACAAGCCAATGGATTCCACCAATGATGGATTGATGAATGCTAATGAATGGAAAATTGATAAAGCCAGACCCGGACTTCTGGGACATGCAGCATTGATACAATCGCTGGAAAATATTGTACAACAAAATCCCACCACCACATTTATCGCCTGCCACCTTGCTAATTGCGAATATGATTTAAGCATATTGGGAAGATTACTGGATAAGTATCCAAACCTGTACGCAGATATTGCTGCCCGTTATGCAGAAACAGCGCCTATACCCCGTTATATGAAAGCTTTTTACACCAAATACCAGGACAAGGTATTATATGGAACCGATATGTCTTTCGATAAAAAAATGTACCAAACAACCTTTCGCATCCTTCAGACAAATGACGAACATTTTTATGCCATTGATTTAACCGGTTACCACTGGCCTTTGCAGGGATTTGGCTTAAGCGATGCTGTGCTTAAAAAATTATACAAAACAAATGCTTTGAAAATATTAGGACACTAAAATTTTCAAAAAAATGACTGGGTAAAATAAACTGAAGAGAGTTGCCCCAGAAAATACTATTTTAAAATCTGTTTATGATTCGTTTTAATACCACAAAGCTTGTCAAAAAAATTTCGCTGCATTGTTTTACAATAGCTGTATTTATTTCCTGCACCCAATCAGAAAACCCTTTTACCACGTGGTCTGTTTACCGGGGTGACAATGGCAGTACCGGTTATTCAGCTTTAAACCAGATCAACAAAAACAACCTTGATAGCCTGGAAGTGGCATGGACCTATCATGCCGGGGATGCAAGAGAAGGTAACCGTTCCAACATAGAATGTAATCCGATCATAGTAAATGGAATGATGTATGTAACATCTCCTAAACTAAAACTGATTGCACTGGATCCTTCAACGGGAAAAGAAAATTGGAAGTTTGATCCTTTTAAAAACCAGGAAGCATCTGGCGTAAACCGTGGTGTTACTTACTGGACAGATGGTGCCAATGACAAACGAATATTTTTTTCTGCAGGCCCTTTTGTATATGCTGTGAATGCAGATAACGGAAAACTGCTTTCAACTTTTGGAAGTGATGGAAGAATTGATCTTCGGAATGGATTGGGAAGAGACCCAGCAAAGCTTTCTGTATGGAGTACCTCACCGGGTATTATTTATAAAAACCTCTTGATACAGGGTACCGCTTTAGAAGAAGGTTACGATGCAGCACCGGGCTTTGTAAGAGCTTATAATACACTAACGGGGAAGGTTGAGTGGACTTTCAACACAATTCCACAACCAGGAGAATTTGGATATGAAACCTGGGAAAAGAATTCATACAAAGAAGTGGGCGGTACCAATGCATGGACAGGCATGAGTGTGGATGATAAAAATGGAACAGTATTTATTCCATTGGGCTCACCTGCCTTTGATTTTTATGGTGGCAACCGCAAGGGCGAAAACTTGTTTGGGAATTGCCTATTGGCTCTAGATGCAGCTACGGGCAAAAGGAAATGGCATTTTCAATTGGTTCACCACGATCTGTGGGATTATGATCTGCCTGCACCACCAACATTGGTAACGCTTAATAACGGAGCAACTACCATTGAAGCAGTAGCGCAGGTTACTAAAATGGGATTGGTTTTTTTGTTCGATAGAAATACCGGTAAGCCAATATTTCCAATCGAAGAAAGACCTGTCACCAAATCAAATTTATTAGGAGAAGAAACATGGCCAACGCAGCCATTTCCTGTAAAGCCTGCGCCGTTTGTACGGCAATCTTTTTCTGAAAATGAGATCACCAATATTTCTGATTCGGCACATGAATATATCAGTAACAGAATTGGGAATGCACATATGAGCAGCATCTTTACACCACCAGATACAACAGGTGTTGTACAAATACCGGGCACAAGAGGCGGAGCAGAATGGGGCGGAGCCTCGTTTGACCCTGAAACAGGTGTTTTGTATGTAAATGCAAATGAACTTCCGCTCTTATTAAGAATGAAAGCAATACCAGTGAACGATGAATCAACATCACCGGGCGAAAAACTTTATACCATGAACAACTGTGCCATGTGTCATGGAGCTAACAGAACCGGAACTGAAGTATTCCCCTCCTTATTGAATCTTTCATCAAGACTTACTGTTCTTAGAGCAGACAGCATATTAAAAACCGGAAGAGGCCAAATGCCAGCATTTCCCAATATTTCCGGAGAAGATAAAAAAGCATTACTTGATTTTCTCTTCGATAAAAATCCAACTAAAGTAACTACAAAAAAAATATCAAAATACGGTGAAACAAAATTCCGCTATGTACATAATGGATGGATCCAGTTAACAGATAAAGATGGATATCCAGGCATTAAACCTCCATGGGGCACATTGAACGCAATTGATTTAAATAAAGGTGAATTACTGTGGAAAGTTGCATTAGGTGAATATGATGCGTTAACAAAAAAAGGTATCCCTCCTACTGGCACACAGAACCTTGGCGGCTCTGTAATTACAGCAGGTGGCCTTGTAATTATTGCAGCTACCGCCGATGAAAAACTGAGAATATTTGATAAACGAACAGGCAAACTTTTATGGCAATATAAATTACCTGCTGCAGGCTATGCCACACCATCCACTTACATGCAAAATGGTAAACAATATATTGTAATTGCAGCAGGCGGCGGAGGGAAAGTAGGCACTCGTTCAGGCGATGCATATGTTGCTTTCTGTTTAAAAGAATAAGAACGCTGTTATATGCAGGTCGTTTCAATACAAATTTTAAAAACTGTATTTCTAAAAAATAAGATTAGAAGTTAAATTATGATCACAAGAAAAAAAATGTTTGCAATCTTCGTTTTAATTAGTTTACTAAACACTGTAAATGCTCAAGTGAACCATCACCTTGTTATTCCATCTTCTCCAACTGCTGCTGACATGTCTGAAGAAAGATTACAAAGAATCGATACCGTTTTACAACAGGCTTTGAATGACAAGTGGACCAATGGAGCAGAGGCACTCATTATCCGGCATGGCAAAATTATTTACAATAAAAGCTTCGGTTATAACGACCTGGAGAAAAAAATAAAAATGCCCGACAATGGAATTTTCCGAATTGCATCACAGACGAAAGCCGTCACCAGTGTGGCTATTATGATGTTGTATGAAGAAGGAAAATTACTATTGGATGATCCGGTGAGCATGTATATACCATCATTTAAAAACCCTGTAGTACTGGATCATTATAATGAAAAAGACACCACCTACACCACAGTTCCTGCAAAAAGCGAAATCACCATTCTCCATTTGCTTACACATACTTCAGGTATCGCATATGCACAAATTGGTGGTGGTCCGTCAAATTCCATTTATGCTAAAAACAATATCATTAGCGGGCTCGGACTTGAAAAAAAACTATTAGCAGATAATATCAAAAAATTAGCGGCTCTGCCTTTGATGCATAATCCCGGCGAACAGTATACATACGGTTTAAATACAGATGTGCTGGGATATATTGTTGAAATTGTTTCGGGAATGTCGCTGGATGAATTCTTTCATAAAAGGCTTTTTGAACCGCTGGGTATGAAGGATACTTACTTTCAGTTGGGGGTTTCAAAGTTTTTTAATGTGAATGCACTGGTAAAATCTACCTGTCCGGGATATTGTTTATGCTGAGCAATAGCAATTGCTTTTTGTTTTTCCAGTAGCATCTTATCCACCAGATCAACATTGAGAGAAACCAATTGGAAATTATCTTCTTTAGCCTGTTCCGCCAATGCCGTGTTTTCTGAACTCAGGTGAACATGCGTATCCATTTTTTTAACGTTGTTAAAATCCTCTGTAGTGTAGTACTCACTGCTACAGGATGCCAGCACCAGGGTTAACCCGATGTAATAAGAAATGCAAAATGATTTTTTCATGATTTGATAATTATTTTTTTATCACTCTCTTCCTTTTTCTAACTCAACTACATCCGGCATTCTTTCATCAGCAATTACTTTGTTGCCTTTCATAATTTTTATTTGTGCCGAAGGCGTTTCGCCTTTTGCAAATTTCAGCACTGCAGATTTCCCGTCTTTAGAACTTACACTGATAGAAATTTCTGCTGCCGTTTCTGACAAAATTTTCACCACCGGAATTTCTTTTGAATTTTTATGCGATACCATCAACACATTTAAAAAATAATCTTCAGTAGCTGCGGCTGCCGGGCTCACCTCCACTCTCCATGCTCCTGGTATTTCACCGTAATGTAATTCGGATGGGCTTATAATAGAATTCAGTCCACACTTGTAATGAGTAGTGTCAACCAAAAATTCATTGCCGGTGCCACCAACTTTTGAGAGCTCGATTTTATGCGGCAATACGGGAATACAAACCAACCTGCCATCTTCATTCAACAATTCGAATGATTTATCATTCTTATTAAATACAGGTTCATTTACGGAATGCAGGAGCCATGTTTTTTTAAAAGCTGAATTTGTTGAAACCACACGATCCATCACAACCACTATATCCGGCTGCAAATAAAATAACTGGCGAACAAAAGAATTCATTTTGGAAGCGGCGTATGCTTTTGTACCATCTCCTCTTACATACATAAAATCGTTCGTGCTTTTGTAAGACGTAATATCGCCTGTTTCCCATCTTCCGGGATTGGTTACCCAATCGCAGGTACCCGTGCCCGTATCTGAAGGAAAATTTCCCTGTTCATAATCTTCTGGCGTATTTCTAACGCCATTTATCCGCAACAGTTCTACCTGTCCGCCATCATTCACCAGGTTAAGATTCATCTTTTCATTTGGGTCTTTTACCAAAATGGTATTGTGGGCAATGGATCTTTTATAGTAATTAAAAAATTGCGACTTGATGATCTCTGCAGGTGTTTCACTCACATCCCAATCATCGTCATAACGGCCTGCATCTATTGCCTGGTCTCCCTGGTGGTAAATGGAAAAACTGTTGATGTCGTAATGTACATGGTCGCCTAAATAATCACCGCAATGAAAGCTAAGCCATGTATCACTGGCACGTTTACCAGGCATATCCCAATTCCAGTTGCTGCGTGCCATCACCAATCCTTTTCCCCTGAATATTCTTGAAAGTGGTAAATCTTTCAGCGGTTTTTCTTTGATAGATGAATCATACCAAAGCAGGTTGAAATATTGCTGCACAGGTTCTAACTTGAATCGTTCTACCGGGCAATGGTTTATGAAATATTGATTATACTCATCCCTGTATTCAGCATTCAGCATTAACAACGTGATATGCTCCCAATCTCCCAAAAAAGGCCAGTCGTTGTCATCAGAAGGCAATGCCAGTCCATTGGGCTTTGCTGAATAAAGAATATATTTTCCCGTATTTTTAAAATGTGGAGAGTTGGCGATCACATCAACACCCGTTGCAGATTTTAAAGCCAAAAATAAATGTAGTGCAGGATAAGTGGAATGTCGGTTGTAATCCATCCCTTCACACCATTCGCCATCTGGAAAAAGATTGTCAAAGGTTTTCATAGCGTCTTCCAGTTCGGGCTTTAAAAAATCAAAAACCTCTTTTGCATAAGGGTCATCTCCATATATTGCAAGCATTCCGGCAGTTAATGGCCACGCCACATTATACATACCATTGTGAAAAGAACGCCAGTTCCTTTTAAAGTCTTTCCGTTTTCTCATCTGGGGGATCATGTGATCCCGGAGTTTAATTTTTTCTTCTGCAGACAATATCGAATAACACCAATCGTAACACAAAGCCTGGTCAACTAACCGGTTTTGAAGCCGTGTTTTTATATACTGTTCGGCACCAGAAAGATCATTATATCTGGCTGAATCAACTGGTTTATTTAAAGCCAGGTCAACTGCGCTATGCCCATATTTTTCATCCCCGGTAATCAAATAGGTCAGTGCCAATCCAGAAACAGAAGGGCCTGCAAGTTTTGCAACTTCATCAGGAGATTTTCCTTTACATTTTTCTTTCAGCCAAACCGCTTTATTTGCATCGATCCATATCCTCGGATGACCGGAACGGATTTGCATCCCATCAAAACGGGTGGGCTTCCCCGTACTTTTTTGCGCCTGGGTTGCTGTAATGAATAAGGTAAAAAAAAACAGCACAGCTATTCTATGTGATGGTATAAATAATAGATTTCCTCCTGATCTTACCATCATAATTTTTTTTGAGAGAAAAATAAATTACCGAGCCTGTAACCAAAAGAAAGAGTCAGTCGTGTTTTAATTCTCATCCACCAATTGATGAAATTAATACTCCACTTCCGGTACCCCATGCCAAACACTGGAACCAAATGTGGTGATGTAAACTTTTTCATGATCATTTTCATCAATTACTATTCTATGGCCCCAATGAAAACCGTATCCTTTTAATTTTTTCCAGGTCTTGCCATAGTCATCACTGCGGTAAGCAACTTTATTAAATGTGTTGCAATACAATCTTCCGGGATGATAAGGATCAACTGTGACATCATACACAAATTGCTTTTGATCAAAAATGGATGTCCATGTTTTTCCTGCATCCTCCGACATAAAAATTCCACCAGGCATATCAAGCTGTTTATTGCCCCCATTGGCACGGGCTATATCACCACCCACCAAATCACTCAAACTAATATTGGCCCAGCAACCAAGATAGATACGGTTGGGATCGGCAGGGTCAACATCAATTCCATTGGGGAATAATAATCCGTTGTTCACTGTAAGTTTAGTCCATGTTTCAGCGCCATCAATTGATTTGTAAACTGCACCTGAATAAAAGGCAGTTCCTTTTTTACCACCGATATGCGCCGGTGTGGGGCTCACGGTAAGAAATAAATTACCATTTGTTGCCAGTGTTACTTCAAACGCACAGGTATTGCTGACGATGCCTTTATTTTTTAAGCTCCATGTTTTGCCATCATCTACAGATTTGAATACTCCTTTATTATAAACGGCCGTATAAAGTGTACGGTTACCCGATTTTGATCTAGGATCTATCACAATTGAAGTTGCAGGAGAATTCATTCCCATACCATCCGCAGATGGCTTCCATGTTCTGCCTCCATCTGTTGAAACACAAACGCCTCCTTTTCCTGTTTGCTTCCATTGAGGATTCCTTGTCATCTTACCTCTCGGAAAATCATGCATGGATGACCACACAGACCATACTTTATTTTTTACTTCCGGATCGAAAGCCATCCAGTAACAGGTGTTTACCCAATCACCAGGAACACCGGTGGCTGAGCGGCTCCAGCTTTTGCCCCCGTTAAATGATTGATGATATCCAATGTCAGTGTAGCTTACACCAATATGGTTGCCGTCAAAAGGATCAAAGTGAACACCGTAAGTTGTGGTAACATCCATGCCCCTGCTAGTGTAAGAACTATCTGCATTTTGAATACTGTAAATTTCTTTCCATGTTTTACCGCCATCCATTGTTTTCATAGTGCGGTACCAGTCGGTTACTATGGCGATATCCCCATCTTGCGGCGAAACACCTGCATCCATCAGCTGAATAAATTCCCCGCCGAAAGCTTTATGAACCCAGGCATCATTTAAATTATTTGCATCAGTTGCATCCTGAACACCATACTGACCGGAGCCTCCACCTCCCTTCCAAACCCAGTTCCAGTTTTTTCCACCATCACTGGTTTTTAAAGCCCCATACCAATTTACCATTTTGTCATTTATTTTTTCTTCATAGCGGTTGGCTACAACATATGCACTGGCTGCATCCATTTCTGAACATGCCAGCATGATATAACTTGGCTTAAGGCCCGACTTTTCGTTTGTAATTACAGCAGCTTTTGTTTGCTGCCAGCTTACGCCCACGTCAGTGGATGTCCATATTTCGCTATGTGCAAATGCAAATGCATTTTCTTTAGCAACAGTATGATGCAGTGCATAAAAGATAGTGTTGCCAGTGTTTTTTATTGTGCCTGCAGTAAATGAAACGGCCGGGGACATTGTTGCTGGTATTACCCTGCTGGTAAATGATTTTGATTGTTTGTTAAAAATAAAAATACGGTCGGCTGAAAAAATATAGATCTCATTTTTTACAGTGCTGCTGTTGGTGTACAAATAATCAAGTTGCTGATGAAGATTTTCTATTGACCAGGTTTGCCCGCCATTACTGGTATAAAAAAAATAATTAGCGATCGTAAAATAGAGGGCATCTTTCTGTAACGGATCAACACGGATTGCACTTATTTTTTCTGAGCCCGTTTTATACAAAGTAGTGTCAGTTGTTTTAATTTCATATTCGGCATGATCTCCAGTAAATCTTTCACTAACAATTTCATTTTTACCGGGAAAGATCTGGTCCCAGGTTTTTCCACCATCAGCAGATCTGTTTAAAGTGGATGCTCTAATGTAAACAATATTGGAATCTTTTGGATCATAAGCAAAGCAGAATGCGCCATTTGCATAATTTATTTGCCTGTAAGAATTACCACCATCCGTTGTAAGATAAGCGCCTGTCATATCGCAACGCACCAAAAAATCATTGGGATTATGATAAGAGTATGTTGGGATGAATGTAGCGCCGCCGCCGCCAGGTCCCATCTTCTGCCAGTTATCAACTATCATGGATCTGTTCTTAACTTTGAGTTCAGGATTACAACCAGCGAACAAAAAACACGCTGATATTGAAAGAAAACTGTTTGTAAATCTTATTTTGCTTCTCATATTTCAACCCGGAATTTTATAATTTTTATTTGGTCTATTCATGTAAGAATGAACCGACGATCTCCCTGACCTTTTCTGTTCCGCAATCAAACAGGTTGTGCCCGCAATCATTATCGAATGACACTAAACTACATTCAATTTGTTTTGACAGATCGATTGCACTTTTTGGACTAACCATCTGATCTCTGGCTGCAACCATTATCAATACTTTAGCTTTTATCAATGCTTTTATCGCTACATCATCCTTACCGGAACTCTTATAAATATCATGTTTTATCATTGCCCTTAACTGAATAAGCCAGTCAGAGATAGTGAACTTTTGCCTGGCATAAAAATTATCAAGATACCTATTCAGGCTATCTGCTTTCAAAGTTCTAATAAAATAATCCGGTGTATAAAGCTCCATGAGGTGAATAGCAATAACCTTTTTCATTGCCAATACTATTTTATCTTTATCACCATTTTTTTCTGCATCACTAATTGTATTCGCTTCAATATTCCACAGCAGCAGGTCATGAAAAGATTGCCTGGGCGTTCCAACGATACTAATAACCCTATCCATAAAGGTTGGGTAAGCGATCATCCACTCCAGCGTTTGCATGGCACCCATCGATATACCACCAACCGCAAATACATGCTGAATATTCAGGTATTGGGTTAATAATACATACTGTGAATTAACCATGTCACGTATAGTGAGTGCCGGAAAGTTCTTTGTATTGGAGGGAGAAGAAGAAATCCCGTCACCCAATGCATCTGCAAGGACAACATAGAATTGAGTGGTGTCAATAATTTTTGGAACAATATTTAATATCCCCTGGCTGGTGCCAGTAAACCAGCTTGGCCACAATATTATGTTTGATCTTCCGGCATTCAATTTACCGACAGTGCGATAGCCTATTTTGCAATTTTTAATTACAGCGCCATCGGATGTTTTAAAATCGCTGATGGAAACTATGTTCAAAGAACCTTGTGCAACCACCCCGGCACTGAAGAATAAGAACAGCAACAATAAGATGTTTTTCATTTTTTATTTATGATATCTGTTAAGTCTATTATTAAACTCATAAAACTGTTCTCCACATCAACCGTTCTATCCACCACAATAGATTTTTTTATTTTTCTTTCTTTCAGGAGACAAAACCCGGAACTTTCTCATCATCTTAAGCCCATCAATTAACTTTTTTCATCCATACTGACAACCTAACGTTAAGCCATTGTACCCATTCCGGATCAAAATGCATTGCCTCGAGGATAACGGATTGTACAGTACAAATTTTTTAGAGCGGCAGTAAGAAGTTTTTTGATACCGGAACATTTGTTGCAACAAGAGTCATTAATCACAACAGTAGGGGCATGCAAAATAATATTACTTAAAGTTTTTTTTTGCCCTTGCGGCTTGTTTACCCATAACTGTAGTCCGGAAAGAATAAAATCAGCAGAAAAATATTTTCGCACTGAAGAGTAATTTTGATCCTCCAAACATATTGCATATTTGAGAAAAGCAACACTATCTGTTTTTTCTTGTGTCCACTATCAATGCATTATAAACCCATCTGTTGCCTCTCGGCGTAAGAATAATTATTGCTTGTTTTGCTGCTAGTCTATGGGCTTAAATTATAGCCGGTTAAAATGGAAAGATTTAATAGATTAAACCTGGATTCACTCAATAAATATTTTCAAAATCGATTTCTTTTCTGAGCATTTGCTCCCATATTTTTAAAGTCATTAAGCGTTATCTGCAGCCAGTGATGGGCACTCATAATATAATTGTTCTCATTACTTCCAGTCAATTGTTGTAGACCATTCTTCAAAATTTTGAAGCTGAATTCCAAAAACTCCATCAAATACATCCCTGTTATAAAAAGATTTGAACGGCTCGGTATTCAAAGCAATGTTTGCATAAATCCCGGAAATTTCACTTGCTATTTCTTCGTTATACATTTGTAGTAAAAATTCCTTAAACTGTTCTGGTTTTTGGTAAACATAAGTTACAGTCTTACCTAAAATTTTCGAAACTCTCTCTGCAATTTCATTACCCGATAAAAGTTCGCCCCCTATGGGTAATGTTTTACCAACTAAGTTTTCGTTCAATAAAGCCTTATAAGTGTATTGTGCTAAGTTATAATGGCTAAGCCAGGCAAATTTTGCATCTGCAGGTAATGGATAACCAATAATTCCATTTTCTTTAATTACAGGAAGAGACCAGGGAGCAGTTAAATTGTCGAGGTAGAATGATGGCATTATAGTGATTAAAGGGACATTTGCAGACACAAATTTTTCAAAAATTTCCAATTTTATGTCAGTTGCTGCCGAGCCTGTCCTTTGTGGAGGAAGTGGTAGGCTTGTGTTGAATACAACACTTTCTAATTTACTCTTACCAAAAGCATATAGCAAGTTATCTGTATATTGTCGCAAGGTATCCCATTCGTAAATTAGAGGATACACAAGGGATACATTGGTTACATCTTTTATTGCGTTTGCAAGGCTTTCCTTATCAGCAAAACTACCAATAACAGTTTCAACCTGGTTTGCTTTAAACCATTCATCATTGTCTGTTGCAGTAAGTAAGGCCTTTACTTTTATACCTTTACTTACTAAAAAACGCACTACTGCACTACCCTGCGCACCTGTTGCTCCAGTTACTAAAATCTTTTGTTCCATTATTTTTAAATTTTATTGTGAATCATGATTGCAAAGCTACCTACATTTGCTATACATTAGTAACTACTATACTCTTATATACTACTATACTTTGGTATAGCAACAAATTAAAAAGGTAATGAAAACATCAAAAGAATGCATTGAATACATACGTCCTGTGAGAGATGTATTAGATATTATTAACGGCAAATGGAAGTTGCCAATATTAATTGCTTTGTCGTTTGATGACAAACGATTTAAGCAATTAGAAAGAGATGTTGAAGGCATTACACCTAGAATGTTGTCTAAGGTATTGAGAGATTTAGAACTAAATCAACTTGTCATTAGAATGGTTTATGATACTATACCTGCCACGGTTGAGTATAGCCTATCAGATTATGGTAGGTCATTAGATGATGTTATTGTCGCTCTCAGAGAATGGGGCAAAAAACATCGGAAAAAATTGTTTGCAAAGTCTTGAGTTGTTACCTCCCCCGTGTATTAAAGGGTTAAAACATCAGCGTAATGAATATCCAGTGCATCGCCCCTGAGCCTTTCCCACTCCAGTTGCTTTTCAAGTGCTGCAATCTTTTGTTGCAGCTCTTCGGTTTGCTGATCGGTGGAAGTTGATTTTTTCGGTGAGCTGTTCATGCTGCTGTTGGAATATTTGTGTTGCTTTTCTGTGGCAGGCAAGTTATGAATTCCCTGGTGAATAAGCACCCATTTACAAATGGTAGTCCGGCTGATGCCATACTTTGCTGCAAGCTTTCTAAAGCCACAGCCCTGGGTTAAATACTCGGTGATAATTTGTTCTTTTAAGTCCATAAAATGGTTGATTTGTAGTCAACCTATTTTAGGACGAGACACAAAGTAATGTCCTTGTGCTTGTTGTCCAAAGTTAATATGTACTTCTTCAAACAGTCGTAAATTCAATTTTTGTTTATTGTCTTTACTTATCAAAGGAATTCGTACTGATAATTTATATCTAATTCTATTTCTAAAATAATCAGAACTCATTCGTTGTTCAAGTCGGTAGGTATGACTGAATTGTATTTTTTGTATTTCGTGTCGTAATACAATTTGTTCAAAGGTTCGATGTTCAGTAAATTGTTTTGGAAAGGGTTGTTCGTCATACGGAAAATACTCAACCCAGTCATAGCCTACACCCGTTTCAAAGTTTTTTGATGGTTTATAGTTTACTCCAATTCGTAATAAGGATTGTTGCCAGTTTTCGACAAAGTCACTTCTGTTCCAGGAATAAATAGGTGTTATATACCATTTCTTGCAACCTTATAGTTCCCAAAATATGTCCACCAAGAGTTAAATTGATTGGCTTGCTGTGCTTGTGTTTGGTTTATGAAAATCACACTTGTTAAAATTAGAAAAGAGGTTTTTATTTTCATTTTGCCACATTTTTTCTACCAACAAATCGTATTACACTTCCTTGTCCGTTGTGATATTTTCCTTCTGAAAGGTTGATGATTTCTGTTTTGAGGTACACAATTTCAAAATCTTTATAGTAGATTTTAATCTCTTCTTCTGAATATAAACTGGCTAAATCTGTGGGTCCACCAATATTAGGATTTTGGGTTCTGTATTCAAGATGCTCTTTGCTGAATGCCTCAAAAATCACTATTCCATTTTTTATCAAATACTTATTGAGTCGTGTATGATAATCGGCTTTTTTTTCTGCGTTAAAGTGTGCATATATGAAGCAAATAGCATCAAATGAATTCTCTGCAAATGGCAGGTTCTCACAATTATCAATAAAATAATTTACCGTAACTTTTTTTTGATTGGCTAATAACATAGCTTTTTCTTTACCTTCTTCGCTTTGGTCAAATGCTGTAACGTTCCAACCTAATTGTGCTGAATAAACTGCATTTCTTCCTTCTCCTTCAGCTGGAAATAAAATATTTGAAGGGGGAAATTGAGCCAACCATTCTTTTAGAAATTCATTTGGCTCTGTTCCAAAAGCAAAGTCGCTTTCTTTATATCTATCATTCCATTTTTGTTTGTCCATGTCTTTAGCTTTATTGTTTAGTTGTATTGTTGTGATGTAGAAATAATGTAGAAAATCGCAAAAGAGCTTTTGCAGATAAGTAAAGCCCAATGACAAATACAGCATGGTAAGCCAACGTTCTTAATAATGGAAGTTTCGCTTCTGGTAAATTAAGTAACGGATTACAAAAGCCAATTGCTGGCACAAAAATGAGTAATGGTAATATTAATGTGAGGAAACCAAATAAAAATGCAGGTGTTAGTTTTGGTGTATCCAACCATTTTTTGCTAAACAGATAGATAAAGAGGAAACCAAAGATTACACCTGTGCAATAATGTGCCAGCCAACCAATAAGTATTTCGTTCTTTACTGGTGCAGTATTTACTATTGTGTGATGAATAAATTTACCTTTTGGGAAATTGCCTATCCAACGCCCTAAAAATGGTATGAATTGAGATTTTATTCCAAATTCATTTAAGAAAAATGTCCAACAGTCAGCAATAAAAGTTGCACCAAGCCCAACCATTATTGTTCTGTAATTTCTTTTTAAAAATTCTGCCATAAGAATATTGATTTAATTCAAGGGCAAAATTATCGCAAGTAGTAGTTGCGTTAATAGGACAAATTTGAGGTTGTGTAGGACTTAATTGAATTTTTTCCTAAAAGCATCAGGTGTATTTCCTGTTTGCTTTTTAAAGAAGCGAATAAAATAAGAAACATCTTCATAACTTAAATCAAAAGCGATTTGGCTTACTTGGTTTGTAGTTGCTAATAGTTGTCTTTTTGCTTCTAAAATGATACACTCGTTTATCATTTCAGACGGTGTTTTTCCAAGTAGTTTTTTTGTAGTAGCGTTGAGTTGGTAAATCGTCATATTGAGCAACGTGGCATATTTTTCTACGCTTTTTAGTTTTGAAATACGAATGTCTAATAAGCCTTGAAATTCTAACAATTTTTGTTGTGCAAAGTTGTTTTCAAGGTTATTAGATTTTGTTTCAAGTCTTCTACTTAAAAGCGTAATCAGAATGTCCAAGTGTGCAGAGATGATTTTGTTGTAATTGATTTTTTTAAGTGTACATTCTTTATAAATCAATTCAAGGCTTTGGTTAAATTCGCTAAATTCTTGCTGATTTAGTGAGAATAAATTTTGGCGAAAAACGGTTTGTAAATGCTTGTCAATGTTATTTCCTTGTGTTGAAAAAACATCTTTGTCAAATTGCAAAATAAAGCCTTCGCTTTTTTGTTTAATTACAAGTCTATGAATTTGACCTGGTCGTACCAAAAAAACAGTATTGTTTGATACGTCATAAGTAATAAAGTCAATTTCGTGTGTACCTACTCCACTTTCAAAGGCAAGTAAAAAATAAAAATTATGACGATGCAGAGGTTCATGCAAATCTTTAATGTCAAGCAAATTCGATAGTTTCCAAATATTGAAATTGGAAAGTGTGTCATTATGAACACCTTTTTTTCTAATTTTTCTTATTGGAATTTCTGTCATTTTTTTACTGTGAGTTCTTTGTCTATGGGGTCGCTCTGCAATGACCGCTAACGAGAGTTTGTGAAAAAACTATTGTTGTTATCCAAATATACACACAATGTGAATAGCTAAAAGCATGTATGGTTTTTGTAGTAATAGAGTATGCAATTTATACAAGGAAACAACCGCCATCAAACCTACTTCAGCACGCTGGAAGACCGGGTGGGTGCAGACAATCCGGTAAGGCTGATAGATGCCTTTGTTGATAAACTTGATCTGCAAAAATTAGGTTTTACCAACACCGTACACAAAAACGAAGGACGCCCTCCTTACGCACCTTCCGTGCTTTTAAAACTGTACCTGTACGGTTACCTTAATAAAATCCGCAGCAGCCGCAAGCTGGAAAAAGAATGCTGCCGCAATATAGAGTTGCAATGGCTGCTGCAAAACCTGCAGCCTAACTATCATACCATTGCCGACTTTCGCAAACTGCATGCAGCACCCTTACAATCCATGTCCCGGCTGTATGTACAATTCCTGGGTGATGCAGGCCTGCTTGGTAAAACAACCATTGGTATAGATGGCAGTAAGTTTAAAGCAGTGAACAGTAAAAAGAATAATTACAATCAAAACAAGATAGACAAGCACCGCCGGTTTATTGAAGACAAGACTACAAAATATTTACAGGAACTTGATGAACTGGATAAACAGGAAGCAGCTACCGGCCAGGAAGAGCTGCAAATAAAAAAAGAAAAAATAAAACAGGGCCATGCTAAACTAAAAGAACGTACCATTAAATACGATACGCTTCAGCAGCAACTCGATGCCACCACAGACAAACAGATCAGCACCACCGATGCAGACAGCCGCAGCATCCTCATTGTAAAAAGTATTGTGGAAGTAGCCTACAACACACAGAATGCAGTAGACGATAAACACAATCTGATTGTGCATACGCAAGTCACCAACAGCAATGATGGCAAGGCATTGCATAAAGCGGCCACACAGGCAAAAGAGAATTTACAATTACAAAAACAAGATGCACTGATGGTACTGGCAGATAAAGGTTATCATACAGGTGCAGAGTTGCAGCAGTGCCAGCAGGATAATATGATCACCCACGTAGCCTATAAAGAGCAACCCTCCGTAAAACATATTGCCAATGAATTTTTAGCAGAAAGCTTTTGCTATGATCAACTAACAGACAGCTATACCTGCCCTGCAGGTGCCATACTAACATCGCTGGGTACCTGGCACAATAAAAAAGGAGAAGCTAATGAAACCAGCTTCCGTTTTAAAACATACCGTACCGATGCCTGTAAAACCTGTGCATTAAAAAATCAATGTACCAAACTTCCCAAACGTATTATCCAGCGGAGTGAATACCAGGATGCAGTAGACATAAATGATAACAACATCAAACAAAACCCGCAGTATTACAAACGAAGGCAGGCCATCTGCGAACATCCCTTTGGCACCATAAAAAGGCATTTGGGTTACACCCACACGTTACTAAAAGGATTACAAAAAGTAAATGGAGAAATGAACCTGATCATGTTCTGTTACAACTTTATGCGTACCAAAAATATCCTCGGCTTTGAAAAGATGCTGCGGTCCATTGAAAAATGGACACCAGACTACAGTAAAATAGTCTGTGCTTTAAAAAACCATTTTATCAAGATCATTTACAGCCAAATGGAGCCACTGTTTTTTCTGAAATTATTCCCGATGTCATTTTTGAAGGCTGTTTAAATAAGCAACTGATAGGCTTACACACAATTATAAAATATGTGTTTTTAACAGTTGGTGAGTTTTTTCACAGTCTGACGAACAGGGCTTTGCGATGTTGGGAATTAGCATTCCGTCTGCCCGGCCACTGCTGATTGAAAATATTTTGTTGAAGATAAAAACTAATGCCTAACATTGTTTGTCAAGCCCCGAACTAATGCCTGGCTTTGCAAACAAATGTTGATTGTACTTCCGTCTGCCCCACTATTGCAAAACCCAAGTTGGGCGTAGTGCTTTCTCGTCTGTCTGCTATGCAAATATTGCACTTTCTGCAATGTCTTTAAAACTGTTGATGTCTTTTTGTACGCTGTCTAACTTTTTAGTTAAAGAAACGATTGCAATTTTTCCTAATGGAAGTCGCAATGGTGGTGTATCAAGTTTGGTAATGTCAATAATCGCTTGTGCTGCTTTTATTGGGTTGTAATGTCCAACGTTAAAGCAAAGGCTTCGTCTTTGTGTTGATTATTAAATGCGTCTGCCTGTATTTGACTGCGAAATGTGCCAACAACAAAATCGCCACTATCAATTACAGCTTGTGCCAGTGCCTTCCCAAAACCGTTTGAAATTCCTGTGATAAACCAAATTTTCTGTTTCATAACTAAGCTACTTTTAAAAGTTGAACAGGAATATTGATTTTAACTTTGTCTGAAACTGCTAAATTTCCTGTTCCAAGCAATACATTAAAAGACAAACCATAATCTTGTCTGTTGATTGCACCTGAAACAAAGAAACCTGCCTTAGTATTTCCAAATGGGTCTTTTGGCACAATGCCTGCAAATTCCATATCAAATACTACTGGTTTGGTTATGTCCCTAATAGTCAAATTGCCGTGCAATTTGTATTCATTTGCAGTTGTAGTTGGTTCTAATTTTGTGCTTTCAAATTTCATTTCTGGAAATTTTTCAGCGTTAAAAAAATCGTCTGCTTTAAGGTGTGTGTCCCTTTGTACATCGTTAGTTTCTATGCTGTTTGTTTGTACAGTCATATCCACTTTCAAATCAGAGAAGTCGTCTTTTTCAGTTTGAACGTTCCCTTTAAATTCCCTAAAAAAGCCATCGGTTTCTGTAATACCAAAATGGCGAACACTAAAACCTATTTTAGTGTGGCTTGGGTCAAAAACCCATTTTGCTTGCTCTTGCATTGTTTTATATTTTAATTTTTACTTGTCATTATTGACGATGCAAAAATGATATAAAACCAAGCCTTGCTGTTATAACAGAAACTACTTTATTCGGTACTTTTCGGACATTTCGTTTTTAAACGCTGCTGGTGATTTATTTGTTTCGGCTTTGAATAGTTTTGAGAAATAAGAACTGTCAAAATAGTTTAGTTGCGTTGCAATTTCTGTTATTGTAAAATCTGTAAAAGTCAAAAGGCGTTTGGCTTCTAAAATGCTTCTTGCTCTTATAACTTCACTTGCAGTTTTACCTGTTACTTTTTTTGTGATAATGTTTAAATGGTGTGCCGTGATATGTAATTGCTCTGCAAAAAAAGTAGTCGTTTTGTTTTTTGTAAAATGCCTATCTAACAAGTTTTTGAATTGCTTGAAAAGAACAAGGTATTTTCTTGAAACTGGCTTTTCAGTTTCTGTATCAATGCAACGCTGAACCTGTGCCAACAAAATATGCAACAATGCTTGTGTTATAGTTTGGCTTTTGTCTTTTCGGTTTTGTTCGTTTGCAATTATGTCAATGGTTAGCTTGATGTCTGCAAAATTTTCCTTGCTTAATTGAATACAAGGATTTGCATAGAAATTATCTAAAAAACTTAATTCAAAAAGCTTGTCTTTATTATTGTGGTTTAGCAAAAAGAAGTCTTCTGTAAAAAGGATTGTCCCACCCTTTAATGGTTTCCATTCTTCAAACCGATGCACTTGGTTGGGTGAAATGAAAAATAAACTGTTGGGTAAAACTTCGTATTCCTTGTAGTCAATTGTCTGTTTGCTGATGCCTTTTTCAGTCCACAAAATTTCGTAGAAAGTGTGTTTGTGAATGTCGTCCACGTTAGGTTCTTCCATTTTGTCAAACTGCATTATTTCAAATTCAGTTTGGTTTCTTGGCTCATTTATAAAGTGTCCGATAGTGTAAAATGGAAACAAATCTTTCATTTGTCAAAGGTCGGCAAAATATTGTTTGTTGATGTTAGCAGGTGCGTCATAGCATTACGCCCAACGAGAGTTTGTGAAAAAACCTTTGCTGCCAAACAAATATACACACAATGTGAATAGCTAAAAGCATGTATGGTTTTTGTAGTGATAAGGTATGCAATTTATACAAGGAAACAACCGCCATCAAACCTACTTCATTACACTGGAAGACCAGGTGGGAGCAGACAATCCGGTAAGGCTGATTGATGCCTTTATTGATAAACTGAAGCTGCAGCAACTAGGTTTCACCAACACCATACATAAGAGCGAAGGCCGTCCGCCCTATGCACCGGGTGTACTTTTAAAATTGTACCTGTATGGTTATCTCAATAAGATACGCAGCAGCCGTAAATTAGAAAAAGAATGCAGCCGCAATATTGAACTGCAGTGGCTGTTGCAGGGTCTGCAACCCAACTATCATACCATTGCCGACTTCCGCAAGCTGCATGCAATGCCTTTGCAATCCATGTTTAAATTGTATGTACAGTTCCTGGGTGAAGCAGGCCTGCTGGGCAAAACAGTCATCGGTATTGATGGCAGTAAGTTTAAAGCAGTCAACAGTAAAAAGAATAATTACAATCAAAAAAAGATAGACAAACACCGCCAGTTCATTGAAGACAAGACGGCTAAATATTTACAGGAACTCGATGAACTCGATCAACAGGAAAGCACTACCGGCAATGATGAGCTGCAAATAAAGAAAGAAAAGATAGCACAGGGCCTTGCCAAACTAAAAGAAAGAACCATCAAATACGACACCCTGCAGCAGCAGTTAGATAATACCACAGACAAACAGATCAGCACCACCGATGCAGACAGCCGCAGCATTCTCATTGTAAAAAGCATTGTGGAAGTAGCCTACAACACACAGAATGCAGTAGACGATAAACACAACCTGGTAGTGCATACACAAGCCACCAACAGCAATGACGGAAAGGCTTTACATAAAACAGCCACACAGGCAAAAGAAAATTTACAGTTAAAACAACAAGACAGCCTGATGGTACTGGCAGATAAAGGCTATCATACAGGAGCAGAACTGCAGCAGTGCCAGCAGGATAATATGATGACCCATGTAGCCTATAAAGAACAACCTTCCGTAAAACATATTGCCAATGAATTTTTAGCAGAAAGCTTTTGTTATGATCGACTAACAGACACCTATACCTGCCCGGCAGGTGCCATACTAACATCGCTGGGTACCTGGCATAATAAAAAGGGAGAAGCCAATGAGACCAGTTACCATTTTAAAACATACCGTACCGATGCCTGTAAAATCTGTCCTTTAAAAAATCAGTGCACCAAACTGAACAAACGAATTATCCAGCGGAGTGAATATCAAGATGCGGTAGACATTAATGATAACAACATCAAACAAAACCCACAGTATTACAAACGAAGGCAGGCCATCTGCGAACATCCTTTTGGAAGCATTAAGCGTCATTGGGGATACACCCACACGCTACTGAAAGGATTGCAGAAAGTGAATGGAGAGATGAACCTGATCATGTTCTGCTACAACTTTATGCGTACCAAAAACATTCTGGGCTTTGAAAAAATGCTGACCGCCATTGAAAACTGGAAACCAGACTACAGCAAAGTAGTTTGTACTTTAAAAAATGGATTTATCAAACTCATTTACAGCCAAATTAAGCCACTACTTTTTTCAAACTTATTGCAGCAATCATTTTATAAGGCTGTTTAAATAAGTAACTGTAAGGCTTACATGAAATTCTAAAAAGTGATTTTTGGATATACGAGAGTTTTTTCACAGTCTGACGAACAGGGCTTTATGTAGGTTGGGATTAGCATTCCGTCTGCCCGGGCCGCTGCTGATTAAAAATGCCATTCCTTGAAAAAGGGAACTGGATTGAAATAAGCTTTGCTCAATTGATATGGCTCCGCATATTGGATGACTTAAGAAAGATCAATTTCCCATTATTAAAAATGAAAATGGTATGTGACTATTTCTTTAAGGATGCATATTATAATAATTTACCGAAACACAATCTTGATTATAATAAACAACAAATTAATAAGAGAATAACAGCGGGTACACAAACTGAGCAAGATGAGCAGCTAATTTCATTTATAAATGAATGCCTGGATAATGAAGCACTTTTATACGGTCTTAAATTCAGTATTAATTATTTAACCAATTTAATTGGTAACGTTATTGCAAGCGAAGAAGATGGAGCTATTTATATATTCTTTGACGGAACTGTTGCAGAGTATATAGGAGCTAAATACGCTGGCCATATGGAAAGTGAACCTGATTTTGGTAAACCATATATCCATTTATCGATTAAAAACTATTTAAAAGAGTTTATTAATGATGATTTACTTTCTGATATAGTGATGACTCAATTACTAAATGAAGATGAAATAAAGGTATTAAGAGAAATGCGTCGCAAAAATGTCAAACAAATTGTGATTACAAGTAAAGAGAATGAGCGAGGAATCAAAATACAAACCACTATTAACGGAGTAATTGGAGCCGAGAAGACACTTCAGGTTAAAGAGTTGCTTGGACTAGGAAACTATGAAAGTATAACTCTTGACACGATAGATGACAAATAATTTTCCTTTAAGCATACAAGAAAAAAATATAATGGCTCTGATTACCTCAGGCCGATGATTTAGCCCGGGTATATTCTGTTTAAAAACAGGTATATCGAAATGGGTTTCAAATGAAAAAACATTATGCAGAAATGAAATAAAAAAAGGAGAACATTATAAAAAAGATCAGCCCGTAAATACGCCTGCATTATCAATTAATGAGCAGCTGATGATACTGGCCCAAATAATTGCAGATACAATTTTAAACGAAATAAAAAATAATAGTCATGAATAGCAATTTAACCGGTGATTCACTATTAAATTCATTTGCAAAAAGGAGTAAATCGCCTGTCACCAGGGAGACAAGCACGGCTGTTAGTTATACGAGGGTCTCCAGTAAAGAATAGGAAGACAACAGCAGTCTTGAGAGTCAAAAGAGATATTGTGAAGAATTCTGCAAACGAAAGGGAATTCATATCATCCAGTATTTTGGTGGCACGTCAGAATCAGCACAAAAAGATGACCGTAAGGAATTCAAAAGGATGATGGACTATGTAAGGAAAAATACCAAGGTAGATTCTATTGTGGTTTATTCATTTGATCGATTTTCCAGAACCGGATCAAATGCAATCCATTTAACTGAAGAGCTCCTCAAAATTGGTGTTCGTTTGCATTCTGTTACACAGGAGTCAGATGCTAATACTCCTTCCGGGAAACTTCAAAAAGATATGATTCTCCTCTTCAGCCAGTTTGACAATGATTTAAGAAGGGATAAAGTTATAAAGGGCATGATTGAAAATTTAAGGCTGGGATATTGGCTTGGTGTAACACTATTTAGCTACACTAACTTAAACAGGAAGGAAAAAGCAAAATATCATAAGTATGTAATTAATAAAGATGGAGAATTGCTAAAATCAGCCTTCAAATGGAAGGCGGAGGGCAAATTTAGCAACGTGGAGATTGTCAAAAAATTAAGAAGAATTGGGGTCAAAAATCGAATATAAAAGTTTCGTTAGAATATTATCTAACCCATTTTATTGTGGATATATCACAAGCATCCTTATACCAGATGAGATACACAAGGGTAATCATCCTCCATTGATATCAACAGATCTATTTAAAAGCGTAAATAAAAAGATCAATGATAATCCCCACCACGGCATACCTAAAAATGGAGAAATAATTGATTTACCCATTAAAGCATTTATGAAAGATGAAATATCGCTGTCACCATTTACAGGGTATCAGCAAAAGGGTATCTTTTATTGCAAAACACGGGCAAAAGGCTCAAAGGTGAATGCAAATGCAAATCAGCTGAATGAAATATTCAAAGAGGAGCTAAAGAAATTCTCCCTGGAAAAACAACTTATATACCGCTTAAATGAAATGGTTTTACCAATAGTAGAATCAAAATTTCAAGACCAATTAAAATGGGAAGTAAGCTTAAAAAAACAGGTAGCGGAACTAAAAACAAAACTAAATAAACTGCATGAACGCTATATTGATGGAGATTTCGACAAAACAGTGTATTTTGATTTCAAACAGAAATATGAGGTGCAATTAAGAGAAATTGAAGTAGCTATTGCACAACCCAACCAAATTAGTTCGAACCTCGAAAAGGTTGTTTCAAAAGGAATAAAATTAGCTACAAACCCAAGCCAGTTATGGGATACAGCAGATTTTAAGAATAAACAACAACTTCAAAAACTGGTATTTCCGGAGGGTATGTTCTACAATAAGCAAAATAACACAGTTCGAACTCCCAGAGTCAATTCGATTATTGCTCTAATTGCTGACCAGGCGAAGGTTTCGGACAAAAAAATGATGGCCATTTTTTAAAAAATGACCATCATTCTCATTGGGTGGAGCCGCAGGGAATCGAACTCTCCCCTATCGCTCACTAAAATCAATGCTTTCAGCCCGACTACAATCATTACTCACCGAATCACTCACCAATATTTTTGTTTGCGCCTATGCTGCAATACTGTAATACGAATTTACAAAAAATCTGAATGCCTGGACATTTAAAATCATTAATTTGAATCAGAGAAATACTTATCCTGGTCAATCAATGCTATATATGAAGAAGCATCAATTCTCCAATCAGTCGAGTATAGAAAGTATATAAATTGAAGTTCTATCATAATAGCTGAAGGAAGGAATATAATTTATATATCCAAAAATCTGTAGCTGGTTTATGCATTTATGATAAGTTGTCTTACTATTAATGTGTGCTAACTCCATCACCATTTTTCGACTTATTGGGAAAGGGTTTATCAGATCATTTTTGCTCCACAAAAGAACTAAAGCCATATACAAACTAAAGTGAGAAATTCCAAGACGCTGATCCTTGATCAACGTCTTGTATATAATTTCATAGGTGGCAGAATAAATCATTGGAATTTCTATCTCTTTGCTATTCTTTATTAAGCAATTGATCGAGATCGCTATTGCTATATAATAAAATACTTCCTACTTTTGAAGGCTTAAGCTTTCCTGCGACCCTTAGCTTTTGTAAGGTCCCTGGAGATATCTTAAGTATTTTTCTTATCTCACTACTTCTCAGCCATTCTTTTTTTGGTTGCTGTCTAACTGTAAGCAACTCCTTAATATCATTCAGTAGCTGGACTCTGAATAATTGCAAATCCTCTTTTGTAATCACTTCTACACTCATAAAAACTTATTTATGATTTCTGAATTTCAACTACCCCGCTTAGGCCTTTTAAAAAAACTTTACTTTGCTCAAAGGAATTGAATGTCGGATAATAAATAATGTATCCATATTCCTGTAAATTATTAATGCACTTGTTATAGGTATACCGGGCATTTATTTTTGCGTCCCTCATTATTTTGGATCTTTCTATTTTAAATGGATTTTCCCCTCCCCTTATATTCCATTCCTGCATAAGCGCCATATACAGGCTTATATGCGAAACTCCAATACGTGCGTCTTCAGCAATGGCTTCATAAAATCCTGTCAATGGTGGGAAAAGTTCCATATTCCGCTATTTAATGCTGAACTGTCTTATGTGTTTTATCAACTTTTGACCTGCTCAAACGTTTCTTTTTTAGCAGGCCGCTGCCGTTTGATGCCGGGTTGTCGTTTTCTGCTTCTCCGGTTTCTGCAGCATCTGGTTGTTTTCTTTTAGCCTGCATTTGTTTCTCCAACCACCGGTTTTGTAAGAACCGGTAAGCCTCGTCTATTGATATGCCTGCCTGTCCATCAAAAAAATAAAACCTTTGACTAACTTCCGACTTGTTTTTTAAAGGGCTGATATTGCCAAACAACTCCTGGTATGGAACACCGTTCCAGTATTTAAGCTTTAGACCAACAGCAATTGCTTTCCCTTCTTCGGATTTTTCTAATTCAGTGAAGTCCTCTATTACTGCCTCAATTCTCTGTTCCTTCTCCCAGCTTGTTTTGTCTTCTGCACTCCAAAGTTTTTTGGCATTAAAATCGAAAGCATTTTTCCAGTCTATTTCTGCTACTGATCTTTCCAAGGCTGCAGCATTAATGCCGTTAACTGTAACATCTGTCAATGGGATTTCCTTTTGAAGAATTGCATCATAATACATCAGAGAATACACATTTTGCTTATTATCTCTTTCAAAGAATAACTGAAAGGTTAATTTGTCCTTTCCCTTTTCAATTTTTTGTGAGATCAAAAAACTATCGGGCTTAAAACAGATTCTTTTCAATAACAAATAACCTGCGTTTTCAAAACCCAGTGAATGTAACTGATTCGTCAATGCCGTAATATTCTGAACGTTCATGATGCTATTTTTAAAATTGAAAAAATGCGTTTAGGAGTATTTTAAGATACTCCTAAACCTTTTTTAGTGCTTTGCCTTTTTTTAGGTAAAAGGCTGTTGGTATTTTTCTTTTCCAACTTTTCTTTCTCCGGTTTAACTTCCTGTTTCAACTCTTTTTTTTTATCATTTCCCATTTCTTCTTTTACTGCTTTAGTTGCTGCAGTTTGCCCCACAGACTGATACTTCTCTACTGATTCCTTTGCCACCAGCTTCATGTTAGAATCATACAGGTTTACCTTTTTGAATTGTGGATCAGCTTCTATAAACATTTTATGGCTGTTGCCATCTTTCTCAATTGTAACTGACTGCACATTTCCCTTCTGCAATGATTGCATCAAAGCCTTTTCTTTTTCCGGGTCTTTCAATTCGGATATGGCGAATTTCTCAACCGCTGCTTTCAAATCAAAGCCATAGTTTTCATGAAATTGCTTCACTTCAAAATTGTTATTTTTGTCTTTGTTATCAAAGTCAAGCTGCATCCAGGCTTTGTACGGCTGGCCCTCTTTAGTAACAAGATCTTTATGTACCGAGCGACCATCCAATAAATTGAAGGCTTCCTTCCCGGTAACGCCTTTGCCTTTATTAACATAAAATGTTTGCTCTGCCTTTTCACCATTGCCTTTACCGAGAGAAGCGTGATAGTTATTAAAGAAGTACATGTCTGAAGTATCAGACTTGCGGAAATTCATTGTTACCTCGAAAGGCTTTTTATTTATTTCTGCCTTGTAGTGTAATTGAAAATCAGCCTTGCCTTCGTTTAGATTTTTTTCTAATTCTGTTTTCAGATTTTCACCAAAGCCCATGTATTTGAGATTATCACTCAGGTACTGAAAATTTTCGCTGTTCATAACATTTGTTTTTAATTGTGAATTAAATAATGATTGTTGTTGTTCAATGTGGTCTATTAATGCGTCTGTAAAAGCATTGCCTTCATAATTATGCAATCCATTAGCATCTGGATCATTAGCGATTCCCTTTTCTATTTTTTCGCCGTAAGGGATTTCTTTGTATATGTCCTGGATGGAATTAAAGTGAATAACATAAAACTTATCTCTATCGCTGAAATTATCATTTGCAAACTCATTTGCTTCTTTCTGCGAAATGAAAAAATGAACATCAGCTTTATCTATAAAGTACAGTGATTGGTTGTAAGCCATCCAATGTTCGCCTTTGCTTAATGCCATCTTAGCCAGCTCTATTACTTCATCTGATATGGGATGTTCGTTATTCATTTTAAATCGGGTAACGTAATTGCCTGCATAATTTTCCTGTTGTTTATTTTCATAAACAAATGCCTGCCGCCATTTTTCTCCATTACTTGTACTGCCAGGTATTTGGCATCAGGGATCGTGAACTTCTCCAGTGCAACAACCACAACTGAATTGCTATTAGCTTTTACCTGTGTAGTATTGCCTGCCACATAAAGTGGTTTCAGTTCATTTTCCTGTACTGCTGTCCGCTTTCCTTTTTTCTTATCCCCGATATAAAAGCGAAGCAAGTCAATATCATAATCAACAGGGCTTTGATTTGCCAGGAATAGCTGGTAATAAATAACGTCCCCTTTAATGTAGATGCCTGATATCCTTGCCTGAATATCCCACTTATGATCTTTGATACCACCTATGGTTTTGGGATTATCTATAATTGCATTTGCATAGGTGGCTAATGTTGCTACTTTATTTACCGGCAGATGATAAACCCATGTAACGGGATTACTATCATAGCATACCATAAAAGAATAGACGCTGCCATCTTCCGTAACTACACTTAAATTGGTTTCAGGGAAACCTTTTGAAGCTGCTTTTACCAATAGAATGGTCGGAGATTCTTTTACCGGCTGTGCCAATACAGATTGGGTGCCCCTGTCCACATGAAGTATCGAAAAGGGAAACACCAAGCTCGTTGTTTTTTCCGTTGAAATGCAAAGTGAAGTTTGTGCTTTCACAGAAACGAATAACACACTCACCATCATCAACCACACAAATCGTTTCATAAAATTGATTTTATTGTTTAAAATTATTGTTGAAGATTCTTGCTTTTCAAAAGCACTTTGTATCCGGCTTTAACTACAACTTTTACCTGTTTCACTTTTTTGCTCAATAAGCTTTTCACAGTGCTGATGCCTGCGGCGGCAGCCTGCGCTTTCAATGATGGATCAACAGAAGAAAGTTCCATAAGCTCTAAACTATTGTCTGCAGATTGCTTAGCTACGTCACGGGTGATCGCACCGGGAATATGGATGCCGATCAGACCGTCCATGTCATATACTTCCAGCTTCACAGGAAATAGTGAATTGCCGTTACGAATAGAGTTGATTTCAATTTCAAGTCTTTCATCATTTAGTGCAGCAACACCATAAACAAAGTTGCCTTTGGGTATTAGTGTACCACTGATATAAATATCCGTTGTCAAACGCAGTTTGATAACAGCGCCGTTCACCAGGGTTTGATTGGCATGAACAACAGCTTCTACTGCATTATCATCTTCACTCTGGCTTTTATTATCCTCGGCACCATAAAACCCTGCGGTCATCTCTGCTTTATGTTTCGACGTATCCAGTAAACTAATATTGTCTTGTACAGGATTTTTACTAACTGCAAAAACAACATCCTTTTGTTGTAATGATTTTTCTTTCAACTTGTCTGTAACCCGTTGGGGATGCTGTATATCTAATATTTTTTCAAGGGTACCGTTTAGCTGTTGCATTTCAGGATCGGCCTCCTGCTTGTCAGTCATCATTTGCATCATCTCCTGCATCCTGTCCACATCTTTTGAAAACTGCTCATTACTATCATTATTTTGATTGCCCGAAATATTGGAAGCGGCAATATTCTCCGGCTGATTGATCTGCTTATTGATTTCATTTATTTTTTGATAAATCTTTTGTTCATTTACATCTGCATTTGTTTTATACGGCGACATGTTTAACCCACTTTTCGTATCTGCAGGGTTGTATAAATTTTGAGTGGCATCCATTAAAGTTTGCTTTTCCTGTAGTGAATCTTTATAATAAGGATCGTTTCGCAACAGCTCCGCCCGTTTTAATGAATCTGCATCTGCCTCTTTATAAAATGAAAGCTTGTCTTCATTTTTATCATTTTTCAGATTAGCATTTGGTAACTGCAGATTTAGCCCGGCAACAGCGTTTGATTGATTTTCAGTCCCACCCGCTTTGCCTCCACCCAATGCCCAAAAAGCCATTGTAATAAATGGAATTGCCAGTAACGGTAGCACCACCATCATTTTTCTTTGCCTCAGAAACCTGGCTGAATGTTTGTTTTCCATACACTTCATTTTTTTTGTGAATAATAAACTTGTTCAATAAGACTAAGACTATCAAATAATCCCGGCCTTTCATTTTGCAGGTTTGGATATTTACGTTTGTATTCCTGTACCTGCTGAAATTCATTTTCTGTAATAACAAATTCATTGTTTTGCTGATGAATATTTTTTGGAACAGAGATGGATTTAGGAACGATAGTTTTGTCCAGCACTTTTGTTTTAAATGGATTTACTATCGCTACAATACTCAATCCTCCAAAGAATAAGCAAACCAGGTAGAGGAATATCCATTGTTGTTTTTGCTTCCATTTTTTTGTTGCCAAAGACATATACTTTGCAAAACCATTTTGTGACTTTAATATGCCATTGGCTATACCATTTGCTGCTTTATCAGTTAATTCTTCTCTCTTTATATTTTTATTAAAGAGTTTCATCTGTTCTCTGTTTTTATATCCTTGTTTTCTATTGTTTCCCATCTTTCAATCAGGAAGCCGTGAGGGTTGTGATCGGAACGGGAGGTATTTCTTAAATATCCCTGCGTTATTAGATTCCTTGTAACTATACTATTTGGTCTGATGATTTTAATGGTGGCGTAGCAATGAAATAAATACGGTTCAGCTTTCATGCTCACAGATATGCTGTCAATAAATATTTGCTGACTGATATTGCCGGAGATGATTCCGGAGTAATAGGAAGTTTCTTTAAGATTGTCGTACTGACGTTTTGCTGAACCATCAGCCAGGTACAGCGCTTTTTTGATATTGGCTTCAATTACTTTTTCGTCAGGGTCAAGGGTAAAGAAATCTGTATGAAACATTGCAATGTGGCTTCTTCCCTCAACTTCGATATTGTCTTTTCGCTTTGCTGCATAAGCTTCCATAGCTTTATCTCCGGACAGGATATAAATTTTATCCTGCACCCTTGCAGATAATTCATAGCTTTTATATAAAACAAAGCCACTCAGAAGAAAGCAACCTGCTATAAGTATTAAGGAAAATGCTTTAATATGCCGAAAGGCAGAATCAATATTTTTTGTTTTTTGAAACATCATTCACACATTTACTTTTACACAATTAAGAATGAAAGCAAATGTTTTTCCAATAACACATTAAGATGGGGTAAACGAGGTAGGACTACTCCGGTAATAGGATTGATACTGACCGACATCTGGCCCTAACATTTTGTATTTAAGGCTTGTATTAAGTTCCCTGTTTAAAAATAGACCTTCGTAAATCAACCCAATCAGGCTGTATTTACGAAACTTTTTGTTCGTACTTTCACAAATACGAGAGTTAGCAGCAATACGGTCGACATTCAAAAGAACTAACATTTATGACACTTTCTGACTATGCCATTCAGCAATTAGTTCCTTACATAACCGGAGATGGGTGTCCGCCAAGCAGAAGCGGCCCGGTACTGGTTAAGCTTTTTAATAAGTATGGTGCAAGAGACATATATAGTTTCGACGACGGTGGTCTGCCTGACATTGGCAAGAAAAATGGACACAAACCTTCAAGAAAAGAATATGTTGAAGCACGGCTTAAAGAATTTTCTTCTAAACCTGAACTAAGGGACTTACTAAATCAAGTCATTAATGATTTGCAAAAAGGTGATTCAACAATTGATGACTTAAATACAATCTTTAATCCAGAAAAGTTTACGGTGATTCAAACTGGCGACACCTTCACTCTGCAAGGAGGTATTGTTGATAGACGTAAGCCTGTGGTAAATCTGGCACATTTTCAGGACATACAGAACAAAATTCTAACGGCATTGAACGGGGCCAAAGTTTCGATTAGAGTTATAATGGCATGGTTCACTAATGACACTCTTTTTAATAAGTTGCTAGAAAAACACCAAGAAGGTGTAGATGTTCAAGTTGCAATCTATGATGACGGAGTAAACCGTAAGCATGGAGTTGATATTACGAAACTGCCACACAAGATGATTAAAAGAGGGCAAAGAGGAGGATTAATGCATGACAAGTTTTGCGTAATTGACAATCAGGTTGTAGTTACCGGTTCATATAATTGGACAGATAATGCAGAATTTAGAAATGATGAGAACATAACTGTAGAACATGATCCTGAGCAAGCAACAAGATTCTCACTTGAATATAGAAGACTCACAAAATAAAATTAATGTTGGCAACATTTAAAACACAGACAACATGAAAGATGAAGTATTCGAAACATTCCTGCAAAGTTTAATGTTGGCAACCGAACTTATAGAAGCTGAATACTTTAATCTACCTGTAGCTTATGACGCTGAACATATTGCACGAGAAAGAAATTATTGTTACGAATTATACAGGCACATAAGAAATCATCTTCCTAATCTTGGATATACTTTCAGCGGAGAAATTGATAAAGCTGGTCATGAATTAATAGCTCCTATTTGCGGAAGAGTAAGCCCAGATTTTCTTCTTCACAGACCAGGGCATATGGGGCCAGATGACAATCACACAATAGTTGAGGTTAAGACTTTCGTTGGCGCAACGACAAACAATGAGAATGCTGGTTTTCTGAAGGACATAAGAACTATAAATTGTATGCAGGGATTAGCAAATGGCTATTATAGAGGGATTCTAATTGTATTTGGACATACTATCCAAGCAAAAAAAAATGACCTTCGACAAGCATTTATCGAACGTTGTAATTTGGAGACAACTCGATTAATATTTCATGAAGCTCCTCTTTCAAGAGCATATTTGACACAATAAACTCCTCAATTACTGCCTACAACAAGACGTAATACTAAACGACAATCACTAATGACAGAAGTTAATGTACATTTTGACAATATCCGTGACGAGATATTATCTACACTTGACAAAGCCGAGACCTCAATTAAAGTTTGTATGGCTTGGTTGACAGACAAAGTTTTAATGCAAAAACTTTTAGATAAACTATCTCAAGGACTTGATGTTGAAATTTGTTTACTTGACCACGAATTCAATAAAATTAAACTTCCAATTAAATATGGGAATAGTTTAGATAATTTGAATAACTATTGGGCAGACTTAAAATCATTTCAAAGCAAAAATGGGAAACTTAATATTGTTCCTAAGCAATTGGGATTCATTCATCATAAATTTGCAATTATTGACCAAAAGATAACTATAACTGGTTCTTATAATTGGTCAGTAAATGCTATTTCTAACATGGAAAACATCGTTATTATTAAAGACCCTATAATAGCAGGAAAATTTTTAGCACACTTAGAACAGATTGTTTCAGTAAATCATTCTCATATTATCAGTAATAATTTCAATACTTGTAATACTAATCATTGCGGCGGTAGAATTTTAAAAATAAAAATTATTGACTTCCGCTCTACTACAAAATATTCCCAAAATGACACTTATAGTATTGGCATATGTACAGAAGATATGAATCACATTGAAACAATTTCTGACAATATTGAAACCAATTATTTAGCTGACTTAATAGAATACGAATACGAACAACTTGAAGGAGAACTTGAAGGGAAAATAATAAAACATAAAGAAGCAATTTATAAAAGAAGAATAGAGTCAAGAATTGCCTGGTCTCTTGATAGTAGACTTGATGTTTTTGTAGAACAAAATAGTCATGATATTCTTGGTGTCTATAAGATAGTAAAAGACATTGATGGAGACGATGAACTTAAAGCAATTTGGGAACACGAACTTATTAAACCATACTTTATAGAAGGCTGGGAGAATGAGATAATAGAACACATTGACAACATCTGACAAAGTACTACGCCCATCGGTTTGTACAATTGGGACTGGACGGAAGAACCATCATCGGTCAGTGTATCCCCTCTTAATGCAGTTTTTCTGCAAAATCAATTGTGTAATATTAAGTTTTACCACTCAGCTTATCTTTCATATAGCCATTCGATTTGCTACCCCCTTCATTAAAATAGCCACCGCTTACACTATTTGAAGCCATGCTACCAGATACATTTGATTTGGAATTGCCAAATGAATCCGCAACCATAGCGGCACCTGATGAAGCAGTATTTACAACAGCCCTGGAACTGCTTGAAGTGAGACTGGTAACTTTATAGAGTAAAGTGTTCCCACCACCAGCATGAACAATATAATTGGCTACGCTTGGCACAGTGAAGTATCCGACAATGCCAATAATCATGAAGATTAAATACGCCGTGTCCGTCGGGGAAAAGAACGTATCTCCATAATCCTGCACTTGGGCAATATCTACTTTAAGCATGTTTTCTTGTATTTTTCCAATGATGCTTCCGAAGATATTGGCAACGGGCAGCCAAAGAAATATGTTTATGTACCTTGCGATCCATACTGTAAGCGTATGCTGGAATCCATCGAAGACGGCAATACCAAAAACGAGCGGGCCTAAAATAGCAAGTACTATTAAGTAAAACGTTCGGATGGTATTAATGCATAGTGAGGCAGCTTCGAACAATACCCTTAATACTTCACTCATCCATTGCTTGATGGAGTTTCGGAAATTATAGGACGCCTTTGCCATTGCAAACTTTATATCATTGCCAATGCCCTCAAAGAAGCCTTCATCAGATGGGTCAGTGCCAGCGTGAGTATATTTATACCATTTGTCCCTATCACCGCTGCCTGTTTCGCCAACATACATTTTCCATACATCTGTTCTTTTAATTGCTTCTTCTTTCTTTTGCAAAAGCACTGCGATAGCTTTATTAGAATCATCCACCATTGCGGCTGTACCGGTAACTGTTGGGTTCATTACTCCATTGATCATCGCAATAACAGACGGGAAAATGATAACAGCAAATCCTAATACAAAAGGGCGAAACAAGGGATAAAAATCTATTGGCTCTGCATTGGCTATATGCCGCCATATCCGGCTGGCTATATACCATGTGGCAGCAAAGCCTGCAATGCCACGTCCTACGCCAATCAATTTGCTGCATAAAGGCAACATGTCAGTGTATAGCTGTTCCAAAACCTGGTGCAGACTTTTAATCTCATCTGCAAAGCCGCCACTTTGGGCAAATAATATATTGGGCATAATCAATGCAATTGCTATTACAGCAATTAATCTCACACAACTTTTCATACACACATTTTTAATTGCGTTACCACTACAATCCATTTAATTTTTGAGACACTTTAGTGTCTACCATTTCCCGGCCTCTTTGAACAGCCAGTACATTTCCTTCGTTATTGAAACTTCTTAGAAAAACCAGCTTGTCTGTGATCTCATTATAAATCCTGTCAATGGCAGCGATCCTTTCATCATCACTCATTCGCAGCTTTCCTGCAGTAATCACAATGGTTAATTCATTGAGGTTTTGCAGGCTTTTATTAAAAAGATTCTTGTAAACTCCTTCCATGTAATTTGTTTCGGATACATTAAACAGGTTTGAAGCCTTGAATCGTTTGAAAGCAGTTTTATACTCTTTGATTATTTGTGATTGACAGCTTATTATATCTGCTATCCTTTTGTATCTCTTAACTGTGGGACTAACCTGTAACAATGCATTCAAAAATGCATCATGCAAATTGAAACTCCCTTTTGAAATATCTTTAATGGTATTATATCCGTTGCTTATAATCTCATATCCCTTTTTCATGTTGCTAAGAATCTTTTTCAATTGAGCCAGTTTTTCTACATTTAAAATGAGTTGTTGTGCTTCATCAGATTGGGCAGCTATGTTTGTCCATGAGATGGAAAATGATATGCACAGAAACAGTATTATGGTTTTCATTTTAGTTCATTTAATTTTTTTGAAATTATTATATCCCTTTGGTCATTTTCCCGCTGCAAACAAAGTCCTCTGCTTGTATTGCTAAATGACCTTATGAAAATCTGCTTGTCAGCCATATCATCATAGAGCTTATCTATGGCAGCTATCCTTTCGTCATCTTTCATAGAAAGCTGACTATTAGTGATGATATTAAAGAGTGCATCCAAACACTTTGCACAATCATCTAAAAGAGTATTAAACACCTTCTGGAGATAATCTGATTCCGCCGTAGTAAGCTGATGGCTATTTCTGCAGTCTTTGATTGTTTTGGCAGCCTGTTTAGTGATATCTATTTCAAGGGCCAGAATATCTGCAACTTTAGCGTACCGTTTAATTTTTGGATTTACTGTAACTAAAGAGGTGAAATAACTGCTATGCAAATTGAGATCTCCATGCTTAATATCCTGGATTGTATTAAGCCCCTTTTTAGCTATTGAATAGCCTTTAGATACATATCCAATGTATACCTGTAATGCTGCGATTTGCTGCAAAAGGTATTTTTTCTGAGTGGATTTTTGCCTGAACCATTCTGCAAAGGTTTGTGCAGATAAGGACTGTACAAAGCATATCAATGATGCTATAACAATTATTTTTTTCATACACCACAATTTCACTTTCACAATAATTATTCAATACCATATAACTTTTTCACAACATCAATGTCATTTCTTTCTTTTGACCTTTGTAAACTAATCCGGATATTCTGTTGGTTGAATTGTCTTAAGTCAGTTAGATTCTGTTCAATGTTATCGGACGCACTATGAATAACCACCAGCCGTTTGGAATCAGTCATTTGAGTGGCAAAGGCGGTTATTACCATTTGAACCTGCTCAATACTTTTAAGGCTCTCGTCCAGGATTCCGGCGTACACCTGCCGCATATAGTCTATCTCCTGCTGGGTAAAGTTTTTGTCCTGCTTTGAAAGATTAAAAGCTCTCGAATATTCTTTAACGAGTTGGGCTTGATTACTTATAATATCTTTTACAGATTGATAGGTACTGATTGCGTTTTTAACTTTTGATAGTTCATCAAAATATTTTGCATACAGTTCCTTTTGCTTATTTGCCCAATCGCCGATTTCTTTCAGCTTCAACTTAGACATCTGGTTTTCCAGAGTTTTTTGGGCATTCTGTAACCAGATCGTTTTGTTTTGAAGGCGCTGGATTTTTAAATCTACAGCTTTGATAACCTTTTTAACTGCTGCTTTAATAATTTCAAGAATCGGGATCTGTGCCTGTGTCTTTTGTACAGGAGCAATACTTATGAGCAGGATGACACCTGCAACGGCTAATAATTTTTTCATACCACACGATTTCATTTTCACAATTATAGATACCCATCACTATTAATTTCCAATTTTCTTGTACTGCCTGTCACCTAATTGAAGTGTTAGTGTTCCACTGTTCCAAATTACAGTTTTTCCTTTTTTTAATTCGAGAAGGGTTTGCTTGACAGGATCATATTCTAATGTCCAGGTTTCGGTAACCAATTCCTTTGGAAATTCTTTTCCATCTAACATTTTTGTTACTCCTATATGCCTTGATATTTGGTAAACACCTTCGCCATTGTTCGCCTTACGAACGGTTAAGGTGTCGCCACCTTTACTAAATTCGTTTTCATACTGAGTAGTAAAAACTCCTTCTAAAGCAGTTTCTTTTTTGGGAGTATTACAGGCAACGGCCAATGTCAAAAAGCTAAGAATGAAGTATTTCATAATGTATAGTTTAAGATGTTAACGATGCAATACCTTTTTCAATGCTTCCAAACTTTAAAGCCGCTGCCTGCACTTTCACCTTTTCTTTTTCTTCTGTTGTATAAGCCAGGTACTCTTCCGGCGATACTTCAGTTCTGTAAACCTTTGATAACACACCACCAAGAGAGATAAACACTTCCTTATACTTTTTCGTAGGATCATTGGCTTTGTTGATACTCAAAACCAGTGCCTTTTCTTTTTCTGTCAATCCCAATAGTTCCTGTATCAGGTCGAATTTGTTTTGATATTTACTTTGGTCTAGTAATATTTTACAGTCGCTATTATTAATGATCGCTTGTTTAACAACCGGTGAACTGATAATATCTTCTACTTCCTGCGTTACCACGATGGCTTCTCCAAAAAACTTTCTTACCGTTTTAAACAGGTACTTTATATATTCTGCCATGCCTTCTTTTGCAATGGCTTTCCACGCTTCTTCAATCAATATCATTTTTCGGATGCCTTTCAGCTTTCTCATTTTGCTGATGAATACTTCCATTATAATTATTGTTACCACCGGAAATAATATCGGGTGATCTTTTATATTGTCTAATTCAAATACTATAAACCGCTGCTGCAATAAATCCAAATTCTCTTTTGCATTCAATAGATAATCAAATTCACCACCCTTGTAATACGGTCTCAGCACATACAGAAAATTAGAAACATCAAAATCTTTATCCTTTACATTATCTCCTTTCAGTACTGTCACAAATTCGTCTTTCAAAAATTCATAAAAAGTATCAAAGCATGGGAACACGTCAATATCCTTACCTACTTTATCAAAATACAACTGTAGGGCATTTGAAAGGGCAACATATTCGCTGCGGTTATAGGTCTCATTGTCTTTTTTCCAAAGGGCAAGCAAAAGGGTTTTTATGCTTTCCTTTTTTTCGGTATCCAGTGTATCGCCTTCGCCGATATAAAACGGGTTGAACTTGATTGGCTTAGTTTCGGAATAAGTGAAATAGTAGCCATTCACCATATCGCACAGACCTTTGTAGGAATGACCGACGTCAACCAGTACAATATGTGTGCCTTTTTCATAGTAGCTCCTCACCATGTGATTGGTATAAAAAGATTTTCCGCTACCGGATGGCCCAAGTATAAATTTATTGCGGTTGGTGCAGATGCCTTTCTCCATTGGCTCGTCTGAGATGTCCACATGTACAGGTTTGCCGCTCAACCTGTCGCCCAGGCGGATACCAATTGGGCTTACAGAGGAGCGGTAGTTTGTTTCCAGGTTAAAGAAGCAGCAAGCCTGCGGCGAGAAAGTATCAAATGTATCATTCATGGGAAAGTCAGCCGCATTGCCGGGAATGCCTGCCCAAAAAATCTGTGCAGATCCTTCTGTTTCCAATTTGGGAGTTGCATCCATTTGGGTAAGTGCCGAGGAGCAAATATTTCTGATCGTTTTTAATTCATCTTTGATGTCAGTCCAGGCCAGTAAATTAAAATGAGCTTTGACAGGTAATCGCTGTTCGGAGATCGCTTCATTTAAAAAATTATCTGTTGCATCTTTGGCAATTGCGTTTTCCCTGCTATAAGCAGACAAAGATTGCAGTCGTAGTCTTTTGCTTTCCAGCTTTTGCATCGTCTTCTGTATATCCTCAATAAATACGTACTGGCTGTAAATATGATTACATGAAAGTAATTGGCCAATGGGTGATGCAAACCCAACACTGAACTTGGTTTTATCTGTGGAATACTTATCATAGTTTATCCTGGAACCGCATAACGGCGGGACAAATTCGGCATCCGCCATCGTATAGAGCTGGCAATGATTTTCACCAATTTTCCATTCAGGTCTAAATTCTATGTCTCTTATAGTTGCATCATCGGTCTGCAGGTTTAAATACTGAACAATTAAATTCACTAATTCCGGGTCCGATAAACGCTGTACTGAAATGAATCCACTATCTGATAATATTTTTTCAAATTGCCCTACATGGTTCATGAAATCATGATAATGCTTTGGCTGCAATGTTTCTTCCGGCACAATCGATCTTCTTAGCAAACTTGAAAATACTGACGATGATACTTTACGGTTGGCCGGTTTCTTCGTTAAAAAAATATAGCACTCATGGTTAAGGTAAGGTCTTTCATTAAAAAAACGTTCACTGCTTCTGCTAAGAAAGCTATTGTCTTCCTTAGTAAAGTCAGCAGCATATTTTGTTTCTGTAAACCAATCCTGCTTGTATAATATTGAATTTACAGGCAAAACTTTAATTGCTTTTATCCATGAGTGATGGAATGCTTCGTATTCATCATTGCTCAATGTAAATAGTTCGGGTAATTCAACTTTAAACGCAATAGTCACGTCACCCATCTTGGACAAGATAGCATCATGCTCCACACCATACAGGGGTAAAATGTCAAAGAGGTTTTTCATGGGATAGTTGTTTTTTCAAACGGACAATGGAATAACTTTTAATAACATCCGGAACGGCCTTTTTTGCTACTTTCTTCATCAGACCGTGTTCACCATACGTACGACTCAGTTTATAGACATACATAAATAAGGCGGTGGCCAGCGTAACAATCAAAGCAAGACAAAAGAAGATATTGATGCCGCAGATATAGATAATTGCAAACAGAATTAATAGTATCACAAGGCCACCGCCGAGATACCAGATATACTGTGCTTTTAGTCGTAGGCTAAGAACCCGGCGCCTTGCTATATTGCTATAGTAGGTTTCCAAGAACTCGCCCCCGAACCGTACTTGCACCTCTCAGCGCATACGGCTCTCCACTAAAATCTTCAGTCCAACTTGCCGCC
>Ga0209916_1000237_pt1 | contig 108259 bp, 122 predicted proteins | sample ThiBio_1000_plan_FD_183956 | JGI IMG/M metagenome (GOLD analysis project Ga0209916, IMG submission 183956) | Wastewater bioreactor microbial communities from Cape Town, South Africa - Thiocy_solids_2 (SPAdes) | ecosystem: Engineered > Bioreactor > Thiocyanate-remediating > Anaerobic-Aerobic ... | reverse complement strand
CGGCTCGACCAAGCCCGGCTGAGCCACTGGGGTTTTACCCCCGTCGAGGTCATGAACGCCATCCAGTCGGCGTATCAGGGGGTCACGGTCGCACAGGAATATCAGGGCGTGAGAAGCTACGACGTGTCCGTCGTCATGCGCCCCGCGGACCGCAAGGATATCAGCCAGGTCGGATCGCTTCTCCTACGCAATCCGGACGGCCTGATGGTGCCGCTGCGGGACCTGGCCCAATTGCGGCAGGTGTCCGGGCGCTACCAGATCACGCACGATGACGGACGGCGCGTGCAGGTGGTTTCGGTGACCGTTGGAGGCCGTTCGATCGCCGGATTCGTCAGCGAGGCGCAGCGCCGCGTCGCTCGCGAAATCACCATGCCGAAAGGCACATATGCGGTTTTCTCCGGCGAAAGCGAAGCGCTCGGCCGCTCGCAGCGCGATCTCCTGGTCTATGGCCTGACGGCGGGTCTTGGCATTGTCCTGTTCCTCTTCCTCGCCTTGAAGAGCTGGCGCGCCGTAGGGCTTGTCCTGTTCAACATGCCGTTCGCGCTGGTCGGAGGTGTCGCGAGCGTCATGCTGACGGGCGGCTCCTTATCCCTTGGCGGCATGGTCGGCTTCGTCACCCTGTTCGGCATCTCCCTGCGGAATTCCATCATGCTCGTCAGCCATTACCAGCATCTCGTCGATAAAGAGGGCACGCTCTGGAGCTTGGAAACCGCTGTTCGAGGCGCTTCCGAACGTCTCGTGCCGATATTGATGACGGCGATCGTCACAGCTCTCGCATTGTTGCCCCTGGCGATCACCAGCGGAGAAGCGGGCAACGAGATCGAAGGACCGATGGCGGTCGTCATCCTCGGTGGCCTCGTGACCTCTACGCTTCTTAACCTCTTTGTCCTGCCGACATTGGGACTACGCTACGGACGTTTCGGAGAGGGAGGTTAATCGCCGTGACAAGAGCATGCTTCTTCGCTTCCCCCGCCTTCCGTCAGGTGCCTGTCAGGATCGCTCACTATAGACATGACGCAACTGTAACCGTGGAGATGTCCAATGAAACATATGGTATCAATGTTTGCGGTGGCCGCGTTGAGCGTATTCCCTGCACGGGCGGCGGAAGCGGCATCGATCAACGTGACGCTTTGGAACAAGAACAATGGAACGATGGGCATAATGCTTGACAAGGCGAGTGTGCCCAGCGGTTCCGTGGAGTTTTCCATCAACAACAGTTCGACAGATATCATGCACGAATTTCTGATCGCGCCATGGAATGGCGCCCTTGCGTCCTTGCCTTACAACAACGACAAATCTCAGGCGGCCGAAGACAAAATCCCTCATATCGAAGGGCAAGAAGACATGAAGCCTGGCCTCAAGACGGCGCTGCTGCTCGACCTTGCTCCTGGCTCCTACATCGTCTTCTGCAATCAGCCCGGTCACTACAAGATGGGCATGTACGCTCGCCTGAATGTGACGAGCAACTAAAGCGTGTCGCGATTAATTCGTCTCATGTCGCTTGGCACTTAAACGGGTTCTTTCTCACTTTATGTGGAGCGGTGGCAGCATTCGTGCCTTCAGCAATTCCGGACCTGCCCGACCGTACATTGCGCGCTTGAGGGTCTTGAGGCGGTTGATCTGGCCTTCGGCCTGTCCGTTGCTCCATGGCAGATCGATGGCGTTGTTGACGGCATCGTGGGCATCTGACATGCCGATCAGCGACGTTCTTCCGGAGATCGCCGTCCTTGTCACCGCGGTTCTTGTCCTGCTCTGGGTAAGCTTCACCGGACGCAAGCAGCAATGGATCGGCGCACCGCTTTCGTTGACGGGGCTCGCCGTTTCCTGCCTGCTCTGCATCGCGCAGGTCGGTACCGCAAGACTGACCTTCCACGGCACCTGGGCGATCGACGGCGCGAGCGTGTGGGCGCCGCGCATCCTGATCCTCGCCGCGACAGCCTTCACCGTCCTGCTCGCGCCAGCCTGGTTCCGCACCGACCGAAGGCATGGCGAATACTATGCGATGCTTCTGCTCTCCGCGCTCGGCGCCATGGCGCTCGCCGGCGCGGCGAACCTCCTGCAGCTCCTGATCGGCATGCTTCTGTCCTCGGTCACCGGTTATGTGCTCGCCGCCTATCACCGCGACTGGGCGCTTTCTGTCGAGGCGGGCATGAAATATTTTCTCATCGGCGCGCTGGCGAGTGCCGTGCTCGCCATCGGCATAACCCTGCGCATCGGCATGCTCGATGGCAGCGGCTATACGGAAATCGCCGTCTCGCTCAGAACTCACCAAGCTTCGCCGCTCGTCCTGCTCGGCACCGCGCTCACCGTCATCGGCATCGGCTTCAAGCTTGCCGCCGTGCCCGCCCATGGCTGGATGCCGGATGTCGCCGAGGGTGCGCCGGTTCCCTCCGCCGCCTTCCTGACGGTGGTGCCGAAGATTGGAGCGGCGGTCGCGCTCGCCCGTTTCGTCGGTCTGTTTCCGCCGGAGGCGGTCGCGATCCGGCCACTCGTCGCGATCCTTGCTTTTGCCACCATGACGCTCGGCAACCTTGCCGCGCTCTGGCAGGAGGACGTGCGGCGCCTGCTCGGCTGGTCGTCCGTATCGCAATCGGGATATGCGCTGATGGCGGTATGTGTCGTCGGTCTGAGCGACATGGCGCTTTCCGCCCTGCTTGTCTTTCTCGCCGCATACTCTGCCGCCAATCTGGCGGCCTTCGCCTTCGTCGCGCATCTGCGCGGCCGCACGGAACGGGCCTCCTATTCCGGCCTCGGCGCCGCCCGCCCGGCGGCTGCAGCCGCTCTGGTGATCGCTCTGCTGTCGCTGGTCGGCATACCGCCGTTGGCGGGATTTTTCGGCAAGTTTATGCTCTTTGCGGCGACCATTGGTGCCGGCTACGCATGGCTGGCGGTTGCGGCGGTGGCCAATACGGTTCTTTCGCTCTTCTATTACCTGCGGGTCATCGCCCCGGTCTATTTTGCTCCGCAATCCATCGCGGTTGCCGTCCTCAGTCGTTGGACCGTAGTTGCCGCCGCTCCCGGGACCCTCGCGATCATCGGCTTTGGCATAGCCGTGGACGGTCCATTCTCGGCGTTCGAGCGGACCACTATGCTTCCGTGGCGGGTGAACCAAGCAGGCGCGGCCTCGTTCGCCCCACCGAATGGCAGCCGCAGTGTATCGAAGACTGTCGCTCAAAAGAAAGATAGGGCCATGACGGACCGGCAAGACCAAGCGGGCTTAACGTCACAGGCTCAAATCTCGACTTGTCAAAGCCGCATTTGGAGATCAGCTTATACGGATGAAGGCTTGGACGAGACAGATCGTCGTTTTGCTTCTCGCGCTGTTCGTCGGCGCGGGGTTCAGCCTTTCCGCAGTGCAGGCGAGCACCATGGCATCGGGCAAGACAAAGGCGTTCTCGATGTCTGACATGGGGACGAAGACCGCGTCGGACACCATGGCGCAAGGCATCGGCCTGGCCGGCAAGGATGGCTGCGACACCTGCGCGATCGGCGGCAACGAAAGCGGCAAGCTGGCGCACTGCCCGCCGGGCTGCATCGCTCCGGCCTTTGCCGTCCTGCCGGTTGACTTCACGCATGCTCCAACGACGCTGTCGTCCAGGCTTTCGTCCCTGCCAGCTCCGTTCCTCCGCGGGCGAAGCGCCTTGCCCGACCCATACCCTCCAAGATCCAGCGATCTCGTCTGACGCGGTTTCAGCCGTCCTGCGGCTGATTCCCCGGCATGCCTGTTTCGCGCGCCTCCCGCGCGGCCGGGCGCAGAGCGCAATTCGATTGGCGCCACAATCGCCAATCGGGATCGCAAGGAATCAAAGGTGGGTATCGATTTTAGTTGTTTCATATCGCGCCGGGGATTTCTCCAGGCGACGGCGGGCGCAACCGCCGCGGCGGCATCCGTGCGTTCTTCGGCTTTGCTGGCATCGACACCCGACGAACGCCGTATCGGCGCCGTATCCGGACAGGCTCAGTTCGCGGGACCGAATGGCCCGCGGACGTCGGTGTGGGCCTATGACGGTTCGGTCCCCGGTCCAACGCTTCGCATCAGGCAGAGGTTGCCGGTCCGCATCATCGTCGACAACCGGCTCGGCGAGGACACTGCTGTTCACTGCCACGGGATCAGGTTGCCGAACGCAATGGACGGCGTGCCGGGCCTGACGCAGCCGCCGATCAAGCCGGGCGAGAGTTTTACCTACGAGTTCACGCCACCGGATGCCGGCACCTTCTGGTACCACCCGCATGCCGACAGCCTGCGGCAGATCGGGCGCGGTCTCGCCGGTGCGCTGATCGTTGAGGAACGCGAGCCCGTCGCGGCCGATCGTGACCTCCTCTGGATGCTGCAGGACTGGCGGCTGACAAAGGACGGGCAGATCGCAGGCGGCTTCGGCAGTATGATGGACGCGACAATGTCGGGCCGCGTCGGCAATGCCGTCACCGTCAACGGCGCGCCGCCCGGCAGTCAGTCGGTGCGGGCCGGCGAGCGCCTCAGGCTGCGCCTGATCAACGGCGCTCTCGCCCGCATTGTGGCCTTGCGCTTCGAGAGCCACCGCCCGGTCATTATCGCTATTGACGGCCAGCCCTGCGAGCCGCACGAGCCCAATGGCGGGCGTCTCGTCCTTGCGCCGGCCATGCGCATCGACGTGATGATCGACATGGAGCGCGACCCCGGGAGCCGCCACGTCGTGGTCGACGATTTCTACGATGGGCTCGCCTATACGATGGCCACCCTCGTCTATTCCCAGGAGCCGCCACTCAGGGCGCATCCACTCGATGCATCGCTTAGCCTGCCGCCTAACCCGCTGCTGCAACCCGACCTTGCCGATGCCGTCGACCGGGAGATCGTCCTGCAGGGCGGGATGATGGGCGGAGGCAAGCTGAAGGGAATGGGCGGCATGATGGGCATGGCCACCCCCGGCATGAATGGCGGGCCCGTATGGGCCATCAATGGCATGTCGATGACCGGCGACGGGCACGCCGGCATGGCGCCACTGTTCACGCTCAAACGCGGCGCCACCTGCCGCCTCATTATGCGCAACGAAACCGCCTGGTGGCACCCCATGCACGTCCACGGTTTCAGCCTGTCCGTGCTGTCGCGCAACGGCGTGCCGGTACCGCACCGGCAATGGCAGGACACGGTGCTGCTGGCGCCGAGGGATGTAGTCGAGTGCGCATTCGTCGCCGACAATCCCGGCGACTGGATGCTGCACTGCCACGTCACCGATCACCAGATGGCCGGTCTGATGACCGTCTTCCGCGTCGCATGAACCCGTTCAACCAAGGAGAACCGCTATGAAACTGACCTATCGATTTGCCGTCCTTGCCGTCGCGATGGCTACCCCGCTGCCCGCGGTCGCCGCGACGATCAACGCCATGATGTACAAGAACCCGCAATGCAGTTGCTGTGAGGCCTATGCCGCTTACCTCGAGAAGAACGGGTTCAAGGTCGACATTAAGCCGGTCAACAATCTTTCCCAGATCAGCAGCGATGCCGGCGTGCCGGCCGACCTCGAAGGCTGCCACACGATGATGGTCGACGGCTATGTCGTCGATGGACTGGTTCCGGTCGACATCGTCAAGAAGCTCCTGACGGAGCGGCCCGCCATCGCCGGCATCACGCTGGCCGGCATGCCGGCTGGCGCGCCCGGCATGGGCGGCGAAAAGGACGGGCCTTTCACCGTCTATGCCTTCACCAAGGACGGCAAGGCGCCAACCGTCTACGCTACGGAGTGAACATCATGATGGCGACCAACATGTTGGACCAGGGCTGCGATGGAGGGCTTGGCGGGGCGTTCATGTCGGTCGGGATTTTGCCCGTCATCGTCTTCATTGCGAGATCAAGCGCCCGCTTGGCTAACGAGGTCAGGCGATGATCGCAACCATCGAGCCGCAAGCGAGGTCGCCCGCCAACTCGCCGGCAACCAGCTATAGAATAGCCACGTTTTTGCCGGCGGCGATCTTCGCCGGACTAGCGATCGTCCTCGGGTGGGGTCTCACCCGCAACGCCCAGGACATCCCTTCCGCGCTGATCGGCAAGTCGGTGCCGGAGTTCAGCCTGCCGCCGGTCAAGGGACGCAAGCTCGGCCTTACGAGCGCCAACCTCCGAGGCGAGGTTTCGCTCGTCAATGTTTTTGCTTCCTGGTGCGTGGCCTGTCGAGAGGAGCACCCTGCGTTCATGCGGCTGGCCGCAACCGGGATAGTGCCGCTTTATGGGCTCAATTACAAGGACCGACCCGACGACGCCGCGAAGTGGCTCGATACGATGGGCGATCCCTATACGCGCACCGGCGCCGATCTGACCGGCCGCGTAGCTATCGACTGGGGCGTCTACGGCGTGCCGGAGACGTTCGCGGTCGGCGCCGACGGGCGTATCGCCTACAAGCATATCGGCGCTGTCACTGAGCAGGCCCTCGTTGAAAACATTCTACCGCTTGTCGAACGGCTGAAGGCAGAAACGGAGGAGCGGCCATGAAGGCGTTTGCTCTCGTTCTATTTGTGGTTTCGCTTCTTCTGACGCCGGCCGCTGAGGCGGCCGGGACGTCTCAGGGCTTTGCTATTCAGGAGCCTCCTAAACCCATTCCGGAGATCCAGTTCCAAGACGGCGCCGGCAAGCCGAGGACACTTGCCGATTTCCGCGGCAAGGTCGTTCTGCTCAACATCTGGGCGACGTGGTGCGCGCCCTGCCGCAAGGAGATGCCGACGCTCGACCGACTGCAGGCAAAGCTCGGCGGGACGGATTTCGAAGTCGTCGCCTTGTCTATGGACCGCGCGGGGCTGGGCGTCGTGAAGAAGTTCTTCGCCGAAATCGGCATCGAACATCTTGCGCTCGAGATCGACACGTCCGCCAAGACGATGTTCACGCTCGGCGCGCCAGGCCTTCCCATGACGTTGCTGATCGATCGCGAGGGCAAGGAGGTCGGTCGCCTAATCGGCCCGGCCGAATGGGATTCGCCCGAGATGACCGACTTCATCCGCGACCAAATCAAACAAGAAAGGAGTTCGCAATGAGCACTCTGATCCGAGTGAAGGCGGCCTCGCCAAGCGTCCTGTCCGCTCTGGCCGACCGCCGCGTCATCATGGCGCTGGCCGCGGCCGGCGTGGCCGCCGGCCTCGCACTGAACTGGACCTGGCTTACCGCGGTGGGTGTTGCGCCGCTTCTTCTCAGCGTCCTGCCCTGCGCCGCGATGTGTGCCCTTGGCCTTTGCATGAGCCGGATGACCGGGCGTTCTTGCAGGGCAGGCGCAGACGCAGAACAGGCTTCAGCTTCCACCAAAGACGAAGCAAGCGCGCGTGCCGCGGCGCGATCGCCGCAAACCTTGTCGGAACGTTCCATCGGCATGTCCAAGGGCCGTTCCGTAGCGACGTCCGATACCTGACGACAAGCGACCGAAGAAGGAGAACGACGTGATCAAACTTTCAAAAAGCCTCGCCGTTGCCGCGCTCGCGGCCTGTCTCGTAGTCCCGACCGTCGTTTACGCCCAGGATGCCGGAGCATCTCAGCCGAACGGCTCGATGATGGGCAAAGGCATGATGGGTGGTGCCATGGGCGGCATGACCGCAAAGGGGGAAATGAGCGGCACCATGGATCAGAACGGCATGATGAACATGATGGCCCAGATGAGCCGCATGATGGAGATGGTGATGCAAATGAACGCCATGGCGCAGATGAACAACATGGTGGAAGGCTGCAACAAGATGATGCAGGCCAGCATGCGCCCAAAGGAAGACTCGAGCCGCCCGAGCGGGCAAATGCCGAATTATGCTCCCGCTGCTCCGGGGAAGGATGGTTAAGTGCAGCCGGTCCACCGTTAGTTCGACGATCGGCGAACCGGGCTGGCCAAAAATAGTGAGAACATCATGCGGATTCTGCTTTTCGCGGCCGTCGTACTTACATGCATTTACACGTTCGCCGCACCGGTTCTGGCGCACTCGCTCGACGAGGTCGGCGCCATGCTGCAAAGCGATGAGAAGTATTTCCAGACAATCGATAAGCCCGCGCCCGATTTCACCCTGCGCACCGCCGACGGGCGAGAGGTCCGCCTCGCGGATCTTCGCGGCAAGGTCGTCGTCCTGCATTTCATCTACACGTCCTGCCCGGACGTCTGTCCCCTCCATGCCGAAAAGATCGCCGCGGTCCAGGCTATGGTAAATGCCACGCCGATGAAGGACCGGGTCGTCTTCGTCAGCGTCACCACGGATCCGTCGCGGGATACGCCGAACGTTCTGCGCAGCTACGGACCGGCACATGGGCTCGACCCCGTCAACTGGCTGTTCCTGACCACCACAAAGGGCCAGCCGGAGGACACGACGCGGAAGCTGGCGGAAGCGTTCGGCCACACATTTACCAAAACGGAGGACGGCATCCAGATCCACGGCGTCGTCACGCATGTCATCGACAAGGAGGGGCGCTGGCGGGCAAATTTCCACGGATTGAAGTTCGAGCCCGTCAATCTCGTCACATTCGTCAACGCCCTGACCAACAATGTCGAGCGGCCGCACGGCGAAACCGACGAAGGCTGGTTGGCGAAGCTGAAAGACTTGTTCTGACCCTCCCTTGCAGGATCGGACGGCAGTCGAGACAGAGGAGAAACACATGAAAACGAAGACGCAACCGGCCCGGCGGCTTCCCCGTGGAATTGCCGCCATGGTGATCTTTGCCTTTTTGACGGTGGGGTTCCTGCTCAATCCGGGCGTGCGGCAATCCGCGGTCGCGGCGGGACAGATGTCCCAGGACCAGCTCGACCAGAAAATTCACGACTACATCATGGCGCATCCGGAGGTTCTCATGGAAGCGCTGCAAAGCCTAGACGCCAAACAACGCGAGGCCGATGCGGCCGAGGCGAAGAAGTCCCTGATCGCGCGAGCCGACGACCTTTACCGAGACAAGCAGAGTCCCATCGGCGGCAATGCCAAGGGCGACGTCACCATAGTCGAATTCTTCGACTACAATTGTCCCTATTGCCGCCAGATGGCGCCTGTCGTGGAACAGGCCCTTGCCGACGACCCTCAGGTAAGGATCGTCTACAAGGAGTTTCCCATCCTCGGCCCGGATTCTGATTTTGCGGCCAAGGCGGCTCTCGCCGCCGACCGCCAGGGCAAATATGACGCGTTTCACAAGGCCCTCTACGCGGTCAAGAGCCGGGTCACCGAGGCGGTGGTGCTGAAGGTCGCGGAGGAAGTCGGCCTCAACGTGACCCGCTTGAAATCCGACATGCAGGATGCGGCCATCCAGGCCGCCATCGATCGGAACATGAACCTCGCCCAGGCACTGAAGATCAGCGGAACGCCGAGCTTCGTCGTCGGGGACCTGATTGTCCCGGGCGCCACCGATCTCGACACGATAAAGAAGCTGTTCCAGCGGGCGAGGAAGACACGGAAATAAGCACAAGGCCGGCAACCGCGCGTTCAACGATCTCCAACATCGGCGTGCCGGCTTTCCTGCCCGTACCCGAACCGGCTGAAGAGGTGCACCATGGCAAGACGATCCAGGCAGACTGTTTCCCGCCGCGATTTTTCCATTGGCGGCGGGTGCTTCATGTTGCTTTTCGGCGCGAGCATCCCTGTCCGAGCCGAACAGGCGAAAACCCTGGACGAGCGCTTTGATTACCTCAGCAAGAACGGCAACAGCGCGTGCACGCCAGCCTTCGCGGACTCGATCGCCCGGATGCCGGTGACCGCGCGACTGCAGGGTTCGTGCTGCGCGCTGATGGACCGGCATCGCTATGTAGAGCAGGTGCGGCTACTGAAGAAGTACAGCGCCATTCCCGAAATCCCGCCCGATCCCTATGACATCGCAGCGGGAACCGCGCAGAAGGCGATGTCGTATTACAATCTGGCGCTGTCTCCTGGCGAGGAGAAGGCTTACCAATATGCGATGGACAATTCGGACGAGAAGGGGCCTTGCTGCTGCCAGTGCTGGCGCTGGACGATGTATGGCGGCCTGGCCAAATTCCTGATCCGCGAGCACCGTTTCACGGGCGACCAGGTGACCGGGGTGTGGAATCTTTCGAACGGTTGCGGCGGAGGCGCCGAGCACAACCACGGCTGAGGAGACGGCGCAATGGGCTTCTATCATGACGTGATCCTGCCGCGGCTCTGCGATCTGTCGATGCGCAACAAAAACCTGCTTCCCTACCGCCAGCGCGTGATCGGCACCGCGGAGGGAAGGGTGCTCGAGGTCGGCATCGGATCCGGGCTCAATCTTCCCTTCTATCATGCAACCGTCCGGGAAATCCTGGCGCTCGAACCGGATCCAAAGCTCATCGGGATGGCCCGGCGAGCGCCTCGCGGAACGGAGATCCCGCTCAGATTTATCGACGCCTCGTCCGAATCGATCCCGGTGGAAAATCGAAGCATAGACAGTGTCGTTACGACCTGGACATTGTGCACGATCCCGCAAGCGGCGAAGGCGCTCCAGGAAATGCGCCGCGTGCTGAAGCCCGGGGGGCGGCTGCTGTTCGTCGAACATGGCTTGGCGCCGGATCGAAACGTTCGCCGATGGCAGAATTGGCTCACCCCGGCATGGCGCCATTTTTCCGGCGGCTGCCATCTCAACCGGCCGATCCGGGCAATGATCGAGGGGAGCGGTTTCCGCTTGGACCGGATTGAGACCGGCTACATGGCCGGCCCGAGGCCGATGACGTTCATGTATGAAGGCAGTGCGCTCAAGAGCTGATAGGTCTCTCGGCAATCCGATGTTTAACCGGATTTCAGCTTCAATGATCAAGCCTGACCGGTGCAGCAATCGGCTGTCTGTTCCTGCATCGGCGGGCAAGGGCGGTCGCCGTAGGAACAGTAGACACAACAGTCGCCCGCCTTCGGCCTCAGCAACGCACCGCATCCCCGGCAAGCATAAAAATATTGGCAGGCATTCACGGGCATCGTCTCCTTCGCCGCGAAGCCGCATTCAGGACAGGTAATCGTTACATCCAGGATTGTCATCGTCGGCTCCAATCAGAGGTCCAGAGTAGCCGTAGGATATCGCGCGGTTGAACCGGTTGCGAGGAATTCGGACGAGACGAGCAAGGATCGTCCGGCGAATATCGCACCGCAAGCCACCAAATGCATATCCGGCCAGGAACCTGGGCATTGTTGACCTTCCAGTAGCTGGAAAGTGTAGTGGTTAGGCGTACGGAATGCAGATCGATGTCCCGACGTGACGTATCTCTCGAGCGGCAGATCCTGGCAGCCTTCAAGCTGGCATACAGGACCGACCAGCTTGCGGTTGCGGAATATCTGCTTTGTGCGCTGGAATGTCTTTGCGGCGGCGCTGACAAGGAAACGGCGGTCGATGACGTCTACAGAATGATCTACTCCCGCCATTCCCTTCGGCCGTCGCGTCGCGACCCAACGCATTAGCTGGCAGGCGCCGGCGGCAATCCGTCCCACGCGGGAGAAAGTTCGATGAACAGTATGATGGGCGACAATATGATGGGCGGCGCGATGATGTGGGGCATGGGCATCTGGGCCCTTTTCCTGATCGTGATCGTGGTACTCGTTGTCGCGGCGCTGGTGAAATATCTGTTCTTTCACTGACTGATCTCCAAGGTTCCGGGAAGACGGCGGATCCCGGTGCCTTTTTTCTCGGATTATCTCCGATCGTCTTTGACATATCCTCCCCCCGAGGATATTTCGGCGGGATGATTCATCAATCCCATCCCAAGATCATCGCTAGGCTCAACCGGGCCAACGGCCATCTGGCCTCTATCCTGACCATGTTCGAGGAAGGCCGTTCCTGTGTCGAGCTGGCGCAGCAGCTCCACGCCGTCGAAAGCGCGGTGGCGAACGCCAAGCGCGAGCTGATCCACGACCACATTGAACATTGCCTTCATGACGAGGCGGAAGGCTCGGGTTCGGGTGGCGCGCTCGCCGAACTCAAGATCCTGACGAAATATCTCTGAGTCCGACCATGTGGAACCGTATCCTCGACTGGTTCGGCTTCGGCGGTCACGGGCATGACATGGCGGGCATGGGGCACACTCATGGAGAAGACGGTCACGGGCACACGCATGGCGTGATCGATGCGACCATCGCGACGACCGACCGAGGCATCTGGGCGATCAAGTGGTCGTTTGTCGTCCTGGCTGTCACGGCGCTGCTGCAGATCGGGGTCGTGATCCTATCCGGCAGCGTCGCGCTATTTGCCGACACCATCCACAATGTCGGCGACGCGACCACGGCGATCCCGTTGTGGATCGCCTTCATCCTGGCGCGGCGCCAGCCGACGGAGCGGTTCCCCTATGGCCTGGGCCGCGTCGAGGACCTGGCTGGCATCGTGATCGTCCTCATCATCCTGTTCAGCTCCATCGTCGCCGGTTACGAAGCCATCGACCGGCTGATCAGCCCGCGAGCAGTGACGCATCTCGGCTGGTTGATGGCCGCCGGCGTCGTGGGCTTCCTCGGCAACGAAATCGTCGCCGTGTTCAGGATCCGCATCGGCCGCGAGATCAACAGCGCGGCGCTGATCGCCGATGGCTATCATGCCCGCACCGATGGGCTGACCAGCCTTGCCGTGGTGATCGGCGGCATCGGCGTCTGGCTCGGCTTTCCGCTCGCCGACCCGATTATCGGCCTGCTGATCACAATTGCGATTTTTGGGATTGTCTGGCAGTCGGCGCGGTCGGTTCTGACGCGCATGCTGGATGGGCTGGAACCGGGCGTTCTCGGCGAAATCCGTCATGCGGCGGAGCATGTGCCGGGGATTGCCGAAGTGGTCGACGCCAAAGCGAGGTGGATCGGACACAGGCTCCACGCGGAAGTGGCCATAGCCGTCGACGAGAAGCTGCCGGTCAGCGAGGCGAACAGGATCGCCGGAGCCATGGAAGGCGAGTTGTTCGAGCACATGCCGGCGCTCGCCGCTGCCAGCATTCGTTTCGCATCAGCGCACGACGCAATTCCGTATAGTCGCCACGACCAAGGACGCGGGCATCCGCATGGTCACGAACCTCATCATCACGCCCCACATGGCTAACATCACGGTCGCGGCGCTTGCGACTGTCTATGCTGGTGACACCTGACCAACTCGCAGCAGCCGCAATGCGTTGAGGGTGACCAGGACCGTCGCGCCGGTGTCGGCTAGGATCGCCGGCCAAAGTCCGGTGATGCCGGCAATGGTGGTAACCAGAAAGGCCGCCTTCAGTCCGAGTGCGATTGCGACGTTCTGCTTGATGTTAGCCATGGTACGCCTGGACAAGCCAATCATCGCGGCGATGTCGCCGACCCGGCCGTGCAGGACCGCGGCGTTGGCGGCCTCCAGCGCGACGTCGGTGCCGCCGCCCATGGCGATGCCGATGTCGGCGGCCGCCAGCGCCGGCGCGTCGTTGATGCCATCCCCGACCTTGGCTACTTTGAAGCCCTGGCGCTGAAACTCTGCGACGATCCGCTGCTTGTCCTCGGGCAGCAGTTCGGCGCGCGCTTTGATACCTCATGTCCGTTTTCAAGGAATTGGACGCGGCTATGGAGCTGCTGAACGCCGGTTATGCGCTGCATCCCATCTTCGGCGAGGCCGAGATCGTCGAGACCGGGGTCGGCGTCCGGCCCGCCTATGCCGACAACCTGCCCCGCGTGGCGCGGGACGGCCGCAGGATCAGCATCAACGGGCTCTGCCGCCATGGCTTCCTGCTCGCGCCGGCGATGGCCCAGCGCGCGGCGAATATGATGCTGGGCACAGCAGTAGAAAGGGAGCATGCTCATGAAGCTCATCGTTAACGGCGAGGCGCGCGAGGTCGCGGCCGACACGCTGGCCGCTCTGCTCCCGGAGCTCGACTATTCCGGCAACTGGCTGGCCACGGCGTTGAACGGCGACGTCGTTCCGGCTGCCGCGCGCGCGCAGTGCCGGCTGGCCGAGGGCGATCGCATCGAAATCCTTGCTCCCATGAAAGGAGGCTGAGACGTGCTGGTACTCTACGGCACCGAACTGAGATCGCGGCGGCTGCTGGGCACCGCGAACTATCCCTCGCCCGCCATCCTTGCGGAGGCCATCAAGAGCTCGCAGGCGGAGATCGTCACCGTATCGCTCCGCCGCGAGGCGGCGGGCGGCAAGGCCGGCGAAAAATTCTCGTCGCTGATCCGGTCGCTCGGCGTGCGCGTGCTGCCCAACACCGCCGGCTGCCATTCCGTGCGCGAGGCGGTGACCACGGCAAAGATGGCGCGCGAGCTCTTCGCCACGCCATGGATCAAGCTCGAGGTGATCGGCAACCACGACACGCTGCAGCCGGACGTGTTCGGGCTGGTCGAGGCCGCCCGCAGCCTGGCCGCCGACGGCTTCGAGGTCTTTCCCTATACGACCGACGACCTTGTCGTAGCCGAGCGCTTCTGGAAGCCGGCTGCAAGGTGCTGATGCCCTGGTGCGCGCCGATCGGCTCGGCGCGCGGACCGCGGAACGTTTCGACCTTGCGCAGCCTGCGCGCCCATTTCCCCGACGTGCCGCTGATCGTCGACGCCGGCATCGGGCGGCCCTCGCATGCGGCGGCGGTGATGGAGCTCGGCTATGACGCGGTGCTGCTCAACACGGCCGTCGCCGGTGCGGACGATCCGGCCGCGATGGCCGGTGCTTTTTCCAAGGCCGTGGCGGCGGACCGCGAGGCCTGGCGTGCCGGCATCATCGAGCCGCGCGACATGGCGGTGCCGTCGACGCCGGTGATCGGCTGGGCGGTGTTCTCGTGAGGCTCGATCCATTCTACCTGATCGTCGACAGCGCGGCTTGGATCGAGCGGCTGGCGATCGAGGAATGCTGCGATTTCGTCCATCTCGGCCAGGAGGACCTCGCGGCGGCCGATCTTTCCGCGATCGGGAACGCCGGCCTGAAGCTCGGGATGAGCACGCACGATCACGCCGAACTGGCCATCGCGCTTGCGGCGAAGCCCGACTATGTGGCGCTGGGGCCGATCTATCCCACCATTCTCAAGCAGATGAAATGGGCCCCGCAAGGGCTTGAGCGCATCGGGGAATGGAAGAAGCTGATCGGCCCGCTGCCGCTGGTGGCGATCGGCGGCCTCAATCCGGAGCGGCTTGCCGGTGTCTTCGCGCAGGGAGCGGATTCGGCCGCGGTGGTGACCGACATCACGCGCGCCGCCGACCCGGACGCGCGCACCCGCGAATGGATCAAGACCACGGCACGATGGCGATGACCGGGAACCCCATGTTCTCGTCGTCGCCGGATCGGATTCGAGCGGTGGCGCGGGAATAGTACGCGACATAGAAGCAATCTCTGCCCTCGGCGCGCGCGCCTGCATCGCGATCACGGCGATCACGGCCCAGACACACCAGACGGTCGGCCGCATTCAGCTCATGACGCCGACCATCGTGGCTGACCAGATGCACGCAGCGCTCAGCGCCAACCCCGTCGCAGCCGTCAAGATCGGAATGATCGGAAGCGAGGGGACGGTAACGGCGCTCGCAAGGATCCTGCGGGAGCAACCCGGCATTCCGATCGTCCTGGACCCGGTCCTCGCCTCCACGTCCGGCGCGGCGCTGCTGCCGCGACGCGCTGTTGCCACTCTGAAGCGGGATCTCTTGCCGCTCTGCACTCTGGTCACGCCGAATCTGCTTGAGCTGGCCATCCTTACGAGAACTGCTCCGGCAAAGGATGAAGAAGAGGCCGTGCAGCAGGGATACGAGTTGCTGGGAGCCTCATGCGGCGCCGTTCTGGTCAAGGGCGGTCATATGTCGGGCGCGGATTCGACCGATATTCTGATCCGCCCCGGTCATGAGATCGCCCGTTTCAGCGCACGCCGATCGGCGCATGGGGTGCGGGGGACGGGCTGCATGTTAGCCAGCGCGATAGCGGCTTGTCTGGCGCGGAACATCATAGTCGAGGAGAGCGTCCGGAAAGCTAAGGAATACGTCCTTCAGAAGTTCGATTACCCGTAAAGCTGATACATCTCCTCTGGCAGCACCTAAACTCCAAAAGAACCAGCTTGCCGCGCGCATGCGCTTGTCTGCTTATGCTCACTTCTTCATAATCTTAACCAGGACCCGATATAATCGGAATGGCGGACAGCCCGGCACGATGCGGAGCGAGGCGCAGCAGAAAGGCGCGCTCATCCCAGAGATATACCCTGACAGTGACCCGGCTCGGGCGGGTCGCATCCATCTGTCTGTCGTGCGCGATCGTTACTGCGAATTCTCAGAGTCGGTTTCGAAAGTCATGATGAGCGGGCCAATCGGCGGATGAGCAGCATGGCGGATGCGGCGTAAAGGGCGGCCGCGGCGGAGTTGACGGTGGCCTCGAAGTCCTTTGCCAGTCGCCTGTTGCGGTTGATCAATTACGGCGAGCGTTGCCGGTCCGGAGAGCGGATATCCTCCGCCTTCGTCGAGGCGACCGTCAACGCCGTCGTCAGTAAGCGTTTCGCCAAAAAACAGCAGATGCAATGGAGCCGGACCGGTGCGCATCTTCTGCTGCAAACCAGAACGCGGACTCTCGACGGCTCGCTGCGATCCACCTTTGAGAAGTGGTATCCGGGCATGGCAAACGACAATCACCCCAACGCCGACAAGCGGGCGGCGGCGTGGCTGCCACACAAATCCTTATGCTCCCCTCACCATGCGCCGGATCGACGACGCGATGCGAGCGTAAAAGATCGACGTCGGAACGGTTCGGGACGCGCTGGATGTCCATCTGGGCAAAATCGACGCCCTGGTTGCCCGTAACCGGCAACAGGCCCGCGCGCTGTCTACTCCGGGAACCCCCGCGTTCATTATCCGGCGACCATTGGGTGCAAATGACATTCGAAGGATTGTCGACGAAACACGCGCCAACGGTGGTAATTGACGCTTGAGGCGAGAGACCTTTCTCGGATGACAACGATCTCTCCCATGGGCGTGGGTATTGGACCGATATTGAATACGTAATTACGCTTGCAACGTCTCGCAATCGTAATTACGTACTCATTGCGACCGGTATTTGGCTGCCGGCAGTGGTGAGGTGGTCCATGAAACAGATTTCCGACACGCTCTATGTCGCGCCGCAGCTGACGGCTGACGACATTCGCGACGCCAAGGCGAAAGGTTTTGTCACGATCATCAACAACCGTCCTGACGGCGAGGAGCAAGGCCAGCCGAGCGGCACCGCGAACGGCAGAGTCGCACAAAGTGAAGGGCTCGGCTACATCCATATCCCGGTCGTGCCCGGGAAGGTCGACGAGAGTCAGGTTCGCGCCTTCCAGGAGGCGCTTTCGAAGGCAAGCGGCCCGGTGCTGGCGCACTGCAAGACAGGCATCCGGTCTGCCACCCTCTACGTCATCGGAGAGGTTTTGGACGGGCGCATGAAGAGGGACGAGGTTGCGCTGTTCGGCCGTTCTCTCGGCCTCGATCTTTCCGGCGTCGTCAAGTGGTTGGACAGTCAGGGCCGCTAAGCGCGCCAAACCAATCACCATTTCCAGTCCAGGAGCGATTTGCATGACCATACCCAAGCCTCTCGTGAAGGGCTTCTTCGACGCACGCACCTTTTCCATCCAGTATGTCGTCGCCGATCCGGAGACGAGTAAATGCGCGATCGTCGATCCGGTCCTGGATTTTGACGAGAAGTCGGGCGCGACCGCAACCGATAACGCCGACGCCCTCCTTGCCTATGTCGAGGAGCAGGGGCTCAAGGTCGAGTGGATACTCGATACCCATCCGCATGCCGATCACTTTTCGGCCGCACAGTATCTCAAAAGGAAGACCGGCGCACCGACGACGATCGGCGAAAAGGTCGTCGAGGTCCAGAAACTGTGGAAGGGCATCTACAACTGGCCTGATTTCCCAACTGATGGCTCGCAATGGGACAAGCTCTTCACCGCGGGTGAGACGTTCAAGGTCGGCGGCATTCCGGCGAGAGTGGTCCTTTCGCCCGGACATACGCTGGCCTCCATCACCTATGTGATCGGCGATGCGGCCTTCGTCCACGACTCGATCTTCATGCCGGACTCCGGCACGGCGCGGGCGGATTTCCCCGGCGGTAACGTGTCCCGGCTCTACAGGTCGATCATGGAGATCCTGGCGATGCCGGACGAAACCCGCATCTTCACCGGCCATGACTACCAGCCGGGCGGCCGCGAGCCGTTGTGGGAATCCACGGTCGCCGAGCAGAAGGCGAAGAATATCCACATGGCGCGGTGCAAGACCGAAGGCGAGTTCGCAAAGATGCGCGAGGCGCGTGACAAGACCCTGTCCATGCCCCGGCTGATCCTCCACGCGCTGCAGGTGAACATAAACGGCGGACGGCTGCCCGAGCCAGAAGCGAATGGCAGGCGCTACCTGAAATTCCCGCTCGACGCGCTCGAGGGTGCCGCATGGGAGGACCAATGAAGCTCGATCTTGTGCCTGATACGGCCGACATGGTCGCAAATGCCGGCGATGCGGCGGACTTTTTGAAGAAGCTCGCCCACCCGTCCCGGCTGATGGTGGTCTGCGCGCTCGTCGAGGGCGAGCGCTCGGTGCGCGACCTGGAGGACACACTCGGCATTCGTCAACCGGGCCTCTCCCAGCAGATTGCGGAATTGCGCGTGGCCGGCTTCATCGCCGGTCGCAAGGAATCGAAGAACATGTTCTATCGGCTCGCGGACGGCCGGATCACCGAATTCATCTCGCTGATGCACAGGATGTTCTGCGAAGCTCCCCGGAACGATCGCCAAGGAACCAAACCATGACCGAGTTCACGCCTATCGCCTCCCTGATCGGCGGCATGATGATCGGCCTGTCGGCCGTGCTCCTGATGCTCATGGAAGGGCGCATCGCCGGCATCTCCGGCATTGCCGGGCGGCTCTTGCCACCTTATCGCGACGGCGCGTTTCTTTCCCGCCTCGGCTTCGTGATTGGCCTGGTGGCGCCGCCGCTGGCGATGACGGCGCTGACAGGCGACACGATCCGGCAAATCGTCTCCGCCAACATTCCACTCATGCTCGCCGCCGGCCTGCTGGTCGGTTTCGGCACCGTCTGGGGCAATGGCTGCACTTCCGGTCATGGCGTTTGCGGGCTATCGCGGCTTTCCTTGCGCTCGCTGGTAGCGACGGTCATCTTCATGGCGGCTGCCTTCGTCACCGTCTTTGTCATTCGCCATGTGATCGGAGGCTGAAAAATGTCCTTCCTCGTCAATCTCGCCCTCGGCCTGCTCTTCGGTGTCGGCCTCGTCGTCTCGGGCATGTCCGATCCGGCCAAGGTGCTCAATTTCCTCGATGTCTTCGGCACATTTGATCCGTCACTCGCCTTCGTGATGGGTGGGGCTGTGCTGGTGGCCTTCATCGGCTACCGTCTGGTGCTGAGACGCGACCGACCCGTCGCCGGCGGCAGCTTTCATTTGCCGACAAGAACCGACATCGACGCGCGCGTCATCGTCGGTCCCGCCGTCTTCGGCATCGGCTGGGGACTTGGCGGTTTCTGCCCCGGCCCGGCGTTCACCGCGCTTGGCCTCGGGGCAGCCGGCACGCTGGCGTTTGTCCCCGCCATGCTCGTCGGCATGTGCGCGGCGCGACTGATCGGCGACGCCCTTCCTCGTGCTTCTCCGGCCGGAGGCGGGGAAGTGAGCATATCCCGACCTCCTTTGCGCTATCGGCTGGCTTCACGGGCGAGCAGGACGCGGCCGTCCCAGCCGCTGTTTGCTGTCTCGGGATCACGATCGGCCAGACGGTCCGATTGAAGTTCATCGGCCAATACTTTGCGCGGTGCGTTCATGTCGGGCTGCGCCCACGGCAGAGTGAAGAGCGATAGTGGTCGCGTGATCCGCTCCTCGACGACCGACCCAACCCAAACGGGCGGAGAGGTTCCGTCAGTGAGCCTCAGGTCAGTGGACCACAGCCACAGCACCAGACGAGACCCCTTCGACTGTGCATCGTGAACAAGGGTCAGGCTAGGTAGCCGACCACCGGCAAAATGAGGAAAGACGGGAAGCGTGACAGGATCGGCATTGGCGGTCAACCAGGCGAGAGAATTGAGCGGCGTCCACGGCGTTGGGGCCCGCCAGCCCTTGCGCAACAGTATCTGCTGAAGATTACCAAGGCTTCCAGCCCACTGGACGGTGAGCGGCTCTTCGATCTCGCCCGTCAGATCGATGCGCCGAGCCGGGAGTTGCCGCCAGCCGGTCGTCCACCACTCGGCGGCGGGCATCATTCGAGTTGCGGCCTTTACAGCATAGCGCCGGACATCCATCGCGTGATGCCGATAGACGTGAAGGCCGCCGGCGACGGCAAGCGTCATGCACGCGACAATGGCCAGCGCCGGCGCTCCGACGGGCTCCGGGCATTTGCGTAGATAGAAGTAGCCGAGCGCTATGAGCCAAACCGCCCCAAACGCCAGCCCGCCGACCACATCGGAGAACCAGTGAGCGCCGAGATACAGCCGCGAAAACGCGATCAGGAAGACGAGGGAAGCGGCGCTGAAAGCGACAGGAAGCCGCCACGTGGGGCGCAATTCTCGCACGAGGACGAAGGCGAGGAACGTGTAAAGAGCGAAATTGACGGTGCTGTGGCCGCTTGGGAAGGAAAAAGCGCTCCAGCCGGTGTAAAACAGCTCGTTGGGACGGGCGCGGTGTAGCGCGACTTTGATGGCGGTGTTGAGAGCGGAGGCGCCGGCAATGGCAACCAGCCAATAGACGGCCGTCCGCCAGGCGCGCTTCCAGGCAAGCCACAGAAAGACGATGATCGTCATGGCGACCACGACAATCGTATCGCCAAGTTCGGTAATGGCGATCATCACCGCATCGCCAGGCGGTGTGCGCAGATCCTGAAAGGCATGGTAGATCGCGGTATCGGCGCGCACCAGAGGATCGCCAGTAACCACGTCCTCGAGAATGCCAAAGAACAACCAGGCGGCTCCGACCAGCAGGACAGCCATGAGCGCTACGCCCCTGGCGTCGGGTCGCATCGGATCGAGCAGGTTGGCGATCGCTCGCGCCCACGCGGCATCACGGGAGCTGACGTAGACGCGGACCCGTGCCGCCGCCGTCATCAGCACCGGCATGCCGCGATGCAGGGCGAAGCGAACAAGATGGACGGTCGCCCAGATCAGGACGACCAGCAGAACGAGCAGCACCGCAAGCCGTTTCGACGCCGATCCGAACCGGGTGAGCGAGGCGCCGATAATCACGCCCGGCAGGATGTGCGCTGGAGCCCAGGCCAGCGCCGACAGGATGTTGGCTATATAGAACCGGCGCGGCGGCATCTTCAGCATGCCGGCAATGAGCGGGACGAAGGCGCGCACGGCGGGGGTGAAGCGGGCAAGAAATACGCTCTTGCCACCGTGTCTGGCAAAGAACGCCTCGCTTCGGGCGATCAGCGCGGGACGGCGGTTCAGCGGCCAGTTATCGAGTATCTCGCGGTGATAGCGGTGGCCAATCCAGAAGGAGACGCCGTCACCGATGACGGCGCCCGTCACGGCCGCGATGAGCAGCGGCCAAAGCGATACAACGCCGGTCGGCACGAGCGCGCCGACCGCGAGGATCAGGGTCGATCCGGGGATAACGACGCCGGCGACCGGGACGGATTCCGACAGAGCGAGCAGAAGCACAGCCGCATAGGCGAAATGCGGGTACGCCGCGATGTAAGCGGTGACGGCGGAAAAGAAGGACGTCAGCATCCCAGGTACCTAAAGAATGCCGGTGATTAGCCTGTCCGCACGTGTTCCTTCCCGGTAGAACACGCGGATCAGCCCGGCGGCGGTTATGCCGGTCAAGGCGCCGCCGAAGACGTCGCCCGCGTAATGCGTACCGACATAGACGCGCGAAACCATCATCAACAGGGCGGCCGCCAGGAACCAGAGACCGGCGCGCCGCATTCCGTGCAACAGGAAAGCCGCCGCGATGGCGACGGCTGCGGTCGCATGGTCGGAAGGAAACGAAGGATCGGTGCTGCGGGCGATCAGCAGGTGCGTTATGCCGGCGTCGTACGGGCGCATGCGATGCACGAACAGCACGATGAACTGATTGAAGGCGAGGCCGAGCAGGAAGGAGAACCCGGCGGCGATGAGAACATGTCGAGAATGCCGTCGATCGACACGCCGCCACCATTGTAGCGCGACCGCGAGGACAAGAACGGGTACGCCAATCGTCGAAACCTGGACCATCACGAAATCGAGCGCCGTGCTCGTGCCGGCAAGGCCGTTGATTGCGTGGGTGACCGCTGCGTCAAGCTTGTACATGGGCAGTCCCAGGTTTCGACTTCAATGCGCGCCGCCGCGCGATCGCCGATGCGGCGATCGGGGAGTAAACTGTCAAGTCAGGCATCATCCCGCTTCCGTAGCCGGCCGCGGATGGACAGCAAGACCGCGACCGTCAGGATGGCGAAACCGGCGCCCGCGAGGAATGTGCCCGGCGGTCCGGCCACATCCCACAGAATGCCGGCGACGATGCTGGCAACAAAGAGCGCCATGCCGGTGATCAGGTTGAACATGCCGAAGGCGGTGCCGCGCAGTTCCGCCGGGGCGATGTCGGCGACTAGCGTGGCGAGCAGCCCTTGAGTGAAACCCATGTGCAGCCCCCACAGCACGACGCCGATGCCGACGCCCCCGATGCCGGTCGCGAAAGCTAGAACCAGGTCGGCCAGGATGAGCAAAGCCAGGCCAAGGGTCAGGATCGTCACCCGGTCCATCCGGTCGGAAAGAATGCCCACCGGATAGGCACAGAGCGAATAGGCGAGGTTCATGATCACCAGTGTGATGGGGGCGAGCGCCAGAGGAAGGTCGATCGACTGCGCGCGCAAAATGAGGAAGGCTTCGCTGAAGCGGGCGAGCGCAAAACCGGCCGCGACCGTCACCACCCACCAATAGGCGCCTCTTAGACGGCCGATCTCCTCGCGACGGAGGGGCATGCGTACCCGGCGCAACGCTTTGGGCCGTTCCGGCTCCTTGACGGCGACAAGGATGAGCGCGACCGACAGGAACGCCGGGATGACGGCGATCCAGAACACCGCCCGAAAATGGTCCATCGTCAGCCACATCAGGCCGATGGCGAGCAGCGGGCCCAGGAAAGCGCCGACCGTGTCAAGCGATTGACGCAGGCCAAAACTCGCGCCGCGCAGTTCGGGCGGTGCGATATCGGCGACGAGGGCATCGCGCGGCGCGCCACGAATGCCCTTTCCGACCCGGTCGATGAAGCGGGCGGCGACGAGCCCGTCGAGTGATGCGGCCAGCGGAAAGAGCGGCTTGCTGATGGCGGCAAGCCCGTAGCCGAGTGTGGCGAGCAGCTTGCGCTTGCCGAGCCAGTCGCTCAGCGCTCCGGAAAACACTTTGGTGATCGAGGCCGTTGCCTCGGCAATGCCTTCGATGAGGCCAACGGCGAAGGTCGAAGTGCCGAGTACCGTTACCATGTAGACCGGCAGTAAGGCGTGGATCATCTCCGACGAGGTGTCCATCAGCATCGACACGAAGCCGAGCGCCCAGATCCCGGCCGGAATGCGATCGCGCGCCGTTATGGGTATTGGTTTATCGGCCACGGTGTCCGCTTCGCCACGATCGGCCATCTCATTGGTTCTCGTCATGGGCGTCGAAGACGCGCTGGGCGTACCCGTCGAGCAGCGCTTCGCAGGCGCGCAACCGTTCCGCCGCTTCCGCGGCCAGGGTCGCGCCGTAGAAATCAAGCTTCTTGATCTTCTCCAGCCAGCCCTGGAGCTTCTTGAGATCGGTGTCCTCTTCCTCAAGCTCCGCATAGGTGAACTTGTCGATGGCGATCTCCTTGGCGATCTCGCCTTCGAAATCGGCGCAGCGGCCAAGGAACTCTCGGTACTGGTCGTCACAATCCGCCTTGAAGCGGGCGATGACCTTATCCTCCTGCGCGCGGTCGAGCGCGACCGTTTCCAGGATAACGGCCTGGCCGCCCATCTCGGCGACATCGTTCTCCAGCATCTTCAGGCGGCGGACGTGATCGTCGGTCTTCGGCAGCAGGCAGACGCCGTTCTGCAGGTAGACGGAGCCCATGCCCTTCAGCCGACGCCAGAGCGCGATACGCTTGGCCGAGGGTTCGGGTGGAACCTTGTAGGTCAGCAGAAGCCAGGACGGTGTCGGCATGCTGCATTAATATTGTAACGATCGTTGCATATCAAATGATATGAGTTGAGTCTATTCCTCGATACATTCGGACACGCGTGTGCTCACAAAGGCCGCGTCGCGCGGACGTTTGTCCCCCTTGTCAAGATCGGTAAAATCACTCGTCGCTTTGAGCATGAAGGATAAAGAGGACAGCCGAAGCGCCATGCGTCGCCACGGATCAGTCTTCCGGCTCGGTCGATCGTTTGTATCCCGAGACCATGGCGCGGATCAGGTTCTCACGATGCCGGAAACTCGCCAGCAGAACGCCCGCCACGTGAAGGCCGATCAGAACAAGGAGGCCATTCGCAAGGGCAGCATGAAGGTCGCCGACCCAGGCTACGCCCCAATACCGGTCCGTGGTCAGCATGTAGCCCGTGGCTGCGGTGCCAGTCACCATGAGGAGGAGAACGACCACCATGGCGCCGCCGGCGGGATTGTGCCCGATGTGGCGCGCTTCCCTGCCCCTGGCGATCGCGCAAAGATAGCGCCAGACCGTCGCCGGGTGGCGCACGAACTGGCCGAAGCGCGCGTATGGCGTGCCCAGAAAGCCCCAGATCAGGCGCAGGACGATCAGGCCGATGGCGACGTAACCGGCGACGTGATGCACGGCCCCGGCTGAATCCGAGGTCACCCAGGCCGTTGCGACACAGGTGACCAGGCCCCAGTGGAAGATCCGGATCAGCGGATCCCAGACCAGGACCTGTGCGTCGCCACCGGGCGGCGGCGGTTGCCAAAGGTTATTCTTCGCCGGCTTCGGCATTGGGGGCCTTCTTCAGCGTCTCGGCATTGTAGGCCATGTTGACCCGCTTGCCCTTGCTGTCGATGGCATAGACCTCGTAGCAACCGCCTTCTTCCTTGATCTGGCGGACCGTGAGACCTTCCGCCTTCAGTTTCACCTTCAGGGCCGACTGAGGCTGCCAGGCGCTTTGCGGCGCGGAACTGCAGGCGCCTTCCGCAGCGAGCGCCGGGCCGGAGGCAAGGACCGTCAGGACCGACGCAACAGTGAGGACATACTTCATCGGACATCTCCATGGTTGCAGTTGCAGCCGCGTTCATAGAGAACGATCCTGACAGCTACCTGAAGGACGGCATAACGCGGGAATGAAAGGAAGCACTGGCCTGAACGCAATGACCCCTGTCAGGCCAGTGAGCCGTGGCGGCCATCCGTGACGGCGGAAGCCGTTGTTCCACTGGCCGCCGGCACAGGCAGTTCGAGCCGCGCTTCGAATCCCGTCTCGCGACCGTCAGGGGGTGAGAGCAGGATCAGGCGGCCTTCCGATTGTTCCATGATCGCTTCCACGATCGCCAGCCCCAGGCCCGAGCCTGCGCCGTCCGTTCGCCCCCGCGCAAAGCGCTTGGTGATCTCGCCCATGACCTCCGGCGCAACGACGGAACCTTCGTTGAGGATACGGATGGTTCGGCTGCCTTCTCGAAGGATTTCTACCCGTCCGTCGCGCGCCCCGTGAGTCAGCGCGTTGTCGATCAGGTTGCGCAGCGCCATGGCGAAGGCGTCGGGGTCCATTGGCGCAACGAGCGGCGTCACGTCGGGCGCGACGTAGAAGATGCGTTCTGGCCGGCTGCAGCCTGCGATCGCGTCCCTGACCACGATCTCGAGCACTTGCCTGAGATCGACGGCCTTGCCGGCAAGCGCGATGCCGGCGTCGACGCGCGACAACTGGATGAGCTTGTCGGACAGCCGGGAGAGACGCTTCAGCGCCGCCTCGATGTCCTCGGCGCGTTGACGCAGTCCGCCACCTTTCATTTCCGCAAGCAGCCGCTGCGTTTGCGCAAGTGCGCCCGCCAACGGTGTCCTCAGCTCGTGGGCGCTGTTGGCGGCGAAGGCGCGTTCGGCCTTGAGCGCGGCGGCGAGCCGCTCCATCAGCCGGGCGACGGCGTCGGCGATCGGCCTCAGCTCGGTCGGCTGGTCCGAGATGTCGAGAGGCGTCAGATTGTCGCTGCCGCGCGAGGCGATATCGCCCTTGAGACGGCTTACCGGAAGCATCGCGCTTCGCACGCTCAGCCAAATCGCCAGCATGTTCAGCGGAACAAGCACGATCAGCGGCCAAAGCATCGCCCGGATGCTCCCCCTCACGGCTTCAAGCCGGTTGTGGAGCGGCTCGGTGACAGTGATGGTCAGTCCGGTCGAGGGATCGGTCTGACTGTAGAGACGGTAGTCGCCGGATGTCGTAAATCCAGGCGAAGCGGCGGCGACATAGGGAACGTTTGGCGCATCGCGCGCGCGAAGCAGAGCCTTGCCGGTCCGATCACGTAGTTGATAGCTGAGGTGAGTTTCATCGTCGTGAATGAGACGCGATATGGCGCGAGAATCGTCTCCGTCCTGCTTCAGGAGATCGTCTTTTGCAAGCGGCAGCAGCCGCACGGCGACCTCCCGTAGAGCCGTGTCGAAAGCCTCGTTAAGTTCGTGGTAGGATGCGTAGGTCGCATAGGCAACACCGCCGCACCAGAACAAAGTTGTGGCGACCGTGAGGCTGATGATCAGACGGTTGGTGATCGACCCCCGGTTTCGTTTCAGGAAGCGCCAGTCAAAAGCTGTTTTCATGCTCCGACCCGGTAGCCCACGCCACGCACGGTCCTGATCGCCGCGCGCCCGAGCTTCTTTCTGAGACGACTGACATAGACCTCGACGGCGTTGCTTTCGATTTCGGCGCCGAATTCATAAAGCGAATCCTCGATCTCCGTCTTCGCAACGATCGCATTCGGGTGCCGCAGAAGCCGTTCGAGGACGGCCCATTCCCGGGCGGTCAGTTCGATCCTGCGCCCCTCGACGTGCAAGATTCTTCGGGCAACGTCCACTTCAACCGCGCCAAAGCGGGACAGGGGGTTGGGATTACCGATGTAGCGCCGCAAGACCGAGGCCATACGCGCCGCCAGTTCGTCGAGGTCGAACGGCTTGACGATGTAGTCGTCGGCCCCGCTATTCAGACCTTCGATCCGCCACGCGATCTGATCCATGGCGGTCACGATGATCACGGGAACCCTCGAGCCCAGACGGCGCAGACCCGTCAGCAGATCGAGACCCTGCCCGTCAGGAAGGCCGAGGTCCAACACGACGAGTTCGTATTCTACGGCGGCGATGGCGTCCGATGCGTCGCGGCTGGTGCGCATCCAATCAACGCCATATCCGAGGGAAGCGATGTGCTCGCGCAGGGGCCTCCCCAATGCCTTGTCATCTTCGACCAGGAGAACGCGCATGTTGCCTCCACCGTCTCCGATACCGGCACAACATGACGTCAATCTTAAGAAGTGCTCGAAACAATGCGAGATAGTCGGCTGGGCGGGCTGTTCCAGCACCTTGCCAAAAAGCATTGTGAGGAATTGACATGGATTTCAGGCCTCACCCTTTCCGCCGAGTAGTGCGGCCAGCGTCAAGCTGAGGGACGGCAGCGCGCCCGGTCGTCGGCCGACCAGCGCCGGCGTCCCATCGCCCGTTGATGATCTCGAAGCGCCGGCTCAAGTCCATGGTCAAGTCCAGACACAAAACGATCCTCCAAATCGGATCGCCACCGTACCTCGTCAGGCTCTCGCAAAGAAGGTACGGTCAGAGCCCCGCTTCCCCTCACGCAACCGCAAGCGTCAAATGTCCGACTGGATCGGCGGCCGGCTTCACGGTGATCTCAATGTCGTAGCCAAGGCGATTTAGGCAGTCCATGAGCTTGCGCTCGGACAGGTTGGTGAAATCGCCGTGCATCATCCCCGACACCTTCGGTTGTGGGATGCCCATGCGTTTCGCTGCCGCCTGCTGGTTCAACCCAAGGGCACACATCGCTTTTCTGATCTCGACTACCAAGCCGGCCTTGATCTTGAGCTTTTCAGCATCGGGCAACCCAAGATCGGCAAAGACATTGCCTGAGCTGCGGTGAACCTCGATACCTTCAACGATCCGTTTTTCCATTTCGCATCTCCTGCGCCAACGTTTCGGCCACCTTGAGCCGAGTGCGAATGATCTCGATGTCAGCCTTGGGCGTGGCTATCCTGCTTTTGCTCTTCTTTTGGAAGCAGTGCAGGACGAAGACCGCTTTCCGCGAATTTCACCGTATAGACGCCCGATATGTGCCGCCGGCATCGTTCTCGACGACCTCCTGCACGCCGGCGCCGCCGAAGCCCTTGAGCACCTTTGCTGCGTCGACTTGGTCGCCCGCCTGGGCCAGCGACAGCGCGAAGCCGAAAAACCTCCGCACGGCTGGCGGCAGAGCCATCAAATCCTTGTAGCTGCTGCCGACCCATTCGAGCGGGCGTTAGTCTTGGCTCATGCTCACCATATACCTGAACAGGTATAAACTGCAATCTGATCGTCATGCCGCGCTTGCTGGTACGATCGGGTCATCTCAATCGTCCATGCGTGCCATCGCGGCCATTGGCCTCTCGATCGTCCCCGCCAAGGTGATCTCATGTTTGTCGGCGTAGCTATTGATCGTTTCAAGGGTATCGGCGCGCAATCGAGTGGCAAACCGTTCGGTGCACCCCGTCTTGCGCCGCGTCCGGCGCATTGGTCGGGTTCGCTACCAAAAGCTCGTGCGCTTTCGCCATCTCGCGGAAACCTGCCGCGCGGATCGCTGCTTTGAAGGCTTTAGGATCGACTGGCGGCACTGGCGTGCGTTTCCAGATCGTCCACGACGTCAAGCGTAGCCCGCTTCTTGTCGTAGCCGGCCGGGCCTCGCCTGCCCTGATGACATTGTTGATGGCCTGCGCATATTCGGACCGATCCGCTGCCGTGATGGCGGGTGTCCGCCGTCTTACAGAATCGCCCACGCGCGAAAACTGCCCCTCCCCGTCAGCTCACGCAAGCTGAATGCGCCGATGAGATCGAGCGCACCTTGCCGCGAAACTTTCAACGCCGCTTGGACCATGCTGGTGGAAACCATCGGCCGGGAAAGCACAAGATCCATCAGGGCCGGCAGCTTCGAGCTCGCGCGGCGGCCGCGCAGCACGCGTTTCATCCGCTCCCTTGCGAGCAGCAGGCGATCGTGCTCCTTCAGCCCGGAGACGGCTGCCTCGCGCATGGCGTCGAGGTGGGCTACCACCCGCTCGGTGCGGGAGTGCGATCGCCGACGCTCGCGCGGAATTTTCTGGGCACCGAGATGCAGGCAGGTGAGATGGCTGGCCGTAACGCCCTCCTGTCGCAGGAAGGCGGCGGCCAGCACCCCGCCGATCCAGCCGCCGCGCTGCAGGACCTCGATTTCGGCCCAGACGTCGATCGCAAGGGCAGCGCGCAGCACGGTGGGAAGCTCTGAAGTGCGCTCCAAAGCCTGCCGCCATTCAGCAAGCCGGGCGTTCTCGTCCCAGTCGAGATCGTAGAGGGCCGCGAGGCGCTCGTCACCTTGCGGCGCCGTCTTGGGTGCAACAGCCTCACCAGCGAGCAGGCGCGACGATCGCGCCAGCACCGCGTCGATCTCAGCGAACTCCTCGGCCATTCGATCGGCCTCTGGCTCATCCCATGGACCTGCAGGATCGGGCGTAGCGTCCCCCTCCCCTTCCCGGTCGCTTTCCAGGACCGTCGCCGGCGCGCCGCCTCTGCCGGTCAACTCGCGCAGCCCCTCTCGACCCAGCGCCCAGTCGCGGCCTTGAGACAGGACGCGACGACGCTTGCGCAAGACGGCATGCGCTCGCGTCAACTCGTGAGTGGGGGTGCGTTGGTCCATCTCGGCATCCCGGAACACAAGGTCCTCCAGATGCACGAGCTCGCCCTCGACCCACATCGCCGCGACCGCATCATGGAAATGCGAGCGCTCGATCCAGCCGTCTCGCACCGGCGAATGCGCCAACCGCTCGTCGAGGCGCACCAAGGCCGCAATCGTCTTCCCCGCCGGGGAAACAAGCGCTTCCAGAGGCAGTTTGCCGATTTCGTAAGCCATTGTTTTGGCTATATCTGATTTGCAATTGTCAAGCTAGTCGACATCTAACTTGACTGATCCGGGACTTTTCCAGCGACCCTCTGCCGATACTGTAGTATGTGCCGCCACGATCTGTACAGCCCTGCGCCCTAGGACGCATGGGAAGCCCGAAACTCATGCATTTCCGGCATTTGCGCGGCCGTGGCGACAATGCAAAAGGCGTCAAGAGACGTTTACAAATGATCGGTTAGCCTTATCTTCTGTATTTGGAAAACCGCCCTAAAAACGCACTCTCAGGGACTCCGGATGCTCGCTGACACCCAAAATCGCGCTTCCCGTCGACTACAGGGCCGGCTCATCGGCTATGCGCGCGTCTCCACGGACGAACAGGCCACCGAAGCGCAGGAGATGGAACTGCGTGCGGCCGGCTGCGAGACCATCGTCCAGGAGCACGGCTCCGGCGCCTCGCGCGCCCGCCCTGCCCTTTCCAAGCTAGTGCGCGAAATCGCCGCTGGAGACACGCTCGTCGTCGTTCGCCTCGATCGCCTGGCGCGCTCCGTCAGTCATCTCCTGGAGGTGATCGAGGATCTTGGCGCCAAGGACGCGCATTTCCGGTCGCTGCGGGATCCGATCGACACGACGACTCCACAGGGCATGTTCTCGCTCCAAGTCCTCGGCGCCGTTGCGCAGCTCGAGCGAGCGCTGATCTCCGAACGGACCAAGGCCGGAATCAAAGCCGCCAAGGCGAAAGGCCGGCTTCTTGGCAATCCCGGCATCCGCGAGCGCCGGCCGGAGGCGCTCGCGAAGATGACGGCCGCGCAGAAGGCCGCCTATGGAACACGCATCCAGGCGTCTGCAAACCAGTGGCTGCCGATCGTCCGACGCATGCGCCCGGATCACAGTTGGGACGACATCGCCCGCTTCCTGAAGCAACGTGGTCTCGATTGGTCGCCCGAACGCATGCGCCGGGCCGTCAAATGGCTGGTCTCCGAGCATATGGCCGACCCCGGCTTGCTCAGGAAATCTCCTCCCCGTCCGCATGAAGATCGGCTGATGACGCTCGTCGCCGGCATCTACGCCTCCAATCCCGAACTCACCCTGCGGGAAATCGGCGGCCAGCTCGAACAGCTGCGGGAACGGACCCCTCGAGGCGGCGCCAAATGGGCGCCCTCATCGGTCAAAAACCTGCTCGACAGAGCCCGACGGCTGGGTCTCGTCGCATCCGTTGACGGCGGATAGCGCAACGCATCATCGCCAGGACAGCTGATCTTTCGGCAGGCGGCCGCTTGGATCGATCACTGCCACCTTGTGCGGGAGATCTGGGCCCCACTCCCATAGCACCAGGTTCCGATCCACCTCCTCGGCGCCCGGCGCGAAGCTCGGCACGATGATGCCGACGATACGGTCGGCTTTCAGACGGTCGTAGACCGACCAGGAAGCCGGACGGTCGCCGTTGGCAAGGGCTGTCGCCCACGAGCAGCCCATTTCATCGACGGAAACCGAGAACTGTTCCCTCTCCTTCTCCGTCGTCAGGTCCGCAATGTCGGCGCAGTCGATATCGTAGGAACAGAGCACGCATGGATCGATGCGGTGGGCGAGGCCCTGATTGGCTTCCTTCACCGCCGTCATGACCGAGAGCGCCAGGTAGAGCGCCGGTACGCCCCTGGGATTGAAACGGGCACCCCTGATCGCCGCCCCTTCGCCGGAGGTCGGCCTGAACGCCCAACGCGGATCGTGCGCTCGGTAGCAGGTTCCGACGAACCTCACGCAAATCCGCCAACGGCCATATGATCGAGATAGTCACGGACGGCCACGGCCTTGCCTTCCTTGACGAGCGCCTCGGCAGTACGGCCACCGAATGCCCGCAGTGGCTGGGCACGATACCAGGCCATGGCCTGTTCCTTGCCGCCGGCCCATTCCGTCACACGGCCGATGATTTCGAGCATTTCGCGTAGACGTCCCTGTGTTCTCGCCCCGTGGCTGCGTTCGGTCCGATAGAGAGATTCACGCGCCAGGCCGGCGGTCTCAGCGAGCTGGCTTTTGGACATCCCGAAGCCGTCGGCTACCTGCGTTATCGCAATTTTGCCGCCGCGATCCATGTAAGACCAGACCAGGGGCTGATCCGGATGACCCACCTTGAGCGCCTGTACCATCGATTGCTCCTCGTCATATCCATTGCCGCACTTCCTGTGCAAAAGATATGGCATTAACCGCCTCTGATCAAGTTCAGAGTTGTTCTGGTGAAACGCGCCGCCGGCGACATGCCCGCCATCCTCAACTATTCGAACGCAGACCGGTCGCATCCTCTACCGCCATTTCGGCTTCTCCAAGCTGCGGCGCAACGCTTCGGATACCCGCAGGCCGTTTCCGTCGTCATGAGCAGTGTGCGATAGCTTTCCATGCGCCGCTGTCCCCTCACCGCCGTCTCCGTTCGCCTTGCCGGCATCGAGCTTGGCCCTGAGCAGCGCCATGATCATCGGCCAGGTGGAGAACTTGCCCTCCCTGGCCCGTTCGGTCAGGCTGCGCAGATAGCCGCCGGCGCTGTTGATCTGCTCGGTCCGCTGATAGATCGCGGCCAATGTGATCGCCGCGTGCTGCTCGCCCATGACCTCGCATGCCTCGCGCCAGGCGCTCGGGCTGACGCCCGCCATCGGCCGGACGACTTCCGCCGCGGCCAGAAAATCGCGCCAGTGGCGGATTTGCCCGCCTTGGGCACTCTCACGCATGTTCGGGCAGGCGTCCAGCACGATCCCCAAGGGCAATTCCCGTTTGGGCAGGCTGTGTAGGTTGTCGGTTTCCTCGGCGCTGGCGTCCGCTTCTTCTTTATTTCCTAAGCCATATTCAGATTCGAGTATGGATTCTGGGTTTGAATTCTGTATGTGGCGACCGGAATGGGACTCATTGGCGTCCGGATTCTGTGTTTTTGCGAATGATTCCAGAACCTCGCGGATTTCCGAGTAAATAGCGTGGAGGTCGATGCAGATGTCCTCCAGGAGTTGGCGCGGCGCCGAGCGCGGCAGACGGCCGACGATCGCCTGATAGGCCTGCTGCACGCGGCTCCAGTTGCCTGGAACCTTCTCCTCGATGCCGGCGTCGATCATCTTGACGACGTCACGGCGCAGAAGCGTGAGGCGCTCCCTGGCGACGCGAAAAGCCTTCTTCTCGGCCTGGACGGCTTCCGCCATGTCCTTGAACTCCTCGGCGCGGGCGACGATCGGCGAAAGATCGAAGCCATAGGCCTGTTCGATCTCCCCTCCCCTCCCCTTGCGGGCAAAGCGCTTTCCGTTCGGACTATCCCTGCGGATGATCAGGCCGCACTCGACGAGCACGGCGAGGTGCCGGCGCAGCGTCGTCGGCGGCATGCCGTTGGCGCGCGCCATGAGCTGCTCGTTCGACGGCCACACGATCAGTTCCCCATCGCCCGTCAATTCAGTCTCGCGATGGAACGACAGCAGGGCGTTCAGGATCGCCAGCGACCGGTCTGTCGCGCCGAGCAGGTCGCGGGCCTCGCGGACATGTTGGAATACGTGCCACTTGTTGACGGCCGCCTCGGGCTTCGCCGCCCGAGCCACCACTTGGCTTGAAATCTGGCCGAGCGTCATCGGCCGCCGCCCAAAGGGCGTCGTTGCAATATGCGTCTGCATTTCCCTTTACCTTTCGTTAGGCAAAAGAAATCTGCTCGCCAAAACGACGCTATCCCGCGCGGGGACTCTTGACAGTGATTCGGGGAAGTGCGATTCTCGTTTTGCTAAAGTTCGAGAAGGGCTTCCGGAATCCGTTTCGGGGGCCTTTTTCTTTTGCGGTTAGTGTTTCTCCTGCTTTCCTCCATCTTGCTGGAACTCCGAGTAGAGCCGTTCCAGATTCTGTGAAAGGTATGCGCCAAAGCCCGAAGCGTCTTTCGACTTCACCGCAAGCGTGAACGATCGATCAGAGTCCCTAGTGGCGACCTTGACGGCACCGCCGGCGACGGACCAGTTTCGTTCGCTGGCTCTGTTTTTGGCGGGCCTCTTGCGCCTTAGCTTGCTGACAGCTTCCAAAATGAGAGAGAAACGCCGATCAGATGGCGCATCTTCGAGTTCACCAGAGGTTATGAATTCGCGCGCAGCATCCTCCTTTGCCGGATGCTGCAGCTCTTTTTTCAGCTGTTCCCAACGGTCTCTTCCAATCCCTCTCGCCGCACCGATTGCGTCCAGGATTTCGGCATGGATGCCTTCCACGACAGACAACATGCGCGAGAGCAACGTGTCATCTATCGTCAGCGATCTTTTGATGTCATCTTTGGCAATTCCGGAGTCAGCCAGCTTCTTAGCGAACAACGCCTTTTCGATGAAACTGAGATCGGCACGGGCTGTATTTTCCTGCCCCTGCGCGATGATGTGAGCAATATCTTCGAGAGGCTTAACCACGGCCCGGACCAAAATCCCCAATTCCCGCGCAGCTTTTGCCCGTCGATGTCCATAAACTATGACGTATCGCTGAGGATCGTTGGGATGCGGCCTCACAAGTATAGGGGATGATTGCCCCACATCACGGATGGCCTCTACTAAGGCCGCGAACTCCTCCTCGTCCTCGCCGATGCGATCGGCGTATGGCGAGGAATCGAGCAGAGCAGGATCAATTTGGACGATCGCCTCGCCGTCCAAAAGCCGCATTGAATTTTCTGCCAACTCATCGAGCGTCTGCATCATCGAACGTGATGCACCGCGGCGCGCATACTCGGCCCTTGATTCTGTTGGTCGTCCAGGTGGCGTTTCCTGCCGTTCCTGTAGAGAACCAAAATTCACCAGCTGATGTTTCCTAGCCATGGCTGCACTCGCCAATTTCGATCAAGATAATGATTTCCCCGGCTTTTTTGTCGATTTGCACGGCTGTCAAAATCACGCTCATTGTCGGCCCCACGCAGTGTGAATCAGATCACCAATCTCGCCGTTGACCGCATTGAGGGACTCTATTGCCCGGTCATAGGTGCTACGTATGAACTGACCTCGCTCCACTTCGTAAAGTGTTTGCTTGGTGATCCCTGCATCCGAAATGGCTGTGGACTTCAGCATAGGGTTCTTGAGCATGCGTTGGCCGAAAATCGCCTGCATGAAGCCCACCATCTGCGACTGTGGCCCGTCCGTTGGCTCATACCGTGTCACAAGATATCGGAACCAGTTGAGGCGCATTCGGGCTCCCGCGCCCTTGATCGATTGTAATATACCCCCAAGCATCAACAGAAACTGGCTCATCGACAGAATATCCAGCATCTGTGGATGTACGGTGATCAGGACAGATGTCGACGCAGTCAGAGCCGTAAGCGTCAAATAGCCAAGCTGTGGCGGGCAATCGATCAAGACAACGTCGTAGCGGTCATCGACCTCTTTGAGCGCGCGACTGATACGGGTAAAGAACATGCGCCCATCTGGCGAAGTTTTGTCCATTGCCGCCAGCGGCGTCTCGTACTCATATTCCTGAAGCTCGAGGTTAGCCGGCACTATGTCCAAACCTGGTAGATTGGTTGACCGAATGACTTCAACTATCGAGCGCCGCTGATCGTCGTAGCGAAGTGCTTCGAACAGTGACGGATTCTTGTCCAGTTCTGGCTGAAAGCCATGCATAGCTGTCAGAGAAGCCTGTGGATCAAGATCTATCGCGAGGACGCGATGACCTGTCAGCGCGAGGTATTGGGCGAGGTGGGCCGTGGTTGTGGTCTTTCCGCTGCCGCCCTTAAAGTTGACGACAGCGATAACCTGCAGTTCCTCGCCCGGCCGACGGTGGGGCACATATCGTTTGAAATCACTCCTTCCATGCTTGTCGAGGAAACAGCGTAGTTCCATCATCTGCTCGGCGGTGTAGGAACGCCGGCCGGAGGATGAGACTTGCGGCGTCGGTCCTTTGCCCTCCAGATGCAGTTTCTTGATATGGTTCTGCGTCACGTTGAGAAAGCTGGCGACCTCAGCAAGGGAGAATAGCCGTAGTCCTTTCTGGGCGTCGGGAGGATATTGCTCGAGACGAAGCATATTCAATTTGTCTGAAATGAGTTCCCCCTGCATGAGGATCTCTTCATCAAAATCTGCATCTGAACGAAGTTGGTGGTTCACGCCGGTCTCGCCATTTGGAATAACGCTTTTCTAACGCGGACAATGCGGAAAGCGTGATTAGTATGGGAGATTCTAGGCCTGTCGCAAGCGCTTTTTGGTTAACGAGAAGTTAACAATGAATAGCGATTGACATTGCATTGACGGCACCCGATCGCATTTTTCCTAGGTTTTCCCGATAGTTACCCGTTCCCTGTATCAGCCGGATACACGAGACCACCGCTACTACAATCAGTGGTGAAATCTACGGACCCAGGCACGTGCACCGACCGTTCCGGGTTGGAGAAGCAGTCAGTACGCGGCGACTCACCTCTTTGGCGACTACTATTTCTTCTAGTGGCCATCTGCGCGAACTCGGGGTTGATTGCGGCCAAATCACCGGTCCGCGCCAGCGGACGCAACTCCGAACCCCGATAGCTGCCCATGTCCGCCAATTCCTCCCGCGCGAGATCATCGCGCACGCCACATCCATCAACCGAACGATCGGCCACTACCGGGGCGGAACCCGCGGCCGGGGCGCGACTGTCGGCCCGGCTCGCCAGCGACGCCGACTCCGAATCCTGCCGCACTCCATGCAACGTCCTGCGCCGGGAGACAGGTCGATGACGCAGCCGCGCTCGCATCCCAGGCTCGTGCGGAAACTGCAGGAGGCGCTCGGCGATCATCTGTGCGCGGCGATCGACGACGCCAGCGTGGTGGAGATCATGCTCAACCCCGACGGCAGGCTCTTCATCGAGCGGCTGGGACAGGGGATAGCGGCTTCCGGAGAGATGACCCCAGCGGCCGCCGAAATCATCATCGGCAGCGTGGCGCACGCCATCCAGTCGGAAGCCGACGGCGAACAGCCCATCGTCTCCGGCGAACTGCCGATCGGCGGCCATCGTTTCGAGGGCATTCTTCCGCCTGTCGTATCGGGGCCGACCTTCACGATCCGGCGCCGGGCATCGCGGCTGATCCCCCTGGACGATTATATCGAGTCGCGGGTTCTGACCGAGCACCAGGCGTCCGTCATTCGCAGCGCTATCTCTTCCAGGCTCAACATCGTCATTTCCGGCGGCACGGGGTCCGGCAAGACCACGCTCGCCAATGCCATCATCGCCGAGATCGTCGAGACCGCTCCCGAAAACAGGCTTGTGATCCTCGAGGACACGGCCGAGATCCAGTGCGCCGCGGAAAACGCCGTGGCGCTGCACACGAGCGATGTGGTCGACATGGCGCGGCTGCTCAAGAGCACCATGCGGCTCCGACCCGACCGCATCATTGTTGGTGAAGTGCGTGACGGCGCCGCGCTGACGCTTCTGAAAGCCTGGAACACCGGTCATCCCGGCGGCGTCACCACGATCCATTCCAACACGGCGCTTTCGGCGCTCAGGCGGCTCGAACAGCTGACGGCCGAGGTCAGCCAGCAATCGATGCAGGACGTCATCGGAGAAGCGGTCGATCTGGTCATTTCGATTGAGCGGACGCCGCGAGGCAGGCGCGTGCGTGATGTCGTTCATGTCGAGCGTTTCAACGGCCATCAATACGAAACAGAATCCTACCCCCAAATCGAGGAAGAACGGCATGTCGCGTGACCGCCGAAACTTGTCTGTCGGCAGCGCGCTGTCATTCTTTTTCTTTATGATCACGGCCGGGCCGTCGCTTGCGTCCAGCGGTGGTGGCGGGCTCCCATGGGAATCGCCGCTGCAGCAGATCCAGCAGTCGATCACCGGTCCGGTGGCGGGCTTCATCGCGCTCGCGGCAGTCGCGATCGCCGGCGGCATGCTGATCTTCGGCGGCGAACTGAACGATTTCGCGCGGCGGCTGGTCTATGTCGTGCTCGTCGCCGGCATCCTGCTCGGCTCGACCCAGATCATCGCGCTGTTCGGCGCGACGGGCGCATCGATCGGAGCGGTCGATCCCGCCGTCCAGCAAGTCGACCACGCCAGTGCCTCCACCACTCCACTGCACCAGCTTTCACCGGAAGGGGAGGGGGCTCTTGGCTGAGCTTTCCTCGTCCCTCTCCCGGTCGCGCATTCACCGGGCGCTGTCGCGGCCGAACTTGCTGCTCGGCGCCGATCGCGAACTGGTGCTGCTCACCGGGCTCGCCGCGATCATCCTGATCTTTGTCGTGCTGACCTGGTACGCGGCCTTGTTCGGCGCGGCAATCTGGATATTCGCCGTCGGCGTGCTGCGCATGATGGCCAAAATCGATCCAATGATGCGCAAGGTCTATATCCGTCACGTCTCCTACAAGCCGCACTACCCGGCGACGTCGACGCCCTGGCGCCGGTTCTGAGGCGAGATCGTGGTCGCGCTCCGTTCCTTTCGCCATTCAGGCCCATCGTTCGCCGATCTCGTTCCCTATGCGGGGTTGGTCGCCAACGGCGTGATCCTCTTGAAGGACGGTAGCCTGATGGCCGGCTGGTACTTTGCCGGACCGGACTCCGAAAGCTCGACCGATGCCGAGCGCAACGAGGTATCGCGCCAGATCAACACGATCCTGGCGCGCCTCGGCTCGGGCTGGATGATCCAGGTCGAGGCCGTGCGCATCCCGTCGACGGATTATCCTTCGCCTGAGCAGTGCCATTTTCCCGATGCCGTCACCCAGGCGATCGACGACGAACGGCGCGGCCATTTCGAACAGGGTAGGGGGCATTTCGAAAGCCAGCACGCCCTGATCCTTACCTGGCGGCCACCGGAACGCACGAAAAGCGGGTTAACGCGCTATGTCTATTCGGACCGCGACAGCCGCACTGCGAGCTTTGCCGACAAGGCCCTGGAGACCTTCCAGACCTCCATTCGCGAGGTCGAGCAAAATCTCGGCAATGTGCTGTCGATCCGACGCATGGCGACGCGGGAGACCGAGGAACGAGAGGGCTTGCGCACCGCCCGCTATGACGAGCTCTTCCAGTTCATCCGCTTCTGCATCACCGGCGAGAACCACCCGATCCGCCTTCCCGATATCCCGATGTATCTCGACTGGCTGGTCACGGCCGAGCTGCAGCATGGCCTGACGCCGAAGGTGGAAAGCCGCTTTCTCGGCGTCGTGGCGATCGACGGGCTTCCGGCCGAGAGCTGGCCGGGCATTCTCAATTCGCTCGACCTGATGCCGCTCACCTATCGCTGGTCGAGCCGGTTCGTCTTTCTCGACGAGCATGAGGCGCGGCAGAGGCTCGAACGGACCCGCAAGAAATGGCAGCAGAAAGTGAGGCCGTTCTTCGACCAGCTCTTCCAGACCCAGAGCCGGTCGGTCGACCAGGACGCCATGGCGATGGTGGCCGAAACCGAGGATGCGATCGCCGAGGCCGCCTCGCAACTCGTCGCCTATGGCTATTACACGCCGGTCATCGTCCTCTTCGATGACAATGATGCCCGCCTGCGCGAAAAGTGCGAGGCGGTACGCCGGCTGATCACGGCGGAAGGATTTGGCGCACGGATCGAAACACTGAATGCCACCGAAGCCTTTCTTGGAAGCCTGCCGGGCAACTGGTACGCCAATATCCGCGAGCCGCTGATCAACACAAGGAACCTTGCCGATCTCATCCCGCTGAATTCGGTCTGGTCAGGCAATCCCACGGCGCCCTGTCCGTTCTATCCAACCGGCTCGCCGCCGCTGACGCAGGTCGCCAGCGGCTCCACGCCTTTTCGGCTGAACCTCCATGTCGACGATGTCGGCCACACGCTGATCTTCGGGCCGACCGGATCGGGCAAGTCGACACTGCTCGCTTTGATCGCCGCTCAGTTCCGGCGCTATGCCGGCGCGCAGATCTTCGCCTTCGACAAGGGCCGCTCGATGCTGCCGCTGACGCTCGCGGCGGGCGGCGATCACTATGAAATCGGCGGCGCACTGGAAGGGAATAGCGACGAGCCGGGGAGGGGGCTTGCCTTCTGTCCCTTGTCGGACCTGACGGCCGCCGCCGACCGGGCATGGGCTACCGAATGGATCGAGATGCTGGTCGCCTTGCAGGGCGTCGCGATCACGCCCGATCATCGCAACGCGATTTCTCGCCAGGTCGGCCTGATGGCCGAGGCGCGCGGCCGCTCGCTGTCGGATTTCGTCTCGGGCGTCCAGATGCGCGAGATCAAGGACGCGCTCCATCACTACACCGTCGACGGGCCGATGGGGCAACTGCTCGATGCCGAGGAAGATGGCCTGGCGCTCGGCGCCTTCCAGACCTTCGAGATCGAGGAGCTGATGAACATGGGCGAGCGCAATCTCGTTCCGGTGCTCACCTATCTGTTCCGCCGCATCGAAAAGCGTCTGACCGGCGCTCCCAGCCTGATCATTCTCGACGAGGCCTGGCTGATGCTCGGCCATCCGGTCTTCCGCGACAAGATCAGGGAATGGCTGAAGGTGCTACGCAAAGCCAATTGCGCCGTGGTGCTTGCGACGCAGTCGATCTCGGATGCCGAACGGTCCGGCATCATCGACGTCTTGAAGGAATCCTGTCCGACCAAGATATGCCTGCCGAACGGGGCCGCTCGCGAGCCCGGCACGCGCGAGTTCTACGAACGTATCGGCTTCAACGAGCGCCAGATCGAGATCGTGGCGACGGCGCTGCCGAAGCGCGAATACTACGTCGCCTCACCGGCGGGAAGGCGGGTCTTCGAAATGGCGCTCGGTCCGGTCGCGCTCTCCTTCGTCGGCGCATCCGGCAAGGACGACCTTGCCCGAATCCGTGCTTTTCATTCGCAACACGGGGCCGACTGGCCCCTCCACTGGCTCCAGCACAGGGGGATCGCCCATGCCGCGTCATTGTTCCCGGCCGTGTAGACCCGCCTTGGCCCGCAAGACGCTCCTGGCCATCGCAGGGGCGAACGCCATGATTACCGGACCGACCCATGCCGGCGGCGTCACCGGGCAGGCGACCGAGTGGACACAACTCGCCAACAACAGCGAATTGATCAGCCTCGTCGGCAAGTCGGCCGAGCAGGTCAACAACCAGATCAAGCAGATTACGCAGCTGGCCGAGCAAATCCAGAACCAGCTCAATATCTACCAGAACATGCTTCAAAACACGGCGCAGCTGCCCAATCACGTCTGGGGTGAGGTCGAGAGCGATCTCAATCGCCTCAGAAGCATCGTCGGGCAAGGGCAGGGGATCGCCTTCTCCATGGGCAATGTCGACGACGTGCTGAAACAGCGTTTTGAGAGCTTTGCCGAGTTCAAGACGAACCTGCCCGATGGAGAAAGCTTCTCGTCGACCTACCAGAACTGGTCGGAGACCAACCGCGACACGATCGGCGGCACGTTGAAGGCCGCCAGCCTGACGGCGGAACAGTTCTCGTCGGAGGAAGCGACGATGAGCAAACTGCGAACCATGTCGGAAAGCGCCGACGGCCAGATGAAGGCGTTGCAGGTCGGACACCAGATCGCTGCCCAGCAGGTGGCGCAGATGCAGAAGCTGCGCGGCCTCGTCTCACAGCAAATGACCATGATGGGGACCTGGTACCAGTCCGAACAGGCCGAAAAGGACCTGGCGCAGGCGCGGAGGGAAAAGTTCTTCAATGCACCCACGCCCGATATTCGCGGCGGCCAGACCATGGAGCCACGCTGGTGAACACACGCCCGCTTCTCGGCCTTATCCTTGCGCTCCTGTTCAGTTTCTTCCTGGGTGGCTCGGTCGTATGGCTGTGGACCACAACCAAAGCGCCGGCGGAAGCCATGCCATCATCTTCCGCGGCCCCGCCGGCTTCCGATTCTGACCATCGTAGCCAGCTGGAAAAGTTCTTCGGCGGCGATCCGGATCGCAATGTTCGGGGCGGCCAGGAAATGAAGCCACGATGGTAGCGATGCGGAACACCAGAACCAGCGTTGCCATCGTCGCCGCCGCCATCGTACTGGTGGCGTGTGCGCCGGCATTTGCCCAACAGGGCTCTGTCCTGACGACGTTGGAAAACTCCGTCGTCACGGCCGCCAAGGGATGGGAAACGACCGTGATGGACGCGGCCCGCTCCCTGTTCTGGATCCTAGCCGGCATCGAGATCGGCATCGCCGCGGTGTGGCTGGCCATCAACGCCGCTTCGCTCGACGCCTGGTTCGCGGAACTGGTGCGACGCATCATGTTCATTGGCCTCTTCGCCTTCATTCTCGAACGAGGACCGGATTTCGCCAAGGCGATCGTCGACAGCCTGTTCCAGATCGGCGCCAGCGGCGGATCAGCTTCTCCGGCCAATGTGTTCGACGCCGGCATCCGCGTTGCATCGAAGATGTCCGAGCAGGCAAAGTTCGGGCTGTTCGAGGACAATGCGCTGGCCATCGCCGCCGTCTTCGCCATGGTGGTCGTCGTCGTCGCCTTCTCGCTCGTCGCGGCGATCTTCGTGGCCGTCATGGTCGAAATGTATGTCGGCCTTCTGGCAGGGATGATCATGCTCGGCCTTGGCGGCTCGTCCTACACCAAGGATTTTGCGGTTCGCTACCTGGTCTATGCCTTCTCGGTCGGCATGAAGCTGATGGCGCTGGTCATGATCGCCCGCATCGGCTCCGAGGTGCTGCTCAATCTGGCGGAGGCGCCGACCGCGACCTCGGACCAGTTCATCACGACGCTCGCCATTGCCGGCATTTCGGTCGTGGTGTTCATCATCGCCATGTATGTGCCGAATATCATCCAGGGTGTGGTGCAGGGGGCTTCGGTCGCCGGCGGCATGGAAGCGATCCGGCATGGCGCGCAGGCTGGAGCCTTCGCGGCCGGCGGCGCGTTCCTCGGCGCAAGTGCGGCCAGCAAGGGTACGGCGGCCGCAAGCGATGCGCGGGCGGCCGGGTCGTCGATCGCCGGCGCCGCGCTCCGTGGCATGGGCTCCGGCATCGGCCATGCCGGCTGGGCCGTAGGTTCGGCGGCGCGGGAAAAGTCCATGTCCTCACCCGGCGCCTATACCGGCTCGCTGCTCGGCCTCGCCAACGCCAAGCTCGACCAGACCAGCAATCCCGGACGAAATACTCCGCGTCCGCCGCTGCCGCCCATCGACGACAAGAACTGACAGAGGATTTTCGAGGCATGGCAGGTCGCACACCGCCACAGAACCCGTATGTCGCCGCGCGCCAGGAATGGAACGAGCGCTACGGCTCCTACGTCAGGGCCGCCCAGTCATGGCGCATCGTCGGCGTCACGGGAATGCTAATGGCGGTGATCGGCGTCGGCTATGCGCTCTACCAGAGCACGCAGGTGAAGCTGGTTCCCTATATTGTCGAGGTCGACAAGCTGGGCACCGCCGTCAGCGCCGGGTTTCCGCAGCAGATTGAATACGCCGACGCCAGAGTCGTGCGCGCGACATTGGGCGGTTTCATCTCCAGCTTCCGCTCGGTGACGCCGGACGCCGTCGTCCAGAAGCGCTATATCGACCGCACCTATGCGTTGCTCAGAACCTCCGACCCAGCGACCGAAAAGGTCAATGCCTGGTTCCGCTCGAACTCGCCCTTCGAAAAGGCGAAGACGGCGACGGTCGCGGTGGAAGTCAACAACATCGTGGCTTTGTCGAACCAGTCCTACCAGATCGACTGGACCGAGTTCGAACGCGACCGCAAGGGCAAGGAAATCGCCACGCGCCGTTTTCGCGGTATCGCCACGGTGACGATCACTCCGCCCCAGGACGAAGCCACGATCCGGCTCAATCCGATCGGGCTCTATCTCCGCGATTTCGACTGGACCGCCCAGCTTTGAAAGGCATTTTTTCCAACATGAACGTCACCACTGAAACGGTTCGCGGCGCGCTGTTGGGCGCCGCGGTCGCCATCATGCTCGTTCCTTCCATTGCCTCGGCTCAACAGATGAGCGCGAATGAAGCCAAGGGAACCGCCATTTCCGGAAAATGGCGTGGGAGCAGGGGCCTCGTCACCAAGGGCGCTGACGGCAAGGTCGTCTTCCTCTACGGCGAAGTGCAGCCCTCCGTCGTCTGTTCGCCGCTGCAGGTCTGCGACATCGAACTCCAGCCGGGCGAGGTGGTGCGCGACGTGCTGGTCGGCGACACGGTGCGCTGGAAGGTGGAGCCGGCGACGTCCGGTCCGGCCGGAGGACAGGCGATCCATCTGGTCGTCAAGCCCTCGGAGCCCGGCCTCGTCACATCGATGGTCGTGACCACCTCGCGGCGGACCTACCATATCCAGCTCAAGTCGCATCGGACCCGATACATGGCCCGCGTCGGGTTCGAATACCCGGACGACGTTTCGGCCAAGCTTGACGCTATCAACGCGAGGCTGGAGGCGAGCATCATTCCCGGCGCCGGCGTCCCGGCCGAGAAACTCGATTTCCACTATTCGGTTTCAGGCAGCGCGCGCTGGCGGCCGATACGCGTCTATTCCGACGGCACCAAAACCTACATCCAGTTCCCGCGCTCGATCTCCGGCCAGGACGCGCCGGTGCTGTTCGTCGTTTCCGGCGGCGAAAACCGCATCGTCAACTATCGCATGAAAGGCGACATGATGGTCGTGGATTACCGGATCGACCGCGCGGTGCTGGTCTCGGGCGTCGGCTGGAAGCGGGAAAAGGTCAAGATCAGGCGAGGAGGTTGAGCATGCGCCATCATCTCTCATTCGTGCGCGTCGCCTTCGCCGTCTTCATGGCGATAACTGTTACCGCCTGCCAGTCCACTGGCCTGGGCGGGCTGGTCGCCAGCAACGCGCCGCCAGAGATGTCGGCGCCGGTCGCCACGGCGATTGCCGGCGACATGGTGAACCGTTTCTCCGAGCAGGTCGGTCCCGGAACGGCGACCATTGCCCTGAAGCAGGACGGCTCGCCGTTCGGCCAGGCGCTGGAGACGGCGCTCAAGAGTGCGGGCTATGCCGTTCTCACCGATCAGAAGATTGACGACAAGGCGCGACCGCTCGCCCTCGCCTATGTGGTCCAACCATTCGAAGGCAAGATCCTGGTCCGGATTTCGACGCCCACGATCGAGATAGGGCGCGTCTATGTCGCCACCTCGGCCGGCGCCACACCGGCAAGCCCGCTGTCCGTGATGCGACGCGGCTAGGGGAGAGCGCCATGGTCCAGTCCCTGCAGCTTGGCGGCGCGCCGGAAGAAAGGTCCGGTTCGGGCATTCGGCGGCTGAACCGGCTGCCGATCGTTTTGGTGGTCGGCCTGGTAATCCTCTTCCTGGCGGTCATTTTCTACGGCTTGAGCAACCGTGGGCTTTATTTCGGCGGCGGGACCGGCATCGAGCCAAGCTCGGGACAGCCCGCCTCGACCTATGCGGACCGGCTGAAACGCGGCGTCAGCAACGGCATCATCGGTGAACCTCGGCAGGAAGCGGCATTCCAGCCGAGCCCGGTCGAGGCGAAGCCGCAGCCTGAAGGCAACCCATTCCAGCCTGATCCGAAGCGTGTCGACGATGGACAAGAATACGGACTCGAGCCGGAAGCGGTCTGGCGGGCGCGGCTGGAGCGCGAGCAACAGGAACAGTATCTGCGCGAGCGCCATCGCCAGCGGATGGCGCGACTGCAGGCCAATGACGCCGCCTACGATGCTCCCATCGCGGTCGACGGCGCAAAATTCGAGGGCATGGGAGGAGAGCCGGCTTCGAACAGGACGGACCCGCAAAACAGGGTCGCGGGCACGCCGCGTGGCGGCGCGGCCGATCTCTATGCGGCGGCGCTTCAAGCAGGGATCGACGGCGAAAACCTCGATCCGAACGGGCAGCGGACAAAGGAAAAATTCTTCAACGCCGACCTCAAGGAACTCGGATATCTGCCGAACCGGGTCGTTCCCCAGCTTTCGCCCTTCGAGTTAAAACGCGGATCGGTCATTCCCGCGACGCTGATCACCGGCATCAACTCCGACCTTCCCGGACGCATCGCAGCGCAGGTCTCTCAAAACGTCTATGATTCAGCGACGGGCCGCCGGCTGCTCATCCCGCAAGGAGCAAAACTGTTCGGACGTTACGACAGCAAGGTCGCGTTCGGCCAAAGCCGCGTCCTCGTCGTCTGGACCGACATCGTCTTCCCGGACGGCTCCACTCTCCAGATCGGCGGCATGGCCGGAACGGATGCGGAAGGGTATGGAGGATTTCATGACAAGGTCGACAACCACTACCTGAAAACCTTCGGTTCGGCGGTCCTGATCGCGCTGATCGGAACCGGCATCGATATGGCCATGCCCGAAAGCTCGACACTGGCCACCCAGGATACCGCATCAGATGCCGCTCGGCGCAACTTCGGCGAAACGTTCGGTCGCGTTGCCGAACGCACCATCGGCAAGAACCTCAAAGTCCAGCCGACGCTGAAAATCCGGCCGGGCTACAAGTTCAACGTCCTCGTTGACCAGGACATCGTGTTTCCGGGCGTCTATCGTGGTCGATAGGCGCAGCCTAGCCTCCGGAGTCGCACCTGAAATAGGCTATTCTATCCCGCAAGCCGCCGTACCCGACGACTGTATCGCACGTTCTCGCTCGGCTCCGGGTGTTTGCCGCCACCCTTCCACTCATCCGAGATCAGCCATTCCTCGAAATAGTAGAGCCAGGTTGTCGCCCACGGCACGAATGTCTGATCGATCCGCATCGCACCCGTCCACTCGCGTGTTTCCGGCAGGGTGAGGCAGAGACGCAGGGGATCGCGATACACGTGCGGCAGCGGCCGGTCTCCCGCCAATTTCTCCAGGTCAGGGCTCAAGACGAACACGTCCGGCGTTTCGCCGCGCTGGAACGTAACGCGCATAGAATATTCGCGGCTAAGCGGCGTCGGCCTGTCGCGATAATCCCAGATCAGGCCAGTTGCGTGCAGCCGGCCCGTCCCTGCGCAAATCGGGTTGGCGCGCAGGAACATGTACTGCTGCGCCGGCGTCAGATCGGGGCGGCCGCGGATAAACACCTAATCCCCGAAGAAGGTGTTGGTCCGGACCGGCGTGGCATTGGCGGCGCTGGAGAGCGTGAGCCCGACTGCCGGCGCGACGTAAAGCTTTTTGCCGATGCGCGCCTGGGAGACCGCTTCGGCGCGGGCATCGACCACCTTGCCGACAACAGAGCCGCCGAGGCTTTTTCCAAGATTGCGGGCAAGGACATCGATGCCTTCCAACTCCGGCAGGGCTTCGAAGTCGGCAAGCGCCTTTGCATGCCATGCGTAGAATGCCGGGGCGCGGGCCGGCTCGGTGTTCCAGCGGTCAGCAAAGTTCTCGCCGATGGTCGTTTCGTTGGCCACAACGTAGATGCGCCGGCCGTTCACATACGGCTGATCAATGAAATGCGGCATCATCCGGATCGTCGCGACCAGGACATCCAGTTCGGAATCGAAGGGGAAGTTGTTGACGCAGTATTCGTACGCCTGCGCGGCCAGCGTTGTGATGATAATGGAAATCGGCGCGACTTCCTCGACGACATTCTGGAAATGCACATCGCGGTGCCGCTTGAGCAACTGGACCGTCCGCCGCAGAATGCCCTTCGCGGTTCCATGCATCGGGAACGGCTCGACGCCGGCGCGATCCTCGGCCATGACCGCCTTCCGCGCCCGCAGTTTCGGCATCAACGCCGCCCGGCGCTCAAAGAGCGCCTTGTAGCCCTTTGGATTCGTCGGCTTGAATTCCCGCAGCTTCTTGTCGGGTACCAGCTCGCCGCCATTGCCGCATTCGACATTAATGATCGTCGGCGAAATATCGAGGTGATATTCCCGCGCGTAGTTCAGGCGCCAGCAGCGCTTCTTCTCCTCAAGCATCCCAGCATAACGCGCGTTCTCCCTGAGGCGATCGCCGACGATCCGCTTAAGCTCCGACGGCGGCCGGTCGGCGGTGAAGCGCAACACCTTGCAGATGAGATCAACGTCGAAATCATCGCGTCCGATGGGCCTGACGGTCGTGCCGAGACCCGCCGAGCCATGCGCGTAAATCTCGATCCACTTCAGAATGGGGTTGTCCGAAGCGGAAAGCCATTCCGCCACCGCCTCATAACTCGTCCGTGCCGCTTCAAGCTGCGCGGCGCTCAATTCCAGTACCCGGCAGATTTCGTCGAGAACCGAGTAGATTTCGGCCTTGCGCATGAGTACATGCGCCTGCGGAGGTGCAGCGAGCATCTGATTCATGACCCGGTTCCTCTGAGCGTATAGACAGGGTTAAACGATTCGACCGGGCCGGTCAGGAAAGCCGGCTCGATGCGGGGACGCTCCTTGCGGGCGGACGATGCGCCCATGCCCTTGAGCTGCGTGATCTTGCGGGTGTCATCGAGCTTGAAGAAGTTCTTCGGCACGTCGGGACAGCAGCGAAAAATGGCCTCGCGCTCGTATTCATGCCCCGTGAGCAATTTCGCCATGCCGAGCGCGCCGTGCGACTGCCCGTCCATGAACAATCTCGTCACGTCTCTCGCGAGGTCACCCCAGCCCGGCGCTTCGCCGATCATGTAAACCTCATTGACGCAGCCAAGGCTCAACACGCGCAGGCTGCTGGCCGGCCAGCCGAGCAGGGTGATAGCCTCGACCACAGCCAGCGCGATCGGATTGTTGGCCCATACGCCGCCGTCCAGGAGACCCACGTCCTCCGCCGTGCGGTGGCGCTTGTAGTAAGAAGGCGCGGCGGCCGTTGCCATCGCGGCATCGACGGCAAGACGCTTGTAGTCGGTCTTGAGGCGCGGGTGATGCGCCGTCTTGAAAATGTAGACGCCGCGATGATCGGCGTCCCATGCCGGAATGACCAGCCGCGTTCTGGATTCGCCGATGCGCTTGTCGCTGAGAACCGGGACGAGTTCGGCGCGAAGCAGGTCGGCATCGTGCTTGGGCGCGAAGACGTGCTTGGCGCGCCGCCACGCACCACCTGCGAGATTTGCCAACACGCCGCCTGATTGCCCGAAAATATGCGGTCCGCGCCGGACATAGAGATCAAGGAGATCGCGCGCGGGAACGCCCATCGCCAATCCGATCGCGAGAATGCCGCCGGTCGAGGTTCCCGCGATCAGATCGAAATACTCGCCGATGGGACGGTCGAGGTCTTCCTCCAATGATGCAAGAAAAGACGCCGGCAGCGTCCCCATGATTCCGCCGCCGTCGATGCAAAGGATACGGCGGATCGGCGGAGTATCGGAAGCGGCCGGGGTCATGTTGCTCAGCCCTTCGGCGGGAACGGATCGTTCCCGTACGAATTCTTGTCACGGATGCGGCCGTCCGGCCGATGAATGACGACCTCGCTCCGCTGGTTGATTGCGATTTCTCGCGCAGCCCGCTCGGCGTCGGACTGCGTCGGATGGATCGAGGTGACCCTCCCGTTCCCTGCGCCGCGCACGGCCCAATCGTCACCGCGCGGAACAACATGCTGGTTCTTGCCTGCCATAATCAGCTCCTGATTCTTGACCCGATTCGCAAATCGTAATACGATTCTATACGCTCTGTCATAGGCTGAGCCCGAGAAAAAGCCCCGAAGGGCTCTCGACGATCCAGACAAGGAACTATATACGATCTGTCATGTCTGAGTCAAGCACACCCATACCCACCGGCGACTTCGCCACACGTCTGCGCAAAACGCGGGACAATCGCGAACTGAGCCAATCTCAACTTGCCCAAAAGGCCGGCATGCAACCTTCGGCCATAGCGCATTTCGAGGCCGGCCGGCGCAAACCTTCCTTCGATAACGTGCGTGCGCTCGCCAAGGCACTGGATGTGACGGCTGATTTCCTTCTCGGAACGAAGACTGCAACAACCGCCTTTCGCGACGAGGACAAGTTGAGTTCGAAGGACCGGCTTTTTATCCAGAATATCATCGACACCATGATCAAAGACAAGAAATAGAGGCGCGCACCATGGCCGGCTTTCGCCTGAAAATGGCAACTCAATGCGGCGAGAAGATCGCCGAGGAATTCGGCTTCACGCAGTTTCCAGTCGGACCGCGCGCGATTGCCAAGGCAAGGGACATTACTCTCCAGGCGAAGCCGGCCGATGTACAGGGCGTATCGGGCGCGATCATATTCGCCGACGACTCGGCCACGATCATCTACTCGACCGAATACAACAACGAGGGGTTCGAGAATTTTTCCATCGCCCATGAACTCGGGCATTGGTTCCTGCCGGGACATCCCGAGGAGATCATCAAGAGCGGCGGCGCGCATATGTCGCGCGCCAACTTCACGCAGAATACGTCGATTGAACTGGAAGCCGACCACTTCGCGAGTGGTCTTCTTCTGCCTTCAGGCTTGACGCGCAAGCTTCTCTCGAACAACCAGATCGGCCTCGACGGCATTCTCAACCTGGCCGCAACAGCCCACTGCTCTGTCACGGCCGCCGCGATCCGCGCCGCCGAATGTAGCGCCTACCCCGTGGCAATTATCGTCAGCAAGGGCGACGAGATCGCCTATGCCTTTACATCGGAGTCCTTCAAGAATCTCGGCAAGCTTGCCTTTTTGCGAAAGGGCGCCCCCCTGCCTCAAAGCGCAACGCGCCGGTTCAATGCGGACGTTCCGAAGGTATTACACGCCGAACGTGCCGTTGATGAAACCGATCTCGCCACCTGGTTCGACGGGTCCGGCAGGATCGTGCTCGACGAAGAAATCATCGGCCTTGGCAAGTACGGCTACACCTTGACGGTCTTGACTGGCGAACAGCTCCCCGAGGATCCACTCGACGAAGAGGACGAGGATGCCGAGCTGGAGAAAAGCTGGACGCCGCGCTTCGCGTACGGCCGCTAATATGGCCGGAGCAGGCATCCGGTGGTGGGTACAAATCGACGTCTCCGGCGCCTGGCGCTGCTCAAACACCCGCTGGCATCGGCCGTGCTGGTTTGACATTGTCCGTCGGCTTGGGCAGTAGCTGCACGTTCTGGCTCGCTACAATCTGTCGTTGTGTGTTCGATTTGCGCCGCCTTTGCAAACGGCTCGGGTTGCTTTCGTGCTCCTGGTCGGGTTGGTCCGATTCCTCGGAGCGGAGCAACTATTCGGATCCAACGCTACGGAGATCGTAACGCTGCACACATTCTTTGCAAGAAGAGAAACCATTGAACGGTCCAAGTGATTTTCTGGTGCGAGCGCATGACGGCATCGTCGCCGCGCCTACCGTCACCGATGCTCTGCGAGCTTTCCAGACGGTGTACGGCCTGGATTTCGTCACCTATCATCTTGCAGCGACGATTGTCGGCGACATCGACAACCCCTTCGTGAGAACCACGTATCCCGATGCCTGGGTCGCGCGCTATCTATTGAACGGTTACGTAGTTGTCGATCCGGTCGTGCAGGAGGGTTTCCAGCGGCAGCTCCCGTTTGACTGGCGCGAACTTGACCGTCCCGCGGAAGCTGGTCCGTTTCTCGCGGATGCGCAGAGCCACGGTTTGGGGGAGCATGGATATTCAATCCCGATCGCCGACAAGTTCCGCAGACGCGCGCTGTTGTCCGTGAATTCATGCGGGTCCGCAATTGCCTGGGAGCGCATGCTTGGCCGATGGCGTGACGAATGGATCGAGCTCGCTCATCTGATCCATTCGAAGGCGATCATCGAGATCCACGGAGAAGATGATCCGGCGCCCCAGCTCAGCCCTCGAGAGCAGGAATGCCTTCATTGGGCGGCTCTCGGCAAGGACTACAAGGATGTCGCGGCGATCATGGAAATCTCGGAACATACAGCCCGCAGCTACCTCAAGTCGGCGCGCGTAAAGCTCGGCTGCGCCACGATTTCGGCGGCGACGACCAAGGCGCTCAAATATCACCTGATCTCTGCCTGATCACCACCCGCATATGCGCGTATGCATATGCGGGTCTTTTGCAAAATCCGCTTCTCCAGCACCTCTGCCGCGATTTCAGCGAGCGAGGTTTATTTGCATGTTCATTGTCGTCCAAAGGCACGAGTACGAAAAATATTCGGCGCTTCTCGATCAGTCCTTTCGCCTGCGCAAGCGGGTGTTCTTCGACCGTCTCGGCTGGGACGTATCGATCGATGGGGACTTCGAGCGCGACGCCTATGACGATCTGGGGCCAGTCTATCTGCTGTGGTGCGATGACCGGGCGGAAACCTTGTACGGGACCGTCCGGCTGATGCCGACGACCGGACCGACGCTGCTGTTCGACGTTTTCGGATCGACCTTCCCCGACGCCATGCTTTCCGCGCCCGGCATATGGGAAGGGACGCGGATGTGCGTTGACGACGCCGCGATCCGGCGCGATTTCCCGGATCTTTCATCGGCGCGCGCATTCAGCCTGCTGCTGCTTGCGCTATGCGAGTGCGGTCTCGACCATGGAATCCACACGCTGGTGTCGAACTACGAGCCGCATTTTCGGCGCATCTATCAGCGCGCCGGCCTGCGGGTCACCGAGCTCGGCCGAGCCGATGGCTATGGCCGTTTTCCGGTTTGCTGCGGCGTCTTCGACGTCAGCGAGGAGACGCGTCAGGCGATGCGGCGCGCGCTCAACCTAACGCGGCCGCTCTATCGGAGCCGGCGGATCATTGCGCACGCGGAAAATACGCCGGAGCGCCTGAGCGCGTAGCCGCCGATTGGCGAGCGGTGAAGCGCGGCGGTTCCGGGTGCAGCATACCGCCCGGGACCGGTCGAATATGGTCGCCCCCAGCGCACAAATGTCCGACCCATGGAGAGATGGCATCACAATGAAAGAATGGCTCTGGAAGCTGGCCGACGCGGCGGCGATCATCAAGGACGAAACCATGCTGCGCAACATCCTGGCCGGCATGGCTTCCGAGCTGGGCTTCGATTTCTACGCCTATGCCCATATGCGGCCGGTCGATCCGTTTGCGGTATCGAACTACCCGGCGGATTGGCAGCGCCTCTATGTCGAGAACCGTTTTGACCGGATCGATCCCGTCGTGGCGCAGGCGCGGCATCGGCCGCGAATATTCGCCTGGGGGCATCACCGCACCTGCTTCCGGCATAATGCCGATGCGAGGCGCTTCGTGGGGAAAGCGTCCGAGGTCGGCATTCGCTCGGGGATTTCCATCCCGGTGCGCACGCCCTTCGGCAATCTGGCGATCCTGACGATCGCATCGGGAGAACGATCGGTTCCGGTCGATTGCACGGGAAACGCCGCGGCCGCCGCCAGCGCCGTTGCGTTCCTTCACGCGACCGTCGAAGCCATGCAACTGAGCTCGGCGACAGGAGACCGGCCGTTGCTCACCGAACGCCAGGCCGTTCTCCTCAGATGGTCGGCCGAAGGCAAGGCGATGAAGGACATCGCGATGATCGAAAAGACGAGCTACCACAACGTCAATTTCCATCTGAACAACGCCCGCAAGGCGCTCGACGCGACCACGCTCGCACAGGCCACCGCCGTCGCCACGAGGTTGAAGCTCATCTGATTTCAACGGGCTCCCCCTGCCAACTCCGTCCGCCGGCCCCTGCGGCCTGCCTTTCATTCGGAAGGGAGCACTGGCATGCGGAACCGATCAATGCTAGGTTACATGTAACGTTTGAAATGGAGATTGACCATGGGTACGACATCGAGGCCCAAGACGACGGCCGTGAAGGTGCGCGAGCATCGCGAGCGGCTGCGCGCGCAGGGCCTGCGCCCCATTCAGATATGGGTGCCGGACGTGCGAGCTTCTTCCTTTCAGACGCAGGCGCATCGCCAATCGCAGGCGGTCGCCGCCAGCGCTCACGCTCGCGAGGACCAGGCCTTCATCGACGCCGTATCGGACTGGGGCAATGAATGAGGCGCGGCGAGGTCTGGACCGTCTCCGGGGCCAAGGACTATGCGGGTAAGCCGCGCCCGGTCGTCATCATACAGGATGACAGTTTTGACGCCACCGACTCCATCACGATCTGCGCCATGACTACCGATGCGACGGACGCGCCGCTGTTCCGTCTTGTCATTGAGCCGAATGAACGCAACGGGCTGCGCTCCGCCTGCCGCCTGATGGTCGACAAGATCACCACCGTTCCCAAAACAAAGATGGGCGCTCGGGTCGGGCGGCTCGATGACGAGGAGATGGTACGGCTCAACCAGGCGATGGCGGTATTCCTCGGGATGGCGGTGTCGCCACGGTCCGGCAGGGAAAAGAAATCATAAGGCTCGAGGCACCGAGCCGGCCCGCCCGCAATCGTCAATCCTGTTCGTCAGGCTCGACCAGTTCGACATGGCAGACGCCGAGCGCCTGGGCCAGTTCATAGAGGGTGATCACGGTTGGATTCCGGCGCCCTCGTTCGAGGCCGCTGAGATACTGCTGGCTAAAGCCGGAGCGCGCTTCGACCTCCTCCTGGGTCAGGCCCTTCTCCCGACGCAGGCGAGCGAAGTTCCGGCCGACCAACTTGCGCATGTCCATGCGCGGGAAGATCGCGATTTACACACTTTGAGTTTATCAACTATAGTATGTATTGAAGAGTCGAGTATAAGCCTCCGCCAGCGCGACTTGGCTCGGGCAGCAATGCGCATTGGATAAGCAGTAGCCGGCGTTGGAACCAACCTTCACATTTTACACCTATTCCACCGGATGCCCCGACGATGAGCCGCGCTGGCGTAACGACGGCATCAACGACGCGTTCTTCCTGGACGTCGATGACGCGCGACGGGCCGTCGCGGAACTGCGCCGGGAGCTGTCGACTGACGCCGGCTCTGGACCAATGACGATCCACCTCGAAAAGATCCGAACGATCCCGATCACCGACCGTGCTCTACTCTCTCTGCTGAACGGCGATATCGCGTCGCTGGTCGAAAGCCACGAAATCATCGAGTCGACTGTTACTGATAGCGCCCGCTCCGCAACAGCCCAGCTCGATCCATGACGCCGCCCCGATCTGTTCCGAATTGACCGATCCCTTTGCCGCAGCCTGACCGATCAGCACGAACCGGCGCATCTCCCATCTCGCACTCAAGGCAGCGTCCAGCACGTCTGTTCCGGCGCTCAGGTGTTGAACGCCATGACGAGCCGCTTGCTGAACAGGCGAGCCCAGGCGACCGAATTGGCGCGCTGGATGGCGACGATCGACGTGCCCTTCGTCCACCATCCATTGCCGATGGCGACGATGATGTCGGGATCGTACAGCATCGACTGCAGGACGGGCCAAACGATCAGCTGCTCATAGCAGATGAGCGGCGCGATCAGCACGCCGCTAATCTCGACCACCGGGTTGGCGAAGAAATCCGCCCGCGCGCCGCCGCTCAGGCCGAACAATGTCCGCCATGGTTGCCACATCGAACCGGGGACGGGCATCCGCTCCCGGTAGAGAACGGCGCCACCGCTACCCGAAACCGCGACCATGACATTATCATAGCCCTCTGACGTGACGTGCGCCGCGCCGGCGAGCACGGTGATATCGGTGCCCCGAAGACCGTCGCGCCATACGCCTTCGATCGTCGGCGTCCAATAGCCAAGCGTGCTCTCCGGCAGGACAACGAAGCGGGCGCCTGCGGCCGCTTCTCGCCGGGCGGTCGAGACGAGATCGAACTGGCGCTGGAGACCGCCCTCGCGACCCAGAGAAGAACCCAGTTCGAGATCGACCCCTTGCCATCCCGTGGGCGTGTCCAGCATCGTCCATGTCGAGGCGGACCAGAGCCAGACGCCAGTCATGGCGATGGCGGCAGCCGGCCACCGGCGCGTCGCCATGATCGCCAGGCCGGCGGCCGTGGCGGCAAGACCCCACCAACCCCAGCCGGGAAACAGAATGCCGGCGGCCGTGATCGGATGCGCCCATCCCAAAATGCCGAACGGCGGAAGCGCCATGACGGCACAGGCGGCGAGGTAGCGGAGCGCCGCTTGCCATCCTCGTTTGCGGGTCCAGAGCAGCGTGTAGACCGCGACGAAACCGCTCGACGCGGCGAGCCACAGAAGCAGTCCTGGCCAAAGATCCGAACCGTAGAAATTGGCGGCGCCCTGAGGCAGGCCGCGTGAGGCCGCCAGGAAATACCCGGCCGACACGATTGCCGCGACGGCGCGCGTCGGCGCGGCCGACCAGAGAAACGGAACCAGACATGCAACCGGAAGAAGGAGCGGTATTCCGCTCCAGCCGATCCATCCGGCCGCGATCGCGCCGGTTATCAGCTGCGCCGCGACGGAGCGTTCACGGCGCATAGGTCAACACCGGTTCGGCGAGCCCGAGAATGCCCGAGGCCGGCAGCGGCCCGAAGTAGCGAGAATCGAAGGAGGCGCCGAAGCCCGAATGCAGGAACACCATGCCGGACGGAACGACTCCGCCGGCATAGGGCGATAGAGGTCGGCCTTCGCTGTCGCGGCTACGGACGCGCGAGGCCTCGATGACGCGCCCGTCGACCCGCACACTGTCCGTCATCGTCACCTGCTGGCTCGGTGTTGCAATCACCGCCTTGATGAGCGGCGCGAAGGCGCCCTCGCACAGGCCGGAGCGGAGATAGCCGCGCTTGCGTGCCGCTCGCATCGCGGCGTTGTCGGGCGGGCAGATGAAGACGAGATCGCCGTTTCTTGCCGGCCGGTCGAGCCGAACGATACGCCAGAGCCCGAGCGGTTCGCTCGGCGTAAGATTGATGCGAAACCTGCCGATCGCGCCAATGCCGGTGATCGCCAACACCGTGATGCCGCCCACGATCACCAGCCGGATCGCTCTCGCGCGCGTTGCCGGCCTCGCCGCCCCCGTCAACACCCTATCCGTCATTTGAGGCTGAGGCCCTGGCTTTGGCTCTGGCGCAACGTCTCGGATTGTTTCAGCGCCTCGGTGGTGCGCTCATGCGCCGACAATTGCTGGACCGTGCGCATCAGATTCCATGCCGCTTGCACTTCCGCTTTCCGCGTCGGCGCCATGTCGGCGGTGACGGATTTGAAGACTGACCCTTCCGAGTCCCTTGCGGCGAGCGAGAGAAATGTCCGTTCGCCGAAACGTTCCGAGACGGCCTTGGCGAAACCTTCCAGTTCGGCCTTCACCATTCTGTCGGCCAGAGCGAACTCGAGCGCCGCCGGCAGGTCGTTGCGGTCGATCGCGTCACGCACCCGTTCCAGCATCTGTTTCGCATTCGACGACAGCGCCGGAATGTTTAACGCAACCTTGAGGCGGGCGGCGCGCTCCTGCGCCTCATACTTGCGTTCGGCATCGGCGCGCATGCGCGCATAGTCCTTCAGGCTCTCGGCCAGCGCCGCCACATTGCGCTCGGCCCTGACGCGATGCTCTCTGTCGGCGCGGCTGGCGAAGATGCCCGTTTTGCCCTTGAGCGCGCCGAAGATTTCCGGTTGGTCGACAAGCTTGGCAAGCGTGGTTTCCGCGACACCGGCATCCTTCAGCATCGCTTCGACGCCGACTGCCTGGAAGGCGGCCTCAGGTTGCGCGTAGACAAGATGAAACCGCGTCGACACTTCTTCCCACCGCTTCTTCAAGCCGGGATCGGCGCCGAGCCTGTCCTCGACGGCCTGTTCGATCGAGTTCGGGAAAATAGTGACGCCGGCGACCATGGGTTTTGCCTCCGTGATGGTGTTCGGGATCGATTGCCTGTCGCCGCCGCGAACGAGGCCGAGCCTGGCCCCGATCGTTGCAAGACGCGCACCGAGATCGACGAGTTTTTGCTTCTGCCGCAGCAGCAATTGCAGCCGATCCCGAACGAGCGTCCTGGCGACGTTGACGAGATGCAGGCCGCGCGCCTCGGCAAACCGCAGGGCCTGCCGATAGAGCGGCGCCCGCTCGTAATCGAGCGTCGTCTCCTTGGCGTTCTTGCGCGACAGGATCGCAACGAGCCCGCCCGCTTTGGCGAAGGAGCGTTGGCCGTAATAGACGGCGAGGTCCTCGCGGTGACGGGTCATGGCGACATAAGTCAGATGCCGGTCCAGCGACAGCGAAGCAAGAACCTTCACCCGGTCGACAGTGGCGCCCTGGCTCTTGTGGATCGTGGTGGCGTAGCCATGGTCGATGTTGCGGTAGAACCGGCTTTCGACCGTGACCTGGCGGCGCTTTCCGTCCGTTCCTACCTCGACGACAATGCGGCCAGGCGCAGCTTCCACCACCTTGCCGATCATGCCGTTCTTGATGCCGAGCGAACCTTCGTTCTTCAAAAACACGATCTGGTCGCCGGTGGCGAATTTTCGCTCACCCTCCTCGGTCTGGAACGCAAAACCCTCGCCGACGATGCCGCGCTCGACCAGTTTCGCGCGCGCCATGTCGTTCAACATGCGGACGTCGCGGCGCAGATGCGCCAGCATCAACATGGTCTTCGCCGGATCGTAGTCGCGGTCCCAATCGGCGATCAGCTTTGCGACCGCCTCAGCCTTGGTGTCAGAGCCCAGAAGCTTGCCCTTCGCCTGATAGGCGCCAACCGCCTCGGCGATGCGACCGCGCGCCAGGTCGAGCGAGGCCTCGCGCATCCACTGTTCGCGCTGGCGATAGATGGTATCGAGTTCGGCATAGCCGATCCGATCGGCGATGGCGCGGAACGCCGCGCCCGCCTCGATCGGCTGGAGTTGGTCCGGATCGCCGATCAGGACGAGTTTCGCGCCGGCTTTGGTGACCGTCTCGACAAAGAACGCCATCTGACGGGACGACACCATGCCGGCCTCGTCGAGGACGAAGACAGTCTTGCCGTCGACCAGGTCGCGACCTTCGTTCCAGCGCAGCTCCCATGAGGCCAGGGTGCGCGAGACGATGCCTGCTTCCTGCTCCAGCCCTTCGGCTGCCTTGCCGGCGAGGGCGGCGCCGACGACACGGTATCCGGCCAGTTCCCAAGCCTCGGCTGCCGCCTTCATCATCGTGGTCTTGCCGGCGCCGGCGCGGCCAACCACCGCCGCGATCCGCGCTGGAGCGGCGACATGCTCAATCGCGGTCTTCTGACCCTGCGACAGGTTTCCGTGGCGCGCGAAAGTGGCGGCGAGCACTGGCTGACGAACGCCGTGCGAGGAGCGTCCGGCAAGCCAGATGGCGCGGCTCGCCATTTCGGCTTCGAGCCGGATCAGCTCGCGCGTCGTGTATTTCGACGGGACGCGGGCGCCGCTCGCGAACTCGACCGTCTCGCGCTCCAGCCGCAGCACGGCGGGGCTCTGCAGGATGCGCGCCATCAGCTGCCGGAACAGCGTTGCGTCATCGACATAGCGGTGCAGGATTTTGGCGATGTCGCGCTCGTCGAAGACGCTTTTCTCGCGGGTGATGATGTCCAGCACGATCTCCGGCCGGCGCTCGATACGGCGCGCATTCTCGACGCGGCGCTCTTCCTGCAATGCGACGCGTTCAAGCCGTGGCGACCATTTCTTGCCCGCCGCCTTGCGTTCGATCGCCTTGGTTCCGACGCCGAGATGGATGGTCGGTTGAAGCTCGATCCCCTGCTTCTCGTAGGAACGACCATCGACGCGGATGTCGAGACCGGCAAGCGCCAGATGACGGTTCTGGCAGGCGAACCAGCCGTCGCGAAACGCGCCAAACTCCGCCGCGCCGCCGGCCCAAAGTTCGTAGACGATTTTGCCGGCGTCGTTGCGCAGCGGCTGCCCGTCGGGGCGAAGAACCGAAACCTTCTTCTGCCCGAACCCGTCTTCGGTCAGCGGCCGCAAGGTCATCATGAGATGTACATGCGGATTGCCGGGATTGTCATGGTAGACCCAGTCGGCGACCATGCCTTTCGACAGGATGTGGCTCTCGACGAAATCCCGCACCAGCGCGATGTTCCGGTCGGCCGAAAGCTCGATCGGCAATGCTATGGTGACATCCTTGGCGAGCTGGGCGTCCGAGCGTTTCTCGAAGGTCTCTATCCTGTTCCAGAAGGCTCCGGCCGCGCCCGCCACCGAGCGGTCGGCGATCAGCAGCCGCGCCCATCGCGGCGCGTCGGCCGGCAGCAGGAATTCCTCGTGCAGGAGGCCCTGCTTGGCCGAATAATCGACCGTGCGCGCCTCCCGGTCGTAGTCCATTTTCGCGCAATGCCGGTAGGCGGCCGACAGCACGGCGCTGCGGCCTTCGCCGCGGCTGACGATGCCGACCGAGAAATGAGGGACGGGCACGCGCGTAAAAGACTCCCGGATGGAAACGAATTCGTGGCGTTCTTCGGGAACGGCAGCCTCGCCGGGCGGGAAAACGGCACGTCGCGGCAGCGACGTATAATTGCGCCCTTGGATGCCGCTCCTTCGGAACGGCCGGGATGATGACCGAAAGCGTCGGCTCTGCCGACTACCTTTTCTAGTAGTCGCCAGGCGGCGCCATCGGCGCGAAACTCTCTCCCGTTCGAGACAACCGGATGTGAGAAAGGATCGACCGGAATGAAAAAACCGTCATCAAGGATTCGCGAGGAAATCGCCCGCCTGCAGGATCAGTTGAAACAGGCCGAGACACGGGAGGCCGAGCGCATCGGCCGCGTCGCGCTCAAGGCCGGCCTCGGCGAGATCGACATCGACGAGGCGGAGCTTCTGGCCGCATTCGAGGAACTGGCGGGCCGGTTTCGCAAAGGGGGGAAAATGGCACCCGGAGACAGGAAGGGCAGGGGACAGGGGGCCGCATCGCCTTCGTCCGCGACGGTCCCGGCTGGCGCGGATGCGGGCAACGGTGGCGAGGCTTGAGCGGATGGTCCGGGCGATGACGACCGATGCGCGCAAGAAGGATACGCGCGAGAAGATCGAGCTCGGCGGCCTGATCGTCAAGGCGGGCCTGCGTTACGAAAAGCGAGCGCTTCTTCTCGGCGCGCTGGTCGAGCTTGGCCGACGGCTCAAGGGCGACGAGGCGGAACGCGCCCGCCTGACCGCGATCGGCGCGAAGGAATTCGGCGATGACGGCGAATAGGATCGCGCTGGTCATCGTGCCGGCGGCGCTGATGCTTGCCGCCGTATTCGGTATGAGCGGCATCGAGCAGTGGCTTTCCAGCTTTGGAAGAACGGAACACGCCAGGCTGATCCTCGGCCACGCCGGCATCGCGCTGCCTTACCTTGCCGCCGCCAGTCTCGGCGTCATCTTTCTCTTTGCCTGCGCCGGTTCCGCGCGCATCAGTGCGGCGGGATGGGGCGTGGTCGGCGGAAGCGCCGGAGCCATCACGGTCGCGATGACGCGCGAGCTATTTCGCCTTGGCAATCTTGCGGCGCAAGTTCCGCCGAGCCGATCGGTGCTGCACTATGCCGATCCCTCCACCATGGTCGGCGCCGCCGGTCTGATGATGGCGGGCATCTTTGCAACGCGCGTCGCGCTGAAAGGCAATGCCGCGTTCGCTTCCGCCGCGCCGAAGCGCATTCGCGGCAAGCGGGCGCTGCATGGCGACGCCGACTGGATGTCGATGGCGGACGCCGCGCGGCTTTTTCCCAACGCAGGCGGCATCATCATTGGAGAGAAGTATCGCGTCGACCGCGATAGCGTTGCCGCGCAAACATTCCGCGCGGATGCGCCCGAGACCTGGGGCGCCGGCGGAAAATCGCCGTTGCTTTGCTTCGACGGTTCCTTCGGCTCCTCGCACGGCATCGTCTTCGCCGGATCGGGCGGCTTCAAGACCACGTCGGTGACTATTCCCACGGCACTCAAATGGGGCGGATCGTTGGTCGTGCTCGATCCGTCGAACGAGGTCGCGCCGATGGTTTTGCGCCACCGACAGGATGCCGGCCGCATCGTCCGCGTCCTCGATCCGAAGAGCTCCGAAACCGGCTTCAACGCGCTCGACTGGATCGGCCGCTTCGGCGGGACGAAGGAAGAGGACATCGCCTCCGTCGCGTCATGGGTCATGAGCGACAGCGGCCGCGCCGGCGGCGTCCGCGACGATTTCTTTCGTGCCTCGGCCTTGCAGCTTTTGACCGCGCTGATCGCCGATGTCTGTCTGTCCGGCCATACGGACGAAAAGGACCAGACCCTTCGTCAGGTCCGCGCCAATCTTTCCGAGCCGGAACCCAAACTGCGTGAGCGCCTGCAGAAAATCTACGACGGTTCCTCGTCGCTGTTCGTCAAGGAAAATGTCGCCGCCTTCGTCAACATGACGCCGGAAACGTTCAGCGGCGTCTACGCTAATGCGGTCAAGGAGACCCACTGGCTGTCCTATCCGAACTACGCCGCGCTGGTGTCCGGTTCGACCTTTGCCACTGACGCGCTCGCCGCCGGCCGGACCGACATCTTCCTCAACATCGACCTGAAGACCCTGGAGACGCATTCGGGTCTGGCGCGCGTCATCATCGGCTCGCTGCTCAACGCTATCTACAACCGCAACGGCGCGATGGAGGGCAGGGCGCTGTTCCTCCTCGATGAGGTGGCCCGTCTCGGCTACATGCGCATCTTGGAGACGGCGCGCGATGCCGGACGCAAATACGGCGTCACGCTCACCATGATCTACCAGTCGATCGGCCAGATGCGCGAGACCTATGGCGGGCGCGACGCGGCGAGCAAATGGTTCGAGAGCGCGAGCTGGATTTCCTTCGCCGCGATCAACGACCCCGATACAGCGGAATACATCTCGAAGCGGTGCGGCATGACGACGGTCGAGGCCGATCAGCTCAGCCGCACCTCCCGCATGGCCGGCTCGTCGCGCACGCGCTCAAAGCAGTTGGCGGCTCGGCCGCTGATCCTTCCCGACGAGGTGCTGCGCATGCGGGCCGACGAGCAGATCGTCTTCACCGCCGGCAATCCGCCGCTCAGATGCGGACGCGCCATCTGGTTCCGGCGCGACGACATGAAAGCATGTGTGAACGAGAGCAGGTTTCACGCAGTGGCGAAACCATGATGCTGCGCCGCGCGCTGTCGACCATCATAGCCGTCATCGCAGCCGGGTCAGGCGAGGGCGGGCTCAACACGTGGTTCGGCCTGTGCGAAGGTCCGATCCGGGCGAACCGCGTGGTCGATGGCGATCCATTCTGATTTCGTGAGAAGGAAACGCGCCTTGCCGAAACCGATATGTCAGGGATCGCCGAACCCCGCGATTGGCATCGCATCATCCGAACCTGCCGTCCCGCTCATCCCGGCAGGCCAACACATGACCATCGTGTGTGATCTTGAGGCGATTGCTCGAGGCGAGGAACTGGACATGCCCTGGCTGCGCGTGAGAAGACTTCTCGATCTTGGCCTGGCGGAAATCCGGTATCCGACAATGACCGCGGGCAGTAGACGGACGCTTTCATTAACCGACGCAGGCCTTGCGTTCTTTGATCGCCCGTTACCGCCTGAATAGGCAGGTCCGGCGCGACGATCTCGATCACAGCTCGGAAAAAGCCGACCCTCATGATTGCGAAAGCAATCAACGATGGATTGAACGCCTGATCGCGGCGGACCCGATATCGCGCGCGGTCCACGCCCGTCAGCGATTTCCGCCGGGCGATGAACTCGCGGACGATCGGAAGGAAGAAGGCTTTGCTGAATCGTCCGATGGGTGGTTCAGGTTCCAGATAGAAGGAACGCTCGATGACATCGGTGTTGTATTCGTCGAGGATGATCCATAGACGCAGGTCGACATCCAGTCCGGCACGTCGCTTTCCATGGCGGGTATTTCGGCTGCGAAGCGGCCTGGCTCCGGTTCCTTTGTTGTCACCGGAAACAGCAGCAGCACGTCGCCGTCGATGCGTGCGATCCGCACGCCAACAGCGACCGGCCTGTACTTGCGGCCTTCGGTTTCCCCTCGTCCGGCTTCCCGTAGCCACAGATAGGGATAGCGTATGACACTTGCTGTCCGGATATCCTCGAAACTCACGACCGAATGCTTTCGTCATCTTGCGCATAGGTCTCAACGGCCTGTTCGACGTCCTCCAGGAGCGAGTCCGGCATCGTCTCCAAAGTGCCGACCGATCGCGCATCGGCCTGGCGCCGCATGCGCTCATAGTCTTCGATGTTCAGGATCACCAGGCGTGGCTTGCTGCGTTGGGTTATGGTCACCGGACGCCGCAGGGCCTCGGCGATAATGTCACCCGACTTGCGGGAGAAATCGCTGGTCGTATAGGTGCCCCTGGGCTGGGTCATCGCCATTTTCTCCTAATCCTGGATTTATCTGCATATACAGCATTCCTGTATTTCCTACAAGATTGTCCCTCGGCAAGTGGCCCCGCCGTTTCCGGCTGGGCCTTGTGGCCGAGCGATCAGTCCCGGTTCGGCCGGGACCAGATCAGCTGCAGGCCTTCCTGGCCTTCCACCTCGATCAGCGTGGCGTAGATCGGGGCCGGGAAGCTCGGATCGTCGAGCTTGACCGAGAGGTAGTCACGCTCGCTGTCCTTGGCCGTCTTCTGCCAGGCGGCGCCCAGATCCACGGCGCCTGAGTAGATGCGGAACTGCGGACCCTTGTCGGAGGGATTCTCAACACGCTCGATGCGTGCCTTGACGTTGAGGTTGAGGGTCTTGATCGTGCCGGAAAAGCCGTTGGCGGTGCTGGTGAAGGTGCCGATGGTGGCCATGGTGATGTTCCTTTCTGTGTGTTTCGGGCCGCGCCCTTCGCGGCCTCGATGGCAGTCGACAGACCGGAGACGATCGGACCGCATCCCACCGGGGTCCCCGCTGCGCTTGCGCAGTGGGGTGGTCCTTAGGGACCGCAACACGGTGAAGGGCGGCAACTGCCGATTTTATTAGTCGGCGAGGATGACGGCGCAGCCGGAAGGGGCAAGAAAATCGGCAGTTGCCGTTGCGGGATAGCGATCGAGGCAACGCCGGTTTCCGGTCAGACATGCCTCATCGAGCCGCCGATGGGTGGCCTGCCGCAAGAGAGAAAGGAGCAGAAGCCGGCCCACGCTCCAAATGTTCACAATGCCTGGCATCGCTGGCCCGAGATCATGACATCACGCCGGTTCCGGGAAGCGCCACTGCGAGGTCGAGATTACGCCTCGAGGCGCCACCGGGGTATCGCACGGAGAAAGGCTGCGGATATGGTCAGCTCCGACCGGGGGTATCGCCAAAATCGAGAGCGGCGGACTCTGGCATTACGATGGCTTTGCTCACCAAAAGATATTCATACGCAGGTCGAGGCCTCGGCCGGAAATAGAAGATCAGACACCGCACATCCCCTCGCATTCGTTCGCCCAGAGATCGAGCTGGCCATGATCGGCCGGTGTCGACAGGTCCGCCTCATCGAGCGGTACCGCCGAACGATGCAGGAACACCTCGCCGCGTATCCCGCGTATTCCCGTGCGGATGGTGCGGTCGACGTCCACGGCATCGACCCAAGCGTCGCGATCGTTGTCGCGCATGTGCCGCCATCGGGCATTGTCGTGGAACGGGCATCCGATGCAAGCCGATTTCGGCGGCAACGGATAGTCGCGACGCTTGAGCCAGGCGAGGCAATCGGCCCGGCTCATGCGCATTTCGATGAGCGGGAAGCGTTTCACCTGCCATGCTTCGAAACTGGGTTTGGCGCGGATGATCTCGTCCGTCGAAATGCCAATCCACTGCTCGACCACGGGGTGGTCGGGTGACCGTTTGCGGGTGAGGCCGGCCAGTTCACGGACCTTGCGGCGGATGGGCACGATCTTGAACTCCGTCGTACATTGCCGCCGGATCATGCCCACCAACACGGTCTCCTTGGCAGTACGGCGTGTGCCGATGGCGATAGTCTCGCCGTCGTCGTCTTTGTCGAAGATCGGCATTTCCGCGCCGGCCGGCGTCACCGTTCTGGTGAACGCAGGGATGGAGGCCCAGCGCTGACCATCGCCGGCTGCGATGAGTTGGTCGCGGATATTGCCGGCTGAGACGATGTGGACGGGGAAGGGCAGCACGTTCACCGACATCAGCCAGGCCAGGTGGTCGTAAACGGCCTTGGGTTCCCAGCCGGTGTCGGCGAAGACGGCGCAGTCGGGCATCGGGCCAATTTCGCCATGCGCGGCCATCAGCGCCATCGCGGTGGACTGCACGCCCGCTCCGAGCGAGAGGGCGCGCAGGCGGATCGGGGAAGGTCCGTCACCCTCCCCGCAGACAATCGGAGCATGGAACATCAGGCGGCCTCGCGTTCTTCCGAGGCTGCCGGCTGCAGGCCGTGCAGGAAAGCGACCGCCCGTTGCGCATGGGCCGCCGCCGAAAAGATCGCTCTCTTATCATCGGCAAGCACCTTCAACCAGGAATCAAGGTAGCTTGCATGATCCGGACGCGGCTCCAGTTCCGGCACGATGCCGAGATCGGCGCAGAGGAAGCAGCTTCCGAGCTCGGCGATCAGTTCCTCGCGCGCCCGTTCGCTTTTGTCCCTGGCATAGCGGCTGAGGTCACGGTTGACGCGATGTGGCGCCGCCGTCCAGTGGGTTGCCTCATGACTCAGGACGCCAACGTAGGATTCGGCGTCCCGAAACGTCTCGAAATTCGGCATCTGGATGTGGTCGCTCGCCGGCGCATAGTAGGCACGATCGCCGCCATGCCGAATGATCGCGCCGGTATTGGCGAAAAACCGGTCGGCATGTTCGATCCGCTCGACCGGATCGCGGACGGGTTCGGCCTCACCGTAATAGTGCTCCGGCAGCCCGTCGATCTGAGCGACATTGAACACCGTATATGCCTTCAGAAAGGGAATTTCGCGATCCTGTTCCTGTCCAAAGGTATCGGTTTCGGTCTTGGTGAAGCGGCTGGCAAACACAACCATCGTGCCGGTTTCGCTCTTGCGGACTGCCCCGCCAAGCTCGAGTGCCTGCTTGAACGTCATCCACATGGCGGAGCCATAGCCTCGCGCCATGGCTTCCGACCACAACAGCAGAACATTGATGCCGGAATAGGGCAAACCATTGTGCCGAAGCGGCCGGGTCACGTGGCCAGTGGCATTGCCTGAATGCCACGGTTGCATCCAGGGTCGAACGCCCTTCTCCAGATCGGCGACGATCTTTTCCGTGATCCGCGCATAGGTATCCACGCGGGGTTTGTCTTCTTTCCTGGTCATTTTTCCAAAACTCCATTCTGGAGGCCGCGCCGATCGCGGCCCCGTCACGGGGTTCTCAAGGGCGGAGCAAGAAAGCCGGCCGCGCACCCTGCAGACATCCATTGCGTCTGTGCGATCGCATGGGCTCAGGGCCGAAACGAAGTGGAGGACGGCGAAGCCGTTGCGCGGGCGCCTGGCTCCGCCAGGACCACGGATGAAACGGGGCTGCGAGCGGTGGACATCCAGAAGAAAAGGGCGGCGCACGGGCGCCGCCAGGTTCATGTCGGAAAGGCTGGCCGGTTCAGTGAACCGGCCGCGCACCGCTGTAGGGGTCGTACTCGATCAATGGAGTGACCTCACCGTCGTCGATCTCGTCGGCGGGCAGGACGCCGTACTGATCGTTGGACTGGAACAGGATGACCGGGATCATCAGGGTGCGGGCGAGGTTCCAGGCATGCTGTTGTGCGAGGGAGAGATCGTGTGCCATTTGAGGGCTCCATCCTGGGAGCGGGCCAATTCCCGCTCGATGGCTCCGTCAGTGTGCGGCGGCGGGCGCGATCACCGCGAAGACGCAGTCAAGCGGCCGCAGCTTGCTAGCGGACCCCGAAGTGGGTTGATCGTGGAAGATCCGCAGCCGCACCAGGAATGCCATCAAAAGAGAGCGGGATTGGGCTGCTGCCGGATCAGTGTCCTTTGCCTGTCACGATCGGTTCGAACCGTATAGAAGCTGGAACGGCAAACCGGCAGTTGGAATGGCTCGGTTAGCCTCGCGAAGAGCGAAGCATACGATCCCAAAGAGGTCGACGAGGTTAGCCGAACATTAACGCGCCCGCGCGAAAAGAGCGCGACTCGTCTATGCTGCCTGAAGCATCGGAGGCGAGCATGATCGAGCTCAATCTCAAGACAGACACCAGGCAGGCGAACTGGCGGCGTCAGAATGCCGAAAAATACCGTGCGCACCTGACGGTCCAGCGCGCGCTTAAGAGCGGCGAGTTGACCAAACAGGGGTGTGAGGTCTGCGGAAGTCTCCAGACGGATGCTCATCATGATGATTATGGCGACCCGCTCAAGGTGAGATGGCTGTGCAGGCAACATCACACCCGGTTGCACAATGGCGGTGAGGACCTGTTTGGCGGACGCGTTTACGACGGCGATTGACGAGTGCAACCACCGGGAAACCAACATCGACGGAAGTTTTTATGCCTGGCGCCTGGCCCCCTCTCGCATCTCGGCCCGAATGGCGCCTTGTGGATCTCGCGGCCGAGCCTATCGAGGCGGCAAGACATTGCTGCCTCCGGCCGATCCAACGTGTCGCTAAACAGGAAGGGAGCGACGGCGGCTTTTCTTCTGCATCTACCGACCCGCGATATGGAAATTCTCCGATGGATGCGCTATGTATCTGACTATCTGACTAGGTGCAGAACCGATGGGCAAGCAAGCAGGACTGATCAGGAGCAAAAAAGCCGCCAGCGGCGTGGCTGCGGGACGCTGGAAGCTCGAGGACGCCAAGGCGCGGTTTAGCGAGGTCGTCCGGCATGCGCGCCAGAACGGGCCTCAGCGCGTAACCGTGCGCGGCCATGATGCCGTCGTCGTCATGAGCGTCGAGGAATTCGACAGGCTTGCACCGGAAAAGCCACGCGCGCCGTTTGTCGCATTCATGGAAAGCCTGCATCTCGACGGGCTCGATATGGAACGCGAGATGGACCGCGGCAGGGACGTGGAGCTTTGAAGGGCTGGCTGCTCGACACAAATGTCGTGGCCGCTCTGATCAATCCGCGGGGTGCGCCGTCGGTGAAGACGTGGGCCGCCGGCCAGGACGAGGAAACGTTCTACATTAGCGTCCTGACACTGGCCGAATACGACAAGGGCATCCATAACCTTCCCGAGGATCATGCTGATCGGCCGCGCTACATGGCGGCGCGCGACGCGCTGGCGGAACGGTTCGGCCGCCGCGTCCTGTCGCTTGATGACGACATCGTGCGGCACTGGGGGAGCATATCCGGAGAGGTGAAACGGAACAGCGGTCACGCCCCGCCGGTGATCGATACGATGCTTGCCGCAACGGCGATCGTCCTCGACCTCTATCTGGTCACGCGCAATGTGCGGGATACACGTCCGTCCAGTGCGATCGTCTTCGATCCATGGAATGACGATGTGGAGAAATTTCCGCTAAGCCCGCGAGGACGCGGAACGTCATAGTGACATGAAAAAGGCCGATCTCGCGACAGACCGGCCACATTGGGAAGTACAGAAATGGGCGAGGCCGAGACCTCGCCCGCACCGGCCTATCCGAAGGCCGCCATCTGGAGTTCGACGGCCTTGCGATCGAGCGTCTGGCCAGGGTTTTCGACGGGCCGCTCGAACGGCTTCCACGTTTCGCCGACCACCTTCTCGTAGGCCGCGACCACGCCCTCGGCCGCCATGCGAAGGGCATGAGACTGCAGGCACATTTCGGCGGCGAACTCGCGCTTGCGCTGGGCGGCGCTGTCGAACCCGACCGGACCATCGCGGTCTTCGTCACGGATGTCGTTGGCGAGCCTGCTGGTCGCGTCCTTGGCCTCGCTGACAGCACGGCTGTAGAATTGGCCGGCGCCGTGGGCGGACCCGATATAGGAACCCACGATCCGCTGGAGGTGGATCTGCATCGCGCGCTCGCCAAGACCGTCGCCGAGCGCGTCGGCCGTCTCGACGATCATGCGCTGGTGGAGATCGCGGATGCCGTCGCTGTCGAGAACCGCAATGCCAAACACCTCGGCGATCTGCTCGGCCATTGCCGCGTCCGGGCAGCACAGCCTGACCATTTCGAGCGTGGTGCCCTTGCGCAGCGGCAGAACCCTGGCGGCCTGGCGGGGAGCGCGAGCGGTCTTGGTCATGGGATGTTCCTTTCCTGATTATCCGAAGGCTCGGACCGGCCCTTGCCGGACTTCCCTTCGGGTGCGGTCAGAAAAAGCCGGCGACAGGCGGGGGCTTCAGGGTCCGGGGGCGCCAGGGGCGAGCAAGGCAGGTTTGCGGACAAGCAGCGCGAAAGCCCTCGCGCAGGACGCGGGCCTGCCTTGTCGAGACCGGCGACCTCCGGCCGCTTCGCGGCGCGGAACGCGGCCTTGAAGCCCACGACAGCCGGGTTAGGACCGCAGCAAAACCCGAGGAAATGAACCGGCAAGGAACAGTCTGAACGGACTATCGACAGGAAGGGAACGACCGCAACCACAATCCTCCCGCCCGCCGAATTGTCTGGGCTCTGCCGTTGAGCAAGCGTTGAATCTTACGAAGATCAGGCTGGAACATCGGCCCGTCAACCCTCCGGATCGGCATCGGTACGGTTCGGTTCCGCAGCGGCGAGTGCCGCATCATAGTGCGCCAGAGCGCGTACGATATGCTCGCAGTCGTCATCGAATTGCGCAATGTGCGTCCGCGATCCACCGACTATCGTGCCGATATGACGCTCCCGGCCGGGTTCGAGATAGAACAGGTTTCGCCGGGTACTATCGACAGTGGAAGTCGCAGCGTAGCGACCGGCCGAAAGATCTCCAGCTTTGCTCATGACTGAATCTCCCCGCGGTCCGCGAGGATGGCATCGGCTTCTGCGATGACGGTAAGCACACTCGGAAGCCAATCGGCGAACTGATCGCGGGAGAGACCCATGACTCGAGCCGGCTCCCTGAGCACGGTAACGAGTTCCTCGAACAGGTCGGCTTTACGTTGCACGGTTTCGTCGAATTCAGCCGGCACATCGACCATCGGGCCGCAATAGGCTGCGTCCGCGCCTTCCCAGATGCCGGTGACGTAAGTTTCACCTGACGTCTCTACATCTTCCCTGGCATCCCCCCACTCCTCATCGTCTATGGCGAGACGACAAGCATCGATAGGCGTGGCTGCATCATACGTCCTTTGGCGATAGACTGGCAGGCGGTAGGTGGTTTCAACTGTATATTTGGGCATTTCCGGCTCCCTTGCCGTGGTGGGATTGTGCAAAAACTCGCTATAGGTCGAGGGCAACCTGTCCCCGGCTATCGCCGGCCGGGCACTTCTTAAGAACACCCATTGCGAGCGCGGCATGTTCGCGATCGACGTGAAGCTCCATGGCCCGATGACCCGAGGGTCGCGGGCACCATGCGCCTGGCGCAGCGCGACAGGTTGGGCAGGCAACGCGTGTGACGGGATGGTCCGGCCATGACTGGCCGCACCGATGGCAACGAAAGCGCATGGCGGCGACTCCTCAGTTTCGTGAGGTCACGCCGCTAAATCGGTCAGGCTGCTGGCGCGCTCGCGCAGCGCTGCGATCGCCTGGTCCTGCCGGGCGAGCTTGCGAGACAGGACGTCGATCTCCGGCTGCCGCTCTGCGGTGATTGCCGCGAGAGTGGAACGGTAGCGTTTGAGGAACGCGCTCGGGTCAGGCGGCTTGCCGCGCCGATACGCCGCGTGTTTCGGCTTCAGAGCGGGGATGACCGCCGTCATGCGCCGCATGATGTGCCGGTCGATGAGGTCGAGCTGATGCTGGGTCTGCCGCCTGGCTTCTTCCATTTGGAAAAGCCGCGCACGACGATCGCGTGATGAGATCATGCAACCCTCCCGCACCGCCAGCCGATGAAATCCGATGGTCCTCCATAGACACGATGCCGGCCGGGATCGATGACGAAACCGAACCGGCCGATATCATACTCGGAGGACGGCACGAGGAAGCGTCGTTCCTCGGTTCCAGCTCCTCGCTTTCCGCCAGGCGTCGCAATGCATTCGACGAAGCCCGTTTGGTGGCTGGACGTGATTGCAGAAATCACGATCCAGTCGTTGGCATGTTCGAGCTCGAACGCGCCTCGGTCTTTCGTCCGAGATTCGCCGGGCTGAAGGACGGTGCCGAAGATCGACTCCCACGCGTCGGGCCAGGAATCCTTGACCGTACGCTCCGCACAGCGGCGCTCGAATGCGGTGAAGAGATGCGGATAGGTGAGCGCAACGATCGCCCAGCACTCATCTTCCTCATACCATCCACCGGGAGCCCGAAGCGTGGGATGGACCTTGCGGTTTCGCTCGCCCGAGAGATGGAAACCGCCATGGCCCGCCGTCGAGTGAGCTGTAACGCCCTCGGCATAGACGGTCGCACCCTGCGACGTGCCCCAGGGCGTGTTCGCCCGGGAATGAATGTCCCTGCGGCCGAGCGCGCGCTTTTCTCGTTGATGCTCCGCGTTTTCCAGGACACGACCTCGGAAGGCCGCTTCGTCAGCAAGATCGCCTGAATGACCGTAGAAATCGGCGCGGGTCCACTCGGTCATTGGTCGCCGTAAGCGCCAGCCAGTCGCGAGAAAGTGCTTGCCACCGCGGCCGGGCAGCATGGCAAAGGCAGTGTCGCCCACCAGCACGACGACCATGCCGTCGGCGCTGCGGCCAAAAGAAACCGCCGGGATACCGGGGGTCGCTTCGATTTCGTCGGAAACGGTAACATCGTTCATGCTGCCGCCCTCCCCTCGACAACATCAGCTGCGGCATCGTCGGCCGTCACCTCCTTGAGGACCGCGCGCGGGTAACCGTGGCGGCTCAGCCATTCCTCGGCCTCCTGTCTGTTACTGGCGAGATGGACCAGCTCGGCCTCCGATCCTGGTCGTTCGAGAACCAGAAACGAGCCCGTCGCAGGGCGCTCAAGGATCGAGAAGCTGAGGTCGGTATTCATCGAGAAGCTGCGCAGCACACGCATGACAATGACGGAGCGGCTGCCGAGATCCTGCATATGCAAGGTGAACTCTGCCGGAATGCCGGTATATCCGACGATCGTTTCCCCCCGCTTTCGGATCAGGCGGCCGCTATTGTTGCGCTCGAGCCAAGCTTGGAGCTTCTTGCGGTGTCGCTCGGGCGGGCGTGGCGTGTCATCGGTGAAGTGAACGATCGAGCCCAATGGGGCGTGCTCGAAGATCAGGTGTGCGGACATGGTTTTCTCCGGTTTTCAGGACGTGGAAATGAAACCGCCGCCGGTGGCGCCGGCGGCGGGAAGTCGTTCGGAAGTAAGGAGCGCTGCTACTCGGCAGCTTCCAGGAAATCCTCGGTGCCCTCGTCGACACCCGGGTCCTCGCCCGGCTCGATATCGGCCGCGGCGAGATCGTCAGTGAGTTCGTCGGTCGATCCGTCCTCATCGTCAGACTGTTCGATGGGCTCGTTCTTCTTTAGCCAAGCGGCGAGCTTCTCCGGGTCTGGCGCGAAGAGAGCCGACGGATGGACAAAGTTGCCTTCCTTGAAGTGCTCGACGAGCGCGGCGCGGGTGTCCTTGACCCGCTGGCGCGGAAGAACGGCAGTATCCTTGCATGCCGCCTCGACCGCATTTCGGGACAGGCAGGACAGGAAGTCCTCCGTGCCCATGTTCGGCAGGAACCCGTCGGCACCGATCATGTGGCCGGCAACGCGGGCGACGACACCGCTTTCCGAACGGTTCGTCCGGCACGACAAGACGTCGATCAGGAGCGAGCGCACCGCGACGCGCAGCGTGTCCATGTCGAACTCCAGCGTGCCTTCCTGGTTGAACAGCTTGAAGGCATGTTCACCGAGACTGGCCGAACCAAAATACGAGATGTCGCGCGTGCCGGACGCGACAGTGACGTTCATGCCCGCGAAGGCGAGCACAAGCAGCGCCATCAGCGTGTCGTCCTCGATGGGCGCGCGGGCCAAGGCGTCATGCAGGGCGTCGGTACGAAGGTCACCGATCATGTCGATGCCCTTTCGTGTAACATCCGGACGCGAGTTGGAGACGACGACTTCGCCGGTGCCGTCCGCGGCGGCGGACCCGCCCTTGGCCTTCTTCTTGTCTTCGGGCATCCGGAAGGCGACCGACTGCACCTTGCCGTCGCGGTCGAGATACATGGCAACATGATCGGACTTCGACGGCTTGCCATAGACGCGCTCCGCCTTCTTAGGCAATTCCGGCTGACCCCAGGTGTTGGCCTCGGTGATAACGCCCTTTTTGGGAAGATTGCTCGTCATCCATTCCTGCTGCGCGCCGAGGAAAGCTTCGACATCGGTGGTATAGCGGCTGTCCTCGTCCGCCGGCGCGAACAGATCCTCGACCCACGCGATGCCATAGGCCTGAGCCAGTTCGTCTCCGAAGCTGGCATCACGAGCATACATGCGGGTCTTCGCAAGGCTGTTGGCGACGCTCCACCAGGAAACCTGGGGATCGCCCTTGGAGGGCTTGTGCGCCTTCCAGACCTCCTTCTGCTCGTCGAGTGAGGCGGCCGCAATCGTGCGGAGCTGACGCTCGTCGGGCATGTCTCCCTTGGCCATATGGTCAAGCATGGCCGGCAGCACATGGGCAAGCAGGCGCAGCTTCTTGACCTGGCGCACCGGCAGGGCGAGTGCGACGGCAATCGCTTCTTCGGTCCAGCCGAGTGCGACCAACCGCTCGATGGCGCGCCACTGATCGACAGGGTTGAGATTCTCGCGGGCGATGTTTTCGACCATCGAGCGCATCGCACCACCGTCCTCGGCCGCCTCGCCGACCAGGATGGCGATCTCCTCAAACCCCGCGGCGATGGCCTGTTTTACTCGGCGATGACCGGACTGGATAACGAAACCGTTGCCGCCGTCGGTCTGCGGCGCCACGACTGGTGGCTGTACGACGCCGACGGCCTTGATGGTCGCCAGCAGCAAGGCGTCTGCCTGCGGGCTTGATTTGCTCCGGCGAGCCCGGTCGGGATTTTCCACGAGCGAACGGGGATCGACAATCTTGATTTCCATGAGGATGCTCCTTCACGAGGTTTTCGGACGCGGCGGCTTGCCGGTCCTTCTCCGTCTTCTTCCCGAAGACATCCCCCGGCCCGCGGAGCGGGCAGACCGGCGCAACTGCGGACGAGCATCCCTGTCCGGCCGGACAAGCGGGGCTGACAGCCCTGCGCGGGACGACGGGCCGGGATCGCGAGACCCGCGGTTGAGCGCAAGCGGCACCGGTCAGACCGATCTGCGAGCGGACGTTTTCCTTCCCCATTTTCATTGAAACCCGCAATTTCTGACGCTATATTGCGTTATAATAATTGGCACGGAGGTAGGTGCTATGGATCTTGCCCAATATGCGGATGACGGGCTTTTTTCGCCGCGCAAGATCGCGAACGCCCTGCGCACGACAAGCGAGGAGATCGCCCGCACCGCCGGTCTTGGCAAGGATGCGATCCAGCGCAAGGACCGCATCCGGTCCGACAAGACGCAGCGCCGGCTGCGCGAGATGGCCGAGATCGTCAACAAGGTCGAGCCCCGCTTCGGATCGGCGCTGATGGCCTATGCCTGGTATCGCTCCGAACCATTACCGGGCTTTTCCGGGCAGACGGCGATGCAGCTGGTTCGTGATGGTCGCGCCGATGAAGTGCTGGACTATATCGACGCGGTCGACGCCGGCGTCCACGCCTGACCGCGTCGATGCGTTTCCGTGGTGCGCTCTATCGAGCATTGAACCCGATCTATGCGCGCGAACCGTTGTCCGGCCGAGGGGCGGAGCTTTACGGCGGCCGTTTCAATCGGAAGGGAACGCCGGCGCTTTATTTGTCGCTGTCGGTCATAACGGCGTTGCGGGAAGCCAATCAGGCCGGCAGCCTGCAACCAACGACACTGGTTTCCTATGACGCGGATATCGAACGCGTCTTCGACAGCCGTGACGACGCAGCCCTGCGGGCTGAACAGATAGACCCGGCATCGCTTGCCGATCCGACCTGGCGCGACCAGATGAAGGCGACCGGGGAAGTAAGGACCCAGAGCTTCGCCCGCCGGCTTGTCGCCGCCGGGTATCATGGTCTGCTCGTCAGGAGCTTCGCCGCCGGCGCCGCCCATGATGATTTCAATCTCGTCCTTTGGATCTGGAGCGCGGCCGGACCAAGCCGCCTGACCCTGATCGATGACGAAAACCGGCTGTCGCGATAGCGGAAGGCGATGGTTGGCGCGACCATCGATATGGAAAGAGTCCAGCCGCACCGAAATGCGGCTGGCTCGATGGACCGAGATCATCAGGCGGCGGTTGCGAGAGTGTCGTCGGGATGCCGGATATCGGCGGCGAGCGCCTTGTCGACCTCAGCAAGCTGCCGACGCTTTTCGGCGAGATCACCAGCAAAGGCGAACTCCGCCTCGTCGTCGCGCGACCGATACGAGGCCAGCCTACGACGGGAGTCGGCAAGGCGCTGGCGAAAACGTTCCCGCTCGCCCGCGAAATCGTCGAGCGCATGTTCGAGACGGGAGACCGCTCCCAGCGGCGTCACCGTCACTGGCAGCTCGATCTCATGATCGGCGCCGGTGCGCATGAGCATGGTGGTGTAGCGATACCCGTCCTTGCCATACCGCTGGCCCTCATATTCGAGATCGAAACCGCCAATCGAGGCGATGACGGTCTCGCCCTCCTCGCAGAGCTGTATCAGGGTGAGAATTTCCTTCATGAGCGCCCTGCCCGCCTCCTTTCGCTCGGTGTAGGACTTGCCGGTGACGGTCATGGCGAACGTGTCGCCGGCGGTCGGAAGAAGGCGGTCGATGTCCTGCCCGATTTCCGCAATGCGGCGGGTCGAATGCTCGATCTCGCGTTCAGCATCGCGTATCTGGCGGCGGACGGCGTGCTGGTCGTCGATGTGGGCGGCACGCAGGCGCTCGAGCCGTGCGATATCCGCCTCAAGCCCAGCCTTTTGCATCAGGCGCTGATCGCCGGAGGCGATCGCCTTGGCCATCGCAAACTGGTTGGCCTGGCCTTCGCCGAGGTCTGCAAGACGGCGGATCGACGTGTCGCCGGACAGTGCCGCGGCGATGAACCGGGCCTTGCGCTCGTTGTTCTGCCACATCGTTGCGTCGAGTGACCCCTCGGTGGCGTAGGCATAGATATCCACCTCGTCATGCTGGTTGCCCTGCCGAACGATGCGCCCCTCGCGTTGCTCGATCTGCGACGGCAACCAGGGTACGTCGAGGTGATGGAGCGCTTTCAGCCTGAGCTGCGCGTTAACGCCCGAGCCCATCGTCTCGGAAGAGCCGATGAGGAAACGGACTTTTCCGGCGCGGACATCGCCGAACAGCCTTTGCTTGGCCTCCGACTTCTTGAAGTCCTGCATGTAGGCGATTTGCTCAGGAGGAACGCCAAGACGGATCAGCTCGTCACGAATCCAGCGATAAGCGGAAAAGCCGCGTGTCTTCTCCACGTTGATCGTGCCGAGATCTGAGAAGATCATCTGGGCGGCGCCGGGAAGCTCGAACGGCTTGCCGTCTGGCCGGACGTAGGTATTGCCGGCGGTCTCGTTCCAGATGCGAAAGGCATTCGAGATGAGATTGTTGAGCTTGTTATTCGGCTCATTGTCATTGTCGGCATCGACCAGGCGTAGATCGATCGCGGCATGGCGGCCGTCCGTGATGACGGAGAGCAGGATATCGTCGCCCGGCTCGGGCGGACGGTCACGTTCCTCGATGGCCTTGATACGTGCGTCGAGCACCATCTGGTAGTGTTTGAAGGCCGTGGTCGGTTTGGAGGTCAGTATCTGGCGCTTGCCGGTCGAGAGCGAAGGCACCTTCACATATTGGCGAAGATCCTCCGGCATCACGACGTCCGCGAAGGCGCGGAACATTGCGATCAGTTCGGGCACGTTGACGAAACTGGCGAACCGGCTCACGGGCTTGTATTTGCCCGACGGCTGGAGCTCCAGCTCGGTGGTCGTATCGCCGAAAGTGCTGGCCCACGCATCGAACTCATGCAAGCCGCGCTCCATCAGGGCCGCAAAGCCTATCAAACGCTGGACGGAGAACATCTCGCCGAGCGTGTTCGTGATCGGCGTGCCGGAGGCGAGCACGAGCGCCCGGCCCAGGTTCGTCGTCTCAACGAAGCGCGACTTCACATAGAGGTCCCATGCCCGCTGCGAGCCGTTCGGATCGATGCCCTTCAGTGTCGACATATTGGTGGCGAAGCTGAGCTTGCGGAATTCCTGCGCTTCGTCGACGATGATCTGGTCGACACCGATCTCGCCGATGGTAAGCAGATCGTCCTTGCGCGTCGACAGCGCCTCAAGACGCTCCTTCAAGCCCTCCTTCAGTCGCTCGAGGCGCTTTCGCGACACACGGTCATCGCTCTCGACCCTGGTGAGCAGGCTCTCATAGAGCTCGAGCTCGTCCTGGATCATTTGCTGCTCGAAAGCCAACGGCACGCCGATGAACCTGAATGCCGAGTGCGTGATGATGATCGCGTCCCAGTTCGCAGTCGCAGCCCGCGACAGAAACCGGGCGCGCTTGGCTAAAGTGAAGTTCGTCTCGTCGGCGACCAGAATGCGAGCTGTCGGATAGAGCGCCAGGAATTCGCGGGCGATCTGTGCCAGGCAATGTCCTGGCACCGTCAGCATGGCCTTGTTGATGAGCCCAAGCCGGCGCTGTTCCATGATGCTTGCTGCCATCGTCATGGTCTTGCCGGCCCCGACGGCGTGGGCGAGATAGGTGGCGCCCGCCGAGATGATGCGCCAAATGCCGCGTTTCTGATGGCCATAAAGAACAAAGGCGCCCGAGGCGCCTGGAAGTTGAAGATGGGAGCCGTCGAAGGCCCGCGGAGCTATATTGTTGAAGCGGTCATTATAGACCCTCGCCAGCCGGTCGGTCCGATCGGGGTCGGACCAGATCCAACGTTGGAACGTCCCCTTGATCTTGTGGAGCTTCTCCTTTGCGGCCTCGGTATCGACGACGTTGAGCACACGTCGCTCACTGTCACCATCCTTGACCGTATCGAAGATCTGCGGCACCCGGCTGTTAAGGGCGTCGGCAAGCAATTCGCCGGCATGGCGGCGTTTGGTACCCCATACCGATGTCCCGTCGGCGGAATAGCCGAGCTGGCGGGCCTCGACCGTCCAGGAGGCAAGCTCGGGCATGTGGTGGATCCTGATGTCGGCGTTCATCGTCTCTTTGACAAAGGCGACGACGTCGGCGGCCGGGATCCACGGTGCACCGAGGCGCGCAGTAATATCGGAGGGACGAAGATCAGCCGGCTGTACGGCGGCTAGCGCCGAGACATTGCGCTCGAAGGCCGGATCGAGTGCCGCGGCAGCCTCGGCCGCCTTGAGCTTTTCGCGCACGCGGCCTGACAGATAGGCGTCCGCCATCTGCCAGGAACCGTCGGTCGGATTGCGGAAGATGGCGCTGCCGAGTTCCGCGACGACATCATCGGGATCGCGATGCAGAAGTTCGGCGATGTGATCGAGGTCGACGCGGCCGCGTTCGTTGAGCACGACGGCGAGCGCGTCGGCAGCACTTGTGATGACCGGCGGGGCGGGTGGGGAGATGACGCGCTCGGTGAAAATCGGCCCGGGCCTGGCGGTATCGTTTTCGAGGTCATAGTCCTCGATCGAGGCCACCAGCCAGCAATCGGGATCATCGAGGAAGGGCTGGAGATTCGGGCGGCGATGGCTTTCGCGGGTCTCGCCGGTTTCCTGGTCCTCCGTGACAGAGACCTTCGTGTGGTTGATCGGGCCGAACTCGCGGACGAAACCCGACCATGCGATGCGAAGCCTGACCTGCAGATCCTTCCAAGGCCGATCAAACTCCTGGGCCTTCAGGACCTCCCGCACGGCATCGCGGACCGGGATCAGCTTGCTGATGATCCGGACATGCTTCTCAGGAATGCCGTCGGCACTGCGACCCTTGCGGACCTTTATCTTGACCGGCTCGCCGTCAATGACCTGCATAAGGCCCTGAGCCTTGTCGAAGAAGAAGCTTCCCTCGCGGACGTGCTGGTCGGAGGAAAGATCGGCGATGACCGCATCGCCAATATCCTCGAGATCGAAATCGATCTCGGTCGGCTCGCCGTCATAGAGGGCTTCCGGAAGGAGAAGCATGGCAGCAGCGAGCGCGCCGCTCAGCTCAACGTGCGGCTTTGCCAGGCAGGTGTAGGTTTCGCCGAACGGACCCGATGTGAGGGCATGCGTGCCGAGCACGAGATCCGGATGGCGGGCGAACCAGCGATTGACGCGGATGGCGCCTTCATCATCGGTCGCGGGCCGCACTTCCTCGGTGTCGAGCCAGGACTGATCTCCTTCGGGCTCGCCGGCCTTGCGCTTGCGGAAAAACAGGATGTCGACCACGACGTCCGTGCCGGCATCGGCCCGGAAGCTGCCTTCCGGCAGGCGGATGGCGGCAATCAGGTCCGCGGACGTCGCGATATGCTCGCGCGCGGAAAAGTCCGATTTGTCCATCGTTCCGGAGCTGGTAACGAAAGCGGCGAAGGCGCCAGGCTTCAGGAGGTCGATCGAGCGCGCGATGAAATAGTCGTGCAGACGCAGGCGCATCGACCTATAGCTGCGGTCCGACCGTACAATCCGGTCCGAGAACGGCGGATTGCCGATCACGAGATCGAAGCTTGCAGGCAGGTCGGTGCGGGCGAAATCGCCCGTCATGATGCGGGCTCGGGGCTGCAACAGACGGGCAATGCGCGCCGTGACCGGATCGAGTTCGACCCCGGTAATATGCGACACGCCGCACAGCGGTTCGGGCATCAGCGCCGGGAACAATCCGCTGCCGATGCCGGGTTCGAGAATACGGCCGCCACGCCATCCGAGCCTTTGCAGGCCTGACCAGATCGCCCGGATGATGAATTCCGGAGTGAAATGGGCATATTGGGTGCAACGGGCGAGCGAGGCATAGTCCGCCTCCCCGATGGCATCCTCGAGCTCGGACCCGACTTCGTCCCAACCCTTGCGGAAATCGATCTCTCCGGGACGGCGGAAAACACCGTTCGCAAGATCGGAAGCGCCAAAGCCGATGAAGCGGACCAGGCGCTCCTGTTCCTCCGGCGTCGCGGCGCGCTCATCTTTCTCGATGTCGGCGGCAAGCCGGATCGCCGCGATATTGTCACGGGCACGGTCTTTCCAACCTTTGGCAAGTTTCCGATCGGAGGCAAGATAGAAGTTCGACCCGCGCGTTTCCGGATCGCGGGGACGCGAAGCCACCGTTTCCTTGGGCGCCGGCATGGCCGGTGCGGGCGAAGAGGGATCGGGCTCATGGTCGTCATCGGCAACGTCATCGACAATGCTGCCGAAGGCTGTGACACCGAGATCGAATCCCGAAGACAGAGCGGTATTGCCAAATAGGTCGATGGTGAAGGGATCGTCGTTGGACATGGAGCTTCTCCCAATAATGAGGGCGCGCGCCGCCGTCCCGCCCGAAAAATTTGGGAGAGCGACAGGCGCGATGGGTTGGGTCTTGTGGATGCGGTTCGGTCAGCCGGCGTTGGCGCCGGCCAATTGATCGAGATGTTCGACCAGCGTTTCGGTATGGCCGTTCGCGTTCAGCCACCGCGCGATCAGCAGGACAAGCGTAAAACTGTCCCATCCGGCCGCGCCTGCGATCGCCTCGAGGCGACGCCGGGTTCCATGCCCGTCCGCGGTGTCAGTCGCGGGCGGATTCGGACGCTCGCGCATCGCCTCAAGCATCTGAAACGTGGAAGCGCTTTGAACGGCATCGCCGGTGATGCGCACCACACAGCCGCCGAATCCATCCTGGCGCATCTTCGTGCAGGTGAACGCCGTCCAGACAACGACCTCGTCCAGACTGTCGGATCGGCGCACGATATCCTGCAGGATATGCGTCCAGTCGATCTCCGATGCTGTGAGATCGAGCATGAATTCACCACAGCCCCCCGGGGGCGGTCCGTCCGGCGTTTCCATCTCCCGTGCCGCAAGGAGCGTGCGGGCGAGATCGTTCAGCCGACTTTCAAACGCCGTCGAGTCGTTGAGCGCGGCCTGGAGATTGCCGGCATGCACCTCGAAGAATTCATCTGGCCCGATTGCGTCCGCGAAATAAAGAAGACCGTCATGTTGTCCGGGAACGTCGAAGACCCGCCCGAGGATCAAACGTTCAAGCGGAGTGACATCGCACACCGGAAGCTCCGGGGTTACAACGGTGGGAGAGTGATAATCAGCCATAAAGGAGGCTCCTTGCTAAATGCGTCCGCCATCGTTCCCTGCCGGGCGAAAACCCGACGGAATGAGGAGCGCGTTGTGTTGAGGGAGCGCCGGCTCAGCGACGGATGAGGCTGAGCGAAACGCTGTTGTCCGTCAGTTGCACATGCAAATGCGTGGCGCGGAAGTTGCGGTCGAAGAGCGGGATCAGCCGCTCGGCCTCGATGAACTCGACGCCGTCATCGCCGCCGAAATGGCGGCGCTTGTAGCTCCACCAGTCCATGTCGCCACCGGGGTGGCATTCTTCGGAAAAGACACAAAGCGGCAGCTGCCCGACCGCAAGCCTGCCGTTCGAACACAGATAGACGCCCTGATCTCCCACTAACCAGAGACCAGAACGGGCCTGCTCGGCCGGCGAGAAACCCTGGCAGGGAACGCGAAATCCGCCGTTGACGGCAGCGTCGGCAATGCCGCGGTCGATGACCTTGCGAACCGCAAGAACCGGGAAGGTGAACATGATGGCCTCCCCTCAAGCCGCCGTCTTGACGGGAAGGTGCCTGAGATGCGCCGGCAGCTTGGCCGCGATTTCCTCATCGGTCAGCTCTTCGAGCAGCTTCAGTATGGTGCCGCCGCGCCGGCCATAGACAAGAAGGGTTCGCTTGCCGCGAAACCTGGGAAGGAAGCGCTCGCCGGCATAGCCGCGATATTCATCATGGGTGGCGCTCCAGATATGCTCCAGGCACTCCTCATGCGACATCGCCTTCACCGGCCGGGATTCCCGCTCGACGATGGCGGCGCGCATTTCGACCGGCGAACGGATCTGCAGCAGATCGCAATAAGCATGGAAGTAGCGGAGCCTGCCGTCGATCCGCAGCGCGTAGAATACGCTGGTGATCGAGCCAGTGAGGAATTCGCGGAGCGCGAACATCTCGCCTCTGATCCAGAGCGGCGGCAGGAGGTCGAGCATGCAGTCGTGCTCTGCCCGGCCGATCTCGAACCATTCGCCGGCGTAGAATGCGCTATCCTCGCCCTGCCGATTTGGACGGCGGGCATGGCGATCGAACAGTCGGAACATCTGCCTGCGATCGGCGATGCCTTGGTACACTTTGCAGATATGGGGGAAGGTCTTCATGGCTGGCTCCTGAGCCTCCTCGGGCCGGAGCGCGGTTCATCCATCGCGGATCACCATCATCTTCAGCCCTTCCGGACCCCTCCCCGCAGCCGCCTCTCCGTCCGGGCGGGTCAAGGGCCGGCGCAGCCGGGCGACAGCTTCACCCTTGACGCGCCCGGCGGGCATGCGGCAGTCGCCTTCCCTCCTTCTTTGCCTGCTTTTTTCTTTTCAGTTCCGCATTCCAGTCTTCAGCCTCCGGGCGCAACCGTTCGAAACCGCAGCCGGCCCCGGTGGCGAGACCGGCAAGGCGGTCGGAGTAAGTCTCGCCTTGCTCATTGTTGTCGGCTGCCGCGACCAGGCGGACATGGGGCAGGAGCGCGAACGCCCGGAGCGCCCCGTCCGTCGCCTGTGACCAGCCGCCGCCGGTGCTGAGATAAAGCGTATCGACACGCAAATCTTCGAGTTCGGCGAGGCTCATGGCGTCGATCGCCGCCTCCGTGACGCACAGGCGAGACGCATCGTTTCGGCCGAGGCGGAACAGCACTTTGGATCCGCCCGATGCATAGCCGCGCCAGTCAGGCCCACGCTCCTCCCAGCCGATCACGGCACCATCGGCATTGCTGTGCGCCGCCCACATGCTGCCATGCGGGCCTTCCCGCAACGCATCGGCCGATATGACCGCCCGGATCGTCCGCTCTGAAAGCTCACGGGTGTCCCGGAGATAGCGCCAGGTCGCCGACCCGCGCCATGGCTTGCGACGGAGCCGCCAGCGTTCGGCAACGGAAAGAACGGGCTCCAGGCTACGCGACTGGCGTTCCCAGACGGGCTCGGCCGGCACGAAACCGACGAGATCGGCGACCGCGTCCATGGCCTCGACGAAAGACACGCTCTCGAGATGCTGGACGAGGGTGAAGACATCGCCCTTGCCGTCCGAGAGAGGGTCGAACCAGCCCTTGCCCTCATGGATGGCGATGATGATCGCCGCGTCGCGGCGATACTTTACGGCCTTGCGCGTGCTCTCCTTGACGTCGAGAGCAAACCCAAAATGCTCGAGCACCGCCGCACAAGGCACCTTTTCCTTCAGCTCTTCCAGCTCCGTTTTTTCCATTCTTCCTCGCGCCAGCCTGTCGCGCTCCTTCTTTTCCGATCTCGCCCCGGATTTTCGGGGCACGAATCGAAAGCCGCGAAGAGCAAGGCGGGCAAGGGCGCGGCTGGCAACTGATGAATATTGCAGTTCGAGATCAAAGAAGCCGCGGCAAAGCCTCCCTTGCCGGCCGCAGCACGCAAGCGGCAAGGTCATCTCCGGTGAGATTTGCGGCGCTCTTCTTCGGCCACTACCTGCGTCACGATATCCGAGTGCATTTCCGCCTATGGCAAGATGCGGGCCACTTCGGCGGCGATCCGCATTTCGGAGACGACTTGCTCCACGGTATTCTTCAGCGGAACTGGCCCATCGCAGTTGAGTGTGACGCTGCCGCCCAAATTTTGATGGGCGTTTGCGCTACCTGTTTGGCGGCTCGAACAGTTCGATGGGATTGCCGGCCGGGTCGTCGACGAGGACCTGCTTGCCGCCGACGCCGGTCACGATGTCGTTACGAAACACGGTGCCGGTCGCCCGCAGGCGTCGGACCTCATCTTCAAGGTTGGCGACCTCGATCTGAATGCGGTTCCAGCCACCTGGTTCGGGCTTGCGGCCGTCCGGCATGGGTTGTGACGCGCCGCCTGGTCCCGTTGTTCCGTTGAGCAAAAGGCGCAGATCGCCGCGGGTCAGCATGGCGAAACTGGGAGCCGGATGCATGGCGACGGTGAAGTCTAGGGACTGCGTATAGAATGCAATCGCCGCATCGACATCATCGACAATGTAGCGAACGCTGACAGTGGCCATATCAAGAATCCTCCTTCAGATCAGGCTGAGCGCAGTGGCGGCGGCAGCCAATAGTACAACGACGATCCATGGCGGGGCTTTCCACACGACGAGCAGCAGAAAACCAATGAGCACGAGGGGCAAAATCGCGTGGATTCAGGATCGCGCTGGTCCATACCGGGCTGTAAAGTGCGGCGGCGAGAATGCCAACCACGGCCGCGTTGGTGCCACGCATGGCTGCCTGCGCCAACGGCCGTGTGCGAAACGCGTCCCAGAAGGGAAGCGTCCCCGTCACCAGCAGAAGGCCGGGCAGGAAAATCGACACGAGGCAGATGGCCGCGCCCCTCACGCCATTCGGCCACGGTTGCATGGCGGCACCGAGATAGGCGGCGAAGGTAAACAGCGGCCCCGGAACCGCCTGCGCCGCCCCATAGCCGGCCAGGAACCCATCGGTGCTGATCCAACCGGGCTGCGCGACACTTGCTTGCAGCAGCGGCAGCACCACATGGCCGCCGCCGAACACGAGCGCTCCGGCGCGGTAGAAGGCATCGACCAGCGCCACGCCGTGCGAGCCGGTGACGGAGGCTGCGACCGGCAGGCCAACCAGCAGCACAAAGAACGCCGCCAGCGCAATCGCGCCGGCGCGGCGCGATATCGGAAACGCCAGATGGCCAGGCAACGTCGCGGCCGTGTCCCGGCACAGCCACAAGCCCGCCAGTCCGCCGGCGACAATCGCCACGACCTGCCCGGCCGAGCTCGCGAGGAACATTACGATCAGCACGGCCGCGAGCGCGATCCCAGCCCTTTCCTTGTCCGGGGTGAGCTTCTGCGCCATGCCCCATATGGCCTGCGCCACAACCGCCACGGCGACGATCTTGAGGCCGTGGATCAGGCCCATGCCGACCTGCCCGCCAAAGGCCGCGGCGCCCGTTGCGAACAGCACCAGCAACATGGCAGAGGGCAGCGTGAAGGCGCACCACGCGGCAAGCCCGCCGAGCGGACCGCCGCGCAGGAGGCCGAGGGCGTAGCCGACCTGACTGCTCGCGGGACCAGGAAGGAACTGGCAAAGCGCAACGAGATCGGCGTATCCTTCCTCGTCGATCCATTTGCGGCGCACCACCAGCTCGTCGCGGAAATAGCCGAGGTGGGCGATCGGTCCGCCAAACGACGTCACGCCGAGCTTCAGATAGGCGCGAAAGACTTCGCCGGCCGTTCCCCCATGGGGCGCATGTTCAGCGACCGTCATCAGCGGATACGACCTCGCGAAACAGCTCCCGAATCTTGTCCCGCGCGCTCGCCACAGCCTCGATGCCAAAGGGTGTTGCCCGGTAAACGCGACGATGCGTCCGGCCGGCGCGTTCCGTGCGCGATTGAAGATAGCCCTTCCGCTCCATGGCGTGGAGCATCGGATAGAGCGTGCCTGGACTGACCCGGTAGCCGTGCCGTGCCAGCTCCTCGATCATCCACTGTCCGTAGAGATCGCCTTCCGCGGCGTGATGCAGGACGTGCAACCGTATGAACCCCGCCAGCAATTCCTGATGTTCCATGTTTCGACCGTCCCAAATGTAAGCCTCAAAATCGAATGCCGATATCGGGAACCGATTTTATGTCGAAGGCGTTAGAGACGCAACTCGCCTGATCTTTTTGGGCGAGCCCGTCCACAATCTGGAAAGGAGCGCCCCCATGGCTAGCGAAGCAGACCGCGATCCCCGTCATCATACCCGGCATGGGACACATCGGGTGTCCTGTCCCAGGACAGCGTGCTGGGGCTTCTTCTCCATATCCTTGTCGGTTATGTCGACCGCCCCATGGGCATCCAAATCATCGCCTATTCGGCCACCCTCGCCGTGACGCTCACGGCGTCGCGCTGGGTCACTGGACGGCGGAACGGTCGCGCATTCCAACGACCGTGAGATTGCATCTGCTGTGAATAGGCCGTGGCAGGCCATCAGCGTGCTAAGCATCCGACCGTATACGGCTCATCCAAAGAAGCGCTCCGAGCCCGGCCGCTATCCAAATGTCCGCCAGGTTGACGACGAAGTGGGTGCGATAACCAAGGTGAAGCTCCAGGAAATCGGTCACCATCCGATTTAGGAAGCGATCGACTGTGTTGCCGACCGCGCCGGCGAGGACGAACGCTATAGCAATGCGCATGGACATGCTGCGCTCGCGCACAAGCCAGACGACGAGGGAGAGGCAGACCGCAAGCAGGATAGCGTTCAGCACCTGCGGTCCGGCAAATTCCAGGATGCCCCCAAAGGTCACGCTCGGATTGAAGGCAAGGACCAGCGACAGAAACGGCAGGATTTCGGTCGGTCCGTGCGTCGTGACATGGGCCGAGCGAGCCCAGCTCTTCGAACCGAGGTCGAGGCATATCAGGACGAGAACCAGTCCCGCCAGCAAAACGCCGCCATGGCGGCGGGACAACTGAAACGGCATCGAAGAACGGCTCCCTAGTAATGCTGGTCGACATGGAGGCACGAAGCAACTTGCTTTTGGCCACAATCGGCCAAGTCGAAGGCTGGAATCGCGACGCGCTTCAATTGGCGAGATGACCGAGGACAGTGTTGCGCCATGTTCCATATCTGGGGCGCCGTCGCATTTTTGTCATCCTTCTGGGCCAAGGAAGGCATTGACAGCGGCCTCGAGCGAGTCGACAAGCACGCCAATGACGAATCACAACACCATCGTCGGTATAATGCGCGGGCTGTTCGCCGCGCTTGTGGCGATGTCGGTTGTCTTGTCGTCCTCCGCGCATGCCAGCGCGTTCGGCGACCATAGGGTCGTCGCTTCATCCGCTGACGGTCATGCGATGCACCTTGACGGTGATCATCGGGATGGTTCGACCAAGGGCAAAGTCGCTGGCGTGAGAGCGTCCAGCTCTAAGAAGGGTCATGGGGACAATGGATCGCTCTGCAAGATGCAGTGCGATTTCTCCATGATTGCTACGATCAGCGTTCCCGCGCTCGGCGCGTCGCCGAGGACGCAAATCTCCCCATCCTGGCATGTCGCGTCGCTTCCCGGTGACGCCAGGGCCGAAATAAGACCTCCTCGAAGCTGACGGTATAGCGCTTCCTGCGCTTTTGGCCGCCCGTCGGGCGCACTGATGTGCTCGTCCCGACAGGCTGGCCCGCGTCACCGTCCCTGAACTTCGAGAGAGAGTATCCGATCCCATGAACAGACGAGCCCTTTGGGCGCTCGCTCCGCTTTTCGCAAGCGGCTGTGCCGCCGTGCCTCCCGCAAACGTCCTGGCCAGCGCCGATCCGACGTCTCCGTTGGTTGGGATCCGAAACGTCCATCCCGCGGGCGTCACCGGCGACTACCATGCCCGGCAAGCGGTCGATCCCAAGCCCTGGCGTCGGCGCGATGACGAGAAAGCCCCCCAATCCGGAGGCGATTCGTGATGCGTTCGCGGAAGGCATTCGCTTTTGCGCTCCTGCCGCTTTTTCTCGGCGGCTGCGTGTCGAGCGCGGAGATTGCCGGCTATTCCGATCCGCGCGCCGGGTTTTCGGCGGTGCGGGCCAAGACCGCTTCGGTAGCTGGCAAGGAAACGGTCTGGATCAGGAGCCGGGCCGAGGCCGAGGCCGTCGCCGCGCGCGTCCGCTCCATGATCGACAAGAAATCGATCAATGCCGACACGGCCGTACAGGTGGCGCTTCTCAACAATCGCGGCCTGCAGGCGGCCTATGCCGAACTCGGTATTTCAGCGGCCGATGTCTGGCAGGAGACGATGCTGGTCAATCCGCGCCTGGCTGTCGGCGTTTCGGCACTCGGTGCGCCGAACCGCACATTCGATGCGACGATTGCCGCCAACATCGTCGCGCTGGCGACGCAGCGCCGACGCGTCGACATCGCCGCGAGCCGGTTCCGCGCGGCACAGTTCCGCGCCGCCGCCGAGACGCTCCGCGTCGCGTCGGCCACGCGCCGTGCATGGATCGACGCAGTGTCGGCCTGGGAACGGGTCGCCTACCTGAACAAGGCGCAGACCGCGGCGGATGCCGCTTCCGAGCTTGCCCAGAAACTCGGCGAAAGCGGCGCGATGCCAAAGGGGGAACAGGCGCGGGAGCATGCGTTCTATGCGGAACTGGCCGGCCAGGCCGCCAAGGCACGGCTCGAGGCTCGTCTGGCTAAGGAGGAACTGACCAGGCAAATGGGCGTGTGGGGCCAAGACCTGGACTATTTCGTCCCCGACGCCCTGCCGGCCTTGCCGAGGGCTATCCGGAGCAATGCAACCATCGAAGCGGATGCGCTGCGCAACCGAGTCGACCTCCAGATGGCCAAGGCCGACCTGCAGGCGCTCGCCAAATCCTATGGGCTCACCGAGGCGACCCGCTATCTCACCGACCTGGAGGTGACCGGCGGCGTCGAGGTCGAACGCGAGGAGCGGAAGAACCTCTCTTCCGGCGTGGCCGAGGCGGCGTTCGAGATTCCGATATTCGACAGTGGCAAGGCCCGATTGCGCAAGGCGGAACTGGAATACATGCGCTCAGCGAACGTGCTTGCCCAGAAGGCCGTCAACATCCGATCCGAGGCGCGATCGGCCGAAGAACGCTATCGCTCCCGCTATCGGATCGCCCGTCACTACCGCGACAGCGTCCTGCCGCTCCGAACCACGGTCGAGGAACAGGCGCTCCTTACCTACAACGGCATGATCACCAATACTTTCGAACTGCTCGCCGACGTCAGGGCGAAGCTCGACGCGACCCTGCTGTCGCTCGGCGCGAAGCGCGATTTCTGGCAGGCCGATGTCGACCGCGCCACCGCGATCCATGGCGGCGGCAGCGAGGTCGAGACGGCCTCGTCGCAGGCGCCGGACGGCGCAAGCGGTGACTGACCCATAAAGAGGAGAAGAAAAATGTTGAGCAGACGGCAATTCTTCGGCGCCAGCGCCGCTCTCGTCGGCGCGGCCGCCTGGTCCAGGACATCGGCCATGGGCCTGCCGGACGCCCCCACTATGGATTCGGCGAAGACGCAGCCTCCGTTGGCGCCCTCGGGCGGACCGGACTACCAGCCGGTGGTCACGCTCAACGGATGGACCTTGCCCTTCCGCATGAACAACGGCGTCAAGGAATTCCATCTCGTCGCCGAACCGGTCGAGCGCGAAATGGCAGAAGGGATGACGGCCTATCTCTGGGGCTACAATGGCCAGTCGCCCGGCCCGACGATCGAGGCGGTCGAGGGCGACCGGGTGCGCATATTCGTCACCAACAAGCTGCCCGAGCACACGACCATCCATTGGCACGGCATGATCCTGCCGAACGGCATGGACGGCGTCGGCGGCCTCACCCAGCCGCATATCCCTGCCGGCAAAACCTTCGTCTACGAGTTCGATCTCGTGAAGAGCGGCACCTTCATGTACCACCCGCACGCCGACGAGATGGTCCAGATGGCCATGGGCATGATGGGATCTTTCGTCATTCACCCGAAGGACCCGCAATTCATGCGCGTCGACCGGGACTTCGTCTTCCTCCTCAACGCTTACGACATCGATCCAGGCAGTTACGTGCCGAGGATCATGGAGATGACCGACTTCAATATGTGGTGCTTCAACAGCCGCATCTTTCCCGACCTCGATCCTCTCGTGGTGGCGAAGAACGATCGCGTCCGGGTACGGGTCGGCAACCTCACCATGACCAATCACCCGATCCACATGCACGGCTACGACTTCGAGGTGACCTGCACGGACGGCGGCTGGGTGCGGCCGGAGGCGCGCTGGCCCGAGGTTACGATCGACATCCCGGTCGGGGCGATGCGCGCCTACGAGTTCGACGCGGTGCGCGAGGGCGACTGGGCGATCCACTGCCACAAATCGCACCACACGATGAACGCCATGGGCCACGATGTGCCGACCTTCATCGGCATCGACAAGAAGGATCTCGCGAAAAAGATCAGGAAGGTGCAGCCCGACTACATGCCCATGGGCACCAAGGGAATGGCGGACATGGGCGAGATGGAGATGCCGCTGCCCGACAACACCGTCAAGATGATGGCCGGGTGGGGACCATTCGGGGCGATGGAGATGGGCGGCATGTTCTCCGTCGTCAAGGTGCGCGAGGGGCTTGCCGTCAACGATTATTCGGATCCCGGATGGTTCAAGCATCCGGAAGGCACCGTCGCCTGGGAATGGACCGGGGATCTCCCGCCCCCGGCCAAGGCCGATGACGCAAAGACAATGACGCCGGACCAGCATTCTGGCGCCCACGCCAAGCGGGGATGAGACTAAAACCCATACCGCCAACAACTGGAGATGAATGCATGAAGAAGCAAATGTTGATCGCCGCCGCAATGGCCATCCTGGCCGGACCGGCCTTTGCCACCGGCACCCATTCGGGAGGCCATTCGAACGAGAACCTGACGGCAATCGGCCAGAAAGGCGAAGCCGGAAAGGCCACACGAACCATCAATATCAGCATGCTCGAGAAAGGCGACGGATCGATGGCCTTTAACCCGGCTGCGATCACGGTCCGGAAAGGGGAGACGGTTCGGCTCAAGTTCACCAACAAGGGCGAGAACGACCACGAGTTCGTGATGGATACCCACGACGAGGTCATGGAGCACAAGAAGGCAATGGAGAAGTTCCCCGACATGGAGCACGCCGATCCCAACCAGATCCGCATCGGCCCCAAAGGCAAGGGTGAGATCGTCTGGACGTTTACCACCGCTGGTGACTTCGAGTTCGCCTGCCTCATTCCCGGCCACCACGATCTCGGCATGAAGGGGACCATCAAGGTCACCTCGAACTGATCGACCACGCCATGAAACGAAAGGAAATCCAGATGAAGAAATTGCTCACCCTGACCCTGGCCGCAGTGCTTTCGCTCGGCTCCGCAACGGCAATCCTTGCCGCCGAATACACCAAGGGCGTCGTTAAGAAGGTGGATGAGAAGGCCGGCAAGGTCACCATCAAGCACGAGGACCTCAAGAACCTCGACATGCCGGGCATGACGATGGTGTTCTCCGTCGCCGACAAGTCGATGCTCGACAAGCTGAAGGAAGGCAAGAAGATCGAATTCGTCGCCAATCGTGTGAAGGGTAAGCTGACCGTCACCGAGGTCAAGTAGTCGGTCTCAAAGGGAGCGGCGTGCAAGCGCCGCTCCCTCACCTGATTTGAAATCGTATTGCTAGACGAGTTCTTCGTTCAGCTTGCAGGGGAGAACGCCATGAAGCTAAAATATCTTCTCTTCCCGTTCGTTTCAGTTGTCTTCTTTGCATCCGCCGCCAACGCGGACATTGTGCCCCCGTGGTTCAAGACGGAGCGAATCCGTTTCGAATTTGCTGATTGCGGGCGGGTGCGCATCACGAATGCCGTCGCTTACTTCCACCACGGCGAGACGGTCATACGTGGAGACGCGACTTTGTACACCCGTGAACGGACGGCCGCGTTTTCGAACCTGGTCTCAGCTAGGGTCGTAATGCCTGATGGAACGAACGCGCAATTGGCACCTGTCCCGATCCATGCGCGCCCTCGACCAAGGGTCTTCGATCGAAGCGGATATTTTACTTTTCACGTCGGCTATCGGCTGCCCGCCGGTACTGTCGCTCGTCTGGTCTGTGAATAGCTCCGCCGAGCGGCTTCAACGGCAGTCTCGGTTTGCCCACAAGGTATCGATCCGAATCCTGGATGGCTTTGCATGCCCCAATTTCCGCAACAGGGAACTGTGCCGCAGGGGCTCCCGGCGAGAGGGCGAGGTTCGGCGGTCGCATGTCGCGAAGTCCCGAGCACCGTGCAGGCAAGCAGACGGAATTAACGGGGATCGCTGGCGGAGAGCGGCCCTTGAAGCCGTCCGTCTCTGCCAAAGGGGCTTATCAGTCCGTTTGCCGACCATCCTGGGAGGGGCGTGATACCGACGCGTTGCACCTCCGCACACAAGCCCAGCGTTGACGATCACACGCGAGATCTGCTCTTGACCTCTAGCCGAGAGAGAAAATCCCTCCAATCACTCCGGCCCGTCGAATTTGGCGACGGAAAGGAACGTCACCGCGCTGCCTGTGAAGCGGCTTGCATCCTCGCCGGGATCGCCTGGCTGGAAGCCGGCCATGTAGACAGTACGCGGGGCAGCATGGACCATGGCGTAGGCAATTGAGTGCACCTTCTGGCCTTCTATCTCCTCGTTGAAGGAGCCGGTCTGCAGCGCCCAGCGGATGAGCGATTGCGGCAGGGGCACCGCGAATGACTTCGGTTGTTGCTTGCCTTCGCCGGGCATGGTCCGCGCTTCCTTGTCGGTCGTGCTGACGCCTGTGGCGATTGCAGCGGCAGCCTTGCTCGCGCCATCCTGCTGTTCGAGCAGCGCCAATTGCGGGGGAACGCTTACCTTCGTTGCGACAAGGCGGTCGCCCTTGCCGGCCGACCCCGTCGTGTAGACCGCGGACTGTATGATGGCTTGTGTCCTTTGCTCATGATCCGGCGATGCCATTGGTTGAGTCAGACGCGCGATCGAACCTGTATTTAGGTCGGGCAGCGATGAGGGCAGCGCGGTGGTGAAAGAGGCAAGCGTCACCGACGCGCCGGATAAAGCAATAGCGCCCCGTTGCGCGTCCGCGCTCAGGCTCTCTTTACGCGAAAATAGCGCCGCGATCTGATCCGTTTCGGAATCTGAGGGCGCATGGGAGGCATCGGTGGCAGCCACGTTCAGGCCAACGTCCGGAATGGCAAAAGGCTTTGTCGGCTGTGACGTATGATCTGGCCGGCTCAATGACAGGGGAATGTTGAGGGCGAGTTGAGCCGATGACGTTTCGTCCACCGCGGGATCGGTGGCAACGGCGACCTCGGGACGCGGCGCCCGCTCAGGCAGTGGCGCGGTATGCGGCAGGGCGGCGACAATGGTCTCCGGCTGGTCTGTAGTCTTGCCGGCGGGTACTGCCGTATCGTTGCCCGAACGCGGTAGCGACGCGGTGGTCATCTTGCTTATACCGGGCTTTGCAGGCCCACCCCTCGCGCTCGCCATCTGAATGTCACTATTGTCGTCCGCCTCGTCGGCGCCACCGCCAAAGAGCGAGGCCAACAAGCCCTTATGCTGGCCGGAGGCGCTGGCGATCTCGACATCCGGCGCCTTGCCCTTGCGCACCTTGTATTCGGCTAGCGCCTTTTCGTAGCCCGCAAGCGGCCGGCCGTCGGACGGTACGTAAAGCGTCTTGCCCTGGGGAAAGAGCGCCAGCAACTCCCGACGGCTCATACGCGGCCAATAGCGCGGGCTCCCCACATCCATATGCACGAAGGGCGAGCCGGAGGTCGGATAGTAGCCTACGCCGCCGACCTCCATCTGGAGTCCGACCTCGCGCAGCTTCCGGAGCGGCACGCCAGGAATGAAGAAATCCAGGGCCCGCCCGACCATATGCTGGCTGTTCTCCGCAACGCCGCGGCTGCGGCGGCGCAGCATGGAATTGGTCTCAGGCGCACGGTAGCCGCACACCACGTTGATATACTCGTTCGAACCGGCCTTCTGGTAGACCGCCCAGATCAGGTCGAAGAGGCGTGGGTCCATCCGGATCGACTCGTTCCGCCGCCAGTCACGCAAGATGTAGTTGAGCTTTTTCAGCCCACCGGGAAGGTAGCGTCCATCCTTCTTGAAGGCGATTTCGGCCTTCTCACCCGTGTGAAGGTGATAGATCTTGAGGGTCCGCACCTCCGCGCCCGCAATTGTGATAGCGGAGAAAAGGAGAACTACCGCAAGCACGAGACTCGACAGCCAATTCACGTTGGCAGCAAAAAGTCCAAGTCCTCGGCAAATGGGCGCATTCCATTTCGTCAAATCAACGGCCTTACGGCTACCGATATCCCCGGACTTGACACCCGGATGGTGGTGCCCCCGACTATCGCCACGAATGGTTAATCCCTGCTTATTGGCCGCAAATTACGGTGACAGAATGGCGATTCTTGATGGATATGATAGGGCAATTTACGCATACTCGCCATGGAACTCCAAAATCTATGCAGCAATTGCGCAGAGATGATTTCGTTCATGAATTATCTCGCGGCAAGCAGGGTGCGTAGCACTGCTCCTGTCACCGTGGTCGCGGGCAACACTCAAGAACTTCTTTTTCCATCAGCGTCGGCTGGGCGCTGCGCAAAAGCTTCGGGCTTTGCCCACGGACCCCATTTAACTTTGATCCGGAGACTGCGCCTTTGAAGGGAAAAGTTCGGTCCCCTTGGCGAAATGATATGCCGCGAGCCCCAGCCATTCATGCACCGCAAGATCGGCTGCTCCAAGGTTTTCGGCGATTGACTTCGGCAGGCGCCAGAGATCTGACGGCCGCGTGCGATAGTCTACGGGATAGGGGATCACGGGAAATCCGGCCGCGTTGAAACAGGCGACCGCCCGCGGCATGTGACTGGCCGAGGTTACGAGCAACCAGGTCTCACCGGCCTTCGGTTTGGCCACGGCATTGCTATCGGTCGCGTTCTCGCAAGTATTGCGCGATTTCTCTTCGAGCTCGATCCGTGCTCCGGCACGCCCATTTGCACAAGAAGATCGCGTGCGTAGGCGGACTCAGTCTTGCCATGTCCAGCAAACAAATGGCCAAGCCCACCGGAGAGGATTATCTGTGCACCAGGGTATTTCCGGGCCAGTGCGGCCGCCATCGTAATACGCTCGCCGGCATCATTCAGTGATACGACATTTCTTTCAGCGGAGATATGAGTATCGACGGCTCCTCCGAGGAGGAGGATCCCGGCTACGCTCCCCGGCAGATCCGGCTGTGGGAAGCGGTTCTCGAGAACAAGGAGCGCTGCTTTTCCGACTGGAGCGATGCCGAACACTAGCAGCAGCGACGCCGCAACGGTCAGTACAACTTTTCCGGACTTTGGCTTGTGAACCAGCAGAAGCAGGATGCCGAGGACCGCGACCAAGCCGATCGCGTTCGACGGCAGCAACATATCTTCGATCAGCTTTGAGGCTGCAAAGAACATCGGACGCTTTTTTTCCGTTGACCGGGCGGTCTTTGTCACATCGAGGTTAAGCGGAACTTATCGGGGTGCCAAACGGTAGGCTGACTTCAAAGCTTCAAGAGTTCATGGCGCGACGTCGATTACCACCATCAGCCCGCCGCCGCCCTTCTCCTCGACATTATTGTTGGTGGTGTGATGGGGGATATGGCAGTGGATGAGCCACTTGCCCGGTTGACGTGCTTTCCAGATCACGTCGTAGCGCTGGCCGGGCCCGACATTGATGGTATCGGCCAGGAAGCGCGCCGACGGCGGGATCGTCTCGCCGTCACGGGCGACGACTTCGAACGGTCCGCCGTGGATATGCATCGGGTGGACGAAGCCGTTGTTGGTGCCGATGAAGCGCACCTTAAGCGTCTCGCCAAGTTTCATATGTATGGTGTCGGTCGACGGATAGGCCCTGCCGTTGATGGTGAAATAGTTCGGCTGCGCGCCCTCCATCGGCATGGCCGGATAGGTCAGCCCCTCGCGCTTGAGCCATTCCTGCAGCTCGATGACATAATCATGGTCGGCCGGCACTTCGTCCGCCGGATTGGCGGGATCGATGATCAGGGCGCCGTAGAGGCCTAGCGCCTGCTCGCGGTCGGGTTTTGCGTGCGGATGATAGAAATAGGTCCCATGCTGCGTGGCGGTGAATTCGTAGGAATAGCTCTCACCGGGTTCGATCGGCTTTTGCGTGATCTCGGCTGGCCCGTCCATCTGGTTGGGCAGGATCATCCCGTGCCAGTGCACCGTCGTTTCCTCCGGCAAACCGTTGGTGACGTTGACGCGGATGCGATCGCCCTGCTTGATATGGATGCGCGGGCCGGGGATCTGGCCGTTATAGGCATAGGCGTCGACGGTGACTCCGGGCAGGATGGTCCATTGGATGACCGAGGTCTTGAGCTCGAACACCTTGACGCCGTTGTCCATCTTGAAGGGCAGTTCCTCATCGCCGCGCGCGCCAATGCCATAGGATGCGGTGACGAGGTTGGGATCGGCGGCGGCCATGTCGCGCATGGCGTCCGCCGGCGTGTCGCGGTCCATGATCATGCCCGGCGGCATGATCGCGCCGCCGACATCGGCCGCCGACAGGCTCATATTGACCCAATTGGCGGGTGCCAACATGCCGGTGACGAGCGCCAAAAGTGAAACGGCGCCGAAGGCGGCCACCTGTGTGGTCGTAGCGTCGGATTGCATATGATGGCCGCCGTCCTTGTGGCCATCCTGCGTCGCTTTTTCATGGCCATGTCTATGGCCGGCCGCATGGGACCCGGCATGATCCGTCGATGCGCCGTGTGATCGATTACCGGTCGCGGACTTCGCTTCCTCGTCCTTTTTTTCCTTTGGCCTTACGGTCATCAGACCGTGCTTCAAGCCGCGGGCGACCATCCAGACGTTCGAGGGATAGGCGAGCGTGAAGCCTGCAATGACGCCGAGCGACATCACTCCCCAGAACAGAAGTTGCGTCGGCTCCATGGCGCGCATATCGCTGCCCATCATCAGGAAGCTCATGACCGGCGCCATGCCCGCCATCATGAAATTCATGGAGATGAACTCAGGCATGAAGCTCTTGCGCACATTCTCCCAATAGGTGCCGCCCATCATCGACTTCATGAACAGCGACTGGAAGATGAACAGACCAAAGGAGAAGCCGGCGAGATATTCGACGATCAGGTCTAGCCACATCGGCAGGCCGAGCGTCGCGGTGATGACGGCAGCGAGGATGATACCGGTGGCGTCACCGGCGATGCAATGGATCGTCGAGCCGACGCCCTGCTTCCAAAGCGGACGGGTAAATTCCTCATGCTCGCCGGGGCGCGGCTCCTTGTCGGCCAGTACGTAGAGCAGCAGGCCGATCGGTCCCATGTAGAGGGTGACGAGGATGAACCCCCATTTCATCACCACCGGTTCGGGATTGTTGCGGTATTGGTCGATGCCGACATAGAGGGTCGAAGCCGCGGCGAGCACGAACCAGGCGGCGAGAAAATAGTCGATCGGCTGCAAAAACATCTTGTCCCCGCCCACTCCTTGGTTTCTTCAGACGGCAAACGCGGCTGGCACGGCTTTGATCCTCGCCAGCCGCTTCTGGTTAATCTCAGGCGGCTGCCTTTTCGTTGTCGTAGCCGGCCGCGCGGATGACGTCCCGGATCGCATTCTCGTCAGCGCCGGTTTCAACGGCAACCGTCGACGCATCGAGGTCCACCGTTACGTGCGCCGCCGGGTCGACGCTCTTGACGGCCTTCTCGATGGTGCCGGCGCAATGGCCGCAGTTCATCTCCGGTACTTTCAGTTTCAACATGGCAGCTCTCCTTTGTTGCTGATGGAGAGGTTATGGGGCTTCCCATCGTTGGAAGGTCAAGAGCGCCTCATAGCACAGGCGACTTTTCTCGATTGCGTCGCCCGATGTGCAAAAAAAAGCCCTTGACCTTACCATGATGGGAATCTTTATGTGTTGCGGCAGCCACCCACGAAGGGAGTTGCAAGAGATGAACGCCGTTACCCGCTATGCAGTCGCCGGATCGATCCCGGCCGCTGCCCCGACAGTCCAGATCGGCATCGAAGGCATGACCTGCGCCTCCTGCGTGCGGCGTGTCGAAAAAGCGATCGCCGCTGCGCCAGGGGTTGCCAATGCCTCGGTCAATCTCGCGACCGAACGGGCCGAGGTGACGTTCTCCGGCCAACAGGATCTCAGTCCCGTTCTCGCCGCCGTCGCGAACGCTGGTTACGCCGCGCGAGAAGAGACCGTTGAACTCGCCATCGAAGGCATGACCTGCGCGTCGTGCGTTGCCCGCATCGAAAAGGTGCTGCGGGCGGTTCGGGGCGTGACGGAGGCGAACGTCAACCTCGCCACCGAGCGCGCCACCGTTCGGACCGTCACGGGGGCAGTCGATTTCTCGGCGCTGGCCAAGGCGGTCTCAGATGTAGGCTATGAGGCCCGCGCGGTCGCGACCGATGCTGCAGAGATTGACGGACGCAAGGGACGCGAAGCCGAGATCCGCTCGCTTGGCCGCGCGATCGGTGTCGCAGCGCTGCTGATGCTGCCGGTCTTCGTTCTCGAAATGGGTTCGCATCTGGTGCCGGCATTCCATCACTGGCTGATGATGACGCTGGGCGATTGGAATTGGCGGTTACAATTCGTTTTGACGACGCTGGTGCTGTTCGGACCCGGCCTGCGCTTTTTCGGCAAAGGCGTTCCCGCCTTGCTCAAGGGAGCGCCGGACATGAACGCGCTCGTCGCGCTGGGTTCGGGCGCGGCGTGGTCCTATTCGCTCGTCGCGACCTTCTTGCCTGGCCTGCTACCGGCGGGAACAGCCAATGTCTACTACGAAGCCGCGGCGGTGATCGTAACGCTGATCCTGCTCGGCCGTTTCCTCGAGGCGCGCGCCAAGGGCCGCACCGGCGAGGCGATCAAGAAACTGGTCGGGTTGCAAGCCAAGACCGCACGCGTCCTTCGCGACGGCATAGCTGCCGAGGTGCCGCTCGCCGACGTGCGGACCGGCGACCTGGTGGTCGTGCGGCCGGGCGAGAAGATCGCCGTCGACGGCGAAATCGTCGAAGGCTCGTCCTTCGTCGATGAGGCGATGATCACCGGCGAGCCGGTGCCGGTCGCCAAGGGCTTCGGCGCAGAGGTGGTCGGCGGCACCATCAACAAGACTGGCTCCTTCACCTTCCAGGCCACCAAGGTCGGCGCCGAGACGCTGCTTGCCCAGATCGTCCGCATGGTCGAGGCGGCGCAGGGCGCCAAGCTGCCGATCCAGGCACTGGTCGACAAGGTGACGGCGTGGTTCGTGCCGGCGGTGATTGCCGCGGCCGTGCTGACCTTCGGCATCTGGCTGGTACTTGGACCGGACCCGGCACTGTCCTTCGCGCTGGTCAACGCGGTCGCCGTGCTGATCATCGCCTGCCCATGCGCCATGGGACTCGCCACGCCGACCTCGATCATGGTCGGCACCGGCCGCGCCGCCGAACTCGGCGTGCTGTTTCGAAAGGGCGACGCATTGCAGACCCTGCGCGATGCCGGCGTCATCGCGCTCGACAAGACCGGCACGCTGACCGAGGGACGCCCCGAGCTGACCGACTTAGTCACCTCGGACAGTTTCGCCGAAGACGAACTTCTGCGCCTCGTCGCCTCGGTTGAAGCACGCTCGGAGCACCCGGTCGCCGAGGCGATCGCACGGGCCGCGGAGCAGCGGGGCCTGGCGCTGGCCGCAACAGCGGACTTCGAGGCGGTTCCGGGATCCGGCGTACGGGGAACGGTGGAGGACAGCAAGGTCGAGGTTGGCGCCGATCGCATGATGGCGAAGCTTGGCCTTGACGTCTCTGTCTTTGCCGCGACGGCGGCTCGCCTCGCCGACGAAGGCAAGACCCCGCTCTATGCCGCTGTCGACGGCCGGCTTGCCGCCATCATCGCCGTCGCCGACCCGATCAAGACCTCGACGCCGGCCGCGATCCAGGCGCTGCACACCCTCGGCCTCAAGGTGGCGATGGTGACAGGCGACAACCGGCGCACTGCCGAAGCTATCGGGCGGCGCGTCGGCATCGACGAGATCGTCGCTGAGGTGCTGCCCGACGGCAAGGTCGAGGCCGTGAAGAAGCTTGGCGCAAACGGCGCCCGCATTGCCTTCGTCGGCGACGGCATCAATGATGCTCCGGCGCTGGCCGCAGCCGACGTCGGGATCGCCATCGGCACGGGCACCGACATCGCCATCGAAAGTGCCGACGTGGTGCTGATGTCGGGTGACCTTACGGGCGTGGCGAATGCGATCGCGCTGTCGAAGGCGACGATCCGCAACATCGGACAGAACCTGTTCTGGGCTTTCGCCTACAACGCGGCGCTGATCCCGGTGGCGGCCGGCGTGCTCTATCCGCTGAACGGTACGCTGCTGTCGCCGATGCTGGCGGCCGGCGCGATGGCGCTGTCCAGCGTCTTCGTGCTCACCAATGCGTTGCGGCTAAGGCGCTTTCGCGCACCGATCGCGGTCACGCAAAGCCCTGCAACGCTCAAGCCACAGGAGTTCGCCCAATGAATATCGGCGAGGCGGCCGCTGCCTCCGGCGTGTCGGCTAAGATGATCCGCTACTATGAATCGATCGGGCTGATTGCAAACGTGTCGCGCACCGAGGCCGGCTACCGGGTATATTCGGACGATGACGTTCACACGCTGCGCTTCATCCGCCGATCACGCGACCTCGGCTTCTCGGTCGACCAGATGTCGGCCTTGCTTGCGCTCTGGAGCGACCGGTCGCGCGTCAGCGGCGACGTCAAGCGCATCGCGTTGGAGCATATTGCCGGACTCGAGCGGAAGATGCGTGAGCTGCGCGACATGACGAGGACGCTCCGCCACTTGGCCGACCATTGTCAGGGTGACGAGCGCCCGCACTGCCCGATAATCGATGACCTTTCCGATGGGCATGAAGCCGCGCCGCCGAAACCCAGACAGACAAGACGCCGCATTGACGCGGTTCCGGGCCGATCAACTTACTAGGCGCGCAGTTCGCCGGACCGCGTTTGAAGAAAAGCTAGGACAGCGACAATGGATAGACGAACATTCCTGGCAGGCTTCGCGTCGCTGGTCGCCGCTCCCGCCGCCGCCCGGATGAAGATGCACGGCATGAGGCAGCCACCGAACGGCCTCGTACTGCCGGAAGGCCAGCCATTGCGCGAACTGCCGCGGCTGGAAAACCAAACGGCCGATCCAGGCAACTTCAGGGCAAGCCTGTCCGCCGGCCCGGCGACGGTTCGCTTCGCTGAAGGCGTCGACACGCCGGTGCTCGCCTATAACCGCATGAGCCCTGGCCCGCTGATCGAGGTGAGTGAGGGCGACCGCGTCGAGATCGCGTTCGCGAACGACATTCCGGGCGAGGAGAGCACCATCCACTGGCATGGCATGCCGGTGCCGGCCGACCAGGACGGCAACCCGATGGACCCGGTGCCGTCGGGCGGCGGCCGCACCTATGCTTTCGATCTTCCGGAGGGCAGCGCGGCTCCCTACTGGTATCATCCGCATCCGCACGGCAAGACGGCCGAGCAGGTCTATCGTGGCCTCGCCGGCGTGTTCCTTGTGAAGCCCAAGGTCGATCCCGTCCCGGCCGAGTACGGTGACACGGTTCTTATGTTCACCGATCTGCGTCTCGCGCCGGACGGAACCATGCCGGCCAGCACCATGATCGACCAGATGAATGGCCGCGTCGGTGATCATGTGCTGGTCAACGGGCAGAAGAACCCGTCGCTTGCCCTGAACCTTGGCGATAAGCGCCGCGTTCGCTTCTACAACGCGACCAATGCCCGCTATCTGCGGCTGACATTCGAGAATGCGAACATGGTCATCATCGGCACCGACGGCGGCCTGCTGGAGAAACCGGTTCCCGCCGACGACATCCTGCTAACACCGGCAGAGCGCGTCGAACTTATCGTCACCTTCGACAAAGCCGGCCAGGCGAGGCTGAAGACGCTGGATTACGACCGCGGCTGGATGGGTCCGGGGAGACCGAACGACGCCGGCTTGGTGCTGCTGACCGCCAATGTCGCCAAGTCGCCGGCGACACCGCAGCCGCCGCTGCCCGCAACGCTACGCACCATCACACCGCTCGGCACCGCCGCCGTGACCCGACGTTTTGTGTTCACCGAGAAACTGAAAATGGGCTCCGGCGCAATGTCCACGGGATCGCACAACATGCACGTGGGGTCGGATAGCATGGCAATGAATTCCGGCCCGATGAGCATCGAGTTCCTCATCAACGGCGCTGCTTTTGACATGAACCGGGTGGATGTCGTCACGAAATTGGGGGACGTCGAGCTATGGGAAGTGGTCAACCAGTCCGACATGGATCACCCCTTCCACGTGCACGGCACGCAGTTCCAGGTGGTCGAACACGAGCTACGCGGCAAGGTGACAAGGCCGACCTACGTGTCCTGGAAGGACACAGTCAACGTCGTGCAAGGCGAGACCGCGCGCCTGCTGCTGCGCCAAGGCCAGCCCGGGCGGCGCATGTATCACTGTCATATTCTGGAACATGAAGATCTCGGCATGATGGGGATCGTCGACGTGCAAGCCTGATTCTGTCCGATCGGAAATGGAAACGCTTGCGCCCTACGGCGCCCTGTTCCTCAGTGCATTCATCGCCGCGACCGTTTTGCCGGCCCAGTCGGAACTGGTGCTGGTCGGCCTGCTCGCCGCCGGGCGTGGCGATCCGGGCCTGTTGCTGGTCGTGGGAACCGTCGTCAATACCGCCGGCGCGGTGGTGAACTGGGCGATCGGTCGGGGCGCCGGAGCGCTCGTCGCCGAGCACCGGCTCGCGGCGGCGGGCCGCGAGACCTACGTGCGGGCCGGCCGGGTTTTCAGCCGTTATGGCCTCTGGTCCCTCCTGTTCGCCTGGTTGCGGTAGTTGGCGACGCCTTGACGGTCGTCGCCGGCGCAGCCCGCGTGCGTCTTGTTCCATTCATCGTGCTTGTCGCTGTCGGCAAGGCCGCCCGCTATGCTGCCATCCTCGCGGGAAACCTGTGGCTGATCCCATAGACGGTGCCACATCGGCGTTGAACTCGGGTTTCGGTCAGGTTTGCAGGCAGCGGATCTTCATGAACGGACATTCAGGTCGGTCCGGGTATCATCACGATGTGGCCCGTTGGCGGCAACGAAATTCGAAAAGAGTGGATCTCTCCTCTCTTCGTTGCGACCATTCAGCTTGATCATTCGGAAGATGGTTGGATCGACACAAACGGCAATCCGCCGATGGCGCATCCGGTCAGGATCATGTCAGAATTCGTTGCTCTTTTACCGCCGAGGACGGCCGGAGGCTGGAATGCGATTGCTGGTCATCGAGGACCATCGGGCCATGCGCGACATGATTGCGAATTATTTCCGTGGTCGTGGTTTCGCCGCGGACGCGGTGGGACGCGGCGAGGATGCGCTCGCTGCAGCCGCTACGGTCGCATATGACGCGATTATCATCGATCTCGGACTCCCGGACGTGGATGGGATGGAGGTGCTGCGCCGGCTGAGATCGGAGGTGGGAATCGATGTCCCCGCCTTGATTGTAACGGCAAGGGATAGCGTGGGAGATCGCATCAGCGGGCTTGATGCTGGAGCTGACGATTACGTCCTGAAGCCGTTCGATATTACCGAACTCGAGGCGCGGCTGCGCGCGGTTCTCAGGCGCCCCGGAAGCCGCGAGGAGCTCTTTCGCTTATACGGCGATGTGCGTTTCGATCCGGCCTCCCGCACAGCTTCCATCGCTGGCACACCCCTTGGCCTGACCCGGCGGGAGGTGGCGGTGCTTGAGACACTCGTGAGCGCCTCGGGCCGCACCGTCGTCAAGGATATGCTGGAAGACCAGCTCTACGGCTTCGACCAATCGGTGAGCGGGAATGCGGTCGAGGCCGCGATCTCGCGGCTAAGGCGCAAGCTCGCGTCGGCAGGATCGAATGTGCGCGTCGAGGCCGTGCGCGGCATTGGCTATCGGCTTCGCACTGGGGAGCGCTGTTGAAATGGCACGTGAAAGCTTGCGCGGCCGCCTCGTCATCTCGATGCTTTTCGTGTTCGCTCTCGGACTTGCCGTGTCCTTCATGCTGCATCGCGAGGAGGGCCCAATTCCAGAGCCGTACCAGGACGTCCTGGTGCTGATCTCGTCCTCGGTATTTGCGGCGGTCATCAGCTGGATCATCAGTGCCTGGAGCTTGCGCCATCTGGCCTCGGCATCACGTGAGGCGTCAAATGTCGGCCCCGCAAATCCGAATGTGCGCATCGCAACGAAGCGTTTACCCCAGGAAATCAGGCCGCTGGTGACGGCCTTCAACGGAGCGCTCGACCGTCTGTCGGAAGCTTACGAGATGGAACGGCGCTTCGTATCAGGGGCGGCTCACGAGCTTCGAACGCCGCTCGCCGTCCTGAGCCTGCGATTGCAGCATGCGCGGATGGACGCCGATCCGGACTGGCGAGCGATCGAAGCGGATCTGGCGGACGTCAATCGCCTCGTCGAACAATTGCTCGATCTGGCACGGAAAGAACACGCGCATCTCGCTTCCGAATCCTCTGTCGTGAACCTGTCGCGCCTGGCACGGGAGGCCGCGGCTTCCGTCTTCACCCTGGTGGAGGAATCCGGCCGCGAACTGGAAGTCGTTCTGCCGGATTCGCTCACTGTCCGAGGACACCCCGACGACCTGAGGGACATGATCCGCAACCTTCTCGACAACGCGCTCATCCATGGAAAGGGAACGATCACCCTTTCCGGCGCAGTCAGCGGCGTTTCCGGCAGGAGCGAGGCCTCTATCCTCGTGAGCGACGAAGGAGACGGCGTACCCGCCGCCCTCCGGGAGGAGGTTTTCAACCGCTTCCGGAAAGCTTCAGAGGATTCGCCCGGACATGGCCTGGGGCTTGCCATCGTGCGGGAAGTTGCGAATGCCCATCACGGCAGCGTTACGTTCCTGTCCGGAGCGCCGTGCCGTGTCCGCGTGAGCCTGCCTGCCGTATAGCGAAGGCCTGCCTATAATCCTTCAGGATCAGCAATACCTGTCACACGGCGCATATCGGATCGACAGGCGAGCCTCGATAAACGGCAGGGATTTGCCAGTGGCGTCAGCTTCCCGTCAGCAAGGGCCGTCAATTCCAAATCACTTAAAACGGCCATTCCCCGGACCGCTACGATCCGAACGATGCGCTACCGTCTAAACACGGGAAGGCTTCCAGGTGACGAAGGCAAAGAAAACCGGCTCGAAATGGCGGGACGCTGCGTTTCTGGCTTTTGGCCTTGCCTTGGCGATCCTGGGCTTTGGCGCCTATCAAATCGCGCATGGAGGAGCCGTTGCCGACGGAGCGGCCGCCGCTGCCGGCAACGATGCGCCGACCCTCGCCGCCGAACCGATCGTGAAAGCATCCCCATCGACCCAGAAGGCGAGCGGTATCGAGACCGCCGCCATTTCCCCGAAACGCGTCCAGCCAGCCACGGAGGTCTATGCCGATGTCCTCGACCTGCAGTCCCTTTTCGACCTGCGCAACAAATGGGCAAGCGGAAAGGCCGATCTGGATTCGGCACAGGCGCAATATACGATCGCGCAAGCACAGTATAGCCGCGACAAGGTGCTTTTCGACGGCAAGCACACGGTCTCGGAACAGACGCTCCAGGATAGCCGCGCCGCCATGCTGACCAGCCAGGCCAAATTGCAGTCGGCTGAAGCCAATCTCGCCGGGACGGAGGCGACGCTCCGCCAGCAGTTCGGCGATACGCTTGAACGGGAGGCGACCAGCCCGCATTCGACCGATATCGATCGGCTTGCTACGGGCAAAGCCTCCGTGGTGCGTGTCTCCCTGGACGAAGACACCAAGCCTCCGGAACAGATTTCCCTGAACGGGCCTGGTAACGATTCCGTCACCGCGGTGAAGCTCTCCGCCTCGCCGCAAAGTGATCCCATCGTCCAGGGGCGGCCGTTCTTCTATCTCGCGGACACGGCTCTCCCGACAGGAATGAGGCTGTCGGCAAAAATCCCGCTTGCGGATGATCGACCAGCCTTGCTGATCCCTTCCGACGCCGTCCTCTGGTATGGCGGCCAGCGCTGGGTCTATGTCCGCAAGGGTGCCGGCGGCTTCCAGCGCCGCCCGGTGCCGGAGGGGGCATTCCCGAGCAGCGATGGCCTCATCGTCGAAAATGGTTTCGAGGCAGGCGAGCAAATTGTCGTACGGGGGGCGCAACTCCTTCTGTCAGAGGAACTGCGCCCGCAAAACATTGCGGCTGCCTGCAAGGACCCGCCCGAATGCGATGACTGAGCCGCAAGCCGCCTCCACTCACCGCGCAGGAACGTCATCCTTTCATGCTGAGCGCAATAATCGAATTTTCGCTGCGGTTTCGTGCGATCGTCTATGTGCTTGCGGCTGCGGTGACGATCTACGGTCTTTACGCCCTCGTCACTTCACGGGTCGACGTGTTCCCCGAATTCGCGCCGCCCATGGCGGTCGTCCAGACCGAAGCTCCGGGCCTTTCGAGCGAACAGGTGGAAACGCTCGTGACGCAGCCCATCGAAGACGCGCTCGCGGGCACCGTCGGCGTCGCATCGATGCGGTCGAAGTCGCTCCAGGGGCTTTCCGTCGTCACCCTTGTTTTCTCCAACCGTCTCGATGTCTGGCAGGCGCGTCAGATCGTCAACGAGCGTCTCGGCGCAGCCACGGCGGGGTTGCCGGCGGGCGTTGAGACACCGCGGCTTCTTCCGCTCACGACATCGACCAGCGTCATCCTGACGATTGGCCTCTCCTCCTCATCCCGATCGCTCATGGATCTGCACGACACCGCGCGGTGGATGGTGAGGCGACAATTGTTAAGCGTGCCAGGCGTCGCGGACGCAATCGTCTTCGGGGGGAGCGAGCGGCAGCTTCAGATACAGGTCGATCCCGCCAGGCTCATCCGCCACAATCTGTCGATAGACGACGTCGTCGCCGCCGCGAAGCTGGCCACCGGCGTACGCGGCGCGGGTTTCGTGGAAAACGCGAACCAGCGTATCCTCATCGATGTCGATGGCCAGGAGAAACCCCCGTCAGCGCTCGCCGGCGTCGTCCTCAAATGGAGCAACGGGGCGGCCGTCAAGATCGGTGACGTCGCCAAAGTCACCTATGCCGGCGCAGCTCCGATCGGAGCGGCATCAGTGATGGGGAAGCCGGCCGTCATGATCGTCGTCGAGAGTCAATACGGCAGCGACACGCTGACGGTGACGAAAGGTCTCGACCGGGTCCTGGCTTCCTTGAAGCCGGAGCTTGCGAAACAAGGGATCACTTTACAGCCGGACGTGTTCCGCTCGGCGAACTTCATCGAACGCTCGATGCACCATCTGCGAACGTCCTTGCTCGTGGGCGCCTTGCTCGTCGTCGCAACCCTTTTCGCGTTCCTTTTGAACACGCGCACGGCACTCATATCCGCGATGGCCATTCCGCTCTCTATACTGATCGCGGTCATCGGCCTTGATGCGTTCGGCATGACACTCAACACGATGACGCTGGGCGGGCTGGCGATCGCTCTTGGAGAGGTGGTCGACGACGCCATCATCGACGTCGAGAACATTTATCGCCGCCTGAGGGAAGCCACCGGGACTTCCCGCCCCTTCGAGGCGTTGAACGTCGTGCTACGCGCGTCGAGCGAGGTCCGCAACGCCGTCGTATTCGCAACGCTGATCATCATCACGGCCTTCGTTCCCGTTCTGTCGCTATCCGGCGTCGCCGGAAGTCTCTTTGCGCCACTCGGGATCGCCTACATTCTGGCTGTCCTCGCCTCGCTCGTTATCGCGGTGACGCTGACGCCTGCCTTGTCGCTTGCCCTATTGGCCAACCGACGGCTGGCGCCGCAGGAGCCGCGGCTCCTCGCCCGGCTGAAGTCGGGCTATATGCGGCTTCTCGCAACGGTGGAAAGACACAGCCGGGCAATCATCGCGGCCGTCGCGATCGCCGGTGTGGCGGCACTGGGAGCCCTTCCTTTCCTGCAGACGAGCTACATCCCGGAACTGAAGGAAGGGAGTTACATCGTTCATGTGGGGCTCGCCCCCGGAACGTCGCTTGAAGAAGCCATGCGCATCGGCGGACGCATCTCGAAAGCATTGATGGGGATCCCGGGAGTGCGCCTGGTCGCCCAGCGTGCCGGGCGTGCCGACGAGGTCGTCGATCCCGTTGGGGTTCAACTCAGCGAATTCGAAGTCGACCTGAAGCCGATGGGACCCGACGAGGAAGACAAGACGGTCCAGCGGATCCGAAGCACATTGGCGCGGTTTCCGGGGATCACGACATCGGTCAACACCTTCCTGGTCGAAAGGATCGACGAGACCATCTCCGGAACGCCCGCGCCTGTCGTCATCAGCGTATTCGGCGACGATCTCGACAACATCGACAGGGTTTCCCTGCAGATCGCCCATTTGGTGGCATCCATGCGCGGGGCAGCCAGCGTGCAGGTGGAATCACCTCCCGGCACGCCCGAACTCTCCGTGCGGCTCGACCAAGCCCGGCTGAGCCACTGGGGTTTTACCCCCGTCGAGGTCATGAACGCCATCCAGTCGGCGTATCAGGGGGTCACGGTCGCACAGGAATATCAGGGCGTGAGAAGCTACGACGTGT
>Ga0209916_1000236_pt1 | contig 108333 bp, 89 predicted proteins | sample ThiBio_1000_plan_FD_183956 | JGI IMG/M metagenome (GOLD analysis project Ga0209916, IMG submission 183956) | Wastewater bioreactor microbial communities from Cape Town, South Africa - Thiocy_solids_2 (SPAdes) | ecosystem: Engineered > Bioreactor > Thiocyanate-remediating > Anaerobic-Aerobic ... | reverse complement strand
TTGAGTTTGTCCAAACGAAATAGTTGCAAATAGTAAAAATGCCAGTGTAAAAAAACTTGTCTTCATTTTGTCTTTGTCATTAAGTGTTTTGTTTTAGTGCTGGGTCGTTGTATGCTGACCGCTAACGGTAAGGCATTGGCGATGGCGGGGAAATTTATATTCTTTTGCCCGAACGTCAGCCGATAAAAAAACTAAAGTACATAATATGAACAAAAGTCCACCAGATTGTTTTCAGCCAGAACCACAGCACAATAGCGAACAAAAAGCTGATGTTTATTCGTTCAGCCCCGCTACTCGCCAATGCTGATGTTGTGTGTTCGTGCCGTTTATGAACGTAATGAAAACCAATTTTGTGTGTTTAAAAATGCCATATCTCTCACATTTAATTGGTGTATATTTTATATAAATGAGGTTGGCGATATTATTTATGGGACAATATTATATGGATGAAAAGATTTTAGATATTTTAAAGGTTTTAGACGGATTATCTTGTTCAGAAGCTAAGATGGTTTTAGAGTTAGCGGTTACGTCTTTAGATAAGAATAGTTTTGTTACAATAAAAGAAAAACCAGTTATTGCTAATGTTCTGTCATAGGTTTTGTTAGGATTCTTATCGTTGAGAGTATGTTTTGATATGGTTCTGGACAAAAATAAATTGTGTTTTTGCCATCTATGGTTTCTTTTAAAACAAACTCTGTTCCACCACCTTTTGGGACGAACGATAAGATATTGTCCAGAGATATTGATTTTTCAAATCCGGGAGTTACGATGTGTAAGAATCTTGTTTCTGACATAAAATTTGTTTTTAAAAGTTGTTTTATTACTGAGTTGTCCTTTGGCATGACACACAACATTTTCATTTATGTTATTATATACAATTATACAAAAATTATTGGCATTGATTCCCAATACTTTTCCGTTATACTTTTTGTATTGTCGTTAGGACAATCCGATTTCTCCACTCATTGATTTTACCCTTGTTTTCAAACCGGTTTTATGTGCCTGCCCGGGCCATGCAGCCAATCAGATTCAACCCGCGGCCTTTATCCGGACAGGAGAAATAATTGCCGGGCGTGTTCTCCTCATTCCGCTCTTTCCTGATTCTCTCTCTTGCAACCTCAGTGAGATATTAAGCGGGTTTGATGGTAAAGTGGATACCTCCTGCCCATCAGCACAGGAGGAAGTTTACGCAAGTGCTACTGCAAAATCCCGCATGAAAGTGGTATTTTCCTGTATTCTCATCAGATTTGTAAGCCTGCAAACGGCAATTGTTATACAACATCCGGCAATTGTTACATAGCAAACGGGATTTGTTACATAACATAGGGCAATTGTTACATAACATACGGCAATTGTTACATAACAAATGGGATTTGTTACATAGCAAACGGGATTTGTTACATAACATCCGGCAATTGTTACATAACAAATGGGATTTGTTACATAGCAAACGGGATTTGTTACATAACATCCGGCAATTGTTACATAACAAATGGGATTTGTTACATAACAAACGGGAAATGTTATATAACATACGGCAATTGTTACATAGCAAATGGGAAATGTTGTACAACATACGGGAATTGTCAGATGACAAATGGGAAATGTTGTACAACATACGGGAATTGTCAAATGACAAATGGGAAATGTTGTACAACATGCGGGAATTGTCAAATGACAAATGGGAAATGTTGTACAACATGCGGGAATTGTCAGATGACAAATGGGAAATGTTGTACAACTTACGGGAATTGTCAGATGACAAATGGGAAATGTTGTACAACATACGGGAATTGTCAGATGACAAATGGGAAATGTCAATTGACAAATGGGAAATGTCAATTGACAAATGGGAAAAGTCAATTGACAAATGGGAAAAGTCAATTGACAAATGAGAAAAGTCAATTGACAAATGAGAAAAGTCAATTGACAAATGAGAAAAGTCAATTGACAAATGGGAAATGTCAATTGACAAATGAGAAAAGTCAATTGACAAATGGGAAAAGTCAATTGACAAATGAGAAAAGTCAATTGACAATTGGGAAAAGTCAATTGACAAATGAGAAAAGTCAATTGACAAATGGGAAAAGTCAATTGACAAATGAGAAAAGTCAATTGACAAATGGGAAAAGTCAATTGACAAATGGGAAAAGTCAATTGACAAATGAGAAATGTCAATTGACAAATGGGAAAAGTCAATTGACAAATGGCAAATGTTGATCAACATACGGGATTTGTCAACCTGCAAAAGAGGCTATTTTAGCTTCATTGCCTCTCAACGATGGCGCGGTATGACGAAACTTCCGGAATTTCATAAGCAAAATTTTGCCACACTGCAGAAGAAAACATTGTCCGAAAATCAGAGAGGAAAATCAATCATAGGATCGAATGCACCATCAAATCACAATACATCAAAACATTGATTGAACGGGATGGGGTCCGGTCATTTCTATGCAGCACCAGTCAAGACTTGAAAAAATTGATAGTAATTTTGCTCATTTCACATCAGAAAACAGGATAAATAGTCGTGGCGTTTTTATCAAAAAAAAATCATTTACCAGGTATAGTTTTATTAATATCTTTTCTTCTGATCGGATTCCATTCCATAGCTCAGGATCAAACAATGGTTGACCTGAAAGCAGGTGCCACTACCCAAAGGGAACTTCCCAAACTGGACAGTGGAAAATTCTGGAAAACAGGAGGCCTTTTCAACCTCAACATCGGCCAGGGAAGCCAGAAAAACTGGGCTGCCGGTGGTGATGATTTTTCTTTTTCACTGAACAGTCTGCTGAACATTTTTAGCCGTTACAAAAAAGGCAAGGTCAGTTGGGATAATGTCGGCAATTTCAATTACGGCCTCATCAACACAACAAGTCAGGGTACACGAAAAAATGACGACCGGTTAGATGTCACCTCAAAAGTGGGTTACGCAATTTCCAAAACAATCAACGGGGCATTTCTCGCCAATTTTCACAGCCAGTTTTCCAAAGGATATCAATACAACAGCGATACTTCCAAAAATCTGTTATCCAAATTTATGGCTCCGGGTTATCTCCTTTTCAGTCTTGGATTTGATTACAATCCTGCACCCGGGCTGAGCATCTTTCTCTCACCCATCACCACGAGATGGATATTTGTTCATAATGACAGCCTGAGTTTAAAAGGGTCGTATGGAGTGACACCGGGCGAAAGGTCTAAAAGTGAATTGGGCGCTTTTGGAAGTATCACCTATGTCAAAAATCTGAATCCAAATATTTCTTACAATGGAAGGCTGGATCTTTTCAGCAATTACAAAAGAAATCCACAGAATGTGGATGTCATGATGAATAATCTGCTCACTTTTAAAATTACAAAGGTCCTGGCAGCAAGCTTCGAACTCGATTTTATTTATGATGACGACGTTAAACTGTTTGGCCCCAATCACGATTCACCGGGATTGCAGATCAAACAGATCACCGGAATCGGTTTATCCATGAAAATGTAAAAATGAACAGGTGGTCCGCTGCAATTGTTTCAAATCAATCAGTGATTTAAAAAATTCAAAAATCGCTGAAACCCGTTGTAGTTAGGACTTGTGAATCACTTACCTTTGCGCGCATGTTACTGGGATTGCAGAATGTCACTTTCGAATTTGGAGCGCGTACCATCGTAAAAAATGCCACCTGGCATATTCAGCCCAACGAACGGATCGGATTAATAGGGTATAACGGAACCGGAAAATCCACCATTTTAAAAGTCCTTACCGGGCAATATCATCCTTCGGAAGGCACCGTTGAAAAAAGCAAAGATGCTACCATCGGGTTCCTGCATCAGGATTTGCTGAGCTTTGATACCAATGATTCCATACTTGAAGTGGCACTCCAGGCTTTTGAAAAAGTAATTCAACTGGAAAAAGAAATTGCAGAGATAGGTACGGAACTGGAAAAAACAGGAGATGAGAAACTGGCGCAGGTTTATGCCGATAAACTGCACAGTCTTGAAATGGCCGGCGGATATGACATCCATCATAAAACGGAAGAAATATTGCAGGGATTGGGATTCAGCAACCAGGATCTAAAGAGGCCTTATTCAGAATTCAGCGGCGGATGGCGCATGCGTGTGCTCCTTGCCAAAATGATTTTGATGCAACCTGACGTTTTGCTGCTCGATGAACCAACGAACCACCTCGATTTGCCAAGTATTGAATGGTTTGAAAAATACCTGCAACATTACAAGGGAGCGGTTGTCATCGTTTCGCACGACCGTTATTTTCTTGACCGAATGGTCAATAAAATTGTAGAGCTTTATCAGGAGGAATTGCATTTCTATTCAGGGAATTATTCCTATTACCTGGAAGAAAAAAAATTGCGTGTTGAACTTCAGCAAAGAGCTTATGAAAACCAACAGGATTATATAAAACAACAGGAAAAATTTATTGAACGGTTCAGAGCCAAGGCCACCAAAGCATCTCAGGCGCAAAGCATCATGAAACGCCTCGAAAAACTGGACAGAATAGAAAGCGCCACGCTGGAGATTCCGGACATCCGAATCAATTTTTCCGTAGGAATTACACCCGGAAAAATTCTCTGTACCTTAAAGCATGCTTCCAAATCTTTCGATGATATCAAAATTGTGGAAGACACTACTTTTGAAATTAACCGCGGAGACAAAATCGCTTTAATTGGCGCCAACGGCAAAGGAAAATCCACGGTATTGAGAATGATCGCAGGAACAGAACCTTTTGAAGGAACAAGGATAGAAGGGCATAATGTGAAACAATCTTTCTATGCCCAGCATCAGTTGGAGGCATTGGGTTTGGAACATACTGTGCTGGAAGAGCTCGAGTTTTGCGGAAGCGGAAAAACCGAACTGGAACTCCGCAACTTATTGGGAGGATTTTTATTTGGCGGAGAAGACGTGGATAAGAAAATCAAAGTGCTGAGCGGTGGTGAAAAAGCCCGGGTAGCGCTGGCAAAAACTATTGCAAGCAAAGCCAACTTTCTGCTGCTGGATGAACCCACAAATCACCTGGACATGAATTCGGTGGAACTGCTTATTGATGCACTTCGCAAATATCAGGGCAGCTATATTCTCGTAAGCCACAACCGATATTTTGTGAGCAAAACAGCCACGAAGATTTGGGAAATCCGCAATCATAAAATCAAAGAATTTGACGGTGGTTACGAAGAATGGGAACAATGGAATAAAGACCATCCGGAAAATGTAGCTCCGAAAATTCACGAAGAAAAAGAAAAGAAAAAATCTGAGAGAAAACCCGAAATAACTTCAGAAGACAGGGAAAAAAGGAAAGAACTTCAGAAACTAAAAAAGCAGTTTGATCAGTTGGAAGCACGGATTGAAAAAATGAAAACAGAAAAATCTGCACTCGAGGCCAGGCTCATGCTCCCGGAAGTTTACAGCGACCAAAATAAATTTTCTGAAATAGAAACCCAATACAAAAAGGCACAGGAACTTCTCGAAAAAGAAAATGAACGATACGAATCCCTGTTCGAAAAAATAATGGAAATGGAAGAAGGGTAAATCTATTTCTTCACAATAAAGGCAAATTTGTCTTTCAGTTTTAAAAATCTCTTTTCAAAGTAATGATAGCTTAGCCATGCAAGTCCGATGGCGGCGAAAAAGGCAATGGCTCCTGTCAAAAGCAACACAGCAGGATTGGTCATGTTCAGCCCGATTTTGCGCAAGGCAATTTCGACAAAAGTCAACGAGGACACGTGAATACAATACAAGCCGTAAGTATAAATTCCAAGCTGGCTGATGCGGCGATAATTACCCAATTTCCAAAAGGAATGGTTCGAGAAATTTTGTTCGAGAATAATCGAGCCAAATACGATTGCAAAACACAATCTTTCAAAGATGACAAAGCTGCCCTGAAAAATATCTTTTCTGAAAAACAACAAAGTGAAAGCCAGAACATAAATCAGCGCTATCAACAATTTGGGAAGATGCTCCACCCTTTTTTTGAATCCTTCATGAAAAATAATCAGGTACGCCATCAACCCACCCATGGCCATATCGCCAATCACAGCAAACGTATTGAACAACAGTACCCGCTCGTCGTGCACATGGAAACTTCGAAAAATGAGCGATCCCGCAATAATAATATAAAACACCCAGGGTTGTTTTTTCAAAGGCACCAAAGCAAGAATCAATGGCCAGCACAAATAAAATTGTTCTTCGATAGCAACTGACCAGAGTATGCTGATCATCGCCGGTGCGCCATGTTTCAGAAAATCAAAATTGTTGAGAAATACAAAATAGGTCCAGGGATTTGCCACTTTAAAATCGCTTTCTCCCATCAACGTTTTCAATTGCGGATACACAACCAAACCGAAGATGACCATCAGGTAAAACAAAGGCCATATCCGGAGGATCCTCCTCATGTAAAAATTGGTAACATGGATTTTACCGGTAATCCGTTTCTCTTCAATCAGAAGATAAGTAATCAGAAAACCACTCAGTACAAAGAAAAAATTGACACCCACTTCACCGTTTTGAAAAAGGAATTTTAATATTTTTTCTGTCGTTCCGGTAATCCGGTACCTGTCGAACAGAAGTAACCACACATGAAATAAAAAGACCGCAGCATAGCTGAAAAACCGCAATCCGTCCAAATGAGGAAAGAAAATTTTTCCTTTTGCCTTCTTTGGAACAACAGGGCTATTTTCTGTTTCAGATACTATGGGTTGAGTCTGTGGCAAGGGTTACGCAAAATATTTTATTAATTCAAACGGGAAAAGTCCGGGTTAAATTATCACCTGACCTTTACTAAACGTTTTTTAAACCGTGACAAAGATGTTCATTTAGTTTTAAGAAAAGAAAATATTAAACCCGAAATTTGAGAATAATAAAACCATCCATTTTGAAACCATACAAAAGACCGGAACTTTTTCTTTTCTTTTTCCTCTTTCTTTTCACTGCTTGCAACGGGACACATTACGCACACCCCACTGTTGAAATCAAAACAACTTTTGGGAATATTTATGTAGAGCTGTATCAGGATAAAGCGCCACAAACAGTTGCAGCATTTTTGAAATTTGTACAATCCGGAATTTATAAGAACAGCAGTTTTTATCGCGTACTAAAAGAAGAAGATCAACCATCCAATGCATTTAAATCCGAATTAATCCAGGGCGGCATTTATAAATCGAATCCTGCACTCATTGAAAAAGAACCGGGGATCCCACTCGAAACCACCCAAAAAACAGGATTGAAACATCTCGATGGAACCATATCTCTTGCAAGAACAACCCCCAACTCCGGCAACACCGAATTTTTTATTTGTGTGGGCGATCAGCCTGCCTATGATTATGGCGGCGAAGCCAATCCGGATGGGCAGGGATATGCAGCATTCGGAAGAGTTATAAAAGGTATGAAGACCGTTCATGAAATCCACAGCCAGGATTCCAATGGAGATAATTTTACCCCACCCGTAAAAATTAAAGACATCATTTATGTAAACCCTCCAAAATAGAAACTGACTTTAAAAGGCCCGTCGTTTTTTTGTACGAGAAAATTTGGAATCACCCGATCCCACAAGAATGGTATATGAGAAAAATATATTCCTGTAATTTTTAAAAAAGACTATTTTAGGACTTTCAAACTTGTAACGCTTATCAAATTTAATTTTCAAACCTGATTTTTTATGGAAGATCAAAGCACACCTGTAGAGGTGGAAGAAAGCAAAAAAGGAAAACACCCCAAAGCCCTGTATGTTTTGTTCATGACCGAAATGTGGGAAAGATTCGCCTACTACCTGATGGTTGGAATTCTGTTATTATATCTCATCGACGGACAAACGGGAAAGGGCATGACTGCACAGATGGGAGCCGATGTGGTAGGAAGTTTTATTGCAATGGTTTACCTCACTCCATTTATCGGAGGGCTTTTGGCTGACCGTTACCTGGGTTATATCAGATCTATTTTTCTGGGCGGTTCTCTGATGGCTCTCGGATATTTTGGGCTTGCTCTCCCGGGCAATACAGCGCTGTATGTTTCACTTCTTCTGATCATTGTTGGAAATGGATTTTTTAAACCCAACATTTCGACAATTCTCGGAAATATTTACAACAGAGAAGATTTAAAAAAGCTGAAAGACAATGCGTATAATATTTTTTATATGGGTATCAATATTGGCGCATTGGTGTGCAATTTCGTAGCAGCTTATTTGCGTAACCATTACGGATGGGGATATGCCTTTGCCGCTGCCGGAGTCGGGTTGGTAATCGGATTGATCTGGCTGGCATCCAATTTAAAAAAAGTGCGGGAAGGAGATATCAAGAAGAAACCCAATCCCGAAGATATGTCCATTGGAAAAATCCTGGGATACGTTTTTGTTCCTGCAATCATCGCCGCAATCATAGGATGGATGCTTCCCACACAAATTTTTGGTTCCACTATTATGGGAAGCAAATCAAACGATGCATTCATATTTGCCTGCCTTCCCATTATTGCATTTTACGTATCCTTATATGTAAGGGCAAAAGGCCCGGATAAAAGAGGCATCGGCGCTTTGCTTTTTATTTTTGGAATATCAATTATTTTCTGGACTATTTACAATCAAAACTCTACGGGACTTACTCTTTGGGCACAACGTCATACCGACCGGAGTATCTCGACTCCCGTTCTCGAGAAGGTGGCCGGTGGACTTGGTTTTATGCAGACGGTGAGTGATACGCCCAGATTGGTAAATAAAGTAGATCCTTTTTTTGTAGATGTAACCGATAATTCTCCGGTCGTCGCAAAAATAAAACCCGACCTGGATTCAACTGCAGACGGGAACCTGGTAGATGCACGAACAAAAATTATTCAGGTGGAGGGTCCTGATCCCTATTTCAATAACATTCCGAAAGATCAATGGCCAAAAGGATCGATGAAAGTTGCCAATACCGAATTATTCCAATCTATAAATCCTCTTTTCATTGTCATTCTTACACCATTGCTTGTATTGTTTTTCGGATTTCTGCGAAGTATAAGATCAGAACCAACCACGGCTTCAAAATTTGGCCTGGCTTTGTTTATATCAGGCTGTTCTTCCCTTGTTATGGTGTTCGCCATCTTATCTGTCGATTCCGTGTATTTGGAAAAGACATCCCCTTACTGGCTTTGGGGAACCTACTTCGTTTTTACGGTAAGTGAACTATTTCTCAGTCCGATCGGATTGTCTCTCGTGTCAAAACTCGCTCCTCCCCGGCTGACATCATTGTTAATGGGAGGTTGGTTTTTAGCTACTGCCATCGGTGGTAAAATAGCAGGCGTGATGACAAGTTTCTGGGATAGTTTTACTGATAAAAAGGTATTCTTTCTGATCCTTGTTGTAGCCGCATTCATCGGAGGAATCGTTATTTTCAGCAGGCTGAAATTCCTCAACAATGTTGTAAAGGAAAAAACAGGTTCTGCATAAATAATATTTAAGTCATTGTGGATGATGGTAAGCGGCAGAATAAAATCTCGCCGCTTTTTTTTCGGATTTTAAAATGGAAATCCGGTGATCAATTCCCTGATAACTTCTTAAAAAATATGCCACAGATGTACGAATATTTTTTCAAAAAAGATCAAATTGTATTCATGTATCATAGGATTAGAAAAACAAATTATCTGCACAACTAATCCCGGCTACATCAGGAGTTTCCTGTTTGCAGGTAATGATTTGGGGATTCTAAAAGACCCTGTAAAAGTCACCTGGCTTTTGCAATGGTAAACGAACATGCCACCAGGCCCCGGGACATCAGGAATCCCAAAGAATTATCTATGGTGCCTTTGCACCCGTGGCAAAAAAATAAACATCCGTGAATTCAGTACCTAAATTATTCGGTTAATATCTTATGGGTCTGATCATAAAACAGTGAGAAATTCCACTGAAAGAATTAATAAGACCTGCCAGTTACTGTAAATCGGCTCCTTCAACCAGCACAACCGTTTTATTGTTTAATACTTCGGCAAAACCACTTTTGATCGCATATATCCGGGTCTTTTGTTTATCCAGCAATACCTTCAGATTGCCGGATTTCAGCGAACTTACCACTGCTGCATGATGATCGAGTACCTCAAACAATCCGCTCGTTCCCGGTAATTGAACACCATATACTTCTCCACTGAAAACCTTTTTGTCTGGTGTTAAAATTTCTAAAGTCATTGTATATCCGGTTGCTGTTTAATAAAATTTTAGGAAGCCTTGGTGGCTGCTTCAAGCATTTTCTTTCCTTTGGCAATGGCTTCATCCAGATTTCCAACCAGGTTGAATGCAGCTTCAGGATATTCATCCACTTCTCCATCCATAATGGCATTAAATCCGCGGATGGTATCTTCAATGGAAACCAATACACCTTTCAAACCTGTAAACTGTTCAGCAACGTGGAATGGCTGGCTGAGGAAACGTTCAACACGGCGGGCGCGGCTAACTATCAGTTTGTCTTCATCGCTCAATTCATCCAAACCGAGAATAGCGATGATATCCTGCAATTCCTTATAACGTTGCAGAGTTTGTTTTACTCTGTTGGCACATTTGTAATGTTCTTCACCAACAATATCGGGAGTCAGAATTCTTGAAGTGGAATCCAGCGGATCCACTGCCGGATAAATTCCTTTATCGGCCACTTTTCTGCTTAATACGGTTGTGGCATCCAGGTGGGAGAAAGTCGTTGCAGGCGCAGGGTCTGTCAGGTCATCGGCCGGTACATAAACAGCCTGTACCGAAGTGATAGAACCATTGCGTGTAGAAGTAATGCGTTCCTGCATCAATCCCATTTCTGTGGCCAGTGTCGGTTGATAACCTACCGCAGAAGGCATACGTCCTAACAGTGCCGATACTTCAGAACCGGCCTGAGTAAATCTGAAAATGTTATCCACGAAAAACAAAATATCTCTGCCTTTTCCCTGTCCGTCGCCATCGCGGTAATATTCAGCTACAGTCAATCCGCTCAAGGCCACGCGGGCTCTTGCTCCTGGGGGTTCGTTCATTTGTCCGAATACAAATGTGGCTTTTGAATCTTTCAATTCATTCATATCCACGAGGTCCAGATTCCATCCGCCTTCTTCCATACTCTGTTTGAAAGGTTCGCCATATTTCATAATCCCGGCCTCGATCATTTCACGAAGAAGGTCATTCCCTTCCCTGGTACGCTCGCCCACGCCGGCAAATACGGATAAACCACTATATGCTTTTGCGATATTATTAATCAATTCCTGAATCAATACCGTCTTTCCAACACCGGCGCCACCAAACAACCCAATCTTACCACCTTTGGCATAAGGTTCAATCAGGTCAATTACCTTAATTCCCGTAAAAAGTACCTCGGTGGTTGTACTTAGGTTTTCAAATAATGGCGGTTGGGCGTGGATGGATCTTCCATTTTCTTTGCTTACCTGGGGCAAACCATCGATGGCATCTCCGGTAACGTTGAACAAACGTCCCTGGATGGCTTCGCCGGTGGGCATCAAAATAGGCTTCCCGGTATCTGTCACTTCCATTCCGCGTGTCAGTCCTTCGGTGGAGTCCATGGCGATACAGCGCACACTGTCTTCTCCAAGGTGCTGCTGCACTTCGAGAACCAGTTTTTGTCCGTTGGGCCTGGTCAATTCCATTGCATTGTATATCTGAGGTAATGCTCCTTCTGTTTCAAAGTGAACGTCAACAACAGCTCCGATGATCTGTCTGATTTTTCCCTTATTTGCCATAAAAAGAAGTATAGTATTTTAAATCGGCGGCAAAGGTAAGGCTTAAAAATAATTTTTCACTACAAAAATGGACATAGAAAGGCTTTCATTTTTAAAATTTCGCAAAAAGAAGGTGAAGTTTAATTGTTGTATCCGGGAAGTGATATTAAAGAAAACCGGCAATCATTAATAAACCTTCGGATTAAAGGAATCTATGGTTTTAAAAAGTTGCGGATCACGGGCACTTTCGCAAATTCTTTTCTTTCGACTCTCAAAATGAACAGGGCAAAAAGGAAAATCAAAATGGTAGCCGTTGCAAAGTGGAACAGGAAACTGGCTGTCCAGAAATTAATCAGTTTATGTATCCAATAAATCAGCAGCGCTATGACCATGTAAGCAATCAGTTTTTTCCAGGCATAGGGCACAGGATATTTTTTCTGGCCCCAGATATAAGAGATCACCATCATACTGCCATAACAGATAAAAGTAGCCCAGGCGCTTGCCATGTATCCAAAAACCGGAATGAAAAAATAATTAATAAATAAGGTTAGCGCAGCGCCGATAATAGTAATCCACGCCCCGGCCATTGTCTGATGCGTCAGTTTATACCATATAGCGAGGTTGTAATAAATACCGAGAAACATATTGGCAAAAAGAAGTATGGGAACTACTTTCAAACCCGTTTCATAAATTTTTCTTTTCTCAGCATTGAGACTTAAAAAATATTTCCAGATATCGAGATACAACATGACGACAAGGAACATCAAAGAAATCGTGATTACAAAAAATTTCATCACCCTGGCATACACCTTTTGAGGTTGCTGTCCTTCGGCTTGTTTAAAAAAGAAAGGTTCGGCTCCCAACCGGAACGCCTGAATAAATAAAGTAATCAGAATCGATAATTTATAGCATGCCGAGTAAATGGCCGTTTGTTCTTTGGCTGCATCCAAACCTCCCGGAGCCAGCCACGTGATCATGATTCTGTCGAAAGTTTCATTGATCATTCCGCCAAAACCTGCAATGAGAAGCGGCAGGGAATAAATCATCATATCATACCAGGTGCTTTTACTGAAAGTCCATTTGGCTGATAAAAATTCGGGAATAAGTAAAAACCACGCAACGGCTGAAGCAACGAGATTGGCAATCATGATATACCCAACGCCATAATTCGGATTGTAAAAAGTACCCCAGAATCCGATGGGATTTTCCTTGGCCCACACCGGGCAAACCGAAAGAAGAAAATAGACCACAGCTATCTGAAGGCAGATACAAAAAATGCGGATAAGTGCATATTTTCTCGGCCGCTGGTCCAGGCGCAATTTGGCAAACGGCAGCGTAGAGAGGGTATCGAAGGAAATAATCAAAGCTGCAAGGGTGATAAATTCAGGATGGTTGTCGAGCCTCAGCCAATGGGCAATTGTCTGCCGGTACATAATCATAATCGCCGCAAACACAAGAGTTGAAAAAACTATAGAGATAATGGCTGTTCCATAAATATCCTTCTTGTATTTTTCATGGGTGGAAAACCGGAAATAAGCCGTTTCAAGTCCATAAGTAAATAATACATTCAAAAAGGGAATGGCTGCATACAGGTTGCTCATATCGCCATATCCATCCAATGTTAGCCGTGCTGTAAAATAAGGAGTCAGCAAATAAAATAAAAACCGAGCAGCTATGGAACTTGCTCCATACCACATGGTCTGACCTGCTAACTTTTTAATATTTCCCAAGAAATAACCGGATTAGGATGTGTCAAAAATAAATGTATTAGCCGACAAAAGGATTTTGCGGATTCACAAAAGATTGAATCAAATCTCCTTCGACTTCCATTTCAGAAACTTTTCTCATTTCATGCAACCGGGGCGCCAAAACATCTCCGTCTGAAATCTTTTGAGTATTTGTAATTATCCTGCATTCATCCCAAATTCCTGCATCAAAGAATTTCTGTAAAGTGAAACTGCCTCCTTCGACCATTACACTCAATATTCCGTTTGCATGAAGAAAAGATAATACCTGCCTGAGATAATCTTTTTCTTCTACCTTTTTGTAAATCACTTTTTCTCCTTGTTCTTCTTTAACCGTATTGAACAAAATGGTTTTTCCTGGCTGGTCAAACATTTTCAAATGTTCCGGAATATCCTTGTTGCAAAGAATCACTCTCAAAGGCTGAGAACCGGCACCTGAACGGTTTGTCAGCAACGGATCGTCCTTAATTGCAGTTTGATGCCCCACAAGAATTGCAGCCTCATCGCTTCGCCATTGATGCACCAAAATATTCGTGTATGCATTACTGATAATTAACCTTTGCGAATGATTTCCTAAAACACCATTCATTGTCTGTGCCCATTTCAAAATAATGTAAGGCCGCTGAAACTGATGAAATGTAAAAAACCTGCGGTTGAGAAAATGACATTCCTTCTCCATTTCGCTCATCCTTACTTTAATTCCGGCTCCTTCCAAAATAGCAATACCTCTTCCGGAAACTTTTTTATTGATGTCTCCCGAACCAATAACTACTTCAGGAATTTGTTTTTCCACAATCAGATTTGCGCAGGGCGGTGTCTTTCCAAAATGAGAACAAGGTTCCAGGGATACATACATTGTACTCTTTGCAATCAGTGGTCTTTTACTTTCGGGAACACTGTTGATACAATTCACTTCGGCATGCGGCCCGCCATATTTCTGATGAAAACCTTCGCCGATAATTTTCCCTTTATAAACCAAAACCGCGCCCACCAAAGGGTTAGGTGCCACATTTCCCCTGCCCAATCCGGCAAGTTCAATGCACCGTTTCATAAAATAATTGTCGTCCAAAATATATCCTCCAGTAATTTGCAAATTAAATTATGTTTGGCTAATGACTTCAAAACATGCCTTTGAACTATTAAAAAATGAACTCACCTCTCTTTACGAAAATAGAGAAGCTGAAAATATTGCCGATTGGGTTTTGGAAAATATCATGCAAGAAAAAAGATGGGAAAGAAACCGGAATCTGTCGCCAATGACACAACAGCAACAGATGGTTTTTGAAAAATACAGAAAAGAGCTTCTGAATTTCCGCCCTGTTCAATACGTTTTGCACGAAGCATTTTTTTATGGAATGAAATTTTTTGTTGATAAGAATGTACTCATCCCAAGGCCTGAAACAGAAGAACTCGTCGATCACGTTATCAAAGAAAATCCAACCGCAAAATCCATCCTCGACATCGGTACCGGCAGCGGATGCATTCCCGTTGCTTTGAAGAAAAAAATTTCATCAGCAGAGGTCTCCGCAGTTGATGTAAGCGAGGGTGCATTGAAAGTAGCTTTGAAAAATGCTGAATTAAATCAGGTAAAAATTAATTTCAGCACACTTGATATTTTGAACCAAAAAGAATGGGACACACTCCCCTCTTTCGAAATCATTGTCAGCAATCCCCCGTATGTAACGCCTCAGGAAAAAAGCACTTTATCTCCCAATGTGGTCAACTTTGAGCCTTCAGTTGCGCTCTTTGTTCCTGAAAATGATCCCTTGCTTTTTTACAAAGTCATTTTTCATTTTGCACAACAAAAATTAAATCCGGGTGGAAAAGTATATCTCGAGGTTAATGAATCCTACGCCGGAGATGTTTCTGATTACTTCGAAAAAAACGGATGGAGGACAGAAATTCTTAGGGATATGTATGGAAAGGAAAGAATGGTAAAAGCTATTCCGACTTGACAGAGGCGCTTGTGGTTGCGCCCAGTTTTTTCGCTACCTGCATAACCCTGACGATATCGCCCCAGCTTACCAAAGAATCTGCATTGATCACCACAGCAGGTTTGGTGCTGTCTGTTATGAGCAACTGGGATCTCAACACAGGTGCCAGCGAATCAAACGGGATTTTCTTTTGTCCTACAAAAATTTCATTATTCTTATCAATGCTTACAATCACACTCTGCTTGGCTTTGGCGTCGCTGTCTGCGCGCGGGTTATTCATCTTAATGACATTCGGATTGGCCATGGTAGAAATAATCAGGAAGAAAAACATCAGGATAAAAAGTATGTCATTCAGCGGACCGGTATCCAGTTCTGTATCCTCACTTTTAAATCTTTTTCTGATACTCATGATGCTTAATTATCCGATGCTGGTTTCAAAAAATTATCTGGTTGGTTCCTGAAGGACATCTGTAAATTCTGCAACGGCCACTTCCATTTTGTTTTCCATTCTGTCTATCTGTGCCACGAGATAGCTGTGTCCGATGTAGGCGAGAATACCAATGATAAGTCCGGTAGCAGAAGTCACCATTTTAATATAAATACCGTCGGCAATGGTGTTTGGCGTGTATTCCGTGCTGATGGCAATGCTTCTGAACAAAGCCAGCATGCCGACAATGGTTCCCAGGAATCCGAACAAAGGAGCGATACGTGCGACAATGGAAATAATAGAAAGATTTTTTTCAAGTTTGTAGAGTTCAAGTGTACCTACATTTTCCATGCTTTTTTCAATGGCATCCATCGGTTTGCCGATTCTTTGAATCCCTTTATCCACAATCCTGGCTACAGGGCTGTCGCTGTTTTTTGAAAAACTTCTTGCAGCCGATACATTTCCGCTGATGATGTGATCTCTTATAATCCGCATAAAATTATTATCGATATGGCTTGCTTTGTTAATCGCTATCAATCTTTCAATGAAGAAATAAAGTGCAATCACAAAAAGCAATGCCAGCGGGATCATGAGTACACCACCGCTCACCAGCACATCCCATAAACTTTGCGACTTGGTAGCTGAAGCCATAGCAGCAGTGGCAGTGTCTGTTTGCAGAAGAAATAAATCCATCTATTCGGGTTTGGTTACAAATGTAAAAAGTAATTTGGTACAGGGAGGTCGCTTAGGAAGAGGTGGAAAACTTTAACGATAATGTTAACGAGGCAGTTTCAGAAAATTTGAAAAACATGATTAGCCGCATCAGGATTCAAATCATTTTTCCACAAATAATCAAACGGGCAGAGAAAAAATACAAATAAAAATTCTCTCTCAAATCCAGCTTCCCACTAAAATGTTCCTCACCACTTTCTCTCTATTCTTTGAAAAATCACAGCCCACAAGAGATACGCCGGGTTACGCGTTTTCTTCCCAAATCATGGCCAGATGAACAATGGTCTCTGCTGCCTTCGCCATATCTGCAAGGCTCACCCATTCCTGTTTTGAGTGGATGCCATACATGCCGGTAAACAAATTCGGACAGGGCATTCCCATGTAACTGAAACGGCTGCCATCTGTACCTCCTCTGATGCTTTCTGTCTTTACGGGCAAACCCGCACGGCGAATTGCTTCGGCAGCATGGCCTGCAACTTCAGGATGCTGATCCAAAATCTTTTTCATATTGCGGTATTGCTCATGCACGTGAAATTCCATTCTGGCTCCCGGATATTTATCCACTACCTCCTGGGCCAATTTTTTCAAACGTTCTCCGTGTTCACGCAATTTATCATCGTCAAAATCCCGAAGAATAAATTCTACTGTTGCTTTTTCAGCAATGCCATTGAAACCGACCGGGTGTACATAACCTTCCATCTTTTCCGTGGTTTCAGGCGACCATTTGTCCTTTGGAAGAGTATTCAAAATATCTCCCGCAATTTTCAAAGCATTTACCAATCTGCCTTTGGCGTATCCCGGGTGGGCGATGATTCCATGAATAATAATTTCCGCGCCATCTGCACTGAAGGTTTCCACCTCAAGGCTCCCGGCTTCACCGCCATCCAACGTATATCCATAAGTGGCATTAAGTTTTTTCATATCAGCTTTGGCTGTGCCCTCTCCTATTTCTTCATCAGGAGTAAACAAAATCCTGATAGTGCCATGTTTTATTTCCGGATGGGCCATCAGGTATTTTGCAGCTCCCATAATAGATGCCACACCACTTTTGTCGTCAGCGCCAAGCAAAGTATTTCCCGAAGCGGTTATAATATCTGTCCCGGTTTTTTCTTTCAGGTACGGATGTGTTGCAGGTGAGAAAACCTGGGCCGGATCATCCGGTAATTTTATTTCACCACCGTCATAATTCCTGTGTACAATGGGTTTTACACCGGTTCCGCTGCAGTCGGGCGCAGTATCCACGTGGCTGCAAAAGCAAATAACAGGTACGTTTTTCTTATCCGTGTTTGAAGGAATCGTTGCATAAACATAACTGTACTGATCCACTTCAGCATCTGCAATCCCCAGGGCTTTCAACTCTTCTGCAAGTGCATCAGAAAGATTTCTCTGTTTCTCAGTGGAAGGATGGGTACCGCTTTTCGGATTGCTTTGCGTATCAATTTGAACATACTTCAAAAAGCGTTGGAGGATATCTTCGGAATCAATCTGAACCATATTTTTTTTCCCAAAATTAAAGTTATATGGACTATGCAGGTTACAGTACCCGGATTTTGCATTGAATCAATCTTTATTTATTTTGATTGGATGGGAACATTTCTGAATCAGGCCGGATAATTTTTTTGTGATTTAATTAAATCACTTGGGAACTTTTCTGTATAAGTAAAATGCCAATCCCGAAAAAATCAGGTTGGGAAGCCAGGCCGCCAGCACAGGGTTGAATTGGGATTTCATTGAAAACACAGAGGCAAACCTCTCGACAAGAATATAGAGAATACAGATGATGACTCCAATGGCAAGATGAAATCCACTTCCTCCTCTGATCTTTTGTGAGGCAATGATTCCACCGATTAAGGTGAGTACCAAAACTGAAAACGGAATCGCATTTCGCGACTGCTTTTCAAGAATCAATGAATTGATATCCTCGCTGCCCCGCATCCGCTCCAGCTTAATCAGATTGGTCAGTTCAGGCGTTGTCAGTTGTTCCTTTGTATATTCATCTGTCTTGAGATCGAGTGGTTTGAAATTATAGGCCACATGCATCTGAGTGGTATCTCTCAGGGTATGTTTCAACCCGTTTATTGTTCGGATCCTGACCTGGGTGAGTTGCCATTTGCTCAAAGAAGTATCCCAACGGATTCCCTGTGCATACAGGTTATAAACAAGAGCAGTAGAATCAAATTTCTGAACAAAAAAATTGCTTCCCGATTTACTGGCCGTATCATAATAACCTATGCCGGCATAAGAAAAAGAATCCAGTTTAAAATGCTTGTTTGAGATGGTAGCAGTATTCACGTAGCCTCCATAATTCATGTCGATGTATTTTGCCTGAAAGGTGCTCCATTTCATATTTGCAGGAGGAAGCACATATTGGTTTACCCACCATAGAAAACCGGAAAAGAACAATCCACAAATGAAATAAGGAAGCAAAAAACGCCTGAAACTTATACCGGAACTTAAAATCGCAACTATTTCACTTTTATTGGCCATTTTGGAAGTGAAGAAAATAACGGCAATGAACAAAAACAAAGGGAAGAGCATGGCATCAATGTGCGGAATAAAACCAAAATAATATTGCTCTATGATTTGCCTGGCTGTAAGCCCGGTCTTGGAAAAATCATCTGTCTTTTCACTCAGGTCAACCACCACCACCAGAATGGTCATTGCAATGAGGCAAAACAAAAAAGTCACGATGAACTTTTTTATAATGTATCTGTCCAAAATCTTCATGCGATGGCAAAAGTAAGGTGATATTCCGCAGACAATCTGATGTTATCATATTTTTTGCTATTCATTTCCTACTTTGTGCAGGAGGAGCAACAAAAAAGGATTAAATGCGTTATCCTGTTGGCTTTCAGAACAATATTTCAAAAAACAGGATTGCTGTTAAGAAGTTGTCCGGATAAGAGCTATCTGCAGTGCTTTTTTTTATTTTTGTAAAGAAACCCGTTTTGCCCAAAGGCCTGTTGACCATACTGCTTTTACTGATTTCCGTCTTTTCTTCTGCCCAGTATTATATCAGGGGAGATGTAAAAGATGCGAACAATGAACCTTTGCAAAATGTAAAAATTTACAGGCCATCGGCACGAAGCATTTACAACAGTGGAATGACAGGGGGATTCGGCATTTTGTCATCTGCTCTTTACGATTCTCTCATCTTCACAAAAGAAGGATATGACACAGTGCGGTTGCGTGTAAAAACGGACGAATACCTTCGTGTGGTGATGGCGACTGATAAACGAAAGAAAGATCCCACCCTTCAAAAAATGATTTCCTTTACTACCAATGGAGATGAAAAACTCAGTTCTATTTCAATTTATGACGGGGAGACTTACAGCAGCATCATTGAAAACAATTTCGTAAAAACAACCAACCGGGCACAAACTACTTTCGGACTTAGAATAGACAAGGCATCTTACAGCAATATCAGAAGGTTTATCAATCAGCAGATGCAGGTTCCGCCCGATGCCGTCAGGCTGGATGAAATGCTCAATTATTTTAATTTTAATTACAAAGAACCCGATCCGGGGAAAACATTCTGTACAGAAAGCCAGGTGACCGATTGCCCCTGGAACCAGGCACACAGATTATTATTCTTAAATATCTCAGCCAGAAGGCTGGATCTAAGCAAAGTACTTCCAAGCAATTTTGTATTTCTGATCGATGTATCGGGCAGTATGGATTTTCCCAACCGGCTTCCCTTAATTAAGCAGGCATTCAAACTCTTTGTTGAAAATCTGAGACCCATCGATACGGTTTCCATTGTAACCTACGGAGGAACTGTAGGAATCTGGCTGACTCCAACAAGCGGAGGGAATAAAGATAAAATATTGAAATCTATTGAAGAGCTGAATGCATCAGGCGATACCCCCGGAGAAGCAGCAATCAGGACCGCTTACCAGCTTGCCAATAACACTTTCATCAAAGGAGGCAACAACCGCATAATACTTGCTACTGACGGAGACTTCAATATAGGACAAACCTCAGAAAAAGATTTGGAAGAACTGATCGAAAAAGAAAAAAAATCAGGGATTTATCTAACCTGTCTGGGTGTGGGTATGGGCAATTATAAAGATTCAAAGATCGAAATACTTGCCAAAAAAGGGAATGGCAATTTCGCATATATAGATGATATACATGAGGCTGAAAAGGTGATGGTATTACAATTTACACAAACCATGTATGCCGTTGCAAGAGATGTTTATGTCAATGTAAAATTTGATTCAACTGCCATCCGGCAATACCGGCTGCTGGGATATGATAACAGAAAAAGTGGTTTCGAGAATTTCATAGGAGAACCTGAGGGAGGGGAAATCGGTTCAGGAGCAGGCAATACCATTTTGTTTGAACTTGAGCCAAAGGTTACGGACAGTGCTTTGCAAAATTCCTTTGTGGGTTCGATTACCATTCATTACAAAAACACCAGAGACACCTCCGAACTTCTAAAGACTTATAACTGTTTTTATAACTATCGTCCTTTTGACCAGGTTCAAAAGTGCCTGCAATTTGCGACAGCAGTGGCGATGCTCGGATTAAAGCTCAGGCAGTCTGAATACTTTCCTGATGTATCGTGGGATACTATCAAAAAAATTGCTTCAAAATCAATTGAATTGCCCAACGATTATTTAAAGGATCAATTTTTGACCCTGACCGAAGATTGCAAAAAGATTTATGGTTCCCGACGCAGAAAAAACAGATAATTGTGACAATTGCCTCACCGTGTGGCATTAATTTTGTTTTTGTCAGGGTGGCTTTTACGAGACACGATCAGCAAGGATGAGGAAACAGTTCATTAAATCGGTAAAGTTTATTTGAATTATTGACAGATTAATGGTAAATTACATCTGATCCGTTTTGTGTGGCCAGTTTCCTGAACAAATTCCTATAACTCCCTTTTAAATAACACTTAAATATGTTATCTATCCACAGCCCCCAATACGCAGCCTATCCCGGCGAATATATCCCTAAACAAAAAATTATGAAGGCACTTGCCGAAGGATATTTTGAATCGGACAAGATTTCCCTGAATCCGAAACATTCCATTTCTCAAACAGATGAATATTATAAAATTGAAATGACCATCCCGGGTATTAAAAGAGAAAATCTTTTGGTTACAACAAATGAAAAAGGGAGCCTGTGTATTATGGGTTACAAGACTGGAAAAAAATCCACAAAATCTCATAATGCGCCGGCAGTAAAAAACAGGATGGATACTTTTCTCAGAGAAATTCCTCTTCCCGAAGATGCCGACACTGATTTTACATCGGCCTCCTGCCATGAGGGAACATTGACAATTTTCTTTACCCGGACAGGAAGAAATCCCCGCAAAAGAGCATCCACAATTGTGGTTTATTGATTTCAATACAGATCTTATTCAAAGCTGCCGGTTAATGGCGGCTTTTTATTTATTTAAAAACCAATTTCATTAAATGCAAAAAAGATCAGCAGGCCTGTTATTTTACAGGTATTTTAATCTACATGAATTACAAGTGCTCCTTGTTCATCCCGGCGGGCCTTTTCACAAATCCAAAGATGCAGGCGACTGGTCAATTCCCAAAGGTGAATTAGAAAAAAATGAAACTTCATTTCAAACCGCAAAAAGGGAATTTCATGAAGAAACGGGAATCAGTGCACCGGAAGGAAATTACAAATTGCTAACACCGGTACAGTTGAAAAGTGGAAAAATTGTAGAGGCTTACTACCTCAATGCTTCTCCCGATTGCACTCATATTGAGAGTAACATGGCATCAATTGAGTTTCCTTACAAATCGGGAAAATATATTGAAATCCCAGAGGTAGATAAGGCAGAATGGTTCAATGCCGAAACAGCCAAAGAGAAAATCAACCAGGGCCAGGTACCGTTAATTAAAGAATTGGAAGAAAAATTAAACACAAAAAAAGAGGATCTTTTATAATCCACTTTCCCACAGAATACAATTATCCAACTGTTATTTATCCGGTTTTCGAAATACCGTTTTTAAATAGCATGTCAATCGGCCGGTTTATCTAACAGATATGAATACACGATTTAAAGACAATGCAACTTAAAAGATTCTGGAACACAATTTTTTCCAGAACACAAAAGGATTGTATTCAACCGAACTTGTTGTTTAATTGCGACGGGAGAGATACAGAGGGAAAAAAGTATTACCTGATTTTCATCCTGAGCAACAACTCACAAGGTTTTAATCCGGTATGCTTTTTAAAGGCAGTTGAGAAATGGCTGATAGAACTATACCCGAGTAAATTAGAAACATCCGTCACTGTCAAACCTTTTTCATACAACAGGTATTTTGCATGTTCCATTCTTTGAGATTGGAAAAAGTCAAAAATGGTGGTACCATACAATTCTTTAAAACCTTTTTTGAGATAGCACTCATTGATAGCTGCCTTGCGGCTCAATTCCTTTATCGTGAGTGGTTCGCAAATGTGCTGTAATAATACTTCCCTTGCCAGTTCAATCTTTTTTCTGTCTTCCTCATTGGCGAGAAATTTACAGGAAAATTCTTCAGATTCAGGTTCGTCGCCCGCCATGCATTCCATTGCATGCAAAAGCAACATCTGAGTCTGCGCATTTGTAAAAATATTAGCCATGTTATCGGTATAACGATGGTTCATTAAAGCCGATAACACACCTTGAATTTTACCGCAAAGAGGCAATAATTTGGTGAATGAGCTGGTATGCCTGAAATTCAGGATATCCTCTGAAAAGCTGGTTGTGCGGATGTCTTTGACAAGCTGCCCGAGATGCTGTTCATCAAATCTGAAATAAGCAACATCCACTGTGGTAACAGATTCATCGGCAGAGGTAAAACTCAGCCTTCTGCAAAAAGAACACTCTTCTTCAAACCTGCCGCAATACCTGTTTCCCGAAACACAAAAAACCAATTCCAGATTTTTTTCTCCTTCTCCATCACTGTAATTATACCTCATGATGGCCATGTCTTCCGGACTAAGCCCGGCCGGCTTTCTGTATCTGCGCAAAATATAATAGATGGAACCGGGGATATCCTGTACCCTCTGTTGCAACAACTCCAATTCGTCTTGTTCTACCGGAACTCCGGCAGATGCTGTCAATATATTTTCTATTGCTTCCATTGAAAGAACTGCAAATTTATTAATTAATCAACATTAATCCATAACATCTTTGTGTGGAATTTGAATGTGATTTTTCAAAAATTAATGAATGTTGATATTCTTAAAACTTTTTGGACGGTTTATTAACATTTTATCTGCTTTTATGTTTAAAACCTTTGCTGTTTTATTGGGTAAACCGCCTGTATTTTCGTAAATTTGCTGATTCTAAACATCAAATATTTCTATTCAAATTTTATGGCAGAATTAGCAGAGGCGACACCTCTTAAAACAACTTACGGCGCAGACAGTATCCAGGTTTTGGAAGGATTGGAAGCCGTAAGGAAAAGACCGGCTATGTACATTGGTGATGTCGGCAACAAAGGTCTCCATCATTTAGTTTACGAAGTAGTAGATAACTCAATCGACGAGGCGCTGGCCGGCTTTTGCAACAAGATAATTGTCACCATCAATGAAGACAATTCTGTAACAGTCGAAGACAACGGACGCGGTATTCCCACAGGCATTATGAAGAAGGAAGGCAAAAGCGCACTCGAAGTTGTAATGACCGTCTTGCACGCAGGAGGAAAATTTGATAAAAACACTTACAAGGTCAGCGGCGGATTACACGGTGTAGGTGTCAGTTGTGTAAATGCGCTGAGTACCAAATTTCATGTGGTTGTAAACCGGGATGGAAAAGTTTTTGAACAGGAATACAGCAAAGGGATCCCTCAGTATGCTGTGCGCGAAATCGGCACAACCGATAAAAGAGGAACCCGTGTCACATTCTGGCCTGACGATTCTATCTTCATAACAACTACGTATAACCGTGATATTCTGGAAGGCAGGCTCCGTGAACTTGCCTATCTCAATAAAAAGATTACCATCATCATCAATGACCTCAGAGAAAAAGATGCTGACGGCAATCCTTACACGAAAACATTTTACAGCGAAGGCGGTATTACCGAGTTTGTTACCCTGATTGATAAAAATGCAAACCGGCAGCCTCTGTTACCTTCAGTAATTTATTGCGATGCTTATGATGAAGCTACCAAGGTAACTGTGGATGTTGCGATGATTTACAACACAAGTTACCAGGAACATCTGTTCAGCTATGTAAATAACATAAATACCATTGAAGGAGGAACCCATGTAGCCGGATTCAGGCGTTCTATTACCAGGGTATTCAAATCCTACGGAGAAAAAGAAGGATTATTTGAAAAAGCAAAAGTTGAAATTGAAGGAGATGATTTCAGAGAAGGCCTTACGGCTGTGATTTCTGTTAAAGTACCGGAACCACAATTCGAAGGGCAAACCAAGACCAAGCTGGGCAACAACGAGGTAATGGGAATTGTGGATAGCACCCTGAGCAAGGTGCTCACTTCTTATCTGGAAGAAAATCCAAAGAGCGCCAAAATCATTATTCAAAAAGTAATCCTTGCTGCACAGGCCCGTTCGGCTGCCAAGAAAGCACGTGAACTGGTACAGCGCAAAAATGTACTTACGGGTGGCGGTATGCCCGGCAAACTTGCCGATTGCAGCGATAAAGATCCTTTACGTTGCGAACTTTTTCTCGTGGAAGGAGATTCAGCAGGTGGAACAGCCAAACAGGGAAGGGACAGAAGTTTTCAGGCTATTCTTCCATTGAGAGGTAAAATCCTGAACGTGGAAAAAGCAATGGAACACAAAATTTATGACAACGAGGAAATCAGGAACATGTTCACAGCCTTGGGCGTGAAAATAGGAACACCCGATGATCCCAAAGAGCTCGATACCAGCAAACTCCGTTACCATAAGCTCATTATCATGACCGATGCCGATGTGGACGGAAGCCATATTTGTACTCTCATCCTCACTTTCGTGTACAGGTATATGAAAGAGCTTATTGAACAAGGTTATGTTTACATTGCCCAACCACCATTATACCTGATGAAGAAAGGAAAAGAACAGGCTTATGCGTGGACAGATGAAGAACGCAAAAAATGGGTTCAATCAGTGGCGGGTGGTAAAGAAGATTCGGTAAGTATTCAACGATACAAAGGTCTTGGAGAAATGAATTCGGAACAGCTCTGGGAAACCACCATGAATCCGGCAACCCGCACGCTTAAACAAGTGAATATTGAAAATGCAGTTGACGCAGATGCAGTATTCAGTATGTTGATGGGCGACGACGTACCACCGCGGAGAGAATTCATAGAAAATCATGCTACCTACGCAAATCTGGATGTCTAAATTTAAAAAGCTATCATTAGAAAATCTTCACTTCTGTGAGGATTTTTTTTTGAAATTTACTCACAAGTTATATGATGAAAAATGGAAAAATCAAAAGACAGAAAGAATATTCCGGTATTCCAATTTGGGCACAAATATCAAATTCTTGTTTTATCTTCTTTCACCAAACCCTTTACAGTTAAGCATTTCTACAATTTGGCGATTTTGCATTAATTTCACGCCGTCAAAAAACAATAAAAAGAAACGATCGAATAGATTATGGCTGAAGCGATAAGAATGCCCAGAATGAGCGATACTATGACCGAAGGCGTGATAGTAGATTGGCATAAAAAAGTGGGTGATAAAATAAAACCTGGCGATGTACTTGCCGATGTGGAAACAGACAAAGCTACCATGGAACTGGAAAGCTACAGCGAAGGAACAATATTATACATAGGTCCTAAAAAGGGAGAAAAAGTACCGGTAGAAGCTGTGGTTGCCGTAGTAGGAAAACAGGGGGAAGATTTTAAAGGCCTTCTGGATAGTAATGGAAACAAACCGGCTCCTGCAAATAAAGCAGAAAGCGCTGCTCCGGAAACCAAAGCCGCAGCACCAATAGCAGATGCCCCATTACCCAAGGGTGTAAAAACTATTTTGATGCCTTTGCTGAGTGATACCATGAAAGAAGGTAAAGTAGTGAAGTGGAATAAGAAAATTGGTGATAAAGTGAAATCCGACGACTCCATCCTCGAAGTTGAAACAGATAAAGCTACCATGGACGTTGTTGGCTACGAAGACGGAACATTGCTCTACCGGGCCGCCGAAGAAGGCGAAGCCATTCCGGTAAATGAAATGATTGCTTTGGTTGGCCCCGCCGGAACAGATGTATCTGCTTATGTGGCCGCACAAAAAAACAAGCAATCAACCAATAGTGCTCAACCTGTAGTCACTGCCGAAAAACACGCTGTACCTGCTCCGGTAGCAGTTGCTGACTCACATGCCACAACTTCCTCAACAGATGAATCAGGGAGAATTAAGATTTCACCGCTGGCACGAAAAATGGCCAAAGAAAAAGGTATTGACCTGCACCAGGTAAATGGAACAGGAGACGGCGGAAGAATCGTCAAAAGAGATATTGACAATTATATTCCGGTTGTTGCCAAACCCGCCGTGGCTGCTCCGCCAAAAGAAGGTGCAATTCACATGCACTCATTTGCTCCAATCGGGCAGGAAGGATATGAAGATGTCCCTCTTACCCAGATGCGGAAGACCATTGCCCGCAGGCTGGCAGAAAGTAAATTCCAGGCTCCCCATTTCTATCTCACGATGGAAATCAATATGGACAATGCCATCAAAAACCGGAAGGAAATGAATGAGGTAAGTCCGGTTAAAATTTCGTTCAATGATCTGGTAATTAAAGCTTGTGCGATGGCATTGCGCGAACATCCCGCAGTCAACAGCAGTTGGATGGGCGATTTCATCAGAATGAATAAACATATCCACATTGGCTCTGCTGTGGCCATGCCGGAAGGATTGATAGTACCGGTAATACGTTTTGCTGATCAAAAATCACTTTCACAAATTGCGAGTGAGGCAAAAGGACTTTACGAGAAAGCCAGAAACAAAAAACTACAACCGGCAGAATTTTCCGGAAATACATTCACTATTTCGAATCTCGGCATGATGGATATTGAAGAGTTTACAGCCATCATTAATCCACCCGATAGCGCAATTCTTGCAGTAGGCAAAATCAAAGAGATAGTTGTAAAAAAAGGTGATGGTTTCGGAGTTACCAATGTAATGAAGGTAACCCTAAGCTGCGATCACAGAAGTGTGGACGGAGCTGTTGGTTCTGCTTTCCTGCAAACTGTAAAAGCATTTCTTGAAAGCCCGGTGAGAATGCTGGTCTGATTTCAGACATCAGCATTCCTTCAATCCCAACGGAACAAATACAGCCAGGCCGCCATCGGCAGTTTCCTTGTATTTGGTATTCATGTCACGTGCAGTTTCCCACATGGTTTTTACCACATTATCCAGGCTTACTTTGGCAAAATCCGGAGCGCTCTGCAATGCAAGCTGGCTTGCGGTTATCCCCTTGATTGCGCCCATGGTATTTCTTTCGATACAGGGGATCTGAACCAAACCTTTTATCGGATCACATGTCATTCCAAGATGATGTTCCATCGTTATCTCTGCCGCCATCATTGCCTGGCGCTGGCTTCCTCCGATCCTTTCGGTCAATGCTGCTGCCGCCATTGATGAACTTACCCCGATCTCTGCCTGGCATCCACCCATTGCTGCCGAAATGGTCGCACCTTTTTTATAAATACTACCGATTTCAGAAGCAGTCAGAAGGAAATGAATGATTTCATCTTCATTGTAAGCATCGTGAAAAATCAGGTAGTACATAAGAACCGCAGGAATTACTCCTGCCGCTCCATTCGTCGGAGCCGTTACCACACGGCCAAAAGAAGCATTCACCTCATTTACCGCAAGGGCAAAACAGCTAACCCAATTGAGAATATAGGAAAAATCATTTCCACCATCCCGTATGCACTGAACCCATTCTTCAAAATTGGAATAATTGGTATTTCCCTTTAATAATTTTTTATTCAGTTCTGCTGCGCGCCTTTTCACATTTAATCCCCCGGGTAAAGTACCGTTGGTATGACAACCTTCAAAAAGACATTCCTTCATCACATTCCAAATAGAGAGAAGTTGTTGCCGCGTTATATCTTCGGACCTCCAGACACGTTCATTTTCCATGACCACTTCACTAATCGGAAGCCCGGTTTTCATACACCAGTGCAGTAAATCTTCAGCCTTATTAATGGGAAATGGCAGAGAAACCTCATCGTCTGATTTTTCACTTTCGTGTTCCTGCACCACAAATCCCCCACCAATTGAATAATAGGTTTCCTGGAATTGAACATCATTTTCAACTGTTGCGATAAAGGAAAGTGCATTGGGGTGGAATGGCAGGCTCTCGCGATAAAGAAATTCAATATTTTCTTCCGGGACAAAATGAATCAAATGCCGGCCAGCCAGATTGAGTTCTTCGCGCTCCTTTATTTGTCCTATTTTTTCACCAATCTTCTTTATATCAAAAGTAACAGGATCGTCTCCCGAAAGCCCAAGCTGAACTGCAATGTCTGTTCCATGCCCCTTGCCCGTTTTGGCAAGCGAACCATATAAAAGCACTTGCACTCCGGTTGTCTTTTCTAAAATATTTTTTTTGGATAGCACATTCAAAAATCTTTGCGCTGCCCGCCAGGGCCCAAGCGTATGGCTACTACTTGGCCCCACACCAATTTTAAACATATCAAAAACCGAAATGGCTTCCTGTCCCATAAATCAGAGTTGAAATTTGAATAGATGTTTTTACAATAATCTACACGGAAAAATAGGAAAAAATCATTGAATTAATTCAACGTCCCCCTTAAAATAAAAAAGGAAAAAACTGAGTTGAATTAATCAACCGAGATTACTTTCACCTTAAAAACCAGGTAGCTGTTTGCCGGAATAATCGTTGCTCCCATATTGTTGGTAATATTCTTGTTTCCATAACCAAGTGAGGGAGGAATATAGATATTAATCTGTCCTTCTCCTTTCAACATTGGAATTGCTTTCTGCCAGCCGACAATTGTCTGGCCAAGTATCAATGGAATGGGAGTTTCTGACGAATCAAATCCGCTGCCATTGAAAAAACCACCCCAATAGGTGACCGTTACTTTTGAACAAAGGTCAATATTTTTATTTCCGGATCCCGAACTTAAAACCTGGTAATACACACCTGACGGATGAATTGTCGCCGGGATATTATATTTATTAAGAGAATCAGCCAAAGCTGTTTGTTCATTTTGCGGAGCAGTTAAGGATGAATCTTTGAATCCGCATCCGTTATTATTTTTTTTACAACTAACCAGGGTGATTATAAAAAGAGCGCACAGAGAGAGGGCAACTTTCATTGGGTAAATTTTTCTAAAAATTGTTGATTGGCTGCAAAGAAAAATACTAATCTGATTGCACGGAATTCTTTTCCTTAAATTTTAACTCTTTATACAGTTGTTCATTTTTTTCCCAGCGCATCTGCTGATGAAAATAGGCATAGAAAACAGCGGTTCCGATAACGCAGATAAAAATGATAATCATTTGCCCTTCGGTAATAGGGATCATTCTTTTATACCAGTCATGAAACATAACCACTATCAGTATCGGCATTGCAAAAATTAATCCCCACGGGCCACCAAATAGCATTTTGCTCCAAAATGAGGTTGGCTTGTCTCTTTGGGATTCCCAATATTCCATAAATTTTTTTTCCTCTGCGGTTAACATGCGGTAAAGATAAAACAGATAACGAATGCAAATAGCATAATTACCTGCACATTTTTTTATCGATAAAAAAGGATTCACCCTTATTCATCAAGTATCAAAAGTAAAAATTATCTGTGCTGTTTTCCCGGACAAGAGATATTCAAAATTGTACTCTCTCCGAATCAAATACTGATGAGCAGCGGTGCCTGATGGAACAAATTACTATTTGAAACTGGGAAAGATTGATGTAGGTTTGCACCCAAAATCATCGCATCTTGAAAATAGATCAGATATTAATCTATTATCTTTTGAAAAATAAGGAACTTGCTCTGCAGGGTATTGGGGTATTCCGGCTGGAAGGTGCAGTAACCGAACCGGCTGAAAAAGGGAAACCGCTGATTATCCCCTCAGATGCAATCACCTTTGAATATAATCCCAAAGTCAAAGAAGACGATTCCCTGGTCACTTATATTTCAGAAACAACCGGCAAAATTCATCCGCTGGCATCTGCTGACCTCGATTCTTACCTTATGCTTTCCCGCCAATTTTTAAATATTGGCGAGCCTATGATTATTCCAAATATCGGGACTGTTGAAAAAGTAAAATCCGGAGTTCTGATTTTTAAAGGTGGTGAATATGCGATGGAGAGAATCGTTCCCAATGATATTAAAAAACCGGCAGAAGAGGCAGTCCCTACAGGGGAGCCTGAATCTTTTTCAGATTTTCCGGTACGTGAAAAGAACAAGGGGAGAACGGTTTCCTATCTGATTCTGGTAGTCATACTTGCACTCATTGTCTGGGCAGTCTGGAAATATTCTTTTAATCATGCGAATGAAGAAACCGTTACACATACAGACATAAATCCGGTAACCGATACCTCTCGCAGAATAGACACCATCCAACTTCCAACGCAACAAACACAGGCATTTGATTCTTCAAAGGCGGCAGATACCACAGGATTTAAAGTTGTTGTCGGGACCTACCGTACATTGGAAAGAGCGCAAAGGAGATTGGACCAACTCAAATTAAACGGCAGGAATGTGATCATGTTTACCAATGATTCCATTAACTACAAAATTGCCGAGCCATTTAATCTTCCATTGAGCGATACTTCTAAAATCATGAATGCGATCCGTATTTATTATGGGAAAGAAAGAAAATATTCTTTTGAATAAATTTTAGCGGAGGCGGAAATTTCTTTTTGAAATCTCTTTTTCAAATTCTCTACGCAAAAAAGACTACTCATATTTTTTCCTGATTCATTTGATCTCAGGCTATTTTTTAAATTCAAATCATAGTATTTTGTTTTTGTCCGGCAACAGGAAATCACCCTATATTTTTTAGGCAACTCCCATTTACTCATTCAAACCTCATTAGAAATTGTGGCCAATGTGAACGCACATCAGTTTTCTTCTTCGTTTTAATGTATCAAATTGTTTCACCCAATCCTATATAATTATATAAATTAAAATATTTAGTTTATTTCATAATTTATAAGTTATGTTTTAATATTTCTAATTATTTGAAATATTAAATATATTATTTTGAATAAAATAAATAAATCGAAGAAATAAGGCCATTAAAAAATCAGGTTTTTCTAAAACAATTTTCAAAATCTTTTTTTTATATCGAAGTTTCCTCCAATATTTGTTTTTGATACCAAGAACACAAACTGACTCAAACAACATCAACTTAAAAAAACTACACAGACATGCAAAAATTCTTAAAAGTATTTTTGGTGCTAATGCTACCTTTTACGCTGGCATTCGCACAAGAGCGGACAATCAGCGGACGTGTAACAGATGTATCGGGAACTCCTTTAAGTGGAGTCTCCATCACATCCGGCAACCGCGGAACACAGACCAATGCAGAAGGTAATTATTCAATCAATTTACCTTCTTCCGCTACCACACTTACCTTCTCTTTTGTAGGGTATGAGGCAAGACAGGTAAACATTGGAAACAAAACAACTATCGACGTACAATTAAACACCACCAAAGTAGGATTGCAAGAAGTGGTTGTAGTTGGTTACGGAACGCAGACAAGAAAAGACTTGACAGCATCCATCGCCACTCTGAAAGGAGATGCTGTAGAAAATGTGGCGATTCCCAGTTTTGACAAATTTCTTCAAGGTCAGGTGACAGGCGTACAGGCCACCACGCCAAGCGGTATTCTCGGACAACCGGCAAGGATACGAATCAGAGGTACAAACTCCATTTCAAACTCTTCTGAACCTCTGTATGTGGTAGATGGTGTTCCTTACATTTCCACAAACCAGGGCTCGGCAACACCGTACAACCCGCTTTCAGATCTGAATCCGGATGATATTGAGAGTATCGACGTCTTGAAGGACGGAGCTGCCACTGCCATTTATGGTTCAAGAGCTGCCAATGGGGTTGTTTTAATCACAACCAAAAGAGGAAAGTTGGGCAAAGCAAAAATCACCTATAGTGATTGGTTTGCTTCTGCCTCAGCTTCAAAAAAATTCAAACTTCTCAATGCAGCAGAGTTCGTAGAAATAGCAAATGAAAAGTTTCATAACATAGGCGATAACAACAATTATGCAGTTGCCTCACCTACGGGAGTAAATACCGACTGGCAGGATGTAATTTTGAGAACAGCTTTTCAGCAAAATCATAACCTCTCAGTCAGTGGGGCTACCGATCAGACAAATTATTACATGTCATTCGGCTATACTCAAATGAAAGGAATGATAGTAGCCAATGATTTGAAGAAATATAATTTCCGTGCTAAAATTGAACAAAAAGAGCTAAACAATCATTTGACCCTCGGAGCCAATATTAGTGCCACATACAATGTAAACAACGGATTAAACACAGGCACCAATGCCCTTTCAGGAAACGTAGGAGGAGCCATTCGTGCATTCCCTAATGTTGGGCCGAAAAATCCGGATGGAACCTGGAATCTAAGTGCCGATAACGCCAGATTGGGAAGAGGTCCGAATCTGAAAGAAATTGACGACAACTACACAAATCAGGCATTCGTTCTCGCAAACAATATTTTCCGCAGCAGAACTCCCAACGGTACCGGAGATGCCTTTGTCAAGGTTAAAATAATTGAGGGACTGAACTTCACATCTCAGATCGGGATTAATTATATCAATGTCGAAGATTTCTGGTTCTATAGCCCGGTTCACGGTGATGGAAGAGGATCAAACGGAATCGTAGATCAGGCATTCTCCCCTACTTTCAGATATAACTGGCAAAACTTTGCAGATTATACAAAGAAGTTTGGAAATCACAACATCAATGCGGTTGTAGGACATGAGGCACAAAAGACCACTTCAAGATATCTTGAAGGATCAGGTTCCGATTTATCAAATGTATTTTTTGGAAGCAATGGAAACATCATTTCAAATACTCTTGCAAATCAGTTTTATGATGGAGGATTATCTGAAAGGTCGTTTGAATCTTACTTCGGAAGGGTAAACTATTCCTATGCTGATAAATACCTGCTTTCTGCAACATTGCGCCATGATAAGATTTCAGATTTGCCCTGGGACAAACAAGGTGCCACACTTCCGGGTGGTTCTGTCGGTTGGAGAATTTCTCACGAAAACTTTTTCAAAGGAGTCAAATTCATAGACGATTTGAAGATTAGAGGAGGATACGCTAAAGTGGGAAATGTTGAGATTGGGCTTTTCCCTTATGCGGGAATTTTTGCACCGGTTCAATATGGGGATTGGAGCGGGGTGAAATACAGTCGCATGGGAAATCCTGACCTGAAGTTTGAAACGAGCTTCAAACTAAATATCGGATTTGATATTTCAATGTTCGATCATAGAATAATGCTTACAGCAGATTACTTCAGGAATAACATTGACAACCTGATCCTTGCAGCTCCAACTCCGCCATCAATGGGTGTACCCGGAAACAGTATAGCAACCAACGTAGGTAAGATGTATAATCAGGGTTTAGAATTTGCATTGAATACAAATAATATTCAAACCAGAGATTTTACATGGTCATCTACTTTAAATATTACCCTTATCAAAAACCGTGTAACACGCCTGGCAAATGAAGATGCAGATATCATCAATACTTATAACGTCACAAGTGTAGGCCACCCAATCGGATCTTACTTTGGATTTGAATCTGCAGGTGTAAATCCGGCCAATGGTAATCCACTTTGGTACAAAAAAGATGGAAGCATCGTTCAGGGAAATTTCTCCACCGGGAAATATTATACTTACGATCCCAAAAATGGCGCAGACTTGTCCACCACAGCGCCGGCACTAACTTTTGCTGACAAAAGAATCCTTGGCAATCCAAATCCGACCTGGTTTGGAGGTTTCAACAATACTTTCAGCTTCAAGGGATTTGATCTGAATGTATTTCTGACATTTTCAGGAGGCAATGAGATCTACAACATTACAGCACAAGAGTCATTGAACAATCAGAAGTTTATGAACTCCGGGCAAATACAAATGCAACGCTGGACTACTTCCGGACAGGTTACTTCAGTTCCGAAACTTTATTATGGCAGTGACAATTTCGTAAACCAAAACGGCAACCTGAATAGCCGCTTCCTGGAAAAAGCAAATTATCTGCGCGGACAAAACATAACTCTGGGTTATACAGTGCCTGCAGCTAAGGTTGCATCACTTCATATCAATAGTCTTCGGTTCTTTGTCCAGGTTCAAAATGCCTTCATCGTTACCAATTATTCCGGATTGGATCCTGAATTAGGCATAAGTGTTACGACCAACAACACGCCTGGTTTGGATTACAATACCAGCCCTATTCCAAGAACTTTCATGGCCGGACTGAATGTAACTTTCTAAACCTCTTAACTGAAATAAAATGAAACGTACAAATCATATCAAAACAATTATGAAAGCGATGAAACTTACGCTATTCATATCGTGTGCTGTATTAATTTTCTTTTCTTGTAAGAAAGATTTTACACAATTAAATCCATTGGACTCACTCTCGGAAGGAACTGCATTTTCTGATCCATCGAGAATTGAGTTAGTAGCAAACGGAATGTATCAACAAGCTGCAATCGGAGTATATGATGCAGGAACCGGTGCTGGTGCAGGTAGGGGTTATCCATTTGGAGGTGCATCCATCGAACAGGCTGAAATGAGAGGAGAAGATATGGTAAACCTGGCTACCTTTTACCAGATTACTTATCAGGCCACTTACAGTGCATCTTCAGCAAACAACAAAAACCATTGGGAACAATTATATTCTCTGATCAATCAGGCCAATGTGTTAATTGAAGGAGCACGGAATGCAGGGCAATCCGGAATCCTTGACCAAAGTGTTGCCGACTCTTATGAGGGGGAAGGAAGATTCATGAGGGCTCTTTCTTACCATGAACTACTCATTCATTTCTGCAGGCCTTATTCTGATAACCCAACAAAGAATTTGGGTGTACCCTGGAGGGATAAAGCCATTAATTCTCCGACCGCCGTACAAGATGCCTACAACGTGGACAGAGGTACGGTTGCCGCTACGTATCAAAATATTCTGGCTGACCTGGATTGGGCTGAACAACATTTGCCTGAAACAAATCCACACGGGGCAGCCAGGGTAAGAAAAGGCGCGGCCATTGCTTTGAAAACACGCGTTAAATTATTCATGCAAGATTGGCCCGGAGTTATATCCGAGGGTGCTAAATTAGGTACCGATGCTACATCAGGAACATTCAGCAGCCCAATAAGCGGTTTCATCCTTGAAGCAGATCCCAAAGCGCCATTTACAAACTATTCAGGCAGCAAGGAATCTATTTTCTCTGTAGCTCAAAGTGCGGCATCCAATGGTGGTGTAAACGGTGCCTTAGCGGCAATGCTTTCACCGGCCTCAACCGCGGCATCTCCCTCGGCAGGACGTGGCCTCGTAGCGATAAGCCCCAATCTTTATAATGCACCCTTCTTTACTACAACCGATAAAAGAAGAGGCCTGATGGTGCAACAGGCAACCTCCCCCAAGATTTGGTTTACAAATAAATACTGGGATTATACCACCCGTTCCAATTGGTCGCCAATTATGAGGTATTCAGAAGTTTTACTGAACGTGGCTGAAGCCAAAGCAAGAGTGGGCGGCACAGACAACATCAATTCCGCATTTATGCTTCTAAATGCTGTACGTAACAGATCAGTTGATATTGCAGATCGATACGCTTCCGTACCGGCAGACCTTATCCTGGCCATTTTGAATGAAAGGAGAATTGAGTTTTCGGCCGAAGGACGCCGCTGGCCGGACATTCAGCGGTTATCTCAGGATCCTCTTTATGGATTAAATTCAATACCGGCAAAGATCTTGCCTTCACAGATTAAAGGAGATGGTTCAGATTATAATCTTACAACCAGACCTACGATCACCCCGGGATTTGCTTCAATTCCATACAGTGATTTCAGGTTTGTATGGCCGATTGCATCCAGTGAAATTAATGCAAACCCGATCCTGAGAAGTCAACAGAATCCTGGTTATTAACAGTAATAATATTACATATCTCAAGGTTGCCCGTGCTGGGCAACCTTTTTATTTTTTAATAAATCTCAGAATAAAATTTCCCGGATAAAAGGACAAATGCTTAATACAGACTTTCCCCAGCCTGAATTAGAAACTAATTTGTGACTTACTGATTTCCTTCACTCAAATACTCAAACCGTATGATAAACGAATAAACGTCCTGCATAAACAGGACTCAAAAATAAATTTGAAGGAATAAACTATAATCCTCCATTAATGGCATGGAAGAAAAGCATAACCAATATTTCGCAGATGGTTACCAAAAGGATTCCACGATAAGCAATTTTTTCTTCGTTTGTTTCTTTCATGTTCTTAAACATTTAATCGTCGGGTACAAAAGTAATATTTCATTTTTCAAAAAAAAGAATTTATTCGATTTTGCCGGATCCGGATTGATATGTCGAAACGTATTTTAAAATTTTATCTTCAACAGATGAATTCGAACTAAACAGAAATTCATGCCTGACCGGCCAAACATAAACTGGCATTCCTTTCAGATCATCTTTAAATTTTTCCAGACGCACCGCGTCTTTTTCTGTAGTCAGTAAAATCTTATTTGTACCTCCCATTTTTTCAAACCTCTCTTTGATTTTTTTTATATCCCGATCTCTGAAGTTATGATGATCTCTGAATTGTATCAAATCTGACAAATGCGTATAATTTCTCAATTCCTTTAATAATGGAGATGGATCAGCGATCCCGCAAACAATCAATACGTTCAAATTGTCTGAAAGCCTGATGGCTGATTTATTAAAGAGATGAACCGGATCATCATATTTTAAAGTGGCGAAATATATTTCCTGATTCGGATGAAGCGCCAGTTCTGATTGAATCTCTGATGCCTGTTGTTGGGATAATTGGGGATCACATTTGGTTACCACAACAATATCCGCACGATTCTTACTGCTTTTTGAATCCCGGAGATTTCCGGCTGGCAACAGTTGATCTCTTGTAAACAAATTATCGAAAGCCGTGAGCAGGATATTTAAGCCGGCTCTCACCATCCGGTGTTGAAATGCATCATCGAGAATAATTACATTCAGGTCTGGCACAGAATAAAGCAATTGCGGAATTCCAATAACCCTTTCTCTGGCAACAGCCACTGCAACGCCCGGGAATTTCCGGTGTATCTGCATCGGCTCATCTCCTATTTCTGAAACCCCGACATTTTCATCTGCAATCAGAAATCCATTTGTTTTTCTTTTGTAACCTCGACTCAAAACTGCCACTTTGAATTTCGTTTCCAAAATTCGAATAAGATACTCAGCCATGGGGGTTTTCCCTGTTCCGCCAACAGACAAATTTCCAATGCAAATCACAGGCAAATCGAAGGATACAGATCTGAAAACTTTTTTGTCATACATCCTGTTGCGGAATCTCACACCAAACCCATAAACCAGAGAGAACGGATATAATAAAGTTCGCAAGTTCATTTTCATATCACCAATTATAAAGATTATGTGGCGTGCAACAATAATCCAGCGAAATATCAAACTTATCTGTGTCGGAAATTTTATTTACCGGTTCAAAAAAACTAATCCCGACTTTCAAAACATCTTCTCTGCACTCTCTCAAAAACCTGTCGTAATAACCTTTTCCAAATCCCACTCTAAATCCCTGCCTGTCAAAGATCAGCAATGGAACAATTACGAGATCAATTTCATCAGGCTCAATCTGAACACCTGAGACCGGCTCGTCAATTCCAAAATTATTTTGTTGAATATCTTCTTCTTTATCAATCAGAAAATGTTTCATCGCCAGTCGATTAGGGTCAATTTTTGGCGCAGCAATACCAATCCCGGGAAAACAAAATCTGAGATATCTCAATATCCTCGAAGTGTCAGGTTCACCGAGTTTTTCTGAAGACAAAAAAGTATGTACCATCTGCAAATCATGAAAGGGAATTTTTTGAAACTGAATTAAAATCAAATCGTCCAATTTCTCCTTTTCCGTATGTGAAATAGAATTCCGCTTCCCCCGGAATATTTCTCTCAATTCTTTTTTTATCATAAAACAATTTGAATAAAATTCATTGCGCCTTACATCACCAAATCACGATAGAATTACAGGACATCTGACAAGTCAAACATTCACAAAAATAGAAAATACCGTTGTGCCATAATTTCTTTTGGCTTTGAAGAGAGGTTCACTTTCAAAATGATGTTCGGGCGTATGTTCCAGAATAAACCATCCGCCGGATTTCAAAAGGCCATGCTCACGGACAAGGCGCGGAATATCATCAAGCCAGGTCAGCGCATAAGGAGGACCGGCAAAAATCAGATCGAACTTCTGAGTGCAATGTTCAATAAAATTGGCAACATCCGATTTTACGACAACAGCATTTTCAATCTGCAGGTCACGGATATTATCTTTTATAAACTGATACATCCGCGGATCTTTCTCAACAATAGTAAGATTTGCTGCACCGCGTGAAGCCAATTCATAACTGATGCATCCTGTGCCTCCGAAAATATCGAGAGTAACAATGCCCTCAAGATCGATGTTGTTTTGCAGGACATTGAATAATCCTTCCTTGGCAACATCTGTGGTAGGCCTTGTAAATGGCATCTTTGAAGGAGGATGAATTTTCCTTCCCTTATATTTTCCGCTGATTATCCGCATGCATCAAGAGCAAACAAATGGCTAAAATAATGTGCCGGGTATTGTTTGATGTCTTCGCTGAATTCACAAAATTCCGGCAACGATTCAAAAGAAATTTTTGAGAAATATTTATACAGTTCATGATACAATGAGCTTTCCTGTTCGATAAACCCGCTTACCTCCAGATCAACATCTGCCAAACCAAAAATATTTCTGACAGATAATAAATAATAGGAAACATCCTGTGCTGATTGATAGGGAAATGTATTTACGATCATACACCTGCCATTGAGATACATCGCCACTATTATTTTATAACTGTAAAAAATCACGCTCAGTTTGGCCTCAGAATTTTTGTTACTGCCAACCAGGCTGGAATAAAGATGCCATTGTGCAGCGTCCGGATAGTGGTTTTCCAAAACCTCAGTCACCCTGTTATTTACGCGGAAACAATTAAAATACTGGGATTCCGAAATAACATCTGTCATTACCTTTTCCCTGTCATCCACATCTCCATACAAAAGCGAAACTGCATTTGCAGCGGTATTCCGATTGTATAAGGCGAACGGGATCAAAACACTTTCCTTGACGGAATAAACAAGAGATATCTTATGATATTTTCTGTTCAGAAATGGCCTGGAATTGATCAAAATATCCAGCGCAATCGGATATCCGACCAGTGGCCTGCTCTTATCAAAATGGTAAACACCCAATCCGATAAACCTCTGGTCCCTGTCATGTTTGATGGCAAATGAAACTCCCTCATAGCTCATTTCACAAACCATGGAACAATCTTCTTCATAAAATGAATTAGGGACTATTTCGAAATATGTCTTCATGCAAAAAATGCAAGTTAAGTGATTAAATTAAAGAAAATCACTATCAACTCAAGTGGTTGAACTTAAATTAAAACCAGAGTTTCAAACCAGTGTTCAAAACCAGATTCAACTTTTTTTCAGTCCTGCATCTCCATCTGTGCGGTACAGATCACAATGCAATTTTCACCCTTTGAAATAAAATATCCGTTTCCACCCTTACCTTCGCAGCCAAAAATCAGGAAATGAACAACCGAACTTTCACGATGATCAAGCCGGACGCCACGTCCAAAGGCCATACCGGAGCAATTTTAAAAATGATCAATGCAGCAGGTTTCAGAATCGCAGCAATGAAAATGACAAAGCTGTCCGCGGAAAAAGCCGGCCAGTTTTATGCCATTCACAAGGGCAAACCTTTCTATGATGAACTGGTTACATTTATGAGCAGCGGCCCGATCACCGCAGCCATTCTCGAAAAAGGAAACGCTGTTGAAGATTTCAGAAAACTCATCGGAAGTACTGATCCCGAAAAAGCAGACGAAGGAACTATTCGTAAACTATTTGCTTCTTCCATTGGCGAAAATGCAATTCACGGTAGCGACAGTGATGAAAACGCAATGATCGAAGGGGATTTTTTCTTCAGTAAACTTGAGCAGTTTTAAACAATTCAATTGATTCCATTAATGCCCGGCTTTCTGGCCGGGCTTTTTTTTTGACAATTGATCAGGTAAAATATTCCATCAATTTTTTACCGGAGTAACTGTGTATCCGGCTTCTCGAAGTAAATTAATCAGGCCGGTTTGACCGGGCAAATGCCCTGCGCCAACAGCCACAAATACACTTTCCTTTTTCAGAAGCCCATCCAATATTTTCACCCATTTTTCATTTCTGTTGGTCAGTAATATTTTCCCAAATTTATCTTCCGAAAAATTACCTGCATTCATCAGGATAGCGACAGAATCCAGGTTTTGCGCCTTATAAAGCCTGACCATCTGATCAAATTCCTGCTTCATCTGCTGCGTGCTGTCCACATTTTTTAATAATTCTTTTGCCTGCCATTCATAGGGAATACTGTCAAACACAGACGCCTGAAACTGGATAGTTTCTAACCCATTGATCTCTTTTTTGTATTGTTTGGAAAGATTCACCAACTCCTGTTCAACGCCGGAAGGCGATTTGCAGTTCATAAACCTCGGATAAAAAAGCGCCACCAAAAAATAAGGTTTCATTTTTTGAAACATGGTCAATGGAGTCTTTAGTGTATCCCGAAAAAAATCGGAAAGCCGTTCATATTGTTCGGGAGTATAAAGATCTTTCAAAGTCCTGTTATCCTTCATGTTCATGAACAGAAGGCCTCCAAGCATTGTTGACGGATCGTCCATGTCCATTTCCATATAAACGGTATCACACGATTGCAAAGCGGCTTTTAAAGTGTCGCTGAAATGAATATCATCTTTACAAAGCAAATGGAATGTTCCAAACAGGTAAGAAGGTTTCTTAATTCCATTCCCTGAAACTTCCCAGAGGAGTGTGTTGTTATTTGTGTCTTTTGGGAGACCGGCATTTTTTGATGTAGAGCAACCTGTCCAAATAAAAGGAAGAAAAAATAAAAAAAGAATTCTGATCATGTTTTAAAAATAGAGATTATTTACCACTTACCGATAATCTTTGTATTTCCCAACACGCTGTTGGCAGCATTGAGCGCATCGCCAATCAATCCGCCAAAACCGATCCTGTAAGTAACCGCCGGCTTAAATCCGTTTTGCATTGTCATCATTACATCTACGCGGAATATTTTTAAGATATTTTCAAGTCCCGCAAACAATTCCAGATGTCCGGTGCGGGGTGAAACATAAAGACTGTTGGCTCCCTCCACCAAAAACCAATTTAACTTTCTCAAAAGAGGAATCTTATTTGTAATCATCCCTTTTGCATGGTGCTCAAAATGAAACTCCGCATAATACGGCGACTTGTTACTGTATTGATATACTCCGGCATTCTGAAAATCGAACAGGTATTCATCCACCACATGATAGGTATTTGCATTAAAATGTTTGTAATCCTGAACAAATACTTCTTTAGAATTTAAAAATCCACCAGTACTGAAGAAATATTTCAACGTGCCAGCCAGCTTCAGATCTGCATCTCCTGTGACATTGAATTGCCATTTATCAAAATTGACATCACTTCCCAAAATTCCCTGTATCCCTTTCTGGTACTGGATTTCAAATTTTGGAAATGTTGACCCCAATGACATTCTGTAATTAGGGTACTGAATGTACTGCTGGCCGGGTTGAAAGCGAAAAATAAGATTTACAATTGCCGCCTGGTGTCTGGCAAATTGTGAATCCAGAATCTCAACAGGGTAATTGGGCGTCAATCTTGTTTTCCATTTTTTATTGAAAATATACATCGTTGAATTTTCAATAGGAATCCGGTCTTCATACAAACCTCTCAGAATGATTTCATTTCCGTTATCCCATTTTTTATCATAGCTGGCTTTTGCAAAATAATTTTCGTACAGCTTCATGTCATTTCCTCCGTAAAACAAAGTTGATATGCTGTTGAGCAATCCGTTTATCCTGCTCTCTTTATAAAACTGGCTCACTCTTTTTCCCCCGGCAATTGAGAAGGAATGGTAATTGTAAAAACTGGAATCATTCGAATTCCTGTCACTGTTGAAAACAAACCCAACCCATGGATTGAAATGCCGGTTGCCGAATCCGTACCGTGCATCCAGAATCATACTGGCATTGGTCTTCATGGTCCTGAGATTTTTAGAGAAAACAACTGAGGGATTCACTGCGATACCTTCCACAGTATTGTACTGAATGGTTTTTAAAACGGGTTCAGATCTGAACCTGATTATTTGTTTATCATGCTGATACCATTTGTTCACTCCATTCCAAATCCAATCCAGCGCCGTAATTTTTTTGCTATTCATCAAAATCCTATTGGCTGTGTCCCTGATCAGTTTCAAACTATCTTTCAGTTGAAAATCTCTCGACTCATCGGGTTCAAGTGGCACAGGCCGGATTTTTGTCCAATAGAGACTGTCTCTTTTATTGGCTGCGGTATCATACCGGATAATTGTTTTTCCAAAAAAATCTTTCGGGAACCGCGGATCCAAATCATAATTTGAATATACGTTTACAAAATCACCGTTGGCTTCAATCCCCAGTTGCGAAGCGTGAAAATAAATCGTCTGGTTTCTGATCCGCCAGATATCCTTCCACACAGGTTCATAAATCTGTGAAATCCGGATGGTATCCACAATCTGCAGTTGCGATTTTTTTGTGAGAAATAATTTGCAATTGAAGATGCGCCAATCTCCATCAGAAATATTTATAATTCCTGAAAACAGCGGTTCGTAATCTCTCTTCGGCGTTACCCTGATGGTATTAATTTCCTTGCCGTTCTCAAAAAAACTTCCAAGGAATTTATATCTGTAAAAGTTCAATGCATTGTCGGCAATCGGAGAAACAAATCCACGCTGGCCAACGGTTTTTTCTGACAGATCCACATTGTTTTTATAGAAATCGATAAAGACAGGAAAATCAAATCCGAATCCATCGCTGCCACTCACCCGGCTGCTGATAACATCCATTTTAATTTTATCGGGCTTTTCTACCGAAACGTGCGTGAGCGATTCTGACAAATAAACAATGCCCTGTCCGGCGCTGTCAAGAGCCATGTCTTTTCTGTCTTCTTCGGGAATTTTTTTTCCTAAAACCCTTTGCGGTAGGTTCAGCAAACGAATCATTCCCTTGATATAAACATCTGCAGAGAATGCGCTTACCTGCCCCTCATAATAGGGCCGCTGCCTGATTGCATTCCTGATTATTTCGTAGGCCGGATCTTCACCACCTTTGGCAATAACGATTTCTTTCATTTCAAGACGTTGTATCCGCATTACAAAATCCAAAGTGGTATCTGCATTCCCCAATTCAATTCTTTTTTCAGTGGTAGTATAACCGACGTAGTGACATTGAATAGCATAAAACCCCGGACTCAGTTGAATCTGATAAAACCCAGCCGAATTGGACACAACACCTTTGGAAGTTCCCTTAATAATTATTGAAGCGAATGGCAAAGGGTTTCCATTTTCGTCTCTAACGGTTCCGTGTACAAGCTGACCTGTTGCATGAGATGCAATGGCAACAGTTAACAACAGGAGGATGAATCTCATTTGTAATTTATTTCCTTAACCAGAAGGCTATCTGATTTTCCTGTGAGTATAACTTCCTGCCAATGCCGCAATACCGGCGACCAGTGCTCCGACAAAAGCCGTCAGCAAAATCAAAAGAAACGGGTTGTCGGCTTTAAAAATCAGGGTAGAGATTCTGTTTGCAAGAATATCATGATTCTCGTTGCTGATAAACAGGGCCATTACTCCCCACAATAAAAAGAGAGATGCAAATCCTGAAACAAATGAAAGAAAACCTTTTTGAGGAATAAGCGCAGCCACCACAAATGCTGCAATGGCTACAGACCACCACGGAAGAAAAAGGCAAAGCACATAACTCAATAGTGCAATCAATATCAGGCTTACAAGAAATCTCATAAAAACTTATTAATTAGTTTAAAAATTTACTACGCACCGGCAGGTGAAAAATGCATGGTGTAAATTACGTTTCTGCCGAGTGCCTCCGATGATTTCATCACCCACAATTTGTAATATTTTCCATTCACCCAGGAATCGACAAAATCATCGTAATACCTGCTCCCCGGATTCCCACTTTGCCCTCCGGGATAAACGCCATAGGCTTCGGTTTCACCCGATAATTGAACCACCATTCTCCAGCTTGGTCCATGTTGCCCATTTGCAGCATTGATGGTATTGGTACCACCTCCAATATCAAGATGCAACCTGCTCAAAGCATCCAAACGTGCAAGGTGCAAGACCCTGGTATCTTTAAACAAAGCCCATTTCAGCTTGTTTTGTTTTTCCAACTTTCGAAACAAGGGTACAGATCTTTTAAATGCTGCGGTCACATCATCACTAAATGTTTCGGTTTGAGACGTATTGATGTTATCAAAAAAATGAAATGAAGTGTCTTTTCTCAAAATTTTATCGAGAAGAGTACTTTCCTCCGGCCAGGGAAGTTTCAGCCTGGTGGTTGCAAACTCATCATCAAACACCACATGTTCAAGGGTATCCCAAAGATTTACAAAAATGGTGGTGCCATAAGAGCCGGCATCATTCCTGAAATTCCAGTTCTTCAGTGTATCAAAAAATCTTTTGCCATCGGCGTCCAATTCATCTGCCCTGATATTTGCAAGCATCGGCGGTACGGCCATTTCTCCAAACACATTGTAATTGTCGGTCTGAAGTTTCATCATATCTTCCGTGGTAATATTATTCATCTGGCTCAATCTCCGGTTAATTTCAAAACCCCTGTAAGCCGGATAAATGCCGCCCAGATAGTAAGGATATGTTGTATCTGTGGGCATCTGATTGGCACTGCTTACAAAACCTCTTTCAGGATCTGTTAAATGCGGATTTTGTTCCTGTGGAATATTGTATTGCCAGAAATAGGAAGAATCACCACCTGGCATAACAAAATCTCCCTGCCTGTACCATTTGGCAGGAAATTCACCCTGATCCCAAATGGCAATATCACCACGCTTGGACGCAAAAATGCAATTCTGCCCCGGCGTATGCAGATATTTTATGGCTGCCAGATAATCATCGTAATTTTTTGCCCGGTCGAGCAGATAAAAAACCTTCAGTTCATTGCTCGGATCATGTGCTTTCCAGCGAACAGCATAATCAGATCCGTTGGTATTCCGTCCGCCGGTATAACTTTCATCATACATCACCGGGCCGATATTCGTGTAGGCGACCGTGTCATACATATCCGGTTTGCCCTTAATTTTTATATCCTCAATTCTGAATGAAGTGGGATGCCAGGCGCTGTCAAACCAATATTCTTTGCGGGATTCATCTTTATATTTCACCGGAAAATAATCGCGCACATCGCGCATGGCATTGGTAAATCCAAATGCAATGCTGTCGTTGAATCCGATAATAACAGACGGCGCACCGGGAAAGGTGACTCCGTACGCATTGAACGAAGGAGTTGTGATTTGCATTTCATACCAGAGCGAAGGAAGGTTCAATCCCAAATGCGGGTCATTACAGAGAATAGGTGCTCCACTCTTCGTTTTGGAACCTGCAACTGCCCAGTTGTTACTCCCATTGTCAGGATTGGGTTTTTGTTCTTCGATGGAATTGGAGTCTTTATAATTAAAATAAAGTGAATCGGCTGTGGCAGGTATCTCCAAAGGTTTTGGCGGTGGATCAAAGTGCGTTCCTTTTGGAACAATCGGATCAAGAGAATCCATCACAATGGGATAGAGAGCATTAAAATCGGCATTAGAAAAAACAGACTTTGCATTTGTCGATTCAAAATCATTTTCATATCCTGCCAGATCCAATGCCATGAATTTTAGAAACAAAGCAGATTTCAGGTTATTCCACTTTTCAGGTTTGTAACCAAGCAGTTTGTATTCAAGCGGTATGGTACGGTCCGTAAGCCGCGCGATGTATGCATTTACCCCGGCGGTATAACTATTGCAGGCGGCCAGGGATTCCGGATCCTGTTCAATTTCTTTTAAAGATCTTTCTGCTGCATAAACCATTCCCAGCCTTCTTTGATTTCTGTCGTAATCCAGAGTTTTAACCCCTATTATTTCGCTCAATCGTCCGGATGCAGCACGGGTTTGGAAATCCATTTGCCACAAACGGAATTTCGCATGCAGGTAGCCTTGAATAAAATAGGCATCATCATCATTGTCGGCAAAAACATGGGGTACCATCCGGTCATCAAAATAAACGGAGGCCTTTCCCTTCAATTGTGGAAAAGACAAGTTGGCATTGTAATCTTTATCGTATGGATCAGCATTTTGCCACAATCCATGTTGCGGGCTGAGAAATTTTCCGAAGGGAATGGGCGCAACCCACTGAGTATTCAAAATAAAAACCAATGCAATTGCAATGACAGAGGAAATGAAAAGAGGAAATGGCCTCATAAACAAAATATTAGATTGAGGAGATTAGCTAAAGTAAGAAAGAAATTTTTTTATGGAACAAATTAGCCAATCTTTATCTGGGACCAAATAAAATTATCATTTTCAAATTTCAAAAAAACAAAACAGAATTGCGGTTATTTTTCCCGGGTCAGTCTGTCCAATCTCTTCAGCAAAGAAGGGATTCTGTTTCCTCCATACATTGAATGAATCAGTTTTGCTGCTTTTTCCAAACCTATGCCGGCGGATGTAATGTAAAGCGGTTTTTCGCTCCAGCCTCTGATCAATTCTTTTTCAGACTGGTGCATGGTGGCAAAATGAGATTTGGCTATACCTATTACGGGAATTTTTTTGTTCAATGATTCATATAACCTTCCTCCCAGACCCAACTTTCCGTAATCGTCAAGAAATACAAAACCATCCACCAAAATTGCTTCTATTAGGTTGATCTCCATTTTTTCAAATAAACTCAAAATACATGGCAGCTCTCTTTTATAAAATTCTCCGGACTTGTAGGGCACATCATTGTGAATAGTTTCCGAATAGGATTTGATTATTTCACTATCCGGCCAGTTTTTAAAAGAGATACAAACTGTCTTTGCTTTGTCATCGAAATAATATGTATCAAATGCAAGGATCATCGGGAATGGAATTAATAACGTATGAAAAAACTTTCCATTTTTTCAATACAAAAAAATTTGAATTTACTTTTCGCTCTATAAAATTACTACGACTTATTTCATCATCCTGGCGTTGGATCAAAAACCATCAATACATTTGTAAATATGGAAACCCTTTCGCAGCATACAAAAAATATCCTTGGCCTGAAACTGGTGACAGATCCGAGATGGGTAAATCTGGCAGCTCTTTCAATCAGTGATATTCTGACCGATCATGCCTGGTGTGAGCAAAAGGCAGCCAACAGTTGTATTTCATTAATCCAAAGATACAACGACAAAGAATTGCTGGTAAACAAGCTGGCGCCCATTGTCACCGAAGAATGGGGACATTTCAGAATGGTTCTAACGGAGATCAACAAACGAAATTTATCACTGGGTAAGCAAAGGAAAGATGTATATGTAAACAAATTGCTGGATTTTCAAAAGCGGGGTGGAAACATAGAAGACCGGTTATTGGATCAACTGCTTACCATGGCGCTGATTGAAGCGAGGAGCTGCGAACGCTTTAAACGATTGAGCGAAGGGCTTGAAGATGAGTATCTCAAAAATTTTTACAGGATCTTTATGGAGAGCGAAGCCGGCCACTATACGCTGTTCATCACCCTTGCTGAAGAATATTGCCCGAAAGAGAAAGTAAGAAACCGATGGGCAGAATGGCTCATCTATGAAAAAGAAATAATGGAATCCCAGGAAGTCCGGGGCGACCGCATTCATTAATTGATCCTATTTTTGCCGTTCTTATTTTTATGTCATTAGCATCTTTTATACAATCAGCCACATTGGAAAGCCTTGAAAAGCTTTATGGTGTCAGGTTTACAGAAAAGGACTTTCAGGTCAGCATGACCAAACCCGAATTCAAAGGAGATTACAGCATCGTGTTTTTTCCACTACTCAAAGCACTTCACAAAAAACCTGAAGACCTGGGAAATGAATTAGGGCAAAAAATTCTCGAATTAAATCCGGGTACTTTTTCTTCTTTTAATGTCATCAAAGGATTTTTGAACCTCGAATTCAGCGATGGAATTTTAAACGAATTTCTTCATACAAAATATAATAACAGGCAATACGGTTTTTCTGATCCAAAAGGGGAAACTGTTATGATTGAATACTCATCGCCCAATACAAACAAGCCGCTTCATCTCGGGCACCTGCGCAATATCTTCATCGGCTGGAGCATGAGTGAAATCCTCAAAGCAAATGGATACGATATTGTAAAAACATGTATTGTCAACGATCGTGGAATCCATATTTGCAAAAGCATGATCGCCTGGAAACTCTATGCAGAAGGAGCGACTCCCGACAGCACAGGAACCAAAGGAGATCATTTCGTCGGGGATTATTACGTTAAATTCAATGAGGTTTATCAACAGCAGATGCAGGAATTGATGGCGGGCGGAATGGATAAAAAAACTGCCGAGCGGGAAGCGCCCGTGATGAAGGAAGCTCAGGATTTATTGCTTAAATGGGAATCAGGAGACAAGGACGTGCGTGCATTATGGGCTAAAATGAATGGTTGGGTTTACAAGGGATTCGATACAACTTACAACAGGATTGGCGTTGGTTTTGACAAAGTTTATTATGAAAGCAACACTTATCTGCTTGGGAAAAAATATGTGCAGCAGGGCCTGGATAATGGAGTGCTGTTTAAAAAAGAAGATGGAAGTGTTTGGATTGATTTGACAAATGAACAGTTGGATGAAAAGCTCCTGTTAAGATCTGACGGCACTTCGGTTTACATGACGCAGGACATTGGCCTTGCCGCTGAAAAATTTCAGGAATATCCGCTTAAAAAAAGTATTTATGTAATCGGTGATGAGCAGATATATCACATGAAAGTTTTAAAAGCCATTTGCAGGAGGATGAATTTTCCATTTGCAGATGAAATCCATCACCTGAGTTATGGAATGGTAGAACTCACCACCGGTAAAATGAAAAGCCGGGAAGGAACTGTGGTTGATGCAGATGATTTAATAGATGACATGATAAAGACATCTGCTGAGCAGACTGCAGCTCTCGGAAAGGTGGAAGGTTCTACCGATGAAGAGCTTTCCAAATTGTATGAAATCCTTGGATTGGGAGCTACCAAATTTTATCTCCTGCGGGTAGATCCAAAAAGAAAAATGGTATTTGATCCGAAAGACAGTATAGATTTTCACGGATTTACCGGGCCTTTTGTCCAATATACTTATGCCAGGATTAAATCTATTTTGAGAAAAGCAAATGTATCAGTCGAAGAATTCAACTATGATATTTCGTCAGAAACTTTATTGCCGCTTGAAAAACAATTAATACTACAATTGGAAACGTTTGAGTCTGCTGTTTCTGAAAGTGGTTCGGAAATGAACCCGTCAATAATTGCCAACTTCGTTTATGGAACCGCCAAACAATTCAATAGTTTTTATACAGAACATTCCGTGATCCAGGCTGAAAACCAGGCAAAGAAAAATCTGAGGCTTGCACTAAGCATTATGACGGCAAACACACTTTGCAGCGGACTGAAATTGCTTGGGATTCAGGTACCTGAAAGAATGTAACCTGAATGTTTCCCCGGATGGGAAATAAAAAATATTTACATGTATAATTTGAAGAATCCGGACCCTATTTGCTCCTGAAATCACCGCGTTTCCAGGCTTGAATAAATTCGGCCCATGCAAACGGGTTAAAGATATTTTGAGGTGGCAATTGACCGGCGCTGTAATATCTCCTTGCATTTTGCTGCATAAAATACTGATTGGCCTCGGAGCCGCTCATCGGATATACTGCCATCAATGCACGGCGGTTTGCTTCGGACATATTTTTTCTTGCAATTTCTTCCTGATCGTCGGGAACCCTGGTACTTGCAAATGCCCGTTCAAACTCCTCCCTGCTTGGATATTTTTTGATGATCGCGGTAGGAAGGTGAATGGTATCCTGGGTCAATAGTTTTATCATACTTTGCTGGTTTCCATCCAGATGGCGCGGAATTACGGCAATGGAAGGCTTGAATCCGATGCTTGTAAATTCCAGCCGGTCTCCCTTCAAAACCACAATGGAAAAAACACCGTCATCATTGGAAATCGTTCCCTGGTTCCTGCCAATAACTTTGATGGTTACTCCCGGCAAAGCCCTCAAACTATCGGATGACATTACAACTCCGTAAAGTTGTACTACAGAGTCGCGGTATGACTCAAATTGAGCTTTGGCTGTAACTGAAAATACAAGACCTAAAATCAGCGAAAGGGCAATTTTTTTCATCAATACAAGGTAGCTAATTTAGAAGCAAGGTGATAACTTTACAATAATACAATTTCCCTTTTGAGCAAACAAAGTAAGAGTATCATTGGCTAAATTTGCGACACCTATTTGTTTTTAACATAAAATTCAACGATGAATATTAGAGAGTCCGAAATATTAAAAGCCTTGTCCACCGTACAGGATCCTGATTTAAAAAATGACCTTGTCACACTGAACATGGTAAAGGATGTCGTAATCAGAGGCAACGATGTTTCTTTTACCGTCGTTTTGACGACACCCGCCTGCCCGCTGCAGGAAGGATTCAGAAAAGATTGTACAAGCGCTATTCATGAAACCTATCCTGATGCCAATATTACCATCAGTTTTACCAGCAGAACAACCACTGCGAGGATGGACAAACACAAAGTGTTGAAGGGTGTCAAAAATATTATTGCTGTTGTAAGTGGAAAGGGCGGCGTCGGAAAAAGTACCGTCGCTACCAACCTGGCTCTCGCGATGGCATCGAAAGGTGCAAAGACCGGATTGATGGATGCCGATATTTACGGACCAAGCGGTCACATCATGATGGGTGTGCGAGGAGAAAAACCATTGATGAAAGATGTGGACGGCAAACCAAAAATTATCCCCATCATGCGATATGGAATTGAATTGATGAGTATCGGATTTTTGGTGGATGAAAGACAGGCTGTGGTTTGGCGTGGTCCGATGGTGAGCAGTGCCATTCGTCAGTTTGTAACCGAAGTAGCCTGGGGCGATTTGGATTATCTGGTTATTGACATGCCTCCGGGAACGGGCGATATTCACCTGACCATTGTCCAATCTGTTCCTGTGACAGGAGTTGTGGTTGTGACTACTCCGCAAACCGTTGCCCTTGCCGATGCCAAAAAAGGTGTTTCCATGTTTCGTCAACCGGGCCTGAGGGTTCCGATTGTGGGCATTGTAGAAAATATGAGTTATTTCACGCCGGCAGAATTACCGGACAATAAATATTACATCTTCGGAAAAGACGGAGGTAAAAATCTCGCCGAAGAATTTGACATTCCATTCCTCGGTGGAATACCACTGGTTCAATCTATCCGCGAAGGCGGCGACATCGGTGTACCTGCCATGATGAGTGACGATCGGATATCAGTCAAAGCTTTTGAGGAATTGGCTGATAATGTAATCAGAGGGATCTCGACAATCAACGCCAAAATCAATAGTACACTGGCCCAGCAACAGCAGGCCGCTGCGCTCTGATTTAAGGCTTCCGGAATTTATCACCCAAAAAATGCGGAATACCATTCATTATGATATTCCGCATTTTGCTACATGCATATTTTTTTTGATTTTTGTGCTGTCATGCATCCTAAAATTATCGTTACCATTGACGGACTCTCAAGTTGCGGGAAAAGCACACTCGCCAGGCAATTGGCAAAAAAACTCGGCTATCTGTACATCGACAGTGGTGCAATGTATCGTGCCATTACTCTTTACTTTTTGAGAAACAATGTGAATTATGAAAATGTAAAAGAAGTAAAGGAAGCGCTGAAAAATATCCATATCAGTTTTGATGTAAATCCACACCATCTGCATTCAGAAATTTATCTGAACGGAGAAAATGTGGAATACATTATCCGGGATATTGTTGTGGCTGAAAAAGTGTCTGAAGTTGCTGCGATTGGTGAGGTAAGGACATTTGCGGTGGCAGCGCAGAAAAAGATGGGCGAAAACAAAGGGATAGTGATGGATGGAAGAGATATCGGCACAACTGTATTCCCAAAGGCTGAAGTAAAAATTTATATGATTGCGGATGAAGCAGTAAGAGTTGAAAGAAGGTTTGCAGAAATGTATGAGAAGAATCCCAATATCACCATCGACGAAGTAAAAGCCAATATTGCAAGAAGAGATTATATCGATAGCAACCGCGAAATCAGCCCGCTGAGAAAAGCCGATGACGCCATCGTGCTGGACAATACCCGCCTGACCCAAAAGGAACAACTGGAGTTTGCTCTCAATCTGGTAAAAAAGCAGATGCAACCTGCTTAAAAAAATTCAGCCATAACGTTCGGAAAAACTGTTTTCCAAATTTTTTCATTGCAAAGGAAACCTGACTTTTGAATTAATGAAAATTCATCTTTAAAAACTTTTCTGAAATTTCTTTAAAATTAATAAGACTTCCTATCCGGAATCGAACTGTCAATGATGTTCGCTGAAGGAAATGCAAAAAACATTCTGGCTGCTTTCGAGGAAAAAATATCACACAGCCGGGAAAAATATCCATAATTGCAAACTCAGTAATCCGGGTCAAATAGGGCATTTATAAAATTTTACATTCAGAAAAATAGTGACGGCACCTTGAAATTGTTCAGTTCAATTATGCTCCATGACATTTTTTGTTCCCCTTAACGATAGATATAGTTAATGTTTTATTTCAGTGTATCCATTAACGTAATAAAAACAAAAAATCCTCCTTCCCCGGCAGATTCTGTTAATGAAATTTCCCTCGTGATATGGCGCAAACAGGCGCTAATGTTAAGGTTTCATGCGAAACAATCATTTCTTCTCTGCTGGCATACATTATGTCTGAACCCTGCAGGAATAATTTATTATTCAATTTTAAAATTAAGGACAAATGAAAAAGAATCTTGGTCACTATTCAACAGTTTCGAACAAACCAAAAATTAAATTAGCTCAAATTGGAAAATGCTTTTTCAATTCTTTCAACAGACAAATAAGAATTTTCAGTTTAGCCTTTGTTTCTCTATTCCTGGTTTCTTCATTTACTTCAGCGCAGCCAACCGCCGAACCCAATACAGTGAACAACCCGGATATTACAACCGGACTACTTAGGGACAGCAAGAGTATAACGAAAACTGAGAAAAAAGAAATACGTGAGGAAAGGCAAAGTATCAGAGAAGTAGAAGATATTCCACAGGCTACTTTCGCAAGGTTTAAATCAGATTTTCCGGGTGCAACGGATGTGGAATGGAGCGCACCTCAGGGATATCCTGAAGTCAACTTCATTATGCATAATAAGAAAATGGTTGCTGATTATGATTACAGCAACCACCTGCTCGGTTCGGGACGCTTTTTATCTTACAATCAATTGCCGGCAAGGGGCCGCAAACAAATTGCCAAAGACTACCCCGGATTTTCTCCCGAAAAAGTCATCGCTTACCATAGCAATGCCAACAATGATTTGAATATGGCTCTCGATCAATTTCCTATTCAGACAAACAGTTATTTTACCCAATTGAAAAAGGGAAATAAAACGGTGGTTGTACAGGTGGACAGAGATGGTGAAATTTCCTATTTCGGCGAAATGGAATAATTTATGGCAAGAAAACTATCTTGAAAAAAGAGGCTGATTGTTCAGCCTCTTTCTGTTTCAGTTCTATTCATTTTGCGTGATCAGAAATCATCATCCTCGTCATCGAAATCATTCGATTCATCGAAGAAACCCATGGATTTATAGTCGTCGTCCATATCAAGGTCGTCATCTCCGCCACCGCTCTTTTTTCCTGATCTTTTTGACTTTGATTTGGGCATATCGAATTCCTCAAAATCCGGGTCATAATCTTCTTCTTCGGATTTGTTCCAATCGTCATCATCTTCTGCCACATCATCATCTTCATCGTCATCATCTTCCTTATGGCGTTTGCTTCCGGAAGTTTTGGATTTCTTTTTTGACGAAAGATCTTCATCTTCTTCAAAACTTTTATCATCATCCTCTTCCTCGAAATTCTTATTCTTCTTCTTGGAAGATTCTTTTGGCGCTTTTGAGTTAGTTTTTTTTGCAGCGCCTTTACTGTTCTTTTCAGGTTTTGCTTTCATAATAAAATGCGGAATTTAAAAGTGAGCACTCTTCTTTCAAATACTTTTATAAACCAAAAATAGGAAATATTTTAAATGGCAAAACAGACTAAAAGACTAAAAAATTATGATGCTGAAATCAATTGTTCTGTACCAGGCCCGTTGGAAATAAATTTTACCTGTACTCCAAGCTTTTTATTGATATAATCTATGTAAGAAAGCATTTCCTGAGGTAACTTTTTATAATCATTTATTTGTGAAATATCACTTGTCCAACCTTTGAATGATTTATATACCGGATCAATGGCCAGTTTATCCATTTGAAATGGAACCTGCCTGGTTTCTTTACCCCCAATTTTATAGGATTCACAAACTTTCAAAACGGGTAAATCATCCAGGACATCGGCTTTGGTCATGACCAACTGAGATACTCCATTGATCATACATGCATAATCAAGCGCCACCAAATCAATCCATCCGCATCTGCGCGGCCTCCCGGTAGTAGCTCCAAATTCATTGCCTTTTTTGCGGATCAGTTCTCCATCTTCATCATGAAGCTCCGTCGGGAAAGGACCGCCCCCTACCCTTGTGCAATAGGCCTTGGTAACTCCGGTCACTGTTCCGATCTTGTTCGGCGCAATTCCCAGTCCGTTGCAAACACCTGAGGCTATTGTTGTGGAAGATGTTACATAAGGAAATGTTCCAAAATCAATATCGAGCATACTTCCCTGCGCACCCTCAGCCAGTATTTTTTTTCCTTTGGAAAGAGCATCATTGATAAAATATTCCCCACTGACAATCTCCAGGCTCCGCATGAATTCCAAAGCTTCAAAAAACTTCTCCTCTTCAGCACTGATATCTTCATTGAAAGAAAAATTGTCGAGAAGTTTCTGATGTTTTAATCTCAACCTGATATAATTGGAAACAAAATTTTTGTTGCGGATATCGCCAACGCGCAAACCGTTTCTTCCGGTTTTATCCATGTATGCAGGGCCGATACCTTTCAGTGTTGAACCAATCTTTTCGTTTCCCTTACTCAATTCACTCGCCTTATCCAGCGCTTTATGTGTGGGCAGGATTAAATGGGTACGGTCACTTATGAGTAATGACTTTCTGAAATCAACACCAAACGAAGCAATGGCTTCACATTCCTCTTTCAAGGATACAGCATCCAGCACTACCCCGTTCCCGATAAGATTCTGTGAATGGGGTTTAAAAATCCCGGAAGGCACCTGGTGTAAAACTATTTTTTTATCATTAACATATATGGTATGGCCGGCATTCGGGCCGCCCTGGAAACGGGCTACAATGTCATAATGAGATGCGAAATAATCAACCACTTTACCCTTACCTTCATCTCCCCACTGAAGGCCAAGAATTACATCAACCATTCAAAAGTTTATTTAGAAATTAGAAGTGGTAAAAGTAAAGATAAAAACCAATGGTAACGTAAACGCAATTATTATTTCTGATAAAAATTATTTTAAGCCACTTTCAGAATGCTCAGTTTGCTTACTTTGAATTTACGTTCTGCATAATCGCGTGTCAGATGAAACGATTTTACTTTTTGAGATGGCATTTCATACATGGCATCCGTAAGAATGGTTTCGCAAATACTTCTCAGCCCACGCGCCCCGAGTTTATATTCCATCGCCTTTTCTACCATGAAATCATATACGCCCTCATCCACAACAAGATCAATACCTTCCAACTGGAATAATTTTTTGTATTGTTTCATCAGTGAATTCCTCGGTTCTGTAAGAATGCTTCTGAGAGTTGCATAATCCAACGGATTCAAATAGGTGATAACCGGCAATCTCCCCAATAATTCAGGTATCAATCCAAAACTCTTCAGATCCTGTGCATTGACAAATTGCAAAAGATTGTTACGCTGATATTCCTGCAAATCTTTGTTCACACTGAAACCGATGGCGTTGGTATTGATTCTTCTCCCGATAACTTTATCCACTCCGTCAAAGGCGCCTCCGCAAATGAAAAGAATATTGCTGGTATTGATTTTTATCAGTTTTTGTTCCGGATGTTTTCTTCCTCCCTGTGGCGGGACGAGCACATCAGTACCTTCCAGAAGTTTCAACAAACCCTGTTGAACCCCTTCACCGCTTACATCGCGTGTAATACTCGGATTATCGCTCTTCCTCGCAATCTTGTCAATCTCATCTATGTAAACAATCCCTTTCTGGGCGGCATTTACATCAAAATTACAAACCTGCAACAACCTGCTGAGAATGCTTTCCACATCCTCACCTACATAACCCGCTTCGGTGAAAACAGTTGCATCAACGATAGTGAAAGGAACATTTAATAACCGCGCAATCGTTTTTGCCAACAGTGTTTTCCCGGTTCCGGTTTCACCCACCATAATGATGTTGCTCTTTTCAATTTCAACATCATTTTCAACTTTCTGCCCTAATCTTTTATAATGATTATAAACAGCCACTGCGAGAACTTTCTTTGCATCATCCTGTCCAATTACATATTCATCAAGATATTTCTTGATTTCCATGGGCTTCTTTACTGTCAGCTTAAGATTGGTTGTCTCTGTATTCTTTTCAAAAAGAGAAGGCAACTCCTGCTGGAGGATTTCCTGTGCATGTTCAACACAATTTTCGCAAATATGTGCTTCCTGGCCCGCGATCAGAATTTTTACTTCATCTCTGGTTCGCCCGCAAAATGAACAATGTAAAATTTGCTTTGCCATGGTTAATAAATATAGGCTAAATTAATCCTTATTCTAATAAATATTTTCAAAAAAACTAAGACAGCTTTTTCAATATAACGTCAACGATGCCGTACTTCTTGCTTTCCTGGGCATCCATCCAGTAATCCCGGTCAAAATCATCCATTACTTTTTCGTATGTCTGTCCACAATTTTCAGCAAGAATTTTTGCTCCTATTTCTTTGGCTTTTTGAATCTGTCTTGCCATAATTTCCAAATCTGCACTGGTACCTTTTCCTCCGCCGCTCGGCTGATGAATCATCACTTCGCCATGCGGATAAATATAGCGCTTGCCTTTGACGCCTCCACTCAATAAGATACTTGCCATGCTTGCTGCCATTCCCATACAGATGGTGCTGACCGGGCTTGAAATCATTTGCATTGTATCGTAAATAACCATTCCGCCGGTAATTACACCACCGGGGCTGTTGATATAAAACGAAATTTCCTTTCCGGGATCCATTGCTTCGAGATACAATAATTTATTAGTCACTTCCCGGCTGGTTTTGTCATTGACTTCACCCCAAAGAAAAATCTTTCTTTGCTCAAGGAATTTTTTATCGTAGATCAAAGCTCCCTGAAGCATGCGATCCATAGGATTTTCTTCAGGTTCTTCTGTTTCAGGTTCATCCTCTTCAAAAAGAAAATTCTTACTGCGAAAATTATAGGTATCCATGTTATTTTTCCTTTAGTTTTCTTTCGTTTGTTATCAATATTTCATCTATCAGGCCGTAAGATTTGGCTTCTTCGGCTGTCATCCAGAAATCGCGATTGCTGTCCTTCGCTATTTTGTCAAGGGATTGCCCTGTATGGAAACTCAAGATTTCGTAAAGCTCTTTTTTGAGTTTTACTACCTCATTCACTGTAATCTGAACGTCAGAAGCCTGGCCGGCTGCACCTGCACTTGGCTGATGCATCATGATGCGTGAGTGTTTCAGTGAACTTCTTTTATTCTTTGTGCCGGCAGCCATGATAACGGCAGCCATACTTGCAGCAATACCGGTGCAAATGGTAGAAACGTCAGGACTGATAAATTGCATCGTATCATAAATTCCCAATCCTGCATACACACCCCCGCCCGGCGAATTGATGTATAACTGAATGTCGCGGTTGCGATCTGTACTTTCAAGAAACAATAGCTGCGCGGTAACTATGTTCGCCACTTCATCATTGATAGGATTTCCAAGAAATATGATCCTGTCCATCATCAAACGGCTATATACATCCATGACAGCCACATTCATCGGACGTTCCTCAATAATATTTGGAGTAAGGTTGGTAACGTTATACCTGAGATAGGAGTCAAGCGTATTGCTGCTGATACCTTTATGCTTTACTGCATATTTCTCAAATTCTTTTCCTGTATCCATGTAGGTATTTTATTTTGTTCAAAATAATTTATTCTGTGGACAAAGGTCAAAAATAATGCTAACAAAAAAAATACGACAAATTGACTATCCGGATAAAGATCAGTGTGTATGATGATGCTCTTCACGGATCTTCAGGAAGTCTTCCTGTGATATTTCTTTTTCTTCAGGTTCAATTTGGGAGCGAACCCAGTCAAATACTTTTCCAACCCTGAGTTTACCATATCTCGATTCTAATTGTTCTTTGTCGGATAGCACACGGTCCACATAACTTTCAGTCCATGCAAATTCTTCAGAATTCAAATCGGCTCCGCCAAAATATTTCGCAAGTTCCTTTCTTACTTCGGCCCGTATATCATCTGATGTAACCTTTAAATCGTTGTCTTTAACGATTTGCTGAATAATCAACGACCATTTCAGTTCATTGAGAAAAGACGGCATTTCTTTGGTAATATCTTCTTCGGTCTTTTCCTTTTCAGTCACCCTCAATAATTTTTTCAAAAAATCTTCGGGGAATTCTGCTGATGTTTCCATCAGTGAATGGTATAAGTCGTGATCCAGTTGATCGCCGGTCAATTCATCCCATTGCCTTTGTTCATCTGCTTCAATGGCACTTTTCAACTCTTCTTCCGATTGAATATTTTTGGAAGGGTAAGCTTTCTTGAAAAGATCTTCATCCAACGGATGTTTGTCCATGTTGTTCACGGTAATGATCGTCACCGAAACAGAAGCATTCTTTTTTTCATTATCATCATGGGCGATTCCGAGGTTTTCGTAAACACCGGGGTATTGTTCAGAATTCACAATGTCATTCAGCTTTCCTTTGAGCACATCATCTTTTTTCTTTCCGGTCAGTTCTTTCTGAAAAGATTCGGTAAATACCTTTACATACAGAGATTGTTCAGATGAAATACCTTTTTCTACCGGCTGGCCGTTTTCATCAATCTGGTTAATTTGGATTTTAATGATATTGTCTCCGTTTACCACAACATCTGTTTCCTTCAATTCACCAAATTGTGTTTGAAGGCTGTCCAAACGATCCTTTAAATCTTCAGGTTTGGGTTTTATTTTATATCGGATGGGTTTCTTTATTGACGATAAATCTATTTTAATTTCTGGCTTCCTTCCTATTTCAAAAAGAAATTCATATTCCGCCGGGTTCTTTAAATCAAGATCGGGTATCGAACTGTCTGACTGGATGGGTTGTCCGAAAATATCGAGTTGTTCTTTCTCGAGATAATTCTGTAATTCCTTGTTGGCCGATTTGATTACAGCGTCCTGATAAAATTCAGGGCCATACATTTTTTTGATCAGGCCTGCGGGCACCATTCCTTTTCTGAATCCGGGGATGTTGGCCCTTTTGCTGAATTGACGGATGTCTTTTTCAAAATCAGGCAGGTAATCCTGCTTATCAATCTTAATTGAAATTTTATCATGGAGATTTCCAATCTGCTCTCTGGTAACGCTTGCCATTTTTTTCGCTTTTTTATAAGAGGTAATTCACCTCACTCAAACTAAGTATTCAGTGCGCATGGAGGGACTCGAACCCCCACGCCTTTCGGCATTAGATCCTAAGTCTAATGTGTCTGCCATTTCACCACATGCGCGATAAGGGGCGGCAAAATTACAGGTTTTGATCTGAAAAAAATATTTCAATTATTTAATTAATGCCTAATTCAATTTCCTTTTTATATAATGCATGTTTTTAATAAGATTGCAGTATTCTGAGTTTTATAGTACAAGTTAAATTCACCAATGAAATTTCTTTTATCAGTAAATTCGTATCAATGGAAACTACGTTAAATATTCCCCAATACAAAATGAATGAGGAGCAGGAGAAAAAGGCAATTCTTCGGAAATACCGTGCGCTCCTTCATGCCTTGAAGCCCAAACTGAAGCCCGGCGATAAGGAGCAGGTGCGCGCTGCATTTGAAGTAGCGGCAGAGGCCCATAAAAACATGAGGAGAAAAAGCGGTGAACCTTATATCCTGCATCCCATTGCAGTAGCTACCATTTGTGTGGAAGAAATCGGGTTGGGTGTCACCAGTTGCATCTGCGCTTTGTTGCACGATACTGTAGAAGACACGGACATTACACTTGAATTTCTTCAGAGAGAATTCGGTGCGGAGGTAACCAAAATTGTAGATGGCCTGACAAAGATTGCCAATGTCCTCGATTCAAATATTTCCCAGCAGGCTGAAAATTTCCGTAAAATCCTTCTTACTCTCACTGATGATCCGCGCGTCATACTCATCAAACTCGCAGACAGATTGCACAATATGCGTACCCTCGAGAGTATGCGGCGTGAAAAACAATTGAAGATCTCATCTGAAACCGTGTATGTATATGCCCCGCTGGCGCACAGAATGGGCTTGTACAATATCAAGACAGAGCTGGAAGATCTCGCCATGAAATATCTGGAACCCGACAGTTACAGATACATTGCGCAAAAACTGGATAACACCAAACGGGAAAGAGCCAGGTACATCAACGATTTCATCCGGCCGTTGAAAGAAAAAATCACGAATGCCCATTTTGTTGATTTTGAAATTTATGGCAGGCCAAAAAGTATCCACAGCATCTGGCACAAGATGAAAAAGAAGGGTGTTTCTTTTGAAGAAGTGTATGACCTTTTTGCCATTCGCATTATTCTCAATTCACCTCCCGACAGGGAAAAAGAAGATTGCTGGAAAGTATATAGCATGGTGACAGATGAATACACACCTTCACCTGAGCGGCTGCGCGACTGGCTGAGCAATCCGAAAAGCAATGGTTATGAAGCTTTGCACACCACTGTGATGGGCCCTCAGGGAAAATGGGTGGAAGTGCAAATCCGCACAAAAAGAATGAATGATATTGCCGAAAAAGGATTGGCAGCTCACTGGAAATACAAAGAAGAAACTACCGAAGAAAGCAGGTTTGACAAATGGATCCGCCAGATCAGAGACATGCTCGAAAACCCGGAAACCAATTCTGTGGATTTCCTTCAGGATTTCAAAACGTCTTTTCTGGCTGAAGACATTTATGTTTATACCCCGAAGGGTGACATCAAGATGTTGCCTGTCGGATCTTCTGCCCTCGACTTTGCATTTTCCATCCATACCAAAATCGGAGAGAGTTGTATCGGCGCCAAAGTCAATCACAAACTGGTGCCCATCAGTCATAAATTGAGAAGTGGTGATCAGGTGGAAATTATTACATCGTCCAAACAAAAGCCGAAAGCCGAATGGTTGAAATTTGTGGTTACTTCGAAAGCGAAGTCAAAGATCAAAGATTCTCTGAAAGAAGAAAAAAGAACCATTGGCGAAGAAGGAAAACTATTATTGACAAAGCGGCTTGAACAAATGCATATCCCCGCTACCCAGGTACAGTTTGAAGAGATTGCCGGTTATTTCAAAATAAATTCCACACTCGATCTCTTTTATGAAATTGCGATTAAGAGAATTGATCTGAATGAAGTAAAACAATGGTCTTATTCAGGAGACAAAATTGTTTTTCCGAAACCGGAAAAAGTATCGCCGGAAGAAAAATCAAATTCAAATAAAATCCTTGCAAAAAAAGATACCGAACTCATTATTTTCGGTGAAAGCAGCGACAAAATCAAATACTCACTTGCCAATTGTTGCAAACCCATTCCGGGAGATGATGTTTTCGGTTTCATCACACAGGGCGAGGGGCTAAAAATCCATCGAACCAATTGCCCGAATGCTGCACGCCTGCTGGCCAATTACGGACATCGTGTGGTAAAAACAAAATGGGTCAAGAACAAAGAAATTTCATTCCTCACCGGTATCAAAATTATCGGGCTCGATGATGTGGGCGTAATTAATAAAATCACCAATCTGATAAGCGGTACTTTGAAAATTAATATCAGCGCCCTGACCATTGAAGCCAAAGACGGATTGTTTGAAGGAAATGTAAAACTCTATGTACATGACAGAGATGAATTGGAAAATCTGGTAAAAAGGCTCACCGATCTTCCCGGTATCGAAAAGGTTGAACGTTATGATACCGAAAATTCGATTTAATTTTCTCCCAAATATTCTATTTTACTTTGTCATCAATTCAAAACATCCGTTGGAGTTGCAAACATTTTTCCGAACTGACTGCAACCGAAATCTATGACATTTTGCAACTCCGTTCTGAGGTCTTTGTGGTAGAACAAAATTGTGTTTACCAGGATATGGACAATAAAGACCAGTCTTCCTATCACCTTTGTGGTTATGCGGAAAACCAGTTGGCAGGCTATTGCCGGCTGCTCCTTCCGGGTGTTTCCTACACTGATGCAGCATCCATTGGTAGAGTCGTGACTGCCCCATTTGCCCGCAGACAAAAATTGGGGATTGAATTAATGAAAAGAGCTTTCAAAGAAATTGACGGGCTGATGGGAAAGCAGGAAATTGTCATTGCGGGCCAGGTGTATATTCAAAAATTTTATGAAAGACTGGGTTTTGTACCCGAAGGAAAAATCTTTTTGGAAGATGGAATTCCCCATATCCAGATGAGGAGAAAACCATAAGTCAATTACAATAAAATTTCAGGAGAGGCGTTTAAGATTTTGGTAAATGCTAAAAAATCAGCATGCCATAAAATCCGTCTGTCTTATGAAAGAGCATTTTTTCAGATGTGTCATTGGAATTCTACTTCTTGTACTTTACAATAATGTGGCAAGATCCCAGGCAGTGCAGTTTGGCGGTGATAAACTTCAATGGGAAGTAGGGTTAAATATTGGCCCTAACTTTTTCTTTGGTGATATGGGTGGTAACAGAGGCCTTGGCCAGCGATTCATCAAAGACATCAATCTCAGTATGACAACGTTGAATAAAGGAGTTTACGTTACAGCATATCCGGTCGATTGGCTTGGTATCCGGGCAGTAGCTCAGTTTGGAAGTATTACTGCGGCTGATAATGTGATCAAAAATCATAGCGGTGAAGAATTGTTTCGCAAACAAAGAAACCTGGATTTCAAATCAAAACTGACCGAAGTTTACATCGGAGCAGAAATATATCCATTGCAGCTTTTATTCAATAGTTATGGAGATTATAACCCCAGGCTCATGCCCTACGGTTTAATTGGTATCGGTGTATTTCATTTTAATCCCCAGGGATCATTGACGGATGCAAACGGCAACAAAACATGGTATTATCTGAGGCCCCTGCACACCGAAGGTGAAGGGTTTTCAGAATTTCCAAACAGAAAAGAATACAGCCTTACCCAAATGAATATTCCAATCGGAATCGGACTGAAATACTGGATAAATGACAGAATAAATATCAGCACTGAAATCACATTCAGAAAAACTTTTACAGATTACATAGACGATATCAGTACGACGTATATTGACCCATCGCTTTTTGACAAATACCTCTCTCCTCAAAATGCTGCTATCGCCAAACAAATTTTTGACAAGAGTGGCAATATCGTTGCAGATCCGAGGCTGGCGTCAGGATATTCAACGGGTGATAAGCGAGGCGACCCTACCCATAATGACAGTTGGGTAACCACCTTTTTAAAATTTGGATGGAGGTTCACCAGCAACCCTGACCGCAATTTGCTGAAAAGGATGAGTTGCCCTACAAGATTTTAAAACAGTTGATTGTTAATCTTAAATCCGGAATTAATCAAAGAAAAAAACATATCTATTTAACCAAAAAACATTCAATGAAAACCGGCAAAGTATCCGGCAGAAGCCAGTACCCTAAATGAAATAAGCATTTCTATGCACACGCAGGGAACCCCCTGAAACCACATTACCCAAGATGACTTCACTGTAATGCTTTGCTGTTTTCATGATATTTTACCTCCGGAGCGAGTTCCTCTTTCAAATACCTCGAAGTATAGCTTTTCTTATTTTGTATGAGTTCTTCAGGAGTTCCTTTAGCTACAACGTAACCGCCCTTCTGGCCGCCTTCCAGTCCCAGATCAATAATGTAATCGGCCACTTTGATTACATCCATATTATGCTCGATCACCAAAACGGTATTCCCGCGATCCACCAATTTATTCAATACCTGAATGAGCATGGAAATATCCTGAAAGTGAAGCCCGGTAGTCGGTTCATCCAGTATGTAAAATGTTTTCCCTGTATCGCGTTTACCTAATTCTGTACTCAGTTTGACCCTCTGCGCTTCTCCACCGCTCAGCGTAGTGGCGCTTTGCCCAAGTGTTACATATCCAAGCCCGACTTCCTGAAGCACTTTAATCTTTCTGTACAAATAAGGAACATTTTTAAAGAATTCCACAGCTTCATCTACCGTCATTTCCAACACATCACTGATGGATTTCCCTTTGTAACGGATTTCAAGTGTTTCGCGGTTATACCTTTTTCCATTGCACTTTTCACACTTCACATATACATCAGGCAAAAAGTTCATTTCAATGACTCTCATTCCCCCACCCTGGCAAACCTCACATCTTCCACCCTTCACATTAAATGAAAATCTTCCGGGTTTATAACCTCTGATTTTGGCTTCCGGAATGGCTGCAAAAAGAGCACGGATATCAGTAAAAAATCCGCAATACGTTGCCGGATTGCTTCGTGGCGTGCGTCCGATAGGCGACTGGTCAATTTCAACAACTTTGTCTATATGTTCCAGTCCTGTTACCTTTTTATATGCAAGCGGAGATAATTTGCTTTTGTAAATATGCTGGCTGAGAATGGGGTATAATGTTTCATTTATCAGCGTGGATTTACCACTGCCGCTCACTCCCGTCACACAGATAAATTTTCCCAATGGAAATTCCACATCAATATTTTTCAGATTATTCCCTGATGCACCCAACAATTTCAAGGTTATTCCATTTCCTCCTCTTCGCTCCTGCGGTATCTCAATCGATTTTTCCCCATTCAGATAAGAAGAAGTGGTGGTATTCAATTTCAAAATTTGTTTGGGTGTACCTGCCGCAACAATTTCTCCGCCAAGCCGTCCGGCCGCCGGGCCGATATCAATCAGGTAATCCGATGCAAGCATGATGTCTTTATCATGTTCCACCACCAACACACTGTTGCCAATGTCTCTCAAATCTTTCAGTGCTTCAATCAATCTGTGATTATCTCTTTGATGCAGCCCGATACTCGGTTCATCCAGAATATAGGTGATCCCCTGAAGTTTGGAACCAATCTGTGTGGCCAGTTTTATTCTTTGCGATTCACCGCCGCTCAGTGATTTTGACGGGCGATCGAGGCTCAGGTATCCAAGTCCTACATTCAGCAAAAAAGAAAGGCGATCTCTGATTTCTTTTAGAATATCCTTTGCAATCCGGTTTTGTTTTTCATTCAACCGGCTTTCAATATTCAGAAACCAATCATACAATTCATCCAGATTGAGTGCGCTCAATTCAGTAATATTTTTTCCATCCACTCTAAACCACAAACTCTCCTTCTTTAATCTCGCTCCATGACATTCAGGACATGGTTTCAACTCCATAAACTGCTCAGCCCACCCGCGAATATTATCACTTGAATTGTCAGAAGTGAACCACCTGTAAATCATATTGACAATTCCTTCATAATCATCAGATGCCGCTGCAGCCTCATCCCAGGTATTTCGATTCCAGTTCGAAAGCATATTTTCAGGCAACTCCTTTGTCCCATACAAAATCAGATTGATGGCCTCTTCCGGAAGTTTTGAAACCGGTTTATCCAGGCTGAAACCATGCTTTCTGGATAGCCGCTGAATCTGTTCGAATGCATATACATTTCTTTCTTCGCCCAATGGCGCAATGGCACCTTTGTTGATGCTAAGAGCAGGATCAGGAATAATGGCTTCGAGATTCGGCATATACACGTTTCCCAACCCTTTACAACCCGGACAAGCGCCATACGGGCTATTGAATGAAAAAGCATTTGGCGACGGTTCTTCATAACTGATCCCTGTATCCTCGCACATCAGCCGTTTGCTGTACTGAATGATTTTATCTGAATCATGAAGAAGCAAAAACATCAGATCTTTCCCCGTCTGCAATGCTTTCTGAATACTGTCGCTGATCCTCGCCCTCTGCTCATCTTTCACCTCAACCCGGTCAATAACCAATTCAATGTCGTGAATTTTATAACGGTCCACCTGCATTTTGGCAATCAGGTCTTTCATTTCTCCATCAATGCGCACTTTCACAAAACCTTTTTTACGCATGTCTTCAAACAGTTCTCTGTAATGGCCTTTTCTGCCTCTGATGAGCGGAGCAAGAATAGAAAGTTTTTGATCTCTGAAACGGGAAAAAACATTTTGTACAATTTCTTCTTCCGACCACTTTACCATCTTCTTTCCGGTATTGTAACTAAAGGCTTCCCCGGCCCGTGCAAAGAGAAGACGCATAAAATCATACACCTCGGTAACGGTGCCCACTGTGCTTCGCGGGTTCTTATTTGTAGTTTTTTGTTCGATGGAAATCACAGGGCTTAATCCGCTGATTTTGTCCACATCAGGCCTTTCCAGATCACCCATGAACTGGCGTGCGTACGCAGAAAAACTTTCCATATAACGGCGCTGGCCCTCTGCATAAATTGTATCAAAGGCAAGAGAAGATTTGCCGCTGCCGCTGATGCCTGTGATGACAACCAGCTTGTTTTTCGGAATGGAAATATCGATATTTTTCAGATTGTGCTCACGTGCACCCCAAACTTCAATAAAATCATTATTGCCTGTAAAAAATTCTGTATTATCGGACTTCATTTCTAAGGGTGCAAAATTACGAAGTTTCAGACCTTGCGCCCATTATACCTTTTTAAAATAATTCTTCTGTACTGTTAAACTCTGAATTGAAACCCGGGAATTCTTTTTCAAGAAGATACCGGAATCTTTCAACATGGTATTCAAAACCAACTCAGCAAGCTTTACATTTCCCATTACCTTTCATGCAAAATTCATTTACTGAAACGTGTCCTTCCCCTCAATCTTCCTGTAAGGTCTTGCAAAAAAATCGCCCACCGTTTCGTTAAACTGATCTCTGTAAAAAACAGGGGTACTGTGTCCGGAGTCGGGTAAAATCCACAAATAAGATTTGGGTATATTTTCAAAAATAAGCATTGTGTGTTCCGGCCGGATCACATCGTGATCACCACCGATAACCAGCGTCGGGCATTGAATGGTATGCAGCTCAGCAAGTGAGATGTGCGGAGCATAAGAAAGCAAATGGGTCAGCTTCCGCATGGTCTTAACCTCGGGTGTTGTTTTCATATCTTCAAGTGCTTTGTTTTCCTTCATTGCCCAGTTATAAGCAAACGTATCCACAGCGGTGGTATCCGGCCAGAGATTGGCTCCGGTGACTGCAAGCTTTTTCACCTTTTCCGGATGGCGGATCGCGAGCATCAAACCTTCAATTCCACCATCGCTCCATCCGATGACATAACACGAATCCTCGTGAAGTGAATCAAGCAGCGCATTCAAATCGTCTGTCATCATCTCGTAGCTGAGAGAATCACCGTTGTCAATCGATTTTCCCTGCGCCCTGCTGTCGGCAACAATCACTTTGTAATTTTTTGAAAAATAGGGAATCTGAAAAACGAAATTATTGATGGATCCGCCATTTCCATGGATGATCAACAATGGCTGGCCCTGACCATAAACCTCGTAATACATTTTTAAACCCCGGGTATCGACATATTTTCCCACGCTTTCATTTCTTCCAAAATGAGTGGTATCAAATGCCGAAAACAAATTGGATTGCCCGTACGTACCCTGGATCGTAAAAAATCCTGCTAAGAAGAAAAACAGAAATCGCATACCTGGTTTTTTTAGTTTCATTTTTAAATCTAACGATTCTAATTAATATGATGCCAAACAGATTAAAAAATATTTAATAAAATCTTTCAGATTATTGGAAAGTCTGATACGCTGCAATCAATCAGAGCTGCTCTAAAACTGGCTCTTGTTTCATTACTGCCATCCTTGCAGAGCATAAAGCCGTTTTGTCAACTATCAGTTGAAACCAATGTATGGCATTAAAGTTGACTACACTAACTTTCTATTTCTATAAATCTTCGTTTCTTTGAAAACGAGCAAAAACGATCGCTGATAATTACATGAATCATAATTATTTTCAATTAGGGCCTGAAGAGGAGATGGAATATCTGCCCATCATTCCGCTGAATGACAATGAAGAAGGAAACACCAATGAAGAAATACCTGAGGAATTGCCGTTACTCCCTTTAAGAAATACGGTACTCTTTCCGGGCGTGGTGATTCCCATTACGGTGGGCCGGGAAAAAAGTATCCGTGCTGTAAATGAAGCCTACAAAAAAGATAAGCTGGCAGGTGTTGTTTCCCAAAAAGACAGTTCTATCGAAGAACCTGCGGCTAAGGATCTGGAACTTGTCGGAACCATTGCAAAAATCATTAAACTGATCAAAATGCCCGACGGCGGTATCACCGTCATCATTCAGGGAAAACAACGTTTTGAAGTAGAGAAGATCACCGGTGAAGAACCGTATTTCAAAGCAAAAGTGAAAGCGCTGCAGGAGGAAACTATTCTCAATGACCCGGATTTTGATGCAATGGTTTCATCTATCAAAGACTTGTCAGGACAGATCATTCAGATATCACCCAACCTGCCTTCAGAAGCAAATATCATTTTAAAAAATATTGAGAACCCATCTTTTCTGATTCACTTTGTGAGCAGCAACCTGAACAGTTCTCTCAATGAAAAACAAAAGCTTCTCGAAATCAACGGACTAAAAAAACGTGCTGAAGTATTGTTGGGATTATTGCAGACAGAATTGCAATATGCGGAATTAAAAAATAAAGTCACAAGCAAAACAAGAGCAGAATTAGATAAACAGCAAAAAGATTATTTCCTTCAGCAGCAACTCAAAGCCATCAAAGAAGAATTGGGCGGAGATAATATCGAAGAAATAAAAGAGATGCAGAAAAAGGCCGAAGCCAAAAAATGGCCACAGGCTGCGAAGGATGCTTTTGACAAGGGAATTGAAAAGCTGGAAAGGATGCACCCTTCCACTCCGGATTATTCTGTAATTTATAATTATCTCGACTTGTTGCTCGACCTTCCGTGGGATGAGGTAACCGAAGATCACTATGATCTGAAAAAAGCAAAAGCCATTCTGGACAGGGATAATTATGGCATGCAGAAAATCAAAAAAAGATTGATCGAATATCTCGCTGTATTAAAACTCAAAGGAGATATGAAGAGCCCGATTCTCTGTTTTGTCGGCCCTCCGGGAATTGGCAAAACATCATTGGGAAAAAGCATTGCCAGCGCCATCGGCAGAAAATACGCCAGGATCAGTCTCGGCGGAATGCATGACGAGAGTGAAATCCGCGGCCACCGGAAAACCTATATCGGTGCAATGCCCGGAAGGATTATTCAGTCACTGCGAAAAGTAAAATCATCCAATCCTGTAATGATACTGGATGAAATTGACAAAGTAGGAACAGATTTTCGTGGCGACCCATCGTCTGCCTTACTTGAAGTACTGGATCCGGAACAGAATAATTATTTTTACGACAACTATGTGGAAGTAGAATACGACCTCAGCAAAGTGTTGTTTATTGCCACTGCCAATTCACTTCAAAGTATTCAACCTGCATTACGCGACAGGCTTGAGATTATTGATCTGAACGGGTATGCAACTGAAGAAAAAATAGAAATTGCAAAGCGCCACCTGATTCCAAAACAAAAAGAAGCTCACGGCCTGACGAAAACATCTTTTAAAATCCCCGACAAAGTACTGACAAAAATTATTCAGGATTACACCAGGGAAAGCGGGGTGAGGGAGTTGGAAAGAATGCTTGCATCCATTATGCGTGCACAGGCCAAGGAATTCATCGATAGAGGAAAGCTGAAACCGACAGTAACATCAAAAGATGTTGAAAAATTTCTTGGGAAACCCAGATACAGCAATGAAATCTACAAAACCGTAAACCTTCCGGGAGTTGCAGTCGGGCTGGCTTATACCTATGTCGGCGGTGATATTCTCTTTATAGAATGTTCTGTAAGTGACAATGGAAAAGGTGATCTAAAACTGACAGGTAATCTTGGAAACGTGATGAAAGAAAGTGCGATTACCGCATTGAGTTACCTGCAGGCAAATGCAAAAAAGTTCGGTATCGATCCGGAAACTTTTACCAAGAAAAATTTTCATATACACGTGCCTGAAGGCGCCACTCCCAAAGATGGCCCGAGTGCAGGTATCACAATGATGACTGCGCTGGCTTCGGCATTGACCGGACGAAAAGTAAAACCTTATCTGGCAATGACAGGAGAGATCACACTGCGCGGACAAGTGCTCCCGGTTGGGGGAATCAAGGAAAAAATTCTCGCTGCCAAACGAAGTGGGATCCGCGAAGTAATCATGTGTGAGGAAAATAAAAAAGATATAGAGGAAATTACCGCTGAATTTATCAAGGGGCTAAATGTTACTTACGTCAAAAACATGCACCAGGTATTGGATCTGGCATTGTCCTGAGATCGTCATTCAAAAAATGTTTAAGAGGCTACCCTTCAAAAAAAGGTGGCCTCTTTTTTTATACGATGAATCAATTTTCCGAATCCCTTAAAAAAAAGTTTCTATCAAATTACTTCAAAAAAGGTTTTCGTTTTCTCTCCTCAATCAAGAATTTTGACCACAGAAAAAATTCTATTTGTTGAAAAACAAATCCAACAGAGTAAATTTGATTTGTAACTTTCTTAAATCATGACCTATTCTTCCGTAAAAAACGACTACCCCGAATTACAACAATTTGAAAACTACGTTGCACTAAAATTCCAGCTTTACAACAGTCTCTTTACTTCGCTTCCCTTCGATCGTGTGGAAAAAACCGGGATCCTGTTATCCTTGTTTCAAAATCAATGTGAGGAAGGTTTTAATAACAAAAAAAGCCCCGAAGAAATTATCAAAAGTTTTTTCAGAAGCCAGTCAGGATTTAACAAAGAGCAGGAAAAAACTGATCTTTTGTTTCGCTTCATTCAGTTTTCGGAGAGGCAGGTAGTTCTTTTTGATGCACTTGAAGATGCAGCTTTCACCAAAGTGCATGACACCGGTGGAAAGGGGACACTAAAGCAATTGGAACTGGAGATTGGCCAGAGCCACAAAGAGAAATCTCTCCATGAAAAATTAAAAAGTTTTGCCGTAGAAATTGTACTCACTGCACATCCGACGCAGTTTTATCCCAAAGAAGTACTCGGCATCATCCGGGATCTCTCACGTGCTTTGCAACAAAATGACACACCGCTCGTCAATTCCTATTTACAGCAGCTTGGCAAAACTCCATTCTTCAAACACCACAAACCCACTCCCTACGGAGAGGCCATGAGCCTGATCTGGTTTTTGGAAAATGTGTTTTATGAAGCCTGCGGCAACATCATGGTTTTTATGAAAAACCATCTTGGCAAAGTAGTGGATATGAATAACCCTGTCGTAAAAATGGGATTCTGGCCCGGCGGGGACAGAGATGGCAATCCTTATGTATTGTCGGATACCACACTAAAAGTTGCGGCAGCATTGCGACAAAGTATTTTGAAATGTTATTACCTGGATATCCGCAAAATGAAACGCAGGCTCACTTTCAGAGGAGTGGAACAACTAATGGTTTCGTTGGAAAACCAGCTTTACGACAACGTTTTTATCCCGGGTAATACTACCGAGCTCACCAGAGAAGGCATCCTGGAAACCCTGAATAAAATCAGGCAGATCATTTTGGAAAAACACAATGGCCTGTTTGTACATCTCGTTGACAATCTTATTTGCAAAGTGCATGTATTCGGATTGCATTTTGCTAAACTCGACATCAGGCAGGACAGCAGCATCCACAAAAAGTTTTACGAATCGCTTTGCGAAAAAAATCTGATTCCGAAAGATTATTTGGCATGGACCGATGAAAAAAAAATTGAATGGCTTCTCACAAAAGCAAAACCTCTTGGAGATATTGACCTGGACGACCCTGTATTGAATGATACACTTCAAAGTTTCAAGACAATCAGGGAAATACAATCATTGAATGGAGAAGCCGGATGCAACCGGTACATCATCAGCCATGCTACTTCTCCACTCGATGTGATACAGGTTTATGCGCTTCATGTCTTCAGCGGTGGCGATCCGAAAAAAATGAATCTTGATATAATCCCTTTGATAGAAACGGTAGAGGATCTGCAAAATGCGGAAAAAATTATGGGTGGATTATACCGCAACAAAGTTTACAGAAGGCATTTGAAAGAACGAAAAGATACCCAAACTGTCATGCTCGGCTTTTCCGACGGAAGCAAAGATGGCGGATACCTGATGGGGAACTGGAGCATTTACAAAGCCAAAGAAATCCTTACCCAGGTTTCCGAAGAAAATGGGATTTCAGTAATTTTCTTTGATGGCCGCGGTGGGCCTCCTGCACGTGGCGGAGGAAAAACACACAGGTTTTATGCAGGAATGGGAAAAAATATTTCCAACAGGGAAATTCAACTGACCATCCAGGGGCAGACGGTGAGCTCAAATTTCGGAACGATTGAATCAGCCCAATTCAATTTTGAACAACTGGTACACGGCGGAATTATCAATGATGTGACAGGCAGTATGAAACAAACTTTCTCCCGTCCGCAGGAACTACTGATACAACAACTGGCCGATGACAGTTTTGAATCGTACTCAGCGCTGAAAGCACATCCGCAGTTTATGAATTACCTTCTTGAAGTAAGTCCGTTAAAATATTACAGCGATACCAACATCAGCAGCCGGCCCACCAAAAGAGGAAAGGGAAAAATGACAATGGACGATCTGCGGGCGATTCCTTTTGTGGGATCATGGAGCCAGTTGAAACAGAATGTCACCGGATTCTACGGAGTAGGTTCAGCATTAAAGAGGGCCGAAAAAAAAGGCAGGATGAAAGAACTGCAGGATCTTTATGCAGATTCATTGTTTTTCAGAACGCTGATCGACAATTGCGAAATGGCAATGAAAAAATGTTTCTTTCCATTGACATCACATCTGCAAAAAGATCCCAAATTCGGAAGCATCTGGAGAATGATTTTTGACGAATACAACCTGTCTTACGAATACATTCTCAAACTCACCGGGCACCAGGTATTGATGCATGATTATCCCGTAGAGTATGAGTCCGTTTCTTTGAGAGACAAAATCATTTTACCATTGATTACTATTCAACAATATGCAATGGGCAAATTGAGAAACCCTGTTCCTTCCAAAAAACAAAACGACTCAATGGATGCGTTTGAAAAACTGGTCATGCGTTGTTCATTCGGGATTATTAATGCAGGCAGGAATTCAGCATAGGAAAGGATTTCAGATTGATCCCAGACTCATTTTTCTTTCTGAAGAAATGTTGAGATAGAAGTTTTATAGGCCTTGCTTTGCATGAGAGGATGAAACTAAATAAAACCGGAGAAGGATGCATTGAACTCTAAAAAATGGAACCTATTAATTCCCGATGAGCAAATAAAAAAAGATTCTTTAGGGTTTGATAACCGGGTGTATATATTTCATTTCAATATTGTTCTTTTCTAAATGATTATTCCTTTTACATTTAATAAATTTGTTGGTATGCATGATTCCATGGACATTAAGCCGTTCCCGAACGAACTGCCGAGTATGTATGCCGACAGAATAGGCCAGATTTATGCGAATACTGTCACTATCCATCATAAAAAAGTCAATGGTCAATATTTAACTCCTTTACCCATCGCCAATTTTATGGCAAGGCTTCCTAATAGCATTCAAAAAAACATCAAAATACTTGATCCGGGGTGTGGAACCGCAATCCTTTCAAGTTCATTAATTGAGCATCTCGCAAAATCAAATAATGCCCCTGAAAATATTGAACTGACAGTTTATGAAACGGATAAAGAGATATTGCCCTATACAAAGGCAGTCTTAAATTATCTAAGTGAATGGATCGGGAAATTCAATGTTAACTTTAAATTTTTAATAAGTACCAACGACTTCATTTTGGAAAATAAGAGATGTTTCGATACTTCTCCAACACTATTCTTTGAACTTCAAAGTGAAGTTTATGATATTGTCATTTCAAATCCGCCGTACTTCAAAATTTCGAAAGAAGATAAAAGAGCCGTAGTTGCGAAATCAATAGTATGGGGACAACCCAATATATACTCGATCTTTATGATGTGTGCGGCCAGACTTTTAAAGGAAAACGGAACTTTTATTTTCATTGTACCAAGAAGTTTTTCATCGGGTAATTATTTTCGAGCTTTCAGAGAATCTTTTTTTAACGAGATAGATATTGAACAAGTCCATTTATTCGGATCAAGAACGGACACCTTTGACAGAGATAACGTTTTACAGGAAACGCTAATCCTAAAAGGAAAGAAACTAAGCTCGGTCAACCATAAAAACTCCATCGTTATAACACATTCATTCGGGATAAAAGATATTGACAGCCCAACCAAAAAGGTCTTTCAAACCTCAGACCTTATCGATTTTAATTCCAGTGAAATAATATTTCATCTGCCAACCAACGATGTTGAGGAAAAAGTAATTACGATGTTCAGGTCATGGTCAGGTTGCTTAAACCACTACGGGATTCAAATCTCTACTGGTCCTGTGGTTTCGTTCCGCGCCACTCAATACTTGCACAAGAAAGATTCAGCCTTCTCAAAAATTCTATTGCCATTTTATCAATTGGTCAACACGGGCAGAATGCAGTTTGAATGGCCAGTAACCAAAAAACATAAACCCCAGTATATCGAACTTTGCGATGGTTCCATCTCACTTCTGATCCCGAATAAAAACTACATATTTCTCCGTCGATTCAGCGCCAAAGATGATAAGGCCAGATTAATTGCTGCTCCATATTTTGCAGATTTAAGCCAGGCCGAATTCATTGGGGTTGAAAACCATCTGAATTATATTTACCGACCAAATGGCCATTTAGATCGAAATGAAATACTTGGTCTATCCGCTTTACTTAATAGTAAATTGTTCGATATTTATTTCAGAACCTTTAATGGCAATATCAATGTGAGTGCGACTGAACTTAGAGAAATGTCTTTACCATCTCTTGAAGATATCAGAAAAGTAGGTAATGAAATAATTTTATTTAATAACTTTTCCCAGGAAGGGATTGATGAAATTGTAAACAACTACTTTAACCTGGAGCATATTTTTAGCTATGAGTAAAATTAACGATGCAAAGAAAATACTGAAACAAATAGGGTTACCGGCAGAACAGCAAAATGAAATTTCAGCATATACTTTATTAGCCTTATGCCAGATAAAACCAAAAGATAGTTGGAATAAAGCCATAAGAAAAAGCCAGACGATTACTAAGGGTATCATGGCTTTTTGTAAGGATGTTTACAATAGAGAGTATGCTCCAAATACCCGCGAGACCTTTCGTCGTCAGGTTCTTCATCAATTCGTCCAGGCAAGAATAACGGATTACAATCCCGACAATCCTAAACTACCGGTAAACAGCCCGAAGGCACATTATGCTTTGACCAATGAAGCGCTTAATGTAATCAGATCGTTTGGTACGACTCAATGGGAAGAAGAGGTGAGGCTATTCAAAATTAACTTCGGAGAACTTTCAACTAAATACAATGGAAAAAGAAAACAGAATCTAATTCCGGTAACTCTTAGCAACGGCAAACTTTTGAAATTATCTCCTGGAAAACACAATGAACTTCAGGTTGCTGTAATAAAAGACTTCGCTCCAAGGTTTGCGAAAGATAGCAAAGTGATTTATTTGGGTGATACAGCTAAGAAAGATTTATACATTGACAGAAATACATTAAGGAAATTAGATATCCCAATCACTGTCCATAGCAAATTACCGGATATAGTATTATATGATGAAAAAAGAGGCTGGATATTTTTGGTAGAGGGTGTCACCTCTCATGGACCAGTTTCACCAACGCGGATAATTGAATTGGAGGAAATGCTCAAAAACTGTTTTACCGGAAAAGTTTACGTCACCGCCTTCCCGGATTTTTCAGAGTTCAAAAAACACTCAGGAAATATTGCATGGGAAACGGAAGTCTGGGTGAGGGAGGCTCCCGACCACATGATACATTTCAATGGCGACAGATTCATGGGACCAAGATGAATTCCAGTTCAGATAATCGCCAAATGCAAATGAGTCTTAATCTGCATTCCCCCTATCCTCTCTTCTGATGCCTCTCTTCCAATACCTTCAAAACTCTCTCCAGCGAATACCCTTTGCCGCTCAGCATAACCAGATAATGAAACAATAAATCTGCCGCTTCGTTCAAAAACAATTCTTCCTTGTCTCTCATGGCTTCAATCACCACTTCAGTTGCTTCTTCTCCAACTTTCTGTGCGATGGCCGGAATTCCTTTTTTAAAAAGAGAAGCTACGTAAGAATTCTCCGGCAATTTATTTTTTCTGGACTCAATGATTTCCTGCAAAACCGGTAAAAAATTCTTTGCATTTTTCTCATCGAAGCAGGTATCATTTCCGGTATGACAAACAGGTCCTGTGGGTATAGCTTTGATAAGCAAAGTATCATTGTCACAATCTTCAAGAATGGATTTCAAAATCAGGTAATTTCCGCTTGTCTCGCCTTTGGTCCACAACTTCTGCCTGTCGCGACTAAAGAAGGTAACCCTCTTCGTGTCCCTGGTTTTCTGCAATGATTCTTCATTCATGTATCCCAACATGAGAACCACATTCGTGTCTGCATCCTGAACTATTGCCGGGGCAAGAAGATCAGGAAATTTTTTAAAATTGATCATGATCGTTATTTTCTGATTGGAATTCCTTTTTGGATTAAATATGTTTTTAATTCAGGAATTTCTATTTCTTTAAAATGAAAAGTTCCTGCCGCCAATGCTGCATCAGCATTTGCTACATGAAACACGTCATAGAAATCATCCATGGTACCTGCACCTCCCGAGGCTATAACAGGAATGGGTAATTGTTTTGCCATTTTCTTTGTAATGTCAAGTGCAAAACCATTTTTAGTTCCGTCGTGATCCATCGATGTGAGCAGAATTTCTCCCGCACCCAGCGATACCGCTTTATGTGCCCATTCCATTGCTACCATATCCGTTTTCTGAGTTCCTCCTTTGAGGTAAACATACCACTCACCAGCTTCAGATTTTTTTATATCAATGGCCACTACCACGCACTGGCTTCCGAATTCCCGTGCCGCATCTTCAATAATCTTTGGATTTTTGAAAGCGGCTGTATTGATGCTGATTTTATCAGCACCGTTTTGAAGCAAACTGCTGATGTCCTTCAAATCTGAAATACCACCGCCCACCGTAAACGGAATATTGATTCCGGAAGCAAGCCTGTTCACCAATCCGTACAATGTTTTTCTCTTTTCAATAGTGGCCGTGATATCCAGAAAAACAAGTTCATCGGCACCCTGGTCTGAATAAACCTGTGCCAGTTCCACAGGATCTCCCGCATCGCGAAGGTTCTCAAAACGGACTCCTTTTACCGTACGTCCGTCTTTGATATCAAGGCAGGGGATAATTCTTTTTGCCAGCATCAGCAATCAAATTTTTTTAAATCGATTAATGAAATCTTCTTTTCGTAAATGGCTTTCCCCACTATGGCGCCTGCACATCCCGCACTTTCCAGTTCCGCAAAATCATTGACGGTTGCTACACCCCCGCTGGCAGTCAGCGAAATTTCGGGAAAGCGATGTATTATTTTTCTATAAAGATCAACGGCCGTTCCCTTCAGCATTCCATCTTTTGAAATATCTGTACAAAAGAAATTTTTCAATCCTGTTTTCTGTATGCTTTCCATAAAATCAAAAACAGACACTCCGGTTTTTTCAGCCCATCCCGAGACCCGGATTTGTTCACCGCTCACATCTGCACCAATAAAGAAAACCGCCGCACCGAATTCGTGTATCCATTCCTGTAATAATTCAGGATGCTTCACTGCCATACTTCCTATCGTACATTGGAATGCTCCCGCATCCAATACTGATTTCACATCTTCCCGTGTTTTCACTCCTCCTCCAAAATCAATCTGCAGGCGGGTACTTTTTGCAATCTTTTCCAAAACCCGCAAATGGGTAATGCATCTTTCCCTTGCTCCGTCAAGGTCGACGAGATGAAGTCTGCGAAATCCTGCATCTTCAAATTTCCTGGCAACTGAAACAGGGTCAGTATCGTAAACTTTTTTCTTTTCAAAATCTCCTTTGGTAAGCCGGACTGCTTTTCCATCTATAATATCAATTGCCGGAATGATGGTCATAATTACAAATTCAAAAAGTTTTGAAGGATACGACTTCCTGCTTCGGCTGACAATTCGGTATGAAACTGCACACCATAAAAATTATTGCGCTGCAATGCCGCTGTAAAAGGAATTCCATAATTACAAATTGCAACTGAATCACTGCCTGTCGACACAAAATAACTATGCACAAAATACATGTATTCCTCTTCACGAATATCTTTAAACAACGGCCCTTTTAATTGTGAAATGGTATCCCAGCCTGTATGCGGCACTTTTAATCCTTTTTTATTTTCAAACTTTTTGACTTTCAGCGGAACGATTCCCAGGCAATCCACATCCCCTTCCTCTGAGTGCGTACACATCAGTTGCATGCCTGCACAAATTCCGAGAAAGGGTTGCCTGATTCCGGGTAAAATTTTATCCAACCCCGTTTCTTTCAAACTCCCCATTGCTGAAGCAGCATTGCCCACTCCCGGAAAAATAATTTTATCGGCTGAAAATATTTCTTCAGAATCGTCAGTCCACATTGCGTCTATACCTAACCGTTGTAATGCAAAACGTACACCCGCCACATTTCCTGAATTATATTTGATAATTACCAGTTTCATAAAACTCCTTTTGTTGAAGGAAGCAATTTACTTTCAGGATCGCGGGCCACTGCCATTTTCAAAGCTTTCGCAAATGCCTTAAATACAGATTCGATTTTGTGATGTTCGTTCTCTCCTTCCACCTTGATATTCAAATTGCATTTGGCTGCATCAGAAAAAGATTTGAAGAAATGAAAAAACATTTCGGTTGGCACATCACCGATTTTTTCGCGTTTGAAGTTAACATCCCACACGATCCAGTTTCTCCCGCCAAAGTCAACAGCCACCTGCGCAAGTGCATCATCCATGGGTAGGGTAAATCCGTAGCGGTTCATTCCGCGTTTATCACCCAGCGATTTTGAAAATGCTTCTCCCAACGCAATGCCCGTGTCTTCAATGGTGTGATGCTCATCCACCTCCAAATCACCTTTGCACAGGATGTCCAAATCTAATTGGCCGTGCCTCGCAATCTGTTCCAGCATATGATCAAAAAAATGAAGGCCGGTATGGATATTTGCTTTTCCGCTTCCATCGGGATTGAGTGTAATTTTAATATCTGTTTCCTTTGTATGCCGCTGAAGTGTTACACGCCGTTGCCCGTTCAGCAGGTATTCATAAATATCCTTCCAGGCAGTGGTTTCAAGGGCTATCCAGTCTCTCACTTCATCGGCTGATTTTATATTTCCATACACTTCGGGCCGGGTGTGATTATTCAGAAAAAAAGCACGGCAACCCAGGTTCTTTGCAAGCAATACATCACTGATCCTGTCGCCGATAACAAAGGATGATTCCATATCGTATTCCTCATTGCCCATGTATTCTGTCAGCATAGCTGTTCCCGGCTTTCTCGTATTTTTATTTTCAGATGGGAGGCTCCGGTCAATAAAAATTTTATCAAAATGAATATTTTCATTCTCCAAAGTTTTGATGATAAAATTATGGGGAGGCCAAAAGGTATCTTCAGGGAAGGAATCTGTTCCCAATCCATCCTGGTTGGTAACCATGATTAGCCGGTAATCAAGATGGTTTGCAATTTTATTCAGGTATTCAATGACATGGGGATAAAAAGTAAGCTTGGGAAATTTATCCAGTTGATAAGAAGGCGGAGGATCGAGAATCAGGGTTCCGTCTCTGTCGATAAAAAGTAATTTTTCAGGCATTTCTAAAATTTCTTTAATACATCAATTAATTGTTTGTTTTCGTCGGGTGTGCCGATACTGATCCGAAGGCAGTTTGCCAAAAGAACTTTATGGCTCTGGTTCCGGACAATGATTTTTTTTGAAATGAGATAATGGTATAATCTGTCGGCATCTTTCACTTTCACCAAAATGAAATTCGTTTCACTTGGAAAAACAGTTTCAACAAAATCAAATGATTTTAAAGCTTCCGATAATATATTTCTCTGTTCCTTTGTCTCGCTGATCCATGCATTTACTTTATCCGTTTGCGCTAATGCTTCAATGGCGAATTGTTGTGAAGCCACATTCAGGTTGTACGGAGTTTTTACTTTGTTCAGGTAACCCGCAATCAGCGTACTCGTGTAAGCAATGCCAACCCGCAATCCTGCAAGCCCCCATGCTTTTGAAAGTGTTTGAAGCACGATGAGATTATTGAATTTGGGGAGATCCGGGATGAAAGATTTCTGGTTTGAAAAACTATTGTACGCCTCATCCACCACCACAATCCCATTAAACTGATTTATCAATTTTTCCATTTCATCCCTGTTCATATTATTCGCTGTCGGATTATTTGGCGAACATAAAAAAATCACTTTTGTATTCTCATCTGCAACGCTCAAAATCTTTTGGGTATTCATTTTGAAATCCTGATCAAGCGGCACTTCCCTGACTTCGTTTCCATTGGTATACGCAGCTACTTCATACATTGTAAATGTGGGTGGCAACACAATGATATTATCCTTCCCCGGGATACAAAATATCCTGCAAATGTGATCAATCAGCATATCACTTCCATTTTCCACAGCAATGTGATCGGGTGAAATATGGTTGATTTCAGAAAGCATTTTCTTCAATTCCGTTTGATTGGGATCAGGATAACGGTTGTAGTTTACGTTTAACGGAGACCCAAAAGGATTTTCATTGGCATCGAGCAAAATATCAGCGTCTCCCGAAAATTCCTGACGTGCCGAAAAATAAGGTTTGAGCTGGCGGATATTTTCCCTGACTAAGTTTTCAATATTTATATTCATCTTCTCTTTATTTAATTCTCCTTTTCAAATCTGATCGAAGCAGCGTGGGCGTGGGCTTTCAGGCCTTCTGCCAAAGCCATTGTTGAAATATCGCGGCAGACGGATTTCAATCCTTCCGGAGTGAGTTTCTGAAAAGTAATTTTCTTCACAAAATTATCCAGCGATACCCCGCTGTATGTTTTCGCATAGCCATTGGTCGGCAATGTGTGATTGGTGCCTGAGATATAATCCCCCGCGCTTTCCGGTGAATAATGACCAAGAAATACACTTCCCGCATTGACTACCCTTCCACTCAACTCATCCGAATTGTCTGAAGCAATAATCAGGTGTTCAGGTGCATATTGATTCAGCAAATCAAAACTATCCTTTTCGTTTTTCAATAAAACACACTTGCTGTTTTTCATTGAAGATTCAATTTCAGCCTTCCGGTCTAATAACCGGATTTGCCTGTTTATTTCATTTTCCACTCCATTCCAGATGTTTTCATCGGTTGTCACCAGCATTACCTGACTGTCTTTTCCGTGCTCAGCCTGGCTCAGCAGATCGGCAGCCACAAAGGAAATCTTTGCTGTATCATCAGCAAATATGGCTACTTCACTTGGTCCGGCCGGCATGTCAATTGCCACTCCTTCGCGGTTTACCAATTGTTTTGCAACCGTCACATACCTGTTTCCGGGACCAAATATTTTTTCCACCTTCGGAATTTCTGTTGTCCCGTATGCCATGGCTGCTATCGCCTGTGCGCCACCTGCTTTATAAAATTCTTTAATGCCGAGCAAAGATGCAGTGTATAACAGTACCGGTTGTACGGTTCCTGATTTCACAGGGCTGCATACGACTATTTTTTTACAACCGGCTAATCTTGCCGGTATCCCCAACATCAGCAACGTGGAAAAAAGAGAAGCTGTGCCTCCGGGGATATAAAGCCCGACACTTTCAACGGGTACAGGTTTCCGCCAGCAATTAATCCCGGGCATGGTTTCAATAACATTGATTTTTTCTGTCTGTGCTGCATGAAACTTCTCAATATTGGCTTTTGCTATCCGGATGGCTTTTTTAAGATCTTCACCTACTTCCTTTTCAGCATTCCGCATTTCTTCTTCAGTCACCAAAATATTTCCGGGCTTCCATCCATCCAGCTTTTCTGTAAGCCGCAACAAGGCTTCATCCCCATTCGCACCTACATCCGTGAGAATGTCTATGACTGTTTTTTTTATTTCCTTGTGATTAAAATCAGGACGCTTTACAATGGCTTCCCAAATTGATCTGTCGGGGTTATTATAAAATTCCATCAGAGTACCATTTTTTCAATCGGCATTACCAGGATGCCTTCTGCTTTTAAAGATTTTAATTTCTCGATCACCTCCCAAAACACATCTTCCTTTACCACACTCTGCACGCTGCTCCAGCCCTCTTCGGCAAGAGGTACGACAGTCGGGCTTTTCAATCCAGGCAATACATTAAAAATTTTATCCAGGTTTACGTTGGGTACATTCAGCATGATGTATTTTGTATTGGCGGCATTTTTCACAGATTCAATCCTGAACAACAATTTCCGGAACAGATTTCCTGTTTCTCCTGTTTCAGCCATGCGATTGTTTACCAATACAGCCTCCGAATACAGAATCGTTTCAACTTCCCTCAGCCCATTGGTAAACAAGGTGCTCCCGCTGCTGACCAGGTCGCAAATAGCATCTGCAAGTCCGATACCAGGCGCTATCTCCACCGAACCACTGATGTTGTGTATTTCGGCAGGCACCTTTCTTTCTTCCAGGAATTTGCGGAGCAGATTGGGATAGCTGGTAGCGATTTTTTTTCCGGCCAGATCTTTGAAAGATTGGTAGGGCGAAGATTTTGGCATGGCAATACTGAGCCTGCATTGTCCAAACCCCAATTCCGTCACCATCCGGATATCTTTTTCCTTTTCAAGAAAAACATTCTTCCCGATGATTCCCACATCTGCAACCCCGTCGCTTACGTACTGTGGAATATCATCATCCCGCAGAAAATAGACTTCCAGCGGAAAATTGGATGCCACCGATTTGAGCTGGCCATTTCCATTTCTGACCTTGATCCCGCACTCTTTCAGCAGGCTGAGAGAATCTTCGTGGAGGCGTCCGGATTTTTGAATTGCAATTCTGAGCATTTCTTTATTCTTTAAACTAAAATAGGCTTACAATTCTGTAAGCCTATTTAAAAAAGTTTATAATTACATCTTCAGGGCTTACGCTGTGCAAGGCCTGTATGATGGTGAAATAATCTGATTGAATAATTTGTCATTCAGGTGCAAAAGTAAATGACGATTATTTAACAGGCAAAAAAAAATTATAACTTTGGTACGAAACGATGATTTTTAACGTCAACTATAACAATACAAAATCCAGACTAATCCGCTTTGAATACCTGTTCCGAGCGACGTCCCTGAAAAAAGAGCCTTAAAAAATTCCCTTCAAGAATGAAAAACCACATCCAACGAAAAAAATCCCTGAATCTTATTAAAGATGATATTCTCAATAGCATCAGGCAACCCATTATTGTTGTCGATAAGAAACTGGAAGGCATTTCTTACAACCAAAATGCGGGAAAACTGATTGGCAGGATCCATACCCTTACGGAGATGGCCGGATTACTAAATAAAGAAGAAGCAAAAAAATTTCTGAAGAATTGCCGGTCTGTATTGACTACCGGAAAAGAAAAAAAACAAAAACTTTCCATTGGCAAAAAAAAGTGGGATGCCAGGATTTATGCGGTTAAGAAAAACGGAATTACCATTTTGCTTGAACCGGCAGCCATCGCTAAAACTTCAGCTAATGAGGATCCTTACTGCCAATTGCTCGACTCTATGGCCGACACCTTTATGCTTACCAATGAGGATTTGACAATTGTGGATATCAATAAAAAATTTTGTGATTTGCTGGGCTATTCCAGGGATGAACTACTCGGTTCCAATTCCAGCAAAATCGACAGGTTTTTGTCTGCCCCGAAAATAAAAGCACTTCACAAAAAGTCAGAAAAAGGGCATATTACTTTCGATACGAAGAATTCAAATCACAAGGGAGAAGAGATAGAAACAGAAATAAACATGTTTCTCCTGAAAAGAGACGGTAAAAAATATTACGGATCCATAGGACGTGATATAACGGAGTATAAAAAAGTTCAAAACAGGTTAAAAAAGACAAATGACCGGTTTACGTTCATCACCAATGCCACCCGTGATGCACTTTGGGAACTGGATGTGGATACCGGAGAGCGATGGGCAAACGAAACCCATCAACGGCTTTATGGATTAACCGGAAAATATCCCGTGCCCCCTCCTTCAGAATGGGAAAAAAGGATACAACCTGAGGTGAGCAAACGACTGAAGGAAAGTATGGAACTGGCCATTCGTAAAAAAGAAAAATACTGGAACGCAGAATATTGGTTCAGGTTAAAACCGGGTAAATCTATCTATATCTACGACCGCACTTTATTTACCTACGACAAAAAGGGAAATCTTTCGAAGATGATGGGCAGTATGGTGGACGTCACCGATTTGAAAAGCGCATTAGAAGAGTTAACTGTGCAAAAAGATTTGAGCGAAAGTATTATCAATGCCCTGCCCGGAATTTTTTACCTGATTGACAGAGAAGGAAACTTTAAAAGATGGAACAAAAATTTTGAAAATATAACCGGATACACACCCGACGAAATCAGAAAGATGTCCCCTGCTGATTTTATGCATGAAGACTACAAAGAAAATGTTGACGAAATCATCACCAATGTGTTTCAAAAAGGATGGGCCGAAATGGAAGGGCCGCTGTTGAGCAAAAACGGTGAAACCCTGCCTTATTATCTCGGTGGCTGGAAAATTATTTTTGAAAATGAAGAATGCCTCATCGGCACGGGAGTCGATTTGACCGAGGTCAAAAAAGCACAGGAACGCGTCAAACAGATGGAACAAAAAATTTCTCAACAAAAAATCATTGAGCAAAAACTGATTTCAAGAGCCATCATTACAACGCAGGAAAAAGAGCGCAACCACATAGGGCGCGAGTTGCATGACAACGTAAATCAGTTGCTTGCGGGCACAAGGCTTTACCTCACCATGGGCGCAAAGAAAAATCCGGAATTTGCAGAAATGATAAAATATCCTGTGGAATTGCTCGACAGCGGAATACAGGAAATACGCGCTCTTACCCACCGGCACATCACGCCTACAAAAGACATGGACCTTAAAGAACTGACTTTGGGGATCAGTGATTTGATGAAGGCAGCCAGTATCAACTGCGAACTGAATTATTCTATTGAAGCAAACATTGATCAGGATCTCATGGTCAATATCTATCGCATCCTTCAGGAAGGAACCAATAACATTCTCAAACACTCCCATGCGCAAAATGTTTCTCTTTCCGTGTATTCGCAAGATGGTAAAATCTTTATCAAAACAGAAGACGACGGTGTCGGTTTTGATGTGGAAGGAAAAAGAGAAGGTATCGGCCTCGAAAATATCAAGCACCGGGTATCTGCCTATGACGGCGAATTGGAAATAATTACCTCATTAGGAGAAGGATGTAAAATCAATATCGTTATTCCTCTCCCCGATTATCAGAAATGATAAAAGGTTCCTTGGCTGATTCATTTAGTGGCAGGTCTCCTGACCTGCCAAACCTGTCCACTACGGCTGAATTCGTATTTCGTTTTTATTGGCTGGTGTCCTCACCTGCCACAATTAGACGGTTAGATGGTTTCTGAACTATCTGCTACTGCGGATGAAAAGTTGGATATCTGTTCCCAATAAAACATGCCGTGTTTATTCGTGCATTCGTGGCCCGGCTCTTCGAAATCCAAAAGTTACACTTCTGTACCACTTCAATAATAAAAAAATTGAATCACCTCGCCATTTGATTTACTGGCTGGTGTCCTCACCTGCCAGGCCTGTCCGCGGCGGCCTATTTAGATGGTTCCTGAACTATCTGCTACTGCGGATGAAAAGTTGGATATCTGTTCGCATTAAAACATGCTGGGTTCATTCGTGCATTCGTGGCCCTGTTCTTCGAAATCCAAAAGTTATATTTCAGTACTACTTCAATAATTAAAAATTGAATCATCTCTCCATTTGATTTATTGGCTGGTGTCCTCACCTGCCAGGCCTGTATGCCGCAGCCTATTTAGATGGTTCCTGAACTATCTGCTACTGCAAATGCAAAGTTGAATATCTGTTCGCATTAAAACATGCTGGGTTCATTCGTGCATTCGTGGCCCTGATCTTCGAAATCCAAAAGTTACATTTCTAATAAAAAGATTGAATCATCTGTTTATTTTTAAGAAATAAGAAACCCGGAAATTGAAATCTTAAAAAGAAATTAGGGTAACTTGTGACGTTATAGATATCTACAAATACTGATGAAAAAATTATTTTCTCTCTCCCTATCTCTTTTTTTAATCCAATTTCTTGCAGCTCAAAATCCGGAGATCAAAGCCAAACAATGGGCCGACAGCGTTTTCCAGACATTGACAGATGATCAGCGAATTGCCCAGTTGATGATTATCAGAGAAAGCAGCGCTTCCAGGCACGGACCCATTTATTACGACAGCCTTGTCAGGGATGCCATTTCAAAATACAATATCGGCGGGCTTTGCCTCTTTCAGGGAACACCGGTCAGGCAATCCGAATTGCTGAATGAATTCCAGGCAATGGCGAAAACGCCACTGATGGTTTGCATAGATGCCGAATGGGGGCTTGGAATGCGGTACGACAGTGTGAAACCTCTTAATCACCAGATGATGCTTGGCGCCGCTTCCGATTCTGATCTCGTATTTGAATACGGGACACTCATCGGACGTCAATTAAAGAGAGCGGGAATTCAGGTCAACTACGCTCCCGTTGTGGATATCAACAATAATCCGAATAATCCTGTTATCAATGACCGGTCGTTTGGAGAAAACAAATACAAGGTGGCTGCTTACGGTCTTGCCTATATGCACGGATTGGCCGACGAAGGGATCATGGCCACTGCCAAACATTTTCCGGGACACGGAGATGTAAGCGTGGATTCACATCTCGATCTTCCTGTAATCAACAAAAGCATGGAAGAGCTTGACACGCTTGAGCTGTACCCTTTCAAAAGAATGATTGACGGCGGTGTACCCAGCATCATGATTGCCCATCTTTTTGTCCCTGCCATTGATTCAACACCGCACACAGCAACGTCTATCAGCAAGGCAGCGGTAACAGGATTGCTCCGCGATAAATTACATTTTGAAGGACTAACGTTTACGGATGCACTGGAAATGAAAGGAGTGGCAAAATATTTTCCGGGAGGCACCATCGATGTGCAATCTCTTGTTGCAGGCAACGACATGCTCTGCCTTCCTGCAAGCATCCCGGATGGAATCAGCGCTATCAAAGATGCCATTGCCGAAGGCAAACTTTCATGGAATGATATTTATGAAAAATGCAAAAAAGTGCTTCGCTACAAATATTTATACGGCGTGGCAGATTTCAAACCCATCAGGCTTGATAATTTAACCGAAGATCTCAATGTGGGAATAGACGCCCTCAAAACCCGCATTGCTGAACGTGCTATTACGTTGTTGAACAACCAGGACAAAGAATTCTTCCCACTGACAAAACAAAACCAAAAAAGAATTGCGTACATAGGATTCGGACTTGACAGCGCCAATGTTTTTGCTAAAAAACTGGCGGCGACTTTGAACACCGGTAATTTTTATTTTCCCTATAATGCAGACCAGCGCCGCATCCCAAGTACAATCCAATTATTAAAAAATCAATTCAGTGAAGTTATCATCGGGCTTCACAATTATCAGAGGTATCCGAAAAACAAATTTGGCATTTCAGATGAAGTGTTGCAAATGATCCACGACATTTCTCAAAACAATAAAACCCTGATTGTCGATTTCGGAAATCCCTATGCCATTCAATATCTTTCCGATGCCCGCAACCTGATAACCTGTTATGAGGATGATTCCATCACTCAGAAGGTAGCAGTTGACATGCTGATGGGTAAACTTCCATACAGAGGTACATTGCCTGTAACCGTTGCCAGTCAATATCCTTCGGGTTATGGCATCAATACGGTGGACAGTCTGATGTCAATGGTCAGTCCCGCTTCTGTAGGCATGGATGCAGAAAAACTAACCGCCATAGATTCCATCGCCAAAGCCGGTGTGGAAGCCCATGCCTATCCGGGTTGTGTGGTACTTGCCGCACGCGACGGAAAAATATTTTATCAAAAGGCTTTCGGGAAATACAATTATGATACCCCGGGCAGAATGAATACCGAAACCATTTTTGATTTGGCATCGGTAACCAAAATTCTGGCCACCACGCTCAGTGTAATGAAATTGTATGACGAAGGAAAAATCAAACTGGACAAAACCCTGGGAACTTATTTGCCATGGGTCAGGAAGAGCGACAAAAAAAATCTCGTCATCAGAGATGTACTTCTTCATCAGGCAGGACTGGTGGCCTTCATCCCATTTTATAAAAAATTAATTGACCCGGAAACCGGCATTCCCCTTCCTCAATATTTCAGGAATGAAAAAAGCGACAGCTTCTCCATCCGGGTAGCTCAGCATCTTTACCTGAGATCCGATTATGATGATTCGCTTTATCAAATAATCCTCGACAGCAAACTCGGACCCAGAGGGAAATACATTTACAGCGACAATGATTTTATTTTCCTCGGAAAAATTGTCCAGGCTGTTTCAGGGTTGCCGCTGGATCAATATGCGGCAAAGAATTTTTATATCCCGATGCGGCTTCATTCAACAGGATTTTTACCAAGAGAAAAATTTGACACCAACCGCATTGCACCTACAGAATTCGAAAAAGATTTCAGGATGCAGCACCTCCACGGCGACGTACACGATCCGGGTTCCGCCCTTTTTGGAGAGGTGGCCGGACATGCAGGATTGTTCAGTGATGCGGGAGATATGGCTGCCATGTTGCAAATGCTGTTGAATGGTGGTACGTTTAAGGGTAAACGTTATATCAAAGAATCTACCATCAAATTATTTACTTCCTACAATTCTTCTGTCAGCCGGCGTGGCCTGGGATTTGATAAACCGGAAAAAGACAACTACACTACAAACGATCCGCATCCCTATCCGTCGCGGTATGCTTCACCGCTTACCTACGGCCATACAGGATATACCGGCACCTGCATCTGGGTGGATCCAAAGTACAATCTGGTATATGTTTTCCTGAGCAACAGGGTTAATCCCGATGGCGGGGAAAACCTGAAACTATCTACCATGTATATCCGCGGCGCCATTGAAGATACATTGTATCAAGCCATTATTCCGACACCTGAAGAAGTTTTGTTGAGAGAATCAAAGCAATAATATTTTACCTTTAAGGGAAATTTGTAATAACAAATCGTAGTGAAACAATGAAAAAATTCCGGAAATATCCGGCTGGTATTATTTTATTATCCTGCAGCGCGGAAATAATTCAAATTGTTCATTGCCTCTGTTACATAGATTTTAAAATGGCCCGCAAAGCCACGGTTTTAGGGAAGAAAATCAATTCACAATGAGTTATCCATATCAAATTACCTCTCAAGAACAGTACGAAAAAGCGTACAAGAAAAGTGTTGAACATCCCGAAGATTTCTGGGCAGAAGTAGCAGAAAATTTTGTCTGGCGAAAAAAATGGGACAAAGTGCTCGAATGGAATTTTATCGAACCCAATGTCAAGTGGTTTATCGGCGGAAAATTAAACATTACCGAAAGTTGCCTCGACCAATGGGCAGAGAAAACACCCGATGTGCCCGCCATCATTTGGGAACCGAATGACCCCAATGAAAAAAGTATCACACTCACCTACAAAGAGTTACTCCACAAAGTAATCGAGTTTGCCGTAGTGCTCAAAAACAATGGTGTCAAAAAAGGCGATCGTGTTTGTATTTACATGCCAATGGTTCCCGAGCTGGCCATTGCCATGCTGGCGTGTGCAAGAATCGGAGCCATCCACAGCATTGTATTTGGCGGATTCAGCGCCAAAAGTATCCGCGACCGGATTCTGGATTCTCAATGTTCACTGGCCATCACTTCAGACGGCGCTTATCGCGGCGGCAAGACCATCCTTCTGAAACCGGCTGTCGACGAAGCCCTGGAAGGTGATTCGCCCGTTAAGAAAGTCATCGTATTGCAACGTACCCATTCTGATGTAACCATGAAAGAAGGACGCGACATCTGGTGGCACGATGAAATTGCAAAACTGAAAGGCCAGGAACTGAAAGATCCGCTGGAAATTATGGATGCCGAAGACATGCTGTACATCCTTTACACATCAGGATCCACCGGCAAACCTAAAGGTGTAGTTCATACCATCGGTGGCTACATGGTTTACATCACTTACACTTTTGTAAATGCATTTCAATATCAACAGGGTGATATTTATTTCTGTACTGCCGATATAGGTTGGGTTACAGGGCACAGCTACGTTGTTTACGGGCCGCTGGCTGCCGGAGCCACTTCGCTGATGTTTGAGGGAATTCCTACGTACCCCGATGCCGGACGTTTCTGGGATATTGTTGACAAATACAAAGTGGCTGTCATCTACACAGCGCCCACAGCTATCAGGAGCCTGATGGCTTACGGCCTGGAACCATTGAAGGGAAAGGATTTGAGTTCATTAAAAGTATTGGGAAGCGTGGGTGAACCCATCAATTATGAAGCATGGCAATGGTATTATGAAAATGTAGGCAAGAAAAGATGTTCCATCGCAGATACATGGTGGCAAACCGAAACAGGTGGTATTATGATTACTACATTGCCCGGAGTAACACCTGCTATCCCGACGTTCGCTACGTTGCCAATGCCGGGTGTACAGCCTGTGCTGATGAATGAACACGGACATCAGATTACCGAAAGCAATGTGACCGGCAAACTATGTATGAAGTTTCCCTGGCCGGGAATGATACGCACCACCTACGGAGATCATGAACGTTGCCGTCTTAATTATTTCAATACCTATCCCGGTTATTATGTTTCAGGAGATGGCGCGTTGCGCGATGACAAAGGAAATTACAGAATCATCGGACGTGTGGATGATGTGTTGAATGTGAGCGGGCACAGAATCGGGACAGCCGAAGTAGAAAATATCATCAACGTGCAGGATTGCGTGGTAGAAAGTGCGGTGGTTGGCTACCCACATGAAATCAAGGGTCAGGCATTGTATGCGTATGTGATTTTGGTAGGGGAAGTAACTCAGGAAGAGGCCCTGAAAAAAATAAATGATGCAGTGAATAAAGAAATCGGGCACTTTGCACGGCCTGATAAAATACAATTTGTCAAAGGCCTCCCCAAAACAAGAAGCGGAAAAATTATGAGGAGAATTTTGAGAAAAATTGCCGAAGGTGAAATCGACAACCTGGGAGACACTACCACCTTATTGGATCCGGGAGTTGTTGAAGAGATCAAGAATCACAGAGTATAAATTAGTTTTAATAGCTTTTAAAAATCCTGGTATTTCAAAACGATGCCGGGATTTTTTTGTTATAATAGCTAACCGGATTCTCACGGAATAAAATAGAATTGATTTCTACACCAAATAAAAACTCCGACCTGATAATTCATAATTCTTCATTCTTCATTCTTCATTCTTCATTTTTCATTCTTAATTCAACATTCTTAATTTCCCCAAAACCTATCTTTGTTTTATGCCATCAATTCTCTCTGACTGGAAAGATACCATTGCAGCCATTGCCACTCCTCCCGGAATTGGCGGACTGGGAATTATCCGCGTGAGCGGTGATGAGGCTTATTCTATTGTTCAGAAAATTTTCCCTTCAAAAAACCTGAATGAACAACCTCCAAATACCATTCATTTCGGATTGATAAAAGACAAAGATGAAATCCTGGATGAAGTGGTGCTAAGTCTTTTCAAAAACCCTCACAGCTTCACCGGCGAAGATGTCATTGAAATCAGTTGCCACGGTTCACCGTACATCCTCCAGCGAGTCCTGGACTCTCTTATCCGCCGCGGCGCACGCATGGCAAAGCCAGGAGAATTCACCCAACGCGCTTTCCTGAATGGGAAAATGGATCTGGCACAGGCTGAAGCTGTTGCCGACATTATCAATGCTGAAACGCAGGCTGCACACGACACAGCGATGAATCAACTGCGCGGCGGATTTTCTCAGGAATTAAATTCATTGCGTGAAAGGCTGATTCACTTTACTGCCTTGTTTGAACTCGAACTCGATTTTTCAGATGAAGATGTGGAATTTGCCGACCGCACCCAACTCAATGAGCTTCTCAATGAAATAGATAAAAAAACAGAAGAGCTTATTCAGTCTTTTGCACTCGGCAACGCCATCAAAAAAGGAGTGAGTGTCGCCATCATCGGACGTCCGAATGCCGGCAAAAGCACTTTGCTCAACGCGCTGCTCAATGAAGAACGCGCCATCGTAAGCGACATCGCAGGTACCACACGCGACACCATTGAAGAAACCCTCAACATCAAAGGCATTTTGTTCAGGTTGATTGATACCGCGGGCATCCGCGAACACACTTCCGACACCATTGAAAGCATGGGCATTGAACGAAGCAAACAAAATGCAGAACGCGCCGGAATCATCATCAACGTCAGAGACCTGATGAATCCGGAACCCGATCCGGAATGGCTGGAAACCTACCAATCCAAACTGATTGAGGTCAACAATAAACTGGATGCCTACACGAAAAAAATGGAATCAGAAGGGAAACCCATTCCACCGGTTTCAAATGGCATTTCCGCTAAAAACCTTGCGACCATTCAATGGCTCAAAGATGCGCTTTACGACAAAGCCCTGTCAGGCAAAAAGACCGATGGCGCTATCGTATCCAATGTGCGCCATTACGAAGCCCTGCTCAAAACAAGAGAAAGCCTCCTCGCCGTCAAATCCGGGCTGGAACAGGGTTTGCCGGTTGATCTCATCACAATTGATGTTCGCCGCTGCCTGCACTACCTCGGAGAAATCACCGGCGTTATAGAAGTCGATAGGGATATCCTTGGTGCGATCTTTTCAAAGTTCTGTATCGGGAAATGAGTCATTGGCAAAAAGAAGAAAGAAAGATTCTAAGATTGTAATTAAGGTTATCTGTAATATTTAGTTCCTGAATAGCATAAACAATGTAGCTTCAAAACGGATAAACCATAATGAAAACCCACGTAGAAAGGGTATTTTTCAGGCAGATCATGGGAGCCAATTTTATAAGGATATTAGATAAACATTTAACATGAATTGTCTTATCGGCAATGAAAAATGCAGGACACAAAATAGTTGAAAAATTATATCTCATTTTTGTTTTGTGAATACAGTTGATAGCATAAATTAGCATGTTGATAGCAACCCAAAACGACACCATTCAACTATTTGCTTAAAAATAAACTTACTCTGAAGATTTTTCATTATTATAAATTTAAAAACCAAACTATGCTTTTGAAAAAACAATTTTTCGTTTTGTACTTTTTATTCTTTTCTTTCAATTTATGTAATGCACAAATTGAAGTTGCACATGTTTCCGCAAAAGACTTTAAGTCCTTAGGATTCGGAGCATTCCTGAATTTCAGCATACCTGTTTCAGAGGCAAATTATGTAACTCTTGAAGGAGGACTTCAATATTTTAAGGATAAGGATGCAGATAAACTGACACTACTCCCGGTTTTAGCTGGCTATCGTTACACATTAAATCAAACCGGGACCGGGCTTTATATTGAACCCAACGCCGGTTATACCTTCAGTGTTGCAGACTTTGGTGATTATGCAGGACCTTCAGCAGGAATAGGTGTTGGATATCTTATTGACCTCGGAAATATTCCATTTAATTTTGGACTTCGTTATGAACGCAGTTTTGGAAATACAGCAACCAACGTGTTTGCATTCAGAATTGCTCACTCATTCAGCTTCGGCAGAAAAGACTATTATTAACTCGTTACTGAAGATGAAGAACAGAACTTTTTGCGGGTAACTGTTCTAACTGCGCTGTCACAAACAATAAGTTTGGCAACAGGCTGACCGAAGAAATAAAACCGGCTGTATTCCGCTATCAGTCCCGCACGTGTGGGATTCCGGCAGTCGAATAAATATCGGCCTTTTGTATTTATCTTCGGCTATAGTTTTCCAATCAGTTGACGTTCATGCGGACAGATATTGAATACCAGTCCATCGCCGGGCCTCTTTCGTTATCGATCAATGCAGGACCGGCCGCACAAACAGTACCTTTATTTTTTTGCTGATACAAAAGTCAACGATGAAAAAAACAAAAGAGCTGTTTCTTGAAGATGTCTGACAGAAAACAAAAAGAAGAAATGACATTAGAACAATATATTGATAGCATAGACAAAAGGTACAAACTCGGAAATGCAACCGAACATACTTTTCGTGGAGATTTACAGCAGCTTTTGGAAAGTTTAGTGCCTGAAATCAGAGCGACCAACGAACCGAAAAGACAAAGGTGTGGAGCGCCTGATTACATTTTAACTAAAAAAGATATACCTGTTGGATTTATTGAAGCTAAGGACATTGGAGATAAAGACCTTGACGGGGTAAAGAAAACAGGAAACAAAGAACAGTTTGACCGCTACAAGGCTTCTCTGAATAATTTGATTTTTACAGATTATATCAACTTTCATCTTTACCGGGAAGGCGAATTCATTACCAAAATTTCAATAGCAGAAATAACGGATAAAGGAATCAAACCCTTACCCGGGAACTTTGGAAGTTTTGAGAATTTAATCAGAGACTTTTGTGTTCATATCGGACAAACGATTAAAAGCCCCAAAAAATTAGCAGAAATGATGGCAGGTAAAGCCCGCCTTCTTTCTGATATTATAGAAAAGTCTTTGACAAGTGATGAAGAGAATCAGGAAAACAGTACGCTGAAAGAACAGATGCTGGCGTTCAGTGAAATTTTGATTCACGACATCACACCACAAGGCTTTGCAGACGTTTACGCTCAAACCATTGCTTACGGAATGTTCGCCGCTCGTTTGCACGACCCTACTTTAAGTAACTTTAACCGGCAGGAAGCTGCTGAACTCATCCCAAAATCCAATCCGTTTTTAAGAAAACTCTTTGGATACATTGCAGGGCCCGACATTGATGATCGAATTAAATGGGTAGTTGAAAATCTTTCGGAAATCTTTCTGGCTTGTAACGTAGAAGATATTTTGAAAGACTACGGGAAGGCCACCAAAACAGAAGACCCTATTATCCATTTTTACGAAACCTTCCTGAGTGAGTATGACCCGAAATTGAGAAAAGCCCGGGGTGTCTGGTACACGCCAGCGCCGGTCGTAAATTTTATTGTTCGTGCAGTTGACGACATTTTAAAAACAGAATTTAATCTGCCTCAAGGATTGGCCGATACCAGCAAAACCAAAATTAAAGTTGATGTACAAGGCAAAAAAGTGGAACAGGAAGTTCATAAAGTGCAAATACTTGACCCGGCAACAGGAACCGGAACCTTTTTAGCAGAAGTGGTAAAACGCATACACCAAAATTTTGAAGGACAACAAGGTATTTGGAGCAATTATGTTGAAACTCATTTATTGCCCCGCTTAAACGGTTTCGAATTGCTGATGGCAAGTTATGCAATGGCACACTTGAAATTGGATTTGGTATTGTCCGAAACAGGATTTAGACCAAACTCAAATCAAAGATTTAGAGTTTACCTTACTAACAGTTTAGAAGAATATCATCAAGACACAGGAACGCTGTTTGCCAACTGGCTGAGCACAGAAGCCAATGAAGCCAACCACATCAAAAGAGACACACCTGTGATGGTGGTAATGGGAAATCCGCCATACAGTGTAAGCAGCTCTAACAAAGGCGAATGGATAGAAAGTTTAACAGCCGATTATAAAAAAGATTTAAATGAACGAAACATTCAACCGCTATCTGATGATTACATCAAATTCATTCGTTTCGGGCAATATTTTATAGAAAAAAACGGTAGCGGGATTTTGGCATATATATCTAACAATAGTTTTATTGACGGGTTGATACACCGAAAAATGCGAGAGGAATTGATAGCCACTTTTGACAAGATTTATATTCTCGACCTACACGGAAACAGCAAGAAGAAAGAAACTGCACCTGATGGCAGTGCCGATCAAAATGTGTTTGACATTATGCAAGGCGTGAGCATCAATATTTTTGTGAAGAAGAAAAAATAAAACAGTTATGGCAAAAATCAATGTAAAAGAAACAGAGATAACCATATTTAAAAAAGAGGAGGAAGATTATATTTCTCTTACTGATATTGCTAAAACCCGGGATAAAGAAAACCCTTCACAAATCATCAGTTTATGGTTAAGAACTTATAATACAATTGAATTTATCGGTTTGTGGGAAATGTTGAACAACCCTGATTTTAAACCCCACATTTATGAGGGGTTTAAAAATGAATCTGCTAAACCGCATTTTTGAATGAAGTGGAACAAAGAAAATTATTGAGATGAAAAAACAAGCTCAAATATTTCATTTTGACCTTTTCGGGAAACGTGAAGATAAATACGATTTTCTCAATGAAAATTCGATTAGCTCTATACGATGGACGGAACTCAAGCCCAAAGACCCGAACTTCTTCTTCGTCAACAAAAACTTTGAAGGACAAAAGGAATATGAAAAAGGATTTAAGGTGGATGAGTTGTTTTCAGTAAATGCAAGCGGCATAAAAACACAAAGAGATGATGCCTCTATAAAATTTACACAAGAAGAATGTGATGAAATAAAAAACGATTTTCTTACGCTGACCAACGAACAACTAATTTCTAAATATGGATTTAAGGATGTGCGGGATTGGACAATAGATGGAGCAAGAAAAGATTTGCAAACAAATAAAGTTATTGCAAACAAAATCTGTTATCGGCCGTTTGATCTTCGCTTTATGAATTACACAGGAAAGACGAAAGGAGTACAAGGTTATCCAAGACTTGAAGTAATGAAACATTTCCTTGAAAAAGAAAATTTAGGTTTAATTACTTGCAGGCAACAAAGCACTTTTGATTTTCAGCACGTTTTTATTACAAAAATCATTTCAGATATGTGTTCTGTCTCATCGCAAACGAAAGAAACAGGATATGTTTTCCCACTTTACCTCTATTCCGAAGCTTTCGGCAAAGAAGAACGTACGCCCAACCTTAATATGGAAATCATAAAGCAAATTGAAGAAAGTCTGGATTTACAATTTGTTGCAGAAGTTCCTTCTAATTTGGAGGGGCCGGAGGGTGAGGTCTTTTCGCCCATAGCCATTTTAGATTACATCTATGCAGTATTACATTCACCCACTTACAGAGAGAAATACAAGGAGTTTCTGAAAATAGATTTTCCGAGAGTGCCCTATCCAAAAAATAAAGAAACATTTTGGAAATTGGTTGCATTAGGCAAACTAATCCGTGAAATACATTTATTGGAAAGCCCGGTTGTAGAAAACTACATTACGCAATATCCAATAGATGGAAATAATGTGGTAGAAAAAATAAAATTTGAACTGACTACAGAAATAGTTGAAGGAGATACAGTAATTCATATAGATATGTTTTACGAAGAAGCATTTGGCAAAGTTTACATCAACGACAAACAATATTTCGACAATGTTCCTTTAGTAGCCTGGGAATTTTATATAGGTGGTTATCAACCTGCCCAAAAATGGCTCAAAGACCGAAAAGGAAGAACGTTAGATTTTGAAGACATTTTACATTATCAGAAAATTATTGTGGCTTTGAAGGAGACCGATAGGCTGATGAAAGAGATTGATAAAGCCGGGATTTAATAATTGAAGGAATAAATAAAGAAAACATCTAAAACCAATTTCATTATGTTTCTTATTCTTGTTAATTATAACGATAATGAGAAACAGAATAAGGTATATTGAGTTTGAAAACCAGCTAATTCCCTTTGGGATATTCAGACTGTCGGGGATACCATCAGGGTTAAACTTTTTCCGGAATACATTGAACAGGAAAATCTTTGATAAATTTTTTACAGGAAAGATTCCTGGGATTTACTGAGCAGGAATTTCTGTCAATTTTTTCTCTCCTCCGGAATTTTTTTTCTCATTTCTGCGCCATTTCTTCGGTAAGTACTTTGGCTCCCGGAAAAAAGCATTTGAGAATTTCCCCTTTGCTCTTTCCTCGTCTGCCTTAATAATTCTACTTCTGCTTTGCATTGATGTTGAATTCAAAACCTTGCAACAGTTTTGCTTCGCCGTCAATCACACTTTTTTTACCCCTCGGATTAGTTGCATCCGCCTGGATAACTTTTACCTTGCGTTGTGTCAAACGCCCGATCAACCTGCTGTCAGAAGCATTCTGAAGCAAGGGCCGGATAAAAGTACGAAGAACTTTTCCTGCCTTACCAGCCCTTCCAAATTCAGCCCCATTCTCACGGGTTCTTTGAAAGGCCGGATCATTAACAATTTTTTCGGCAGTTACACCACCCTTTTCACGGGCGGGATAACCATCCCTGGTTTTGTAGAAGGTGATACCGCTGATAGTACCATCCAGTTTGATAATACCTTTTTGTTGTGTCATTTTTAATAGGATTTAATGGGTTATAAATTAATTACGACATAAAGATATTACGCCCTGAAACCCTTTCCAAATAAGCACTTCCGGTATTTCCGTTATTGCCGTATTCTTCCGGAAAACACCCTTTTGACAGTCATGCCTGATCGTTATCCTTGCTATCAATACTCCCTATCCTGAGTATGGATGGTGTATAGATGAAGTATGGATAGTGTATGAAAAGCCTATTTTTGAAATGGAAAGATTGTGTATTTACCCAAAAGATATTATGGTAATCACAGGCAGAAGCGACAGGTATGGCAGGAAGCTCATTAAGAAGATTAAGGAGTATTTCAGTAAGAAACAACACCAGGTTGTGGCTATTGATGAGTTTCTGATAAATGATTTTCTTGTGATATTTTTTCCGATCATGTCAGTAGAGGTAACTGAAGTCATGCACTAATATTTTCCTTCCCGCATATAGATTGAATTTGGCTTCGATGTTGTTGGCAGTGGAAGAAAGTGATAACCACATAGGAACATAGATCACATAGAGAATGATACACCAAGACTATTCCTGATAAACCAATAAATGCAGGAATGCCGGTTAACATAAAGCCTTATGAGAAAACTAATATGAACATTAAAAATTATTTCACCTATCCTATGTGCCCTATTTCCCTATGTGGTAAAAAAACATCTTGTGGTGATAACCACATAGGCACATAGATCACATAGAGAATGATACACCAAGATTATTCATGATAAACCAATAAATGCAGGAATGCCGGTTAACATAAAGCCTTATGAGAAAACTAATATGAACATTAAAAATTATTTCACCTATCCTATGTGCCCTATGTTCCTATGTGGTAAAACCAATATCTTGTTGTGATAACCACATAGGCACATAGATCACATAGAAAGTGATGCAGAAAAATTATTCTTGATAAGCCTGGAGGGATCAGATTACCATGCATCATCTCAGGTGTCCGCGCTAATAAGGAAGTCCTTAAAAAAAATAATCATTTAGCTTATGTGCCCTATGTTCCTATGTGGTAAAAAAAACATCTTGTGGTGATAACCACACAGGCACATAGATCACATAGAGAATGATACACTAAGATTATTCCTGATAAACCAATAAATGCAGGAATGCCGGTTAACATAAAGCCTTATGAGAAAACTAATATGAACATTAAAAATTATTTCACCTATCCTATGTGCCCTATGTTCCTATGTGGTAAAACCAATATCTTGTTGTGATAACCACATAGGCACATAGATCACATAGAAAGTGATGCAGAAAAATTATTCTTGATAAGCCTGGAGGGATCAGATTACCATGCATCATCTCAGGTGTCCGCGCTAATAAGGAAGTCCTTAAAAAAAATAATCATTTAGCTTATGTGCCCTATGTTCCTATGTGGTAAAAAAAACATCTTGTGGTGATAACCACACAGGCACATAGATCACATAGAGAATGATACACTAAGATTATTCCTGATAAACCAATAAATGCAGGAATGCCGGTTAACATAAAGCCTTATGAGAAAACTAATATGAACATTAAAAATTATTTCACCTATCCTATGTGCCCTATGTCCCTATGTGGTAAAACCAATATCCTATGGTGATAACCACATAGGCACATAGATCACATAGAGAATGATACAGTACGATTACTATCGATAATTCAATAAATGGGAAAGTACCGGTGGTCATATCGTTTTATGCGGCAATAGAGATGATTTCAAAAAATCAATTTCACCTATCCTATGTGCCCTATGTTTCTATGTGGTAAAACCAATATCTTGTGGTGAAAACCAATTAATATGCTTACAAAAAAATACCTCAACGAACTAACTTATGAAGTTATCGGCGCTGCCATGGAAGTTCACAAACACATTGGTCCAGGTTTATTGGAACAGGTTTATCACAAATGTCTGATGGAAGAATTCAGGCAAAGACATATCCGTTTTCAGACAGAAATGATTGTCCCTGTTCTCTATAAGGGCCTGGATATTGAAACTGAATTACGGTGTGATTTATTTGTAGAGGATTGTCTGGTAATGGAATTAAAATCTGTACAGGAAATGATCCCTCTTTTTGAAGCACAGTTATTGACTTATATGAACCTGTTGGAAGCCCCTAAAGGAATTCTTATCAATTTCAATTGCACCAACTTATTTAAGGAAGGGCAAAAGACGATGGTCAACGAACTTTTCAGAAACTTACCTGAGGAGTAACCACATAGGCACATAGATCACATAGATGATGAAATGGAAATATCCATAATAAATCAATAAATGTGAGAATGCCTATAAATAATATGATCATTAAAGATCAATTTCCCTTATCCTATGTGCCCTATGTCCCTATGTGGTAAAACCAATATCTTGTTGTGATAACCACATAGGCACATAGATCACATAGAGAGTAAAGCACCAAGACTATTCCTGATAAACCAATAAGTGTAAGAATGCCGGATATCATATTGGCTTATGTAGGAGCTAATATGATCAGTAAAGGTCAATTTCACCCATTCTATGTGCCCTATGTCCCTATGTGGTAAAAACAAAATGTGGTAGTCTCACCAGTTCTTTCGCTGCTTCGAATTTCGCAGTTCCGCGCAGGGCATCGAGGATAAGAAAGTGTTTCTTGGAATCTGAAAAAACCGAACTGGAATGAACCATTTATGGATAATTAGAGGTGCGCGCAAATTTTAAACAAAAATCTTCAGTGATGAAAAATAATTTTACCGGAGCATCTGCTGAAATAATAACCGAGATGTCTATCTGCAATTTTAAAATCACTTCCGGGGAAATTAATGCTTAACTTTAGAACACCTGGTTTTCGCAGGACTTTGACGGAGTATAATCCCTGTCAAACACATATTATCTAAAAATATTTATTTATGAAGAAAGATGTTTTAATGATTGAGTCTGAATCTTACTGGCTCAAAACGGGGCACCGCACACATTATCCGAAACTGGAAGAAGATCTTGAAACAGAAGTAGCGGTCGTAGGGGCTGGCATTGCCGGCATACTTTCTGCCTGGCAACTTGTAAAGCAGGGAAAGCAAGTGACACTTTTTGAACGGTTCAGAATTCTGAACGGCACTACCGGGAACACCACAGCCAAACTATCCGCACAACATGGGCTTAATTATGCCAAATTAATAGAGCGCTACGGAACAGAAACTGCCAGATTGTATTATGAGGCCAACATGCTCGGCATTAATCAGATAAAAGCAATTGCCAAAGAGCTGAATCTTGAAAACTTTGTTGAAGATGAAACAGTTTATGTCTTTACCACCGATCCGGCAAAGGTGCCGTCATTTGTAAAGGAAAAAGAAGCTTATGATAAATTGGGAATTGACGGGGATCTCCTGAAAGAGACTCCGCTGGGTTTCAAAATTGAATCTGCAATATCAATGAACAAACAGGGAATACTGCATCCGGTTGAATTTCTCAACGGCGTGCTGGCTGCATTGTCTAAAAAAGGAATGAGGGTTTATGAGCAGACGCTGATCAATGACATGAAGCAGCAGGACGATAAATCGCTTGTGCTGAAAAGTGATAATGGGCATTCGGTTAAATGCAAGTATGTTGTGTTTGCCACGCACTATCCTTTGATTGAGGTTGACCATCACTATGATTATGGTGTGTGGGCACGAACGACACAGGCAATGGCTTTCAAAACGGATAAGAAGTTGTTTAACGGGGCTCACATTGCTTATGACACGCCTTCAATAACCCTCCGCACAATGGAATATTTTGGCGATCACTATCTGCTGATCGGCGGCCAGAGCCATGTGACCGGAGATGGCTTTTCAGACGAAGAGCGTTATGAAAAAATTGATGAACTGGCACACAAATATTTCAATGTGGGCAAGCCTGTTTATAAATGGCTGACGCATGATTTGATGACCAAAGATCACGTTCCTTTTATGGGGCGTTTGTATCCGCAGTTCCCCAATGTATATACTATCACCGGGCTGAATGCATGGGGCCTTGCCAATTCTTCCGCAGGTGCGGTGATGATTGCTGACATGATTATGGGCCGCCAAAGTCCTTATACCAAAATGTACGATCCGTTCAGGGAGATTCCGGAAATTCCCTCGGATGCTGAAAAGGAAAAGAGCAGCAGTGAGGTATCCAAAGTAGCGGATTCAGCAGTTGAGAATCTGGAACGCGATAAACAGACGATTATCATGCACGATAGAAAACGGGTGGGCGTATATAAAGATAAAAACGGTAAAGTGTATTATTTTGATCTGGCCTGCACACATCTGGGATGTGATCTCGGGCTGAATGATGGCGACAAAACATGGGATTGCCCGTGTCACGGATCGCGGTTTGATAAATTCGGTCGCGTGATCTATGGTCCGGCAATAAAAAATCTGAATGAAGTCAAATTATCTTAGTAGCTGATTGCAGAATCAGTCATTCTGATTTCTTAAAAAAACATATCTGTAAACCGCTGTGAATTTTTCCGGCGGGTTTTTTCCATCACAGCATCAATTTTCTGCCAGGGCGCATTGTCAGAGGCTGAGAGCGCAATAGACGGATTGTCCGGATCAATTGCCTAATAACACGAAAAGTGAAAAAGGTTTTTTAATCCTGACCGGACAAAACTTCAGCTTTCACAAACATGCCGTTACCCTTTTGAGCAGATGGCCACCGACTGTTCTTTTTCAAAAGCTTCATAATCCGGTCGAGTATTACTTTGTAAAGAGGAAGGAAAATAATGGAATTGATCAGGATCTTAAAGGCATAATCCACCGCAGCTATCTCGAATAAATTATCTGCCAGATAAGCATCTGAAGTTTTGTAAAAAGCAATGGTGAAAAAGGTGAATGTATCCATAAAGTTTCCGAAGATGGCAGATGCAAGAGGCGCGTGCCACCACTGCCTGTGTTGACGAAGTTTATTGAAAACAAAAATATCGTTTAATTGCCCTATCACATACGCCGAGAAACTGGCAATGGCGATGCGGGCCACGAAGAGATTAAAAGTCAAAAGCGTTCCGAACCCGAGCCAGTCGCCATTTCTGAAACAAACCGTAATCACATATGATACAACCAGTGCGGGTAGCATGGCATAAAAAATAATCCTTCTCCCCTCGCGTGCACCCATAATGCGCACGGTCAGGTCGGTGGCAAGAAAAATGAATGGGAATGTAAAAGCTCCCCAGGTAGCTTTTAGTCCGAATACGGTTATTGGAAATTGCACCAGGTAATTGCTTGAAGCAACAATCAAAATATGAAAACACGCAAGAAGAACGGCTAATCGCCGGTGATTATTTATTGGCATAGAGACATCTTAGTTTTTTAACGTGGGAGAATTTCGAACCACAGTATCTGAATGACTAATTTCAAAAATGAGCATGCAAAGTAAAGACATTCCGGGTTATTGGGATTATGGCGCTTTTTCAGATTTTAAAGGTGGTTGAATAGCCATAGCCTGTAGCCTCTGTTTCCGGCTTGTGGGTGAACCAAAGGGAAAATCAGCCGCCTTAATTTCCTGTATAGAAAATCATTGCCCAAATTGGGAAGCCAGCAACGCTTCGTCTGCCTTCCTGTGATGAAGGATATTTACATAATCCAAACCAAGTTTGATCCGGTAGTTTTCATAAGATTTCTGTGCCCATGCCAAAGCAGCATCCACGTCACCATTGATTTCACTGATAATTGCCATATTATAACATGCACGACCGGCTGTTTTTCTGTTATTACTCTTTGTAAGTTGAAACCATATTTGAGCTGCTTCATCCCAGTTACCGGTTTGTGCCTTCCTTTTTGCAATTGCAAAACCACTGTTTTTTCCACGTACAAAATATTCTCGATATACCCGCAGCCAAAAAGGATTGATCCTGGCGGCATATAAATGTCCTGCAGCCAATCCCACTTCTTTCACAGCTTCTTTTTTGCTGACAAGCACCTGTGCGGCTACTACCGGATTGGCGCCTCTGCCATAGAAGCTCAGATTTTTTGCGAGATAGGATTCATCCAAAATCAGGTGTGATGAAGGATCGTACATGCGCCATCCGGTTTTTACGGCGGTTAACATCTGAACCTGATGTTCGGTAACAGGAATATTTCCAAGTATGGTCTTTCTGCTGATGGTGTTAATTGAATAATTGAGTATGGATTCGGTATCGAAAAGCTCGAGAGAGAATACAGCATCTGCATTCGCGGCTTTACAAATCTCTTCAATTTTTTTCCAGTTCAAAGGCGAAGGGAAAACCCCTGCACCAAATGAAGATACATCGGTAGAATCCACACTGACAACTTCGGCAATGCGCTGATCATTCTTGAGTTCATCAACGAGCCCGTTTACACAGGCGTTGCTTCCTTCTTTGATCAGGCTTTCGCTTTCAAGTGAAAAAATCCGGTGTATTTTGTTTAATACTTTTGATTTTTCTGTGGGCGTAGTCCTGTTGATGACGGCAATTGTTTTTACATATTCAGGCAAGGTAACAGGAGCCGGCTCTTTGACGCTGATATAAACCCGGTTGGTAGAAGAACATGCGCACAGGCAAATCAAAAGAGAAAGGGCAACGGAATGAAATATGTATTTCAAAATATCGGGTAATGAGTATCTGTAAAACGTTTTTGTACCCTCATTATTATCAGGTCATCCGGTTTGTTTTCCGTTTTTTAAACAAAACACGATTTTTTGGGAGGCTTTTGGTAGCACCTGTTTAGCCATCCCATCACTCCTTCTTTGGGAAAATTTGCAGCCACAAATTGTGATAACATAAGAAATTTCTGATTTTGTGCGACAGCAAATTGTGACTACATCCCAAAATAAGTGAAATATTAATGGCCAATATTTCTTAAATTGACTATTCAAACTTCTGCTATGCAAATCATTCAATCCATCCAAAACAGAATCTATGAAATCAGAGGAGAAAGGGTAATGTTAGATAGAGATTTGGCAGCTCTTTATGAAGTGGAAACAAAAGCTTTTAATCAGGCCATAAAGCGGAACATCAATCGGTTTCCAAAGGACTTTATGTTTCAACTCACCAAAGAGGAATGGGAAGATTTGAAGTTTCGAATTGAAACCTTAGAGAAACAGAATAATTCTTTAAGGTCACAAATTGTTACCTTAAAGACTGGCCGGGGACATCATACCAAATATCTGCCTTATGCATTCACAGAACAGGGTGTAGCCATGTTAAGCGGAATTCTTAATAGCGACCGAGCCATAAAAATGAATATCTCTATCATGCGCACCTTCGTTGAAATTCGACGTGTTTTACTACAACAATCCGACATCAAAGAACAATTGAGATTAATCAGGGAACACCTTCCTGAACATGATGTTCAGCTCAGCCAGATTTATGACAGCATTGAAAATTTGTTGGATGATAAAGTTGCTGAAAGGAAATGGAATGAAAGGGAAAGAATTGGATTCAGAAAATAACTGAACCGATGAATTGAAAATAAAAAAGGGGAAATAGCTCTCCCCTTTTTATTTGCAATAAATTAATATCACTCTATGCTGTAACCCTCATTCCTGCAGCCACATGATCAATGGCCTTAACTGCTTTGGCAAGTTCATCCTGTGTCACTGTCAGATGTGGTCGGAAACGAATTGACTGGTCACCACAAGGCAAAATCAAAACATTTTCTTTATCTCTCAATTCCTTGATAAACCGGCTCCTGATTTCACCGCTTTCCAAATCAAAAGCACAAAGCAAACCACGCCCGCGGGTATTGGAGATCACTCCCGGATATTTTTCTTCAAGATCGCGCAAAGATTGCAATAAGAAATTTCCCTGGTTTTTTGCATTGTCAAGCAAATGATCTGATTCAATAATTTCAAGAATCATTTTAAAGCGAAGCATGTCAACAAAATTCCCACCAAATGTTGAATTCAACCTCGATGATTCTTTGAATACATTATTTTCAACCTGATCAAATTTTTCTTTGCTGGCCAACAAACCGCACACCTGTGATTTCTTTCCAAAACTCATGACATCAGGTACTACACCCAATCCCTGCCATGCCCACATTTTTCCTGTAATGCCCATGCCCACCTGCACTTCATCAAAAATCAGCAGGATATCATTTTCATCACAAATCCTTCTGAGTTCTTTCAGAAATTCAGGACGGAAATGGTTGTCTCCTCCTTCACTTTGAATGGGTTCAATGATGATGCATGCAATGTCATAAGGGTTGGCTGCAATAGCCTCGTTGATTTGTCCGATGGCCTGCTCTTCCAGGGCTTTGGTTTTAGCCAGACTTTCTTCGGTCAGCGGGAAGTGCAACTTCGGATTAATAATCCGGGGCCAGTTAAACCTGGGGAAGTATTGATATTTGCGTGGATCAGAAGTGTTGGTTAAAGACAATGTATAACCAGTCCTCCCGTGAAATGCCTGCTTAAAGTGAATTACCTGGGAGGCTTCTACTTTTGATCCTTTCAGCCAGTTCTTGCGGGTCTTCCAGTCAAACGCTGCCTTCAAAGCATTTTCAACTGCCAGGGCACCGCCTTCAATGAAAAAGCAATATTGCAGTTCTTTTGGAATAGCCACGCGTTCCATCACCTTCATAAAATCAGCATATTCCTGAAAATAGACATCACTCAAAGTTGGCTTGAAAGTAGCATGAAGCCCAAGCCAGTCTTTGTGTTTCATAATATAAGGATGATTATAACCTACGGAACCGGAGGCAAACATGGCAAACATGTCGAGGTAAGTTTTGCCTGTTACCTTATCAACAATATATGATCCATGAGATTTTTCAAAATCCATGACAAAATCATACCCGTCGGCCAGGATGTGCCTGCTCAAAGTCTCTTTTACACTGTTCATACAAGATTTATTTTATTGAATTAACAATCACATTATACTGAAAATGCATGTAAAGTTACGATGTTAACGTGTGTAAAAAAATGTTCACTGAAAACCCAAATTTCGCAAACCCGGAAACGAATAGCAATTTTTACTTTTACTTGGGGGAAGTTTTGAATTTGCATGCTTTGTTCTACCATTTTTTGATTTTTCGCAAAGCAGGTTGCTGAACTTCCCCTAC